>Ga0160444_100175_pt1 | contig 59115 bp, 73 predicted proteins | sample HID1972K_E1MG_FD_108232 | JGI IMG/M metagenome (GOLD analysis project Ga0160444, IMG submission 108232) | Enriched pill bug-associated microbial communities from UW Madison campus, WI, USA - HID1972K_E1 MG | ecosystem: Host-associated > Arthropoda: Insects > Digestive system > Unclassified ... | reverse complement strand
TCAGCGTGGAGCCGTCGCCGCCAGTCAGCGTGGAGCGGTCGCCGCCAGTCAGCGTGGAGCCGTCGCCGCCAGTCAGCGTGGAGCCGTAGCCGCCAGTCAGCGTGGAGCCGTAGCCGCCAGTCAGCGTGGAGCGGTTGCCGCCAGTCAGCGTGGAGCCGTCGCCGCCAGTCAGCGTGGAGTCGTAGCCGCCAGTCAGCGTGGAGCCGTAGCCGCCAGTCAGCGTGGAGCGGTTGCCGCCAGTCAGCGTGGAGCCGTCGCCGCCAGTCAGCGTGGCCCCAATCACAGCAACGCTCGCCGCGCGCGGCTCGTTCTCCAGCAGGAACTGGGTAGCGCTTTGCTTGTCGCCGATGTGGCGAACGGTGCAGGTTGGGAATTTCACTTTCCCGCCGAGCGATTTAAGGTCGCTGATCAGGGCCTCGACAACAAGCCATTTTGCATCTGGTTTGCCGATGCTGTTGCTTGCGCTGGAATCGCCCTGGCCGAACAACCAGCCGTGCAGGCCATGGCCGCATTCATCGTCATCGCGCCAGTCTGGAGCAGTTACGACAGCGCCGATCTCGCTTGGCCATTGAAAACCGCCATGGCTGGTCAGGTCGGCATTGCAGGTGCGCAGAATCAATGCCGTTTCCGGCCTAGGGGTTTTCATGAGGGTTATCCTTGTCGGGGTGGGCTTTCGAATGCCTCCCGGGGTTTGAGAGGCATTTGTAAAGCCAGATGGCGATCCTGAATCAGCAGGAAGCCATCTGATATCCGATCGCTCTCTACTGGAGGCGCGACTGGCAGAATTCTGTTTGTTCCTCCAGCCGCGACCCTGTCCGCCAGAAAACTGCTTTCGGTGCTTTACGCTGCACACCCGGGTCAGTTGCCAACCCTCTGAACCGTTGAGGCCGGTTCATCGCTGCCTTGTTCGCCGTGTTTCGTTTGGCTTGAGGTCATTTAAGCTTGCTTAAAAGACGGAGTCAAGCATGCTGGTGAAAAATATTTAGCATGCTTAATCGAAGGGCGGCAAAAAGCCCGCGCATGGCGGGCTTCAAGTGAGATGGCTATTAGACGTTCGGCTTAAATGTCTCCGTCAAAGCTATGGGCTACGTACCTCCCAATGACTGAAACATGTTCGAGCTGGTCGGGGTTCAGGCTTTCGTCTGGGTTCTTCGTGGCGTTGTCGGAGCGGATGATCAGCCCACCATCGAACCTCTTATATAGCCGCTTGATTCGTAACTCATTCCCGTACCGGATGCCATACACCTTTCCGTCCTGTATAGCCGTGTTGCTTAAGTCCAGTGTGACCTTGGATCCCTCCGGGAGCGTTGGCTCCATTGATTCGCCTGTAACGATGAAGTCTGAAAGGTTCTTGGGGTTCAGCCGCTTTCGCCTAATCCAATCCATCCGGTAAGCATTCCCCTGATCCTGGTGCACTTCCTCTATCACCATTTCTCCCGTCCCTGCCGCAAATCTCACCTCAAGTCGAGGCACGATAATGAACTGGTCATTTGGAAGATCCTCTGGCGCTTCCCACGCGATTACGTTTTTGCCCGGAGTGAACGGTTCCGGGGCTCCCTCACCAGTTGCGATCCACCTCGCGCTCACTCCTGACTCGGAAGCCAGAGCGAAAAGGTTCTCTGGCTTTATAGATGCGGTTTCCCCCGTCGTCCACTGGGTTACGGCAGACGGCGATACTCCGCAACGCTTCGCCATCTCGGATTTCGACAGCTTGCTGTGCTCGATCGCCAGCGCCACCCGCTCATGACGGCCGGCGGGCTCTGAAATATCTCGTCCGAAAAAATTCATTTGCAAGCCCTAGAGAAAAGTTAAGCGAGCTTAATTCCGGTGAGCTTAAGCATGCAGGCCCATATTGCGCTCCAGCATTAAGCATGCTTAAATTCAACCAAACCAAGTGGAGCACTTATGAAAAAGACTGAGGTTCTCAACCACTTCAAAGGCGTCAGTAAGGTTGCTGAGGCTCTGGGCATTAGCCCTGGAGCGGTTTCTCAGTGGCCTGACTCGGTGCCTCCCCTTCGCCAGCTTCAGTTGCAGGCGATCACCGGTGGCGCACTCAAGGCATCCGACGATGCCATGCGCTTCCTTACCCCTGCCGCCTAACTACTTCGAACCACAAAGGAGAAATACCCATGGGATACGCCAACCCAAATGACCATCGCCGTGACAAGCGCCGCAAGGTCAGCCTCAACAACACGCTCGACAAAATCACTGCTCGAGCCGCGATCCGCGCGGAGAAACAGCACGGGACTCTCTTGTTCATGCTCGTTGAATGGGCCGTGGAAAACGGCGGCATCGAAGCACTTGCAAAGGACAGGTCAGAGTCTAGCGCGGCCTGATGGGCCAAAGGAGGGCCAAGTGCTCGAATACGAAGACCTGAGTCCAGGCGTAAAGGAAAAGATCGAGGAGTTAGCTCGACAGAATGGATGGAGTCTCGACAGGGCAGTTGAGGAGCTGATTATCGAAGGGATCGCCATGGGTGGTTTGACATTGGCGGTAAGGCCCAAAGCAAAGATTGTCGCGATCGAATGCGCGACAAATCTACTGGGCCAAAAAAGGGCCACACCGGACCCGAATTAGCACTACCAAATTCCAGACACAAAAAAGCCACCGGGCAAGGGTGGCTCTTCCTACAGCAAAGTTCAGCGAGATCAATTATGGCAGCACTACATGCGATAAGCAAAGGTCGGTTGAGGATGCAACTCACTGAGTTAGCCGGAAGCGCCGTTGCCGTGTATCCGGCATTCAGGCGTGTATTAGGCCTGAGCGCTTCCGCTGCTCAGTTTCTTTCTCAGGCCGTTTATTGGACTGAGAAGACCAGTGACGGCTGGTTCTACAAAACTGAGTCGGAGTGGCTGTCAGAGGTTGGTCTGAAAGCTGACGAGGTTCGCGACTCCCGCAAAAGCTTGAAGGCTATGGGTGTTCTTGCTGAAGAGCGCAAAGGAATCCCTGCCAAGATGTTCTACAGGATCGACGTTGATGTGCTGTTTGAGGCTCTGGACGGCAACATCCGCTCAGTAACTCTCGAGCAGCTTCTCGATCTGCACAGCTCAAAGCTTGGCCAACTTTCAAAGGCTGGCTTGATGCGTGCCAAGCGTGCTGGTGTTGAGTGCGAGTACGTCGATTATGCAGCAGTCCTAAAGACTTTCGGCATGGTGTGCGGCTGCTGTGGCTCGGCTATCACCAGAGGCCCAGGCAAGACTGGTGATCACCTCTCGTTCGATCACAAAACCCCTCTGGTTGCCGGTGGAGCGCATGTTTTTTCAAACCTTCAGCCAGCGCACGCCTCATGCAATGCGTCGAAAGGCGGATCCGTTTCTTACCAAGGACCAACTGGTTCTCCTTTGGTAGATGGATCAAGTTTCTCTTTGGTAGATACATCAAGTTCTTCTACACAAGAACAACTGGTTGTTCTACAGGAGACTGACAAGCGCTTCTACCAGCCAACAACTATTACAGAGATTACACAGAAGACTACAGCAGAGACTACGGCATTGGTGCTCGCTCCAGCTTCGCCGAAGCGCGCCGCGAAAAAGATCGATGCTGCAGAGTCTGATCGCCAAGAAGCCTGCCGTGAAATCTGGTCTTCCTACTCCGCCGCATACCAAGCTCGCTACCAAGCCGCACCAGTGCGCAATGCCAAGGTAAACCGCAACGTTGTCGACCTCTGGAAGCGTCTTGGCTCGGAAGCCGCCGCGGTGGCCGAATTCTACGTTGGCATCAACGACTCCTACTTGATCCGCAATTGCCACGACCTTGGCTCCCTGCTGGCCAAGGCAGAGTCGTATCGCACCCAGTGGGCGACCAATCGCCAGATGAACGCCACAACTGCCCAGCAGATTGAGCGCAAACAGGCGAACCTTCAGGCCGGGCAAGAAGCCGCCCAGCGAATCATGAGCCGCGAAGGGAGGAAGGAAAATGAATTCCTCTAATCGCATGACCACCGAACAAGTTGCCCGGCTCGCGTTGGCCATCGCAGCAACCGCTGAAGTGCTCGGCCAAACAATCACCACTGATGCCGCCGAGATGATGGCTGACGACCTCGCGGACTACCCGGCTGATGCAATCGGATCGTCGCTCAAGGCCTGCCGCCGCGAACTGACAGGCAAGCTGACCTTGGCCGCAATCCTCCAGCGCATTCAGGCCGCTGACGGTCGCCCTGGCAAGGACGAGGCGTGGTCGATCGCTCTGGAAGCCAGTGACGAGAGCGCAACTGTGGTGATGACTGCCGAGATCTTGCAGGCCATGACCGCTGCACAGCCTGTTCTCGATCAAGGCGACAAAATCGGCGCGCGTATGGCGTTCATGAGTGCCTACGAGCGTCTGGTGACCATCGCCCGATCTGAAGCAGTGCCGACGACATGGAGCGTTTCCCTCGGGTTCGATCCGGCGCGCCGCGTGACCGCCATCGAGTCGGCGGTTCGGATGCAGCTCATCAGCCAGCAGGCCGGCGCGCAGTACCTGTCCGACTTGCGTATCGCGCCGATCACCAACGACGGCCAAGCAATCGCCGGGCTGATTACCGGCAAGGTCGTCAAGCCATCGCCGAAGCTTCGCGAAAAGCTGGCCGAAGTCCGCTCAATCGTCACTGCCGCCAAGGCTCGCCAAGACCGCGAAAAACTCAAGCAGGCCCAAGCCAATCGGGTCGACACATACCTGCGCAAACGCCAAGCACGGGCTGCGATTGCTGCGCTTCAAAAGGAATTAACCAATGGCTGACATCGTAGATCTGGCTGACGGCGTTATCGAGCAGACGCTTGAGCATGCGCTGTCGAGCATCCCCCGTTACACCGGCATCAGCGCCACTGAGTGCGAGTGCGGCGAGGAGATCCCTGAAGGCCGTCGTCTGGCTATTCCGGGGGTGCAGCTGTGCGTGGGTTGTGCTGAGCGGGCGGCGCTGGTTAAGCAGGGAGTGCGGCGGCTATGACTGACCTCATGCTCCGCAACGAATCCGACCGCAACCGTCTGATGGGTTATCTGGCGGGCCTGGACCTGTCCAAGCCGCGCAAGCTAACCATCGTTGAGATCCGCAGCAAGCGCAGTGATGCACAGAACAAGATGCTTTGGATGTGGAACGGGATGATCCAGACCCATTTGCGCGAATCCTTCGGCCAGCTCGCCAGCTCGGAAGAGTGGCACGAAATTCTGGTCTCGAAGCTGTGGCCGGCCGAGGTTCATCCGGTCGAGCTGCCAGACGGCACCAAGTACCGCGTCGGCCGCGCCAAGACTCGCAAGTTCACCATCGCCGAGATGACCCAGTATCTGGAGCTGCTGGACGCCTACTGCGCCGAGCACCTTCAACTGCTCCTGCCGCATCCGGACGACCTGATGTACGCCATCTACGGCGAGAGGAGGGCCGCATGAGCCAGTTCAAGCCGGGCGATCTGGCGCTAGTCGTAGCTACCAGATCAGGGCTCAACATCGGAAAGACTGTGACGCTTGATCGCAGAATTAGTGCGGGCGAGGAAATACAGCTAAACGACTGGACGCTTACTTGTGTTAGTGACGGCTGGCTTGCAACTGGCGACCTCCTCACCAAAACACCTTTTCATGGTGTTTTTAGGACTGCTCAGCACGGTTTCCGAGAAAAATGCCTGATGCCACTCCAAGGCGACTTCCAGCCCGAGCAGCAGAAGTCGCGGGAGGTGGTCGAGTGAAGCGCACACCACTTCAGCGCAAGGCTCCGCTCACCTCCGGGCCGCGCCGCAAGCGTTGCCCGGAGTGCAGAGCGATGTTCACGCCCTCCAGAAGCTCGCAGGCGGTGTGCGGAGAGATCGAGTGCGCCATCGCTCACGGGAAGTCGGAGAAAGGCAAGGAGACCACTCGCAAGGCTTTGGCGGATATCGATCGCCGCGATATCAAGGTGCGCAAAGAGGCCCTGAAAAGTCGCGCAAACCACCTCAAGGATGCAGAGAAGGCTGTTCGCGACTACCGCCGTACCTACGAGTTGAGCGTCGGCAGCGGTTGCATCAGCTGCGGCGAGTCACAGGAGTCAATTCTGGCCGCTCAGGGCTGGAAGACTGGCGGTGCATTCGATGCAGGTCACTTCCTCGGCAAGGGCGCCCGTCCAGAACTGCGACTGATCCCCAACAATATCTGGCTTCAGTGCAAAAGCTGTAACGCCGGCTCGTCCAAGTACGCCCGCAAAGGCCAGACGGTTTCGCAGGCATTCCGGTCTGGGCTGATCGCCCGCATCGGCTTGGAAGCCGTAGAAGCGCTCGAAGCCGACCACGAACCGCGCAAATACACCGTGGATGAGCTGAAAGCCATCACCGCCGAATACCGCGCCATGACCCGTGAACTCAAGAGGACTGCAGCATGAACGGAAATATGCGTATCACCGCCGATCGCCAGCCGTGGAGTCTGCATGTTGAGTTGCGGGCCGGAGTGCAGGGTAGCGATGGAAAATTCCAGATCTGCCAGCCAGTCACTTACGGCGAAATCGCTGATGGACAACAGGCGGATCCTTTTTTGAAGCTGAGCCCGGCCGACGCGCAGCAGTTGCTTGATGAACTTTGGCGTTGCGGTATTCGCCCCTCACAGGAGCAGGGCAGCGTCGGGCAGTCAGCAGCCATGCAGAAGCACCTCGACGACATGCGCACCATTGCATTCCACACGCTGAAGGTGAAGCCATGATCTTCCACCTCTACTTCGGCTTCATGTTGGTTCTCTGTGGCGGCTGCCTTGAATGGTGCCGCCGGTTGCTGCGTCGGGATCGGATTGCGCGGGGTGTGAAATGAGCATGCGCGAAGAGTTTGAGGCTGCATACATTGAGTCCCTGGTAGAGCGATGCGGTGAAGGATTCCGAGAGACGGCCCTGTACTCGCTCAGCGAGAAGAAGCCAAACGGCGACTATCAGCACTACATCGATTTTATCGCTTGGTGGGCTTGGCAAGCTTCCCGCGAAGCATTGGTGATTGAGCTGCCATCGCCAGCAGTCGCCGGCAGCAGCTGCATTCGCGAGCACGCAATCCGGGATTGCCTCGAAGCCGCTGGCCTGAAGGTGAACCCATGAACTGGACACCAGTAGGCGAAAGCAAGCGCTGCATCTCGTCGGAAGAGGGCTATCTGATCAGCAAGTATTCGATGCAGGAAGGGTTTGCGTATGTCGCGCGCACTCCGGCGCCGGCCTCGAAGATTCTCAGTTCCGGCACCGATCTGGCCCAAGCCAAGGCCGCATGCGTCACGCATCTTGAATCGATACGAGGGAAGGCGGCGTGAAGGTCGACTACTGGTTCTGCTTTGCGTGCTGTTTTGGGATCGTCTGTTACGGGGCGTTCTGGTGCTACTTGATCTATTTGGAGTTCTCGGTATGAAAGCGCACGAATTTCTCGGCAAGGCTCAAGCTCTCATGCTTGAGCGCGGCAAGCAGTACGACAAGCCGGAAGGCGAGCGCAGCATGGCGACCGCTGTGAGTGCGTTCAACACCATCACCGGACAGTCGCTGACCGAGGCTGAAGGGTGGCTGCTGTTGCAGATCCTGAAGGACGTTCGCCAGTGGCAGAACCCGGCCTATCACGCCGATTCGGCCGAGGACTGCGTGGCATATTCGGCCCTGAAGGCTGAAGCGCTGGCGGGCACCGGTCTAGCGGGCGGACCAGGAAAAGTCGGAGGCCCTGCGGGCGGACCGGGAGCAGCACGATAATGGCCAATCGCAAAGTAACCGACGAGCAGCTCATCGAAGCGCTCAAGACCATGAGCTGGCCCAAAGCTGCGGAACACTTCGGCGTCAACGTGCGCACCCTGCAGCGTCGCAAGGAGAGAATGGCGCTGAAGGGCCATATCCCGGAGATGCACATCGAAACCAAGCTGCCGCCGTTCCTGAAGATCAAGGGCACGTCACAGCTCATGCGCCGCGGCGAAACCGAGCCGTTGCTGTCTTGGATCAAAACGAACACAGACGGTGAAGCATTAGAGGCCCTTATTCAGGCCTCCTGTGAGGCGGCGGTGAAGGATTTGCCTCAGATCGTGCCTCGTCCATTCGCCGGCACCTACCTGCCTGACCTGATGACAGCCTACCCAATTGGCGACCCGCACTTCGGCGAGTACATCTGGGCCGAGGAGTGCGGCGCTGACTGGGATCTGAGCATTGCTGAGCGTACTCACTGCGCAGCCATGGCTTCGTTGGTGGAGTCGGCACCGCCAACCGAGACGGCGATCATCGTCAACCTCGGGGACGCGGCGCACTACGACTCCATGGCAGCCATAACCCCACGCAGCGGCCACCACCTCGACGCAGACAGCCGCTACGCCAAGATGGTCGACATCCTCATTATGGCCATGCGTCAGTGCGTGGAGTCAGCGCTGACCAAGCACAAGACCGTTCACGTCGTGCATGTGATCGGCAACCACGATGAGACCGGCGCCGTATGGCTGAGCCGCCTGTTCGCCCACCTGTACGCCAATGAGCCGCGCGTCACCGTCGAAACCTCCCCGAGCGTCTTCAGCTACTACCGCTGGGGCAAGAATCTGATTGGCATGCACCACGGCCACACCAGCAAGGCAGAGAAACTTCCCGGCGTCATGGCCACAGATCGCGCCAAGGACTGGGGGGAAACCCTGCACCGCTACTGGTGGACTGGTCACATCCACCACGAGAGCAAGAAGGAATACTCGGGTTGCACCGTCGAGTCCTTCAACACCCTGGCACCGAACGACAGCTACGCCACGGCCGGCGGCTGGAGATCGCGCCAGAACATGAAGGCCATCGTCCTGCATCGCGAGCACGGCGAAGTCGCACGCCACACCGTACATCCGTCCATGTTGAAAGAGGTGGCAGCATGAGAGACGCCGAAGAACTTCTGACGCAATGGGGGCTGTGGTCATGGCAATCAGTTGGTGTGCCGCGCTGCACTTCGCCCATGTACGCTCTTATGCGCGACAAAGTGGCTCAGCATTCAGAGCCGCTGGCGGACATCTGCGACGACGATGCGCTGACAGTGGATCGGATCATCGGAACGATGCGCCGCTGCCGGCCCCAGATGGCGGAGATCATCACGCTCTACTACCGGCACAAGCTGACCATGAGCAGGATTGGCCAGATGCAGGACGACATGCCACGGCTCAAGGTGCGCGAGATCATTCTGGCCGGGCAGGCGTATGTTGACGCGGGAATGGATATGGCGGCTGTAGCCTGATAGGTCAATCATCTTGACGTGTTAACTTTCTTCTGGCATATTGCCCAAAGATGCGGTTTTACCGCTTCAAACAAGCCTCGCCACTGTGCGGGGCTTTTTTGTTTCTACCGAACCCCGCTCCCCAGCGGTATTGGCGCCCACTGTGGCGCCTTTTTTACATAAATAAGCTTGTCATTCTCGACCATGGGAGATGTCGCCATGCCTGAAGTGCAGATTTCTGGGTATGTGGTGCTCATGGATCAGGGCGATCTTGATGCATTTCAGGTCGAACAGTGGCGAGTGATGAATGTGAACGGCAAGCTCTACGTCTGCCGCCGACCATCCAAGACAAGTGGCGCCAAGTTCGAGCTTTTCCACCGAATGATAATGCGCTGCCCTGAGGGTATGTGTGTAGACCATAAAAGCGGGGAAACGCTTTATTGTAGGCGAGAAAATCTACGGATTTGCACGCACGCCGAGAACATGCGTAACAGAAAGATAAGCAAATCCAACAAGTGTGGATTCAAAGGTGTGTATGCGGATCCAAGATCACCCGGAACCTTCATCGCAAAAATAATTTTCGAGGGGAAGCGCTATTGGCTTGGCAGATATAGCGAGCCTGAAGCTGCGCACGCAGCCTATTGCCGAGCAGCCAAAGCGCTCCATGGCGAGTTTGCTCGCACGGCCTAGCAGCGTTCCCTTAATCCATTCCCCAACGCCGAGACCAACGAGGCGCCTATGAGATCGCAAGCCATGTCAGAGCCCGGACCGTTTACCGCTTTGGGTGGCATCGCGCTCTACAAGCTCGGCGCCTTTGGGTTCGTCGCGGTACTGGCCGCCATTGTCGTTATGGCCATGACGCTGCCCAAGACCGTTCGCGAGTTCGTTGTAGCGATGATCAGCACCACCGTCTCCAGCATCTGCGGCGGCGCCTTCGTGGTGCGCTGGTTCGATCTGGGCGTCTGGGCTCATGACGACATTGGCCTGATTGCCATTGGCGGCATCATCTTCGTCTGCGGCCTCCCTGCATGGGTATTGGTCCGGGCCTGGTTCAAGTGGGCCGAGAAGCGCAAGGACAAGGATCTGGCCGAGCTGGCCACAGAGCTCAAGGATCTGCGCAAGACCGTCACAGGCGGGCAGTGAGTCGCAATAGATTGCGCGAATCGCCCAGAAACTCTGAATATCAGCACTTAATTGCAGGTGACAACATTGGATAACCAGCACAAGAAAATCAGCGGCTACCGTGACCTGAGCCAGTCCGAGATCGATGGCATGAACTCCATCAAGGCGCTGGAAGCTGACGCCGGTGAACTATTCAAGCAGATCGGCCAGATTGAAGGCGTTGATCCACGACTGCTGGCTCTGGCCAAAACCAACTTGCAGCAAGGCTTCATGTGGTTCGTTCGCTCCATCGCCAAGCCTGCCGACCCATTCAGTTAAGTCGTATCGGTGAATGCCATGCCTCGCCAGATCAACGTCCGCGCCTACCTCCCATGGTGGTTCCGTACATACGTTCACGCTGTCTACGCATTCGCCTACATGACTGGGCTTGAGGTCGACAAAGACGTCATCCGGGCACAGGCCAAGCAAGTCACGCGCTATCGCGAGATCGAGTAACAGAAGGAATTCAGCATGACAACCAAGCCTGATTGGGAGGCGATCGAACGCGCCTACCGGGCTGGTTCTCTTTCGATCCGAGCCATTGGTGAGTTGCATGGTGCAAACCACGCCACGATCCTGAAGCGAGCCAAGAAACACGGGTGGGAGCGAGACCTTACTGAGCAGGTCAGAGCTGCAACTCAGCGAAAGGTAACCAAATCGGTAACCATTGGCACCACTGAGGACTCATTGGTTACTGAGGCCTCGATTGTTGCTGAGGCTTCAGACAAGGCCGCGTCACTGATTATCGCTCACCGTGGCAGCCTGGCGTTGTGGCAGGGCATCGCAACGAAGCTCAGCGTGTTCCTCGCCGAGGCTGACATTGACAAGAAGACTCACGGCGACTTCGCTCGGTCGCTCAACGCTGGTGTTGATGCTCAGCTCAAGGTCATCAAGGCGCAGCGTCAGGCTTACAACCTTGACGAGCCGAATCCTGAATACAAGGCCGAGACCGTAACGAGAATCGAACTGGTCGCGATGTAATGGCGGTTGCGAAGATCGAGATCCCGGACAAGCTGATTCCAGTGTTCCAGGGTGATGCTGACGTACGTGGCGCGTTCGGTGGTCGTGGATCTGCCAAGACTCGCAGCTTTGCCACGATGATTGCAGTACGTGGCTACATGTACGGCAAGCAGGGCGTGTCGGGCATCTTGCTCTGCGGCCGGCAGTTCATGAACTCGCTGGCTGACTCTTCGTTCGAGGAATGCAAGCGTGCGATCGAGGAGCAGCCATTCCTCAAGGATTATTACGAGATTGGCGAGACGTTCATCAGGAGCCGCGACAAGCGCATCTGGTTCGCGTTCGCTGGTCTTGATCGCAACATCGCGTCCATCAAGTCAAAAGGCCGCATCCTGATCTGCTGGGTTGACGAGGCTGAGCCGGTCACTGATGACGCCTGGGTGACGCTGATCCCCACGCTGCGTGAAGAGGGCGAGGACTGGAACGCCGAGCTTTGGGTCACATGGAACCCGAAGCGCAAGAAGGCGCCGGTCGAGAGCAGATTCCGCAACATCGAAGACTCGCTGATCAAGGTTGTCCAGCTCAACTGGCGCGACAACCCGAAGTTCCCGGGCAAGCTTGAGCGAGAGCGCCAGCGCGACCTGGCAGAGCGCCCCGAGCAGTACGACCATATTTGGGAAGGTGGATTTGTGACAGCTCTCGCAGGCGCCTACTTCGCGCAGCACCTGGCCAAGGCCAAGGATGAGGGCCGAATTGGCCATGTCGCCGCTGACCCGCTGATGACCATCCGCCTGTTCGCTGACATCGGTGGCACTGGCGCCAAGGCCGACAACTTCGTGTTCTGGGCTGCTCAGTTCATCGGCAGAGAGATTCGCGTCCTCGATCATTACGAGCAGCAGGGGCAGCCGCTGGCGACCCACCTGAACTGGCTCAGGTCGAAAGGCTACACGCCTGACAAGGCGCAGATCTGGCTTCCACACGACGGTGACGCGCAGGACAAGGTCCACGACGTGTCGTACCGCTCGGCCTTTGAGGCTGCGGGCTACATCGTCACCGTCATCCCGAACCAGGGCAAAGGCGCCGCGATGCTTCGCGTAGAGGCAGGCCGCCGCCTGTTCCCGGCCATGTGGTTCGACGAGACGCCCACCCAGGCAGGCCGCGAGGCTCTGGGCTGGTATCACGAAAAGCGCGATGAGATTCGCGGTATCGGCCTCGGCCCGTCGCACGACTGGGCCAGCCACAGCGCTGACGCATTCGGCTTGATGTGCGTTGCCTACGAGCAGCCAAACGCTACGGCTCCGGCCCCTATCAAATATCGTAATCGAGTGATCGCATGACCAAGATGACCGACGCGGAGCTGGTGTCCTACCTCGAAGACGAGGCGCGGCAGGCTCACCTGTTCAATGACGGTGAGCTGCAGGAAGAGCGCGTCAAGGCAATGCGCGCGTATACCCGCGAGCCATACGGCAACGAGGAGGAAGGCCGCTCGGCTGTCGTGGCGTCTGACGTGTTCGACGCTGTCGAGGGCATGCTGCCGGACCTGATCGAGGTGTTCACCAGCTCAGAAAAGGCCGTGGTCTTCGAGCCTGTAGGCCCTGAAGATGAGGACGGCGCCGAGCAGGTCACCAACGCCTGCAACTACGTGTTCTACAAGCAGAACAACGGGTTCATGATCCTTTACACGGCCTTGAAAGATGCGCTGCTGCTCAAGACAGGCTCCGTGAAGTGGTACTACGACAAGAAGCGCGTGCCTACCTTCACCCGATACAACGCCGTCGATGAAATGCAGATCGCGCTGTTCATGCAAGAGAACCCAGAGGCTGATATCGTCGAGCAGGAGGAGGCCGAGCTTTCCCAAGAGGAGGCTCAGCAGTTCCAGCAGATGGCCGCTGAACAGTATCAGATGACTGGCGCCATGCCAGAGATGCCGCGACGCTTCAACGTCAAGGTCAAGACCATTCAGGAAAAGGGATACTGCTGCGTTGTGGCGATCCCTCCTGAAGAACTGCAGGTTTCCCGCCGGCACGACTCGCCACTACTGAAGGACTGCCCTTACGTCTGTCATGTGACCCGCCGCAGCGTCTCTGAGCTGCGCGAGATGGGCTATGACGTTGAACCATCGGAAGTCCGCGCCGCCACCTCTGACAACGTGACCGATTACCGCGAGAACAATGGCGGCCGCTTCGATGACCGGGAGGATGAAGACCCGGCCGACGAAACCATGGCGCGCGGATACTTGCGTGATGAGTATGTGCTGGTCGACTACGACGGCGACGGTATCGCTGAGCGCCGCAACATCGTGCGCCTCGGCGATCGCATCCTGGCCAACCGCGAGTGCAGCCATGTGCCGATTGCTGCCTGGACACCGTACATCATGACCCACTCGTTCAACGGCATGTCCGTTGCTGATCTGGTCGAGGACTTCCAGCGCATCCACACCACGATCATGCGTCAGCAGCTCGACAACCTGTATCTGGCGAACAATCAGGAAACCATCGTCACGATGGACGCCCAAGGCAACCCGATGGCAGACATTGACAGCCTGCTTAATCGTCGCCCGGGCGGCATCATCATGGAGAAGGGGCAGGGTAACGTGCGCCCGTACATGGAGCGCTGGCAGGGCATCGAGGCCATGCCGATGCTCGAGCAGTTGCAGGGCGAGAAGGAAAACCGCACCGGCTGGACGCGTTACAGCCAGGGCCTTGACGGCGACAGCCTGAACAAGACCGCCACAGGCGCCCAGATGATCATGAACGCCAGCCAGAAGCGCATGAAGCTGATGGCTCGCATCGCCGCCGAATGCCTTGTTGCGCCGATGTTCCAAGGCATCTTCAAGGTGCTGACCGATAACGGCATGGAGGCGCTGAGCTACCGCTTGAATGGAAAGTACGTCAAGAGCGACCCGCAAGAGTGGCGCGACCAGTACGACATGACGATCAACGTCGGCATCGGCACCGGTGACGTGCAGCAACAGAACGTGTTCCTGCAGCAGATTGCGCAGACCCAGGCCATGGTGGCTCAGTCACCGTTCGCCAAGTCGCTGATGAGCCCCGACAAGTTCTTCAATGTACAGGCGCGACTGGCCGAGAACGCCGGGTTTAAAAACCCCGAGGAGTTCTGGGTCGATCCCGCATCGGTGCCGCCAGAGGCTGACCAACCACCACCGCCAGACCCGAAAGTTGTGTTGGAACAGGAAAAGCTCAAGAACGACCAGATGAAGACCCAGGCCGAGATGCAGCAGAAGTCGGTCGAGGCCGACAAGGATCGCCAGTTCAAGGCCGCCGAGGCTGATAAAGATCGCCAGTTCAAGCTGGAGATGGAGCTGCTGCGCCTCGATCACGCTGCCGCACATGCCCACCGCGACGAGGTTTACCCGAATGGCCAGTGATTCCGACCTGCTAGACCAACAAGGCCGTGGACAGGTAGCACTCCAGTTGCTGGAGAACGAGCTGCTGAAAGAGGCGCTGGACGCTATTGATCGCGAAGTCATGGAGCAGTGGATTGGCTGCCCGGCTCGCGACAAAGAGGGCAAAGAAGCCCTGTGGCAGCTCATCAAGACCAGCCGCAAGTTCCGCGAGGTGCTGACCGGGTACATCGATACCGGCAAGTTGGCCACGCACAGGCTCAAACAGTACGAAGAGCAGGGCCGAATCGCTCGCCTCTTCACCAAATAACAAAGAATTCAACTACAGCCCGCCATTGAGCGGGCTTTTTTATGCCCGTTACGCGGGCGAACTGGAGTGAGTGATGGACACCAACCAAGAAAGTGGAGTGTCGCTGGATGATGTATCCGAGCTTCTGGACGAAGCGCCCGAGCAGGTCGAAGAAGGCGAAGAAGCCGTAGCCGAAGCACTCCCCGAAAAGGAAGAGCAAGTCGAGGCCGCGGAAGAAGACGACGGCGAACTGGTCGAGATAGAGGGCAAGTCCTACCGGGTTCCGAAAGAGCTCAAGGGCATGGTCCTCATGCACAAGGATTACACCCAGAAAACCCAAGAGGTCGCCGATCTGCGTCGTGAGGTTGAGGGGCGTGCGCAAGCCCTCCAGCAGCATGAACAAGTGTTGGGCGCCTCCTTTGAGAAGGCAGTCGAATTCCGCCAAGTGCAAGATCGACTTGCCCAATTCGAGGCTCTGGACTGGAACGCGTTGGTTGATGCGGACCCGGCACAGGCCCAAAAGCTGACCATTGCGTTTCAACAGCTTCAGCGAGAGGCGCAAACCAAGTTCTCAGAAATGCAACAGGCCCAGGCCCAGGCCCAGCAACTGACGGCAACTCAGCGTCAGCAAATGCTCGCCCAGGCTGAACAGGATCTGAAGGCACGACTGCCGAACTTTGGGCCGCAGACCGCCCAGCAGATCCGCAAGACAGCCGAAGAGCATTACGGCATCAAAAGTGAGGAGCTTGAAGGCCTCGCAGACGCCCGTTACGTGCATGTCCTGCATGACGCCATGAAGTGGCGTGAGCTTCAGGCTAAACAGCCTCAAGCCATGCGAAAAGTCGCTGACGCGGCCCCGGCCATCAAGCCGCAGCCGGCACAGCAAAAGCCCCGAACCAATCAAGCCGCCTTTGACCGACTCAAGAAAAATGGTCGCGCCGAAGACCTGGCTGCTTTGCTCTGAGGAGAGTAAGCCATGACCCAACCTACCAACACCTTCGATTCCTACACCGCTGTAGGTAACCGCGAAGACCTGCAAGACAAAATTTACATGGTGTCGCCGGAGAAGACCCCGATCGTCTCCTCGATCCGCCGCTTCAAGGCTGAGCAACGTCTGCACGAATGGCAGCGCGACAACCTGGCCACGCCGAACAAGGACAACGCCGTTATTGAAGGCGATGACCGCACCGGCACCGCGCTGACCCCTACCGGGCGCGTGGCCAACACCGTGCAACTGTTCGACAAGGTTGCCATCGTATCCACCACGCAGGAAAAGACCAAGTCTGCCGGCCGCTCTTCGGAGATGAAGTATCAGGTCGCGAAGAAAATGGTCGAGCTGAAGCGCGATCTGGAAGCCATGGTGCTGTCCGATAACGTCGCAGTAGCTGGCAACAGCACCACTGCACGTAAATCGGCCGGCCTCGGCGCCATGATCTATAGCAACGTGAGTCACGGCGGCGCGGGTGCCACACCAGCACACACCTCCGGCCTGGCGACTACCGCGCAGACCGCCGGCACCAACCGTGCGTTCACTGAAGCACTGCTGAAGACCGTACTGCAAAGCATCTTCACCAACAGCGGCGAAATGCCTTCGATCATCAGCCTGACTCCGAGCCACAAAGGCACGTTCTCCGGTTTTGCTGGTATCGCGGTCAACCGCTTCAACGTGAGCAAGGGCAAACAGGGCGTCATCGTCGGTGGTGCGGACGTGTACATGTCCGACTTCGGCGAACTGACTGTCGTGCCGAACTACATCCAGGGCACCGCCAACGCCAACACCGCGTTCATCTTGAACCCGGAGTACGCAGGCATTGGCTACCTGGGAGGCTTCAAGTCGGAAGAGCTGGCAAAAACCGGTCACACCCAGAAGGAACTCGTTTCCGTCGAGGCTTGCCTCGTTGTTACCTCGGAAACCGCTCACGGCAAGGTCGCCAACCTGACGCCGTAATGGGGGCAGTGGCATGGGACGGGGGCTTCGGCCCCTTTTCTTTCGCCTGCCGGAAATGCTCGGGAGTGGAACATGACCAAGATCACCGAACACGATGCGCAGACCGGGATTACCACGTCGGTGCACTACCTCGATAACAAGACCGTCATCGAGAAGACTTATGACGCGCAGCCATTGATCGAAGCCGCTGCGAGCATGCGCGCCGCTACCGAAGGTGAGAGCTGGGGCGAGATGCGCCACGTAGGCTTTATCCCGATGGCTGAGCTTGGGAAGATGATGCGCCAGGATGGTGGTTTTGACCGTGCACGGCTGATCGCATGGCTCAAGGCCAACCCAATGCTGGCAACCTTCAGCAAGGTCCTCAAATGAATTACTCCGAGATCAGCGAACGCGTGGCGGACTGGATAAACCGCAGCGACCTGTCAGCGCGCATCCCGTATTTCATTGAGTTGGCAGAGGAGCGCATGAATCGGGCGCTCCGCGTTCGTCAGATGGAGCTGTCGATGCCTGCCACTGCAATCACAGACAATATCATTGCGCCGGCCGCCGACGTGATCGACGTTAAGGCTCTCTGGGTGCCGAACTATGAGCGCACGCCCCTGAGCCCGCAAACACTGGAATCGGTGATCGCTGGCGGCTACCAGGGCACGCCGACCATGTGGGCATGGGATGGAGCGAGCCTGAGATTCGATGGCGCTGGTGATGTGCAGGGCGTGGTGTATGTGCGAATCCCTGCACTCGCATCGTCCACCACCAACTGGGTGAGCGATGGGCCTTGGAGTCTGTACCTATGGGGGGCTCTCATGGAAGCGTCGTTGTTCGTCAAGAACGCCGCCGATGCTTCTACGTGGGAGGCTCGATTCCTGCAGGTGCTCGATGAACTCCAGGGTAATGAACGTCGCCGTTCCGGGCCAATGGTTGCGAGGGCGCGCTGATGATTCCGCTGCTTGGATTTGCCCCTGATGCTGACGTGACAACCCCAGGCGTCCTACTCGCCTGCACCAACCTTATCCCCTATCTGAACGGGATGGAGGGTGCGCCAGCACCTTCGACGCCGAGCGCCACGCCTGCACTGGCAGCCGCGTGCATTGGTGCAGCCGTGGTTTCCAAGCTCGATGACACTCGCCGGATCATCGCCGGCACCACGACCAAGTTGTACGAGCTTACCGCTGGTGCGTGGGTCGATATCGGCCGCGCTGCGGCATATAACGGCGGGATTGACACACGCTGGTCCATCACTCAGTTCGGTGATGCCACCCTATGCGCGAACAGGGCTGACGTGATTCAGCGCTCCACCGGGGCGGCGTTTTCCGACGTGGCCACTGCGCCAAAGGCCGAGATCCTGTTCACTGTCGGGGCTTTCGTTATGGCCCTGAACACCAATGACGGCGCCGAAAAGCCTGATGGCTGGCACTGCTGCGCAGCCTTCGACGACACGTCATGGACGCCCAGTCTTGCCACGCAAGCCACGTCCGGGCGCCTGGTAGCCACTGCTGGCCGTCTGACTGCCGGAATGCGCCTGGGCGAATACGCCATTGCCTACAAGCAACGGTCCATCTACCTCGGACAATACGTTGGAGCGCCGACCGTTTGGAATTGGATTCAAGTCCCTGGCGGGGACGCTGGCTGCGTAGGCAAGGAGGCGATCTGCGACATCGGCGGGGCTCATTTCTTTGTCGGCGATGACAATCTTTGGATCTTCGATGGAACTCGGCCAGTCCCGATTGCGGATGGCTACGTGCGTCAATTCTTCTTTGACAATTCGAACCCGTCCTATCGATACAAGACGATCTGCGTGTTTGATCGCCAAAAGAATCTGGTGTGGATTTTTTACCCATCGCTCGGTGCTACTGCCCCTGATTCTGCGCTGGTTTACCACGTTGCCGCCAAGAAGTGGGGCGTAGCGAATCGCAGTATCGAGGCCGCGCTCAACTATGTTTCTGGCGGAATCACGATCGATGGGCTGTCGGCTATTTCCGCAACGATTGACGGGCTGTCGTCATACTCGTTCGACTCGCAGTTTTGGCTTGCGGGCGGCAAGTCGCTGTCCGTCTTCAACACCTCGCACCAGCTTCAGTCAATGACCGGCGCTTCGGTTTCAAGCTCCATGACTACCGGTGATGTTGGAGATGATGAGGCCGTGTCCGCGCTGAACAAGATTCGCCTACGGTATGCCGTTTCGCCGACGTCCGCTTCGGCGCAGGCGCTTATCCAACAAAACTCTGGTACGGGGTTTGTCGTGTCCGCCACCGGATCGGTACTGGATGGGAAATTCGACCTAAGGCAGTCAGCCCGCTGGCACAAGGCAGTATTCACGTTCATGGGGCCTGTACGAGTCACCCATATGGATGCCGATCTCGTGCCTGCAGGTAGCCGCTGATGAAGCTCAGGACAACCCCGACAGTTGCCACAAATGACCCGGTGCTGCAACGAGAACTTCGCGAGCATGCCACCCAGGTCAATTTGCTTTCAGAGTGCCGGATCGCTGGATATTACACGGCGTTTACCGCCGCCCCTACGAGCGGCGCATGGATGCAGGGCGATTCAGTGAAGAACTCTGCACCGTCCGAACTGGGCTCTGCCGGCTCAAAATACGTAATTGAGGGCTGGATCTGCACGGTATCGGGTACGCCCGGGACATGGCTTCAGAAACGCTGCCCGACAGGTAACTGATGAACAAGATACTGGTTGTTCCAACGACCCACATTGATCAGGCGTGGAAAGAAGGCGCGAGCCATTTGGGGGTGGCCTGCGCAACCTCCGGCGGCGAGATCACTGGTGATCAACTGAAAATGATGCTGAGCCGTGGCGAGCGCACGCTTTTGCGGCTTGACCAAGACGGTGAGATTGCTGGGTGGGGGGTTATCGGGTTTGAGCAACTGCCGAACTTTCGCGTCCTGTACGTCTACGAACTGTATGCCCCTCACGGTCATTTCGAGTCGTTTTTCGATGAACTGGGCGGCCTTGCAAAATCATCCGGCTGTTTGCGCATGAGATGCGCGGCCGGCCCCGCTCAAGCCCGCCTTTATCGCCAGCGTTGCGGATTCGCGCCTGTCTACCAAGTCCTGGAGGTTGAACTGTGAATATTGAAGACCTGAATGAACAGCTCAGCGTCGAGTTTGGCGGGCCTGCTCTTTCTGCGCTCCCGAGTTTCTCTGGTGATCGCGTTCGTCCGCACAAAGGCGGCGGGTCCACCAGCTCAACCACTCAATCAATCCCGAACGAACTGAAGCCGCTGGCAGCGGCCTATAGCGATAAAGCCATGGATCTGGCGAATCAGCCTTATCAGGGCTATTACGGCCAGCAGGTTGCAGACAAAAACTGGTGGCAGGCACAGGGCGAGCAGGGGATTACCGATCGTGCGCTGGGCGGCGATGCGCTGATGAATCAAGGCAGCGCAACGATGAAAAACGCGCTGGCGTCTGGCGACGCTGCCACATCGCTCGGCAGACTTGGGACCAACCAATATGCAGGATCGAACCCGTACCTGCAGCAGAACATCGATGCTGCGATGGGTGATATCACCAGAAACTACAATGATGCGATCGCTCCGGGGCTGACTACCCAAATGGTCGGCTCTGGCTCTTTCGGTAACTCTGGCGCCCAAGCAGCAAGCCAGAACTCCCTGAACGATCTCACCAAAAACCTGAGCAACACCGCATCAGGTATGCGCATGCAGGACTACACGGCGCAGCAAGGCCTGGCCGAGAACCAGCTAAATCGCAATCTCACCGCTGCGCAGGATTATGCCGGGCGCAACGATCAGATGAAGTCGCAATACCTCAACCTTGCTCCGACGTATGCCAATCAGGCTTATACGGATGCCGGTCAGCTCATGAACATCGGCAATGCCAATCAGGATAACCAGCAGCAGAAGCTGGACGCCGTGTATCAGAACTGGAGTGACGCGCAAAACGACCCATACAAAAAGTTGGCCGCGATGTCTGGCGTTTTTGGGTCTGGCTTGGGCAATACCGCAACGACCAAACAATCTGGCGGGGGTGGTAAATGAGCTTCTTTGGTGATGTCGGCAGCTTTGAGATGTTCAACTTGGGCGCCATGGGCAATCAGGTCAAGGACAACCCGGCGCGGCTGTTTTACGGCTCAGCAGACCCGTTTTCTACCAGCATGTGGAACAAGGTGCTTGGCACCGACGACAAGCCGCTGGTTGATCAGTGGGGAGGCGCGGCGCCGCAGCGCTATGAAGAAGCGCAAGAAGCCGGCATCAATACTGGCCCCGGCAAGACGATGCATAACATCGCCAAAACAATTGCCTCGATCTATGCCGGCGGCGCGGCTGGCGGCGCGGCTGGCGGACTTCTTGGCGGTGGGTCCGGTACGGCTGGCGGGGCCGCTGCCAGTACAGCCCCTACAGCGGGATATGGGCTTGGCCAGCCACTTGTGACTGGTCAAGCAGGCAACGCCGCCATCGCTGGGGGCTCTAGCCCGGGGCTATTGGGCTCAATGGGCAGCAGCCTTTCCAACTTCAACACACAGGCCAAGCCTTATATGGACGCAGCCAGTTACGGCCAGAAAGCCTACGGCCTGCTGAATCAGGGCCAGCAGCAGCCTATGGCGAGCGGGCCCATGCAGCAAAACACCAGCGGCCCGCAGACGCTTGCACAGATTGCGCAAGGTCAGCCAAACCCGCTGATCGCCCAGCGACAACAGTACGCACAACAGCGCCGCGCCGGCATGGGGAGAGTCTGAAATGGTCGATGGCATGAATGGACTGCTGGATTTCGTCAAGACCCCAGCAGGGCAGGGCTTGCTCGCGGCTGCATTCGGCGGCCTGGCAAGCGCGCGTTCTGATCGCGGCCCACTGAACACGATTGGCGCCGCAGGCCTGTCTGGTATTGCGGGGTACTCGGCCGCCAACTCCAATGCGCTGAAACAGCAGAAGGCTGATTTGCAACAGCGTCAAAGAGAAGCAATCCCGACGCTTTACGGTAAAGACGCGCAAGGGAAAACAACGTTCGACTGGCAGACCGCTGCATCTCTTCTTCCGCCCGACGACGTCCTTAAATACGCCCAATTACCAAATGCAACCAGGAGCAAGGTTGCTCGCACCCTTGATGTTCCGGGCGCGAATGGTAATAAGCAGACGATGCAGTACGACGAGTATGGCGACCCGATTGGTCAGGCGATCGACTCCTACGTGGCCCCGCAATTGGTTGATACGGGTGGCGCCAAGCAGTTTGCCATCCCGAATGCAGGCCAAAGCTTCGCCATGAGCATGTCGCCGGGCGAGCAGGCCGCCAACGCTCGCGGCTGGGCCGGGATCGCCAACCAGCGCCAGCAGAACGGAATCATGCAGGATGCGAACAACATCAACCGCATGGCTCAACGCACGGAAATCGTGCCCGGCGCCGACGGCCAGAACTATCTTATCGACAGGGGCACAGGTCAGGCCAAACTTGCGACTACCGAGAGCGGCGCCCCTGTCATGTCTGGGAAAGCGGCGGAAGACGCAAGAAAACGCACCCGTGACGCGAACGATTCCGTCGAACTCATCGGGATTGCACGCAAAACGCTTCCGGGAGCTACTGGGAGCGGTGTTGGCGCCGCAGCAGACACCACTGGCCGGTTCTTTGGGGTGTCGTCTGAAGGCGCGCAGAAGGCTGCGCAGCTTGAGGCGCTTGGCGGTGCGTTGGTCATGAAGATGCCCCGCATGGAGGGGCCTCAGTCCAACATGGACCAGATGCTGTATCGCGAAATGGCTGGCAAGGTTGGAGACCGTACAGTCCCCATCCCTGAGCGACAGGCTGCGCTTGAAACAGTCGAAAAGCTTTTGGGTAAGTACGCCACCAGCCCGCAACAAGCATCACCTGCTCTGGCGCCTCCCCAGTCTCAATCCGCTGGGGCATTTGCCGACCCAGATAAAGAGGCCCGTTATCAAGAGTTCAAGCGCCGTCAGGGGCAATAACCATGAACGAACAGGAAGAATTTGAATTCCGTATGCGACTGGAGCAGGAGCAGGCGGCGCCTTCGGTAGAGATGCCGTCGACAGTGGCGCCTCAGGCTCAGCAAGAACAGGGCACAGCCGCTGGCCCCGCACCCCAAGCTGGACGATTCGGCAACCTGCTCAATCGCCTGCCGCAAAACGCCGGCAGCGATCTCATGCAGGACGCCGGCAACCTACTCGGCGGCGCGGTACGTGGTGCAGGATCGATTGGCGCGACGATTGTCGCCCCTTACGACATTGTTCAAGACCTGCGCGCCGGCAAAGGCCTGTCGCTTGAGTCGAACCGCCAGCGTCGTGCCGATATGGACTGGGCGCTTCAGGATCTCGGCGCGCAACCTGACTCCATGGCGTTCAAGGGCGGCAAGCTCGGCACGGAAATCGCCGGGACTGCTGGATCTGGCGGACTGCTGGCCAAAGGCGCCGCGATGCTGCCGGGTGCCGCCAAGATCGCCCCGCTCATTGAATCGATTGGCTCCGGCGGGTTCCGCAATGGCGGGCTGCAAGGGCTGACGGGGCTGGCGACTCGCGGCGCGGGCGGGGCAATTACTGGCGGTGCATCGGCTGGAATCATTGACCCCGATTCCACGGGAGCTGGCGCTGCACTTGGCGCGGCATTTCCAGTTGGCACCAAAGCGCTTGGAGGCCTTGGTGTGATGATCGGGAATGGTGCAAAAAGTGTTGTTGAGCCGTTATATGATGCTGGCAGGGAGCGAATTATCGGAAGGGCGCTTAAAGAGTTTTCCGGTGGACGGGCAGATGAAGCGGCGAGAAATATGCTTTCTGCGCGGGAGCTTGTTCCGGGGTCAATTCCAACTACCGCAGAAGCCGCCGGGATTCCTAGTCTATCTGCGCTGCAGCGTGCGAGTGTCAACGTATCGCCAGAGGCGGCGAACTCTCTTGAAGCGCGCTTATTGGCTAACAATCAGGCACGCGTTGATGCGTTGAGCGACCTTGCGGGTACTTCAGGTGGTCGTGCAGCGGCGGAATCGGCCAGGGACGATGCCGCATCTGTGGCTTACAAGACAGCTCGTCAAAGTGACCTCATGAAGCGAGAGATTGCTACTCAGGAACAGGTCGCCAAAGACGCAAAAAATGTTGGTTTTGAGTTTTTGGGGAACGTTCCGAAGAGAACCGTAGCTCAATCGGAGGCGCTTGCAATAAGGCCGTCGCAGACGCTCATGGATCTGGCTAAGCGACCGGCAATGCAAGGGTATATAAAGGAAGCCAAAAATCTTGCTGCGAATCATGGCTTTGTAGTTGACAACCCATTAACTTCCATTGATGGCCTGCATTATCTGAAGCTGGCAATGGATGACGCTCTAAAGGGCACTCCAACTACATCGCTAGGCAGAAACGCTAAAAGCGCAGTGGCGGGGATGAAAGACATCTTGACCCAGGAAATGGACAAGATATCACCAGTGTATGGGATGGCGCGGACTGCCTATCAGGAAGCATCGAAACCGCTAAATCAAATGTCTATCGCTGATGAGCTGATGAAGTCCGTAAGCCCATTGACTGGGAAAATCCGGGCCAATCAGTACGCCAGTAAACTGACAGATAAAACTGCGCAGCAGGCCACTGGCTTTAATGGCTCCACGCTGGAAAACACCTTGACTCCGGCACAGCTCGGGCTACTCACGAACATCAGAGATGATCTTGCCCGCGCCGAATTTGGCGCAAATGCTGGTCGCCCGGTAGGCACGAACACAGTTCAAAACCTAGCCTATGGGAACATGATGAACCAGTTTGGCGTGCCCAACATGCTCCGCAACAGTCCGCTTGGGCAAGTTGCCGGTGGATTGCTTGGGAAGGCGGGCGACTTGGTATATGGGAAGGCGAATAAGGAAATTGCTGAACGACTAGCGCGTGTCATGCTAGATCCAAAAGAGGCAGCAAAGATTATGCTTGCCAAGAAGCCTCAGCACCCGTTGCTGATGAAGGCGGCAGAGCAGGGCCTACTCTCAACATCCAAAGCGCTCCCCGCTCTTATGGCGCAGTGAACCCGATGTAAAGGCCATAGATCAGCGCGCCGCCCATCAGGGCCAAGCCTTTCCAGATCATAAAGTCAGTAAACGCGAACTCCACCAACACCTCCAAGCCCGCCATGTGCGGGCTTTTTATTGGGATGACCAAAAATGCCGATCCCTGCTTCGATCAATGACCTTTCCACCACCGCCGGCAGCAACAGTCCGGCCGGCTCGGAATCGCCATCGCTTATCGACGATTACCTGCGCACATATGCATCATACATCGCGCTCCTGCGCGATCAAGCAGCCAGCATTGTGGGTAGTTCCAGTAACGCTTCTATGCTCGTCAGCGCGGCATCGGTATCCGCGACTTTCACCGCAGATCAAGTGATCGTTGGTACGGCACTCAGTGGTTCACGCTATCTGCTGACGAGCTTCAGCAAGGTTATTAACCTTTCCACGACTGGTGCAGGTGGAATGGACACTGGGGCGGCACCAAACAATGGATTCGTGGCCGTCTATGCGATTTACAACCCCACGACCCAAGTCTCGGCTCTGTTGGCAGTTAATGCCACCGCGACGGCAGCGGCTGAGATTTACGCAGGCGGCAACATGCCGGCCGGGTATACGGCATCGGCCTTGGTTGCAGTGGTAGCCACAAATGGAAGCGGTCAGTTTTTGCCTGTGACCGTTCAGGGGCGGCGTGTATATATCATCGAAACTCTTGTGCTGAACACTACGACGCAGACCGGATCTCCTATTTTGTTCTCCATTGCCGGCGCAGCTCCGAAAAATGCAAAATCTTGGCGCGGGCAACTGCAAGTTACGTCAAACACCGCTGGCGTTCTTGTTATCGGCGCCATTTATGGGTCATCGACATCTCTCGGAAGTTCAAGGGTTAATACATCAAACACGATCAGTGGTGGCGGCATCAACTTGCCTGTCACGGACCTTCCAATCACGGTTTCTCAGTCATCACATTACACTGGCACTGTATCGTCTGGAATTATGACAATGCTTGCCTATCTTACTTCATATAAATTTTAATGGAGTGAATATGCCTAAACAATATGTGCAGTTTGCCGATGCCTTACAGGAAGTTGTTGTGTCTTGGTTTGGTCGCGCCCAAGACCCTGACGAATGGATAGAGCAGATTGAAAATCAAGGGATTGTAGATGATGACGATCAAAGGCTTGTTGAATTTCTAAGAAAGTCACCATCAAACGCTGACAGCATCGCATCGCGTGAAGCCGTAAAGGTTGACCTGCTCAACAGCGCTTCTATATCCATGAATCCATACATACTGGCAATCCAGATTGGCGATGCATCAGATAGCGACATCGCCATGGCTAAAAAATGGAGAGATTACTTCATGGCCGTTAAGTCGGTAGATGTTACAGGTGATTCCGTTGAGTGGCCTGCCAGTGTGGATGGCAATTAAATTGATTCATCCATTATTTTGGCATGACGCCTGAAGTTCTGCCATTCGCTTTCGGTTTTCTGGTGTATATATTCACCGGTTGACGCTCTGGTTAAAAATGACTTATTCGTTACGCTGTTTTCGAAGTCGGCGCGGTAATCGACATCGTTGGAGCTTTCGATAAGAAAGCGCTTTATTGCGCAGAACAATCTACCAAACATTTAAGCTCCCCTTAATTTCCATTGACAGCGATGAAGTATACACGGAGTCGGCCATGCCAATCACCGCGCAGCAACTGCTGCAGATCCTCCCCGGCGCCGGGAAGCAAGCCGGCGTTTTTGCGTCTGCACTGAGCCTGGCCATGGAACGCTACCAGATCAACACGCCGCTGCGCATGGCGGCGTTCATTGCGCAGGTCGGCCATGAGAGTGGTCAGTTCCGATATGTCCGGGAGCTGGGCGGCGATCAGTACCTGAGCAAGTACGATACCGGCACGCCGGCCAAGCGGCTTGGCAACACGCCAGAGGCTGATGGTGACGGGAAAAAGTACCGTGGGCGCGGCTTGATCATGATAACCGGGCACACCAACTACCTCGCGTGCAGCAAGGCTCTGTTCGGCGACGACCGCCTGCTGCGCACGCCTGAACTGCTCGAGCAAGCCGAGTGGGCGTGCAAGTCGGCGGCGTGGTTCTGGAACTCGCGCAACCTGAATGCACTGGCAGATGCCGGGGACATGAAAGAAATCACCCGGCGCATCAATGGCGGCTTCAACGGGCTGGAGGAGCGGATGGAGTTCTACGAGCGCGCGCTGAAGGTGCTGGCATGACCATCTGGCTGCGAATCCTTCCTTATATAGCTGCGGTGCTTCTGGTGCTCGGCGCACTGTTCGGTGCCTATCATCACGGCGTGAGTGTCACAGACGCAACATGGCAGTCTCAATGGGCCGCACGCGACACGCGGGACGCGACTGCCAGGGCCGAAAACGAGTCAGCCGCCCGAGCACGCGAGCAGTCCTACCAACAGGCAATCAACAAGGCGGTGCAAGATGGCCAGCGCACGATCGATCAACTCACTGCTGACGCTGCTGCTGAGCGCGCTTCTCGTAACGGGGTGCAGCTCGAAGCAGACAAGCTTGCCGCTCGACTCGCAGCCAGTCAGGCCGGCGGCAATTCCTGCACTGCCGCCACAAGCGCGGCAGCTACCCGTGCCGTCATGGTGCTTGCCGACCTGTTCAAGCGCGCTGATGAAAGAGCGGGCGACCTGGCAGGATATGCTCAGGACAGCCATGCCCGAGGAGTGACGTGTACGCAGGCGTATGACGGAATTTCGAAGGGAGATGTGCAGTAGGCAGAACGCCGGAGAGGGATGTTGCTGAAAAGCTGCTGAAGGTGGCGCGAATCGACATCAATCCACAACAACCCTCAGCAACATTCCATTATGCGGAGCGCGCAAACTCTCCATGGTGGAGCGCGGCGGCCTTTGCATAAGCCGAAGCCGCCTCTTCTTCAGTTGCAAAGCTGCCCAGGTTGAGTCGCCTGCCATCGACGGTGATCTGCGCCTTGAACCGACCTCCCGCATGGTATACCCCTTTGCGACCGGTGCCCGAGTCGCGCCGCGTCACGCGATTGCGCAAGTTCTCGGCATAAGTGGCTTCGCGCAGGTTGCGCCAGCGGTTGTCGGTCTTCACCATGTTCCTGTGGTCTATGCATGCTGCCGGCATTTCTCCGTTGACATACAGCCAGGCCAGCCGATGAGCCTGATAGCTGACGCCATCAATCCGGATTTCGATATAGCCTGAATTTTTATGAGTTCCAGCTACCGCGCCGGCCTTGATGTGCTGCCGCTGCTCGCGCCATGTGAATAGACCAGTCAACTTGTTGTACTTGAGCAGCTGCAGAAGACGTTCGTGAGTAATCATGGTTCGCCTTTTGGTAGGTTGGGTCGAGCAGGGGCAAGCCGCCAAGAGGTGGCAGCCGACGGCGGGGGATTTTTGGGGGAATCATTGCACCAAAACATGTAGGGCCATGTTTGGACTTTATGACTCAGAAGTGAGGCCCTGAAGGGGGCCGCAGGAAATGCTGTCAACGATCATTGGGGGGGAGAAAACGGATTCGAAATCCGTTGTACCTTCACCGGTACCTAGGGTTCGAATCCCTATCTCTCCGCCATTACATAGAAAAAGCCCCGTAGATGAAAATCTACGGGGCTTTTTCGTTTCTGGGATTTCATGAGTTTTTAGAGTTCGAAAGGCATGTGCCAGCCAGCCATCTCGATCCTGACCTGACACAAGCAAAAGCCCCACGGGCCTTTAGCCGTGGGGCTTCTTCATTTGCGCAAGGCTACATCACCCCGCGCCCTAGCCATTCACGGCTGCGAGTGCCCCAACTTCAGTTTGATCAATTCATACACATCCTTATGTGTCGAGTCATGCAGCGACTTGTCCATGCAAGCGGTAGCCAGGAAGTTTTTCACTTCGTCCTTGGCGTGCGGGTAGAGGCTGGCGACATAATCAGCTTCGTGTTCTTGCGTGCAGTTGAAGTGCTTGTCGTCTTTCGCTTTGTCTCTCGCCATTTCTGTGGCTCCTTTTTAGTTCAATTGATGCGGCGAAACAGGGCTGAATCACCCCATACGTCGATGAGCGTAGGCGCGCAGAAATGGCTCGTCAGTCGTTCGCTGAAAAAAAGGACGCGGCTGTAGGACGCAGCTCCGCATCGGCTCACGCGATTAAATTTCCTTCACCGGGGTATCGCCGTGCACGGCTCTGATCAACTCGATCACATGCATGCAATCCGCCTTGTTCACATATGACTCGCCACTGGCGATGGTCTCGTGATTGCCCGCGCGCAGCCTCCAGCGCCATTGCCCCTTGCCAGTGCTGGGGGTGCCTCTGGATTGCCTGTAAATCTCGAAATACATTCAGTTCGCTCCATGCGATTTATTAGTGCGACCGCCTGTTTGGCGCATCGACGCAAGCCTAGCGCAGGCGGTTTTTTTGGCTATCGGACATTTGTATCCAATCGTTGGCAATTGTTTCCGAGAGCCGCGAGCTAGAGCGCAGCAATAGGCCTCTGGATTGGCCAATATGACGCCGCCTGACGCTTGCAACACCGGCGACGCTACTGCTTAATACGGGACGGCTCATGGCATCGGAAATAGTTCGATGACCGAACAAACACTATAAAAAGAGCACTCCTTTGACTGAGCACGGAACGCAACAGGCCGGGCAGGTGACGTTATCGCTGGTGGTCCCCGTTTTTAACGAAGAAGACAGCCTGAAAACGTTTCTGCTGCGCATCGATGAAGTCTTTCGAAAGCAGACGCTGATCGGTCTTGAGCTGGTATTCGTCAACGACGGCAGCACCGATGCCACGCTTGAGCTTTTGCTTGAGCATCAGCAGCAGGATGCGCGCCTGCGTATCGTCGATCTGAGCCGCAATTTCGGTAAAGAGGCGGCGCTCTCCGCCGGTTTGCAGATGGCGACCGGGCAGATCGTCGTGCCGATCGATGCGGATCTGCAGGATCCGCCGGAAGTCATCCTGCAGATGATCGACCGCTGGCGCGAAGGCTATGAAGTCGTACTCGGCCACCGCGTCAGCCGCCGCAGCGACACCTGGGCCAAACAGAAGTCCGCCCACTGGTTCTATCGCCTGCACAACAGAATTGCCGAACAGCCTCTGCCGGAAAATGTCGGCGACTTCCGCCTGATGGATCGCTGCGTGGTCGATGCGTTGCTGACCTTGCCCGAATCCCGGCGCTTCATGAAAGGCCTGTTTGCCTGGGTCGGCTTTCGCACCACTCATGTCGATTACGAGCGCCCCGAGCGCGTGGCCGGGCAGAGCAAATTCAACGGCTGGCGGCTGTGGAACTTCGCTTTGGAAGGCATCACTAGTTTCAGTACTGAACCGCTGCGAGTCTGGACGTATGTGGGCGCGCTGGTCTCGCTGGTGTCGTTTGCCTTTGCGATTTTCATTGTCGTGCGCACGTTGGTCTCGGGCATCGATTTGCCCGGTTACGCCTCACTGATGGTCGCCGTGACGTTTCTCGGAGGTTTGCAATTGATCGGCATTGGCGTGCTCGGTGAATATCTGGGCCGTACTTACATTGAAGCGAAACGCCGACCGGTTTTTCTGGTACGTCGCGTCTACGACCCGAAGGACTGAAACATGGATCTCAAGGAAACCGACATCCTCGGCGACAGCATCAACGAGCATTGGTATTACTGCTCCAAAGCGGCGGCAACCACGCGTCTGCTGGGGAGTGTGCCGATCAGGCGAATTCTCGACGTGGGTGCCGGCTCCGGGTTTTTCTCCCACCATCTGCTGACTCATACCGACGCGCAGGAGGCATGGTGCGTCGATATCAGCTATCCGGCCGATTCAAGCGCGACAACCGCTGGCAAACCGGTGCACTACCGCCGCGGGATAGAAACAATAGATGCCGATCTGGTGCTGCTGATGGACGTGCTGGAGCATGTTGACGATGACCTCGGCCTACTCAAGATGTACGTCGATAAAGTGCCTTCCGGCAGCCGTTTTCTGATGACGGTGCCGGCGTTCCAGTTCCTCTGGAGCGGGCATGACGACTTCCTTGAACACAAGCGCCGCTACACCTTGGCGCAATTCGAAACACTGGCCCGCGCTGCCGGTCTGACGGTGCAACGCGGCGCTTATTATTTTGGTGCGGTGTTCCCGATCGCAGCGGCGTTACGGTTGTTGCCACAGGGCTCGCAAACGCAAGCGCCGCGCTCGCAACTCAAGCGTCATCACCCGCTGGTGAACCGCACACTGAAAACCTTGTGCCGCCTTGAACTGCCGTTGATGGGCAGGAACCGTCTGGCCGGTTTGAGTGTGTTCGTGCTGGCGCAAAAACCGTGACCTCAACCGAAAAATCAGTGCTGATCCAGCGCGGTTTGCGCTTTGCCGTGACCGGTTTGTTCGTCACGGCTTTGCACGCGCTGGTCGCGGTGCTGTTCATCAACTTCATCAGTCCGCAGCCACCGATTGCCAACGGCGTGGCGTTCGCCGTGGCGACCGTCGTGTCCTATCTGATCAATACCACCTGGAGTTTCTCGGCTCGGTTGCATGGCAAAACCTTGCTGCGTTTTCTGCTGGTGTCGACGTGCGGCTTTCTATTGGCAATGTTTGTTGCCTGGGCGGCGCAGATGGCCGGATTGAATTACCTGTTGGGGATTGTCGCGGTGGCACTGACTATCCCGGCCTTCACCTTTGTCTTGCATAATTTCTGGACGTATCGATGAAGGATTTCACAAGGCGCCTGGCTGTCACTCTTTTGCCGTTGATGATCGGCGTATTGGCTTTCTTTATCGTCGTTGGCCCTCGAGCGCTCGACCCGCAGAACATTGCCTGGCTGGGGCAGGGCGATCCGGCGACGCACTATCTGGGATGGGCGTTTTTCCGTCAGGCGCCGTGGACGTTTCCGGTCGGCCTGAACCCGACATACGGACTTGAACTGAGCAACGGCCTGATCTTTTCCGACTCCAATCCGCTGCTGGCATTGTTGTTCAAGCCACTTGCTGGGTTGCTTCCGCAGACATTTCAGTATTTCGGAATCTGGTTCCTCGCCTGTTTTGTCCTGCAAGCGTGGTTTGGCTGGAAATTATTGGGGCTTATCACCTCCAACGTCGCTTTGCGGGCATTGGGTTGTGCACTTTTCCTGTTTGCTCCGCCGATGATCATCCGCATGCCGACACATTTGTCGCTGGCCGGACACTTCCTGATTCTGGCCGCCTTATACCTGGCCTTGCGCCCTGAGGACCAGCGGCGACGGTTGGCCTGGGGGGCTTTGCTGGCGTGCACCGCGTTGATTCATGCGTATTTCCTGGCCATGGTCGCGCTGCTTTGGCTGGCCGATCTGATCACCCGTCATTTCAAAGCCAGAATCAGCTTGCGCGAAGCAGGCGTTGAACTGATTTTGTTGTTTGCTCTGGTGAGTTTTTGCTGCTGGCAAGCGGGGTATTTTTCCGTCAATGGCTCCGATGCGATCTCCGACGGATTCGGCTTGTACCGAGCCAATGTGTTGACACTGTTCAGCCCCAATCATTGGTCATACATCCTCAAGGATCTACCCGGCGGTCTGGGGGATACGGAAGGGTTCAGTTATCTCGGACTGGGGCTGTTATTGCTGGCCGTCTGTGGGTGGGTCGGGTGGCTGCAGGGGCAAACCGGGTTGGAGCGGTCATTGCGTCGACACTGGCTACTGCTGATCGCGCTTGCCGGGCTGACGGTATTTGCGGTTTCCAACAACATTGCCTTTGCTGGCGCGAATTTCAGCTATCCCTTACCGGAAAAGATAATAGCCATCGCCAATATCTTTCGAGCCTCGGGACGAATGTTCTGGCCGGTTTATTATGCGTTCATTCTGTTGATCATTTTTCTGGTGGTACGCGCCAATAAACCGCGTGTGGCAACCTTGCTGATGGCTGTGGCGCTGACGGTTCAAGTCGCGGATACGCACAGCGGCTGGTCTTTGGTGCGCAAGCAGTTGATGGTCGAGTCAAGCACCCAATGGAAGACACCTTTTGTCGACCCGTTCTGGAAAAATGCTGCGGCGCATTATCAGAAGATCCGTTGGATCCTTCCTCAGAACCTGTCGCCGGAGTGGATGAATGTCGCCGCATTCGCTGCAACACATGGGCTGGCGACCGATGCTGTCTATCTGGGACGGATGGGCAAGGATCAGTGGGAGATTGCTGATGAGCACAGCCGCACGATGTTGGCTTCGGGTCAATATGATGCGGATTCGTTGTACCTGCTCGGTGATCGGGCGTTGCTGCAGGCGGTTTCGACCGTCAATACCGAAGCGGATCTGTTCACCCGTATCGACGGATTCACAGTGCTGGCGCCGGGCTGGAAAAATTGCCGTGAATGCGTGCAGGTGCCCGTCGACCAGACGCCACAACAGCTGGTGCCTGAGTTCGTCTCTGGAGAAACAGCGCAGTTCAGCTATGGCGCTGTGGGCAAGGACTATCTCGCGCGAGGCTGGTCGGATGCTGAAACCTGGGGCGTCTGGTCCAGCGGTGCCGAAGCGGAAATGGCCATGCGAGTGAACGATTCGGCCCGCACCCTGCATCTTGAGACCACGGCGTTCCTGGCGCCGGGGCATTTGCGTCAGCGCGTGGTGATCAAGCTCAACGGCATCGAAGCGCTGGCGACCACTCTGGACAAGCCGGAAGGTAACAGCCTTGAATTGCAGCTCACTCCGGCTGTCCGCCAACGCATCACGCAAGAGGGTTTGCTGCGTGTGCAACTGCAGTTCGCCGATGCGATCAGCCCTGAGCAGTTGGGCGTCGGCCAGGATCGCCGGCAACTCGCGATCGGCCTGAAGGCAATGTCGATCAACTGAGCCGTGTCCGCATAGACGTTGTCGGCGGACCTTTCTACACTGCCCTTCAGTCAGGGGATCGGGGGGGCAATGGATGAACCGCAATGAACTACGCAAGGCCGACATCAACCTGATGGTGGTGTTCGAGACCTTGATGCTAGAGCGCAACGTGACCCGGGCGGCGGAGAAGTTGTTTCTCGGCCAGCCGACCATCAGTTCGGCGCTCAATCGCTTGCGCACCATGCTCAACGATCCGCTGTTCATCCGCGTCGGCCATCGCATGGAGCCGACCGCCCGGGCCGAAGATATCTTCCGCCACCTCAAGCCCGCGCTGGACTCCCTGTCAGTGGCGCTGAGCCTGACCCGCGATTTCGATCCGGCCGTCAGCACCATGACTTTTCGCATCGGTCTGTCCGATGACGTCGAATTCGGTTTGCTGCCGCCGCTGTTGCGCGCGTTGCGCCAGGAAGCGCCAAACGTGGTGTTTGTGGTGCAGCATGTCGATTACTGGCGGATTCCCGATTTGCTCGCCGCTGGTGACATTACTGTCGGCATCAGCCAGACCCGTGGCCTGCCGGCCAATGCCAAACGCAAACTGCTGCGGCACATTCAGCCGAGCATCCTGCGCGCGGATGCGTCCGATACACCGTTGACCCTTGATGAATATTGCGCACGGCCACACGTGCTGGTTTCGCACACGGCGAATGTCAGCGGTTTCGCTGACGAGTGGCTGGCGGAGTTGGGGCGCACGCGCCAGGTTGTTCTGTCAGTCCCGCAATACAGCGCATTGCCGGCGCTGCTGGCTGGCACTGACCTGATCGCCAGCCTGCCGGACTACACCGCAGCGGCCATGGCGACTTCCGGGTTGCTGTTCAAGGAACCGTTTCCGTTCAAGACGCCGACGCTGGACTTGTCGATGGTCTGGCTCAGTCATGTCGATAGCGATCCGGCCGAGCGTTGGTTGCGCTCAAGGCTGGAGCAGTTCATGAGCGAACGACCGGTGACCCCGTCCTGATCAACACCCCCTGTAGGAGCTGCGGCACGCTGCGATCTTTTGATCTTTGAATCTCAAGATCAAAAGATCGCAGCCTCGTTTCACTCGACAGCTCCTACGGGGATATGCGCTGAGCCGCTTGTGGTATATGTACGAACTTTCCGCTGACTGACTGGAGCCTCCCGATGCCACACCTGCACATGGAATACACCGCCAACCTGCCGCAGTTGAACGCCGATGTTGCGTTGATCCGGCTCAACAATACATTGGTGGGATCCGGTCAGTTTGCAGCGGAGTTCGATATCAAAAGCCGCGCAGTCAAGGTCGAGACCTTCAAGGTTGGCACCGCCATGAGCGAACGCGCCTTCATTTACGTGAAGCTGGCGCTGCTCAGCGGGCGTTCGCCGGAGATCAAGAAGCAGCTGTCGCAAAGCTTGCTGGCGGTGTTGCAGGATCTGTGCGAGTGGCCGGCCGGGGTGGAAGTGCAGTTGTGTGTCGAATTGGTCGACATTGATCGCGAGTCCTACAGCAAAGCCGCTATCAGCGTGTAGGACTCAGGCGTCTTGCAGTTCGCTGCACACCTTGATCACTTGCTCGCGCAGCCAGACGTTGGCGCTGTCCTGATCGGCGTTCTGGCTCCATTGCATGTCGAGTGTGAACCCCGGCAAGCCGTTCGGCGCCTCACAATGGTTAAACACCGCTTCGTTGGTCAGTAGACGCTGGATGCGCCGGGGGAGGGTGAGGATGAAGTCGGTGCCGGTGATCATTTTCAACGCCGCGCTGTAGCTGTTCGAACGCGCGACGATCTGGCGCTTCTGCGCCTGTCGCGCCAACCAGCCATCGACCATGTTGGTGGTCGATGTCCACGGCGTCGGGAACACATGTCGGCGTTCGGTGAACGCCTGCAGGCTCAGGCGCGGCTCCAGTGGGGTGGCGCGCTTGTCGAACACACAGACCAGATCGTCCTCAAGCAGCATGCGTGACTTGAGATCGGTGTGATTGCGATGGAAGTTCGGCCCGAAGCTGATCACCAGATCAAGGCTGCCATCGCGCAACTCGTCGGCCGGCACGTCGGTTTCAAACTTGTGCATGTTGACCATCACCGGCAAATCGTCGAAGTCGAAACGTTTCAACAGACGCGGCAGGATCAATTGCTCGAAGTATTCCGGCGCACAGATATTGAACGTGACAGCTTGTAGCGTCGGATCGAAGGCCGGCGCGCCGGCGTGGCACAGGTTGATGCTCTCGAGGATCTTCTGAACATGGCCATACATGCTGCTGGCCTTGTAGGTGGGGCGCATGCCTGTACGCGTATTGATGAACAACTCGTCTTCAAAACTGGTGCGCAGTTTCTTCAGGCAGTAACTGACGGTCGACTGGCTGACAAATAGCGTTTCCGACACATCGGTGACGCTGCTTTGTTCATACACGGCGATAAACACCATGAGATCCTGCATGTCGAGCTTTCGTAGCAAGTTACTGTTCAGCATCCGTTCTGTCTCGCTGTGCTCCTTGCGCCGAATCCGCGCAAACGTGTGCGAATGATCCTAACGGAACGATGGTGCCAGGACAAAGCCCTGTAGGACATTTCACGGACAGTTGTGGGACAGAAAGTTTTAGCAACACGACGTCTGCCTTCAAAGCGCTAAAACATGGCCAGAAGCCTCCAGTCAGATCAGCCAAAGTGTCGCGCGTAATGTCGGGGATCGAAGCGCCTCACCATCAGTAGCATGATCACCATCACCGCCGTCAGCGACCACCACGCCCATTCGAAACTGCCCAGTTGGTCGCGAACAATCCCGGCCATCAACGGCGAGAGGCCGGCAATCATATAGCCGATGCCTTGCACGAAAGCCGTCAGGCCCCCGGCACGCTGCGGGTTATCGAGATGATCGAGCGAGACGATCAGGCTCATTGGAAACAGCCCGCCAATGCCTAGACCCAACAAGCATGGCCAGAAGAGGCTGAGGTGTTGCGGGCTCAGAATCAGCCCACAGAAACCGGCGATGATCAGGCCGAGTAGCACCGTCAGTACGGAGCGCCGGTCGCGGCTGCGACTGGCGATGACGGGCACCACCAGACCGGAAATCACCTCCATGGCAGTCAGAAATCCTAACAACAGCCCGGCGCTTTGTTCGCTCCAGCCTTTTTCCACGTAGTACGGCGCGAGCCAGGCGAGCACACAGGTGTAGGACGCCGTGCCCAATCCGAAGAAGATCGCGAGTAACCAGGCGCGGGAATTGTTGTAGAACGAATCTTTTCTTGTCGTTGTTGCAGCAGTTGCTGACAGACTGCGGCGTTGCGACCACCAGAACACCAGCGCAAGCGACGCGAGCACCGCCCAGATGGCCAGACCGCTGCGCCAATTTCCGGTTACCCCCATCACCATCGGAGCGAACGACGCGGCAAGCGCTGCGCCGCCCATGATCGACGTGACATACAGCCCCATGCACACCGCCATGTGATTCGGGAAACGCGATTTGATCAGCGCCGGCATCAACGCCTGAATCAGCGCGATGCCTATTCCGGCCAGCACCGCGCTGACAATCAGCTCGGCAGCAGAGTCGATGAACAGCCGCGATAACGTCGCCAATCCAATGATCAGCAGCGACAGCAGGACGGTTCTCTGCTCGCCCAGTCGCCGACCGATAGCGATGCCGTAAAACATCGCCAGTCCCATTGCCATCACCGGCAGCATCGTCAGCAATGACGCGAGACTAAAACTCAATGGGATATCGCCGCGAATCGCCGACAGCAGCGGCCCGACTGCCGCCATCGAAGGGCGCAGGTTGAGTGCGACTAGAACGATGGCAAGCATCAGCCAGACGGCAGGGCGGGCGGTGGCGCGGGAGTTTTCCATCTTCAGACCTTTGAGCGAGGGGCTGGAGATTAGGCGCGGATCTACTTGTGGCGGGCAAACCGGAAAATCCAGAGCAGTATTTAAAAACTCGATAACCCAACAAGACACCTGTGGGAGCGAGCCTGCTCGCGAAAGCGGCGTATCAGCCACCGCAAATATCGACTGACCTGACGCTTTCGCGAGCAGGCTCGCTCCCACAGAGGAAATTTTCTGAATAAAAGCTGAACCATTCTCAAATACTTCCAAAGTTTCACGGAGTTCCCGCAAGCCAACTAATCGTTGGCGTCTTTTTCACAAAAAATTGATGATTGCCTGCCTAAAGTTTGTCATGCCTTAGTTAATGATTTTTTCACAAACGAAATTTTCATAATTACCCAAGGTTGTTCTCTTCAGGAATTGCCCTTCTCTATGTTGAAGTTAAAAGCCGTGCGCCCGGAATGGGTGACGTTGATTGCCAGTGCTTTTCTTTTGACCGGCTTCAATGCCGTGCTCTGGCAGCACCTGCTTGACATCACCGCAGCCGATGGCAACGGCGTCGCCATGCGCGTGGCTTTTGGGGTGATGATCTTCGCGGCTTTTAACATTGTGCTGACGTTTCTGGCGTTCCGTCCGCTGCTTAAACCGGTCTTGATGCTGATATTCATGATCAGCGCCGGCGTGGCTTATTTCATGAGCCAATATGGCGTGATGATTGATGCGGGCATGTTTCGTAACTTTGCCGAAACCAATGCGACGGAAGTCCGCGATCTGCTGTCGTTAAAGTTGTTTGCTTATATTTTATTGTTAGGTGTTTTGCCGTCGTTGTTGCTTTGGAAGATGCCGGTCAACTACCGTCGCTGGCACCGCGAGTTGTTCAGTAAAGTTATCGTGAGTGTGGCGTCGGCAGCGGTGATGGGTGGCGTGGCATTGGCTAACTATCAGGGCCTGTCTTCATTGTTTCGCAATCACCACGAAATTCGTTTGATGTTGGTGCCGAGCAATTACATCGGCGCCTCGGTCGGTTATCTGCGTGAGCAGGTGGTCTCGGCGCAGCAACCCTTCGTCAAGATCGGTGAAGACGCACAGCGCAATGCCGCTGTGAAACTTCAGCCGCGCAAATCCCTGACTGTATTGGTGGTGGGCGAAAGTGCCCGTGCCGAGAACTTCGGCATCCTCGGTTACGACCGCGATACCACGCCCAAACTCGACAAGGAAGCCGGGCTGATTGCCTTTACCGATGTGCACTCCTGCGGCACTGAAACGGCCGTATCGGTGCCGTGCATGTTTTCCAACATGGGCCGCAAGGATTACGACGCCAGCAAGGCGAAGAACGAAGAAGGCCTGCTGGATGTGCTCAAACGTGCGGGTATTGACGTGATCTGGCGTGACAACCAGTCCGGCTGTAAAGGCACCTGTGATCGTGTGACGGTTCAGGATGTCAGCAACTTGAAGGATCCGACACTGTGCGCCAACAGCGAATGCCGCGACGAGATCCTCTTGCAGGGCCTGCAAAGCTTTATCGATCACCTGGACAAGGACACCGTTCTGGTTCTGCACCAGATGGGCAGTCACGGCCCGGAATACTTCAAGCGCTATCCCAAGGAGTACGAGCACTTCACGCCGGTTTGTGAAAGTAATGCACTGAATAATTGCAGCCGCGAAAGTATCGTCAACGGTTACGACAACACGCTGGTCTATACCGACCAAGTGCTGTCGAGCCTGATCGATGTCTTGCGCAGCAATCAGGACAAAGTCGATACCGCCATGCTGTACCTGTCGGATCACGGCGAATCGCTGGGTGAGTACAACCTGTTCCTGCATGGCACGCCTTATATGCTGGCGCCGGAGCAACAGAAACACGTAGCGATGCTGGCATGGTTCTCTGACAACTATCAAAAGGCTTACTCAGTCGATACCCATTGCCTGCAAATGAGTCGCGACAAGCCGCTGAGTCAGGACAACCTGTTCCACTCGATGCTCGGTCTGCTGGAAGTGAAGAGCTCGGTGTATCAGCCGGGTCTGGACATGTTCGCCGGCTGCCGTGGCGCCGTGATCGACGGCGTCCTGGCCAAAGACTGACCGTCACCCTCCCACAGATGACGGGCACATCTGTTTGCTTTGTCAGACTATTCTTGCCAATTGGCAGGACATTTCGTTACAGCTCTTGCCCTTCGCAGGCGCGTAAATCGCCAACGGCGATATATACTGCGCGCCATTCTTCAAGGGAGAGCCGTGTGGCCATCGATATTCACTGGATTCGCGACAACGATAGCCTCGCGCAGTTTTGCGCCGAGTGGCAGCAGTTGCCTTTCGTTGCCCTCGACACCGAATTCATGCGGGTCGACACCTTCTACCCGATTGCCGGCCTGCTGCAGGTCGGCGACGGCAAACGCGCTTACCTGATCGATCCGCTGACCATCAACGCCTGGCAGCCATTGGCCGCGTTGCTGGAAAACCCGGCGGTGCTCAAAGTCCTGCACGCCTGCAGCGAAGACCTCGAAGTGCTGTTGCGCCTGACCGGCAGCTTGCCGGCGCCGCTGTTTGATACGCAACTGGCTGCCGCCTACCTCAACCTCGGTTTTTCGATGGGTTATTCGCGGCTGGTACAAAATGTACTCGGCATCGAACTGCCGAAAGGCGAAACCCGTTCCGACTGGTTGCAGCGGCCGTTGTCCGAGACGCAAATCAGCTACGCCGCTGAAGATGCCGTGCATCTGGCGGAAGTTTTCGTACAACTGCGTCCGAAACTGTCCGACGACAAATTTGCCTGGGTGCTGGAGGACGGCGCCGAACTGGTCGCCAACCTGCGCCGCGAAACCGATCCGTACGAGGTTTACCGCGAGGCCAAACTGGCGTGGAAACTCTCTCGTGCGCAACTCGCCGTCCTGCGTGAACTGTGCGCCTGGCGTGAAACCGAAGCACGCGCCCGTGATCTGCCGCGCAACCGTATCGTCCGCGAACATTCGCTGTGGCCGTTGGCGCGCACGCAACCGGACAACATTGCTGCACTGGGCAAAATCGAAGACATGCACCCGCGTACCGTGCGTCAGGACGGCCAGTTTCTGCTTGATCTGATCAAGCGCTCTGGCAGTGTGGGGCCTGATCAATGGCCGCCTGCCGTGCCGGAGCCATTGCCGATCGAAGCCGCTGCGTTGATCAAACAACTGCGCGCCCTCGGTCAGGCCGAAGCTGAGCGACTCGACATCGCGCCGGAGCTGATGCTGCGCAAGAAAACCCTCGAAGCCCTGGTCAAAAGCGGCTACCCCGAGGGTCCTTACCAATTGCCTGAGTCGTTGCGTGGCTGGCGCCGCGAACTCATGGGTCAGAAGCTGCTCGACAGCCTGGCCACCGCCGGAGAACAGCCTTGAAACGTATTTGCTCCATCTACCAAAGCTCCAAGCGCAGCGGCATGTACCTTTACGTGCTCAAAAGTGACGCGCTGGAACGCGTGCCGGAAGCGCTGATGCTGGCCTTCGGCAAACCGAAACATTCGTTCGATCTGGTGCTTTCGCCCGAGCGCAAACTGGCCAGCGAAGACATCGTCGTGGTCCTCGAAAACCTCGACAAGCAGGGTTATCACCTGCAAATGCCGCCCGCCGAGGACGAGTACATCGAACACTTGCCCGAAGAGTTGCTGCGACGCAACGATCCGGTCTGATCTGCAAGGCCCTGTTCTGGGCCTTGGTTAACCCTGGAACTGTTTTACCGCGATGGCCGCCCTGAATCCGGTGGCCGTCTGCACGGTTTGCGAAAGGTTTGAAGATGCGCGTTCTGATTGCTGAACACGACCACGCGATATACGCCCGGCTGCTGCGTCAGGCAGTGCCGGAACTCGAAGTGCTGACCAGTGGCGACTCTGCCGAACTGGCCCGTCAGGCGGCCGACTGCCCAGTGTGGCTGGGGCAGCCGGATCTGCTGGCGACCCTGCTGCGTCAGGGCCATCAACCGCAATGGCTGCAGTCGACCTGGGCCGGCATCACGCCGCTGCTCGCCGATGGCTTGCGCCGTGATTATCGCTTGACCCGGGCGGTGGGGATTTTTGGTCAGGTCATGGCTGAATACGTCCTCACTTACATCCTTGGCCATGAGCGCGAAGTACTGGCGCGGCTGGTCAGTCAGGTCGAGCGTAAATGGGACAACCGCAGCGGCCAGAGTCTGGTCGGGCGCAAAGTGCTGATCGTCGGTACGGGCGACATCGGCCAGAGCGTGGCGCAATTCCTGCGACCGTTCGGCGTTGAGCTGTACGGCATCGCCAGCAGTGCCCGCGAGCAGGCGCCGTTTGTCGAGGTCGGTTCGATGGCGGATCTGCCACGACTGGTCGGCGAGGTGGATTACGTGGTCAATCTGCTGCCGAACACCGAGCACACCCACGATATCTACGACGCAGCGCTGTTCAAGCAATTCAAACCGACCGGGTTGTTCATCAATGCCGGGCGCGGTGTCGCGGTGGTCGATGCGGATCTGGTAGACGCGCTGAAAGAAGGGCATCTGGCCGGCGCGGTGATCGATGTCTGCCGTCAGGAACCACTGCCGCAACGGCATCCGTTCTGGACGGCGTGGGGCTTGCTGCTGACCGGGCACAGCTCGGCACCGACGTCACCGGCGTTGATGGTGCAGCTGTTTGTCGAGAACCTGAAGGCGTATCAGGCGGGTGAAGCGTTGCGCGGGGAAGTGGATTTCGCACGCGGCTACTGACACGGCGGTAAAAAATGTAGGAGTGAGCCTGCTCGCGATAGCGGTGTATCACACAGCATTAATGTTGACTGACACGGCCTCATCGCGAGCAGGCTCACTCCTACAGTGGTTTTGCGCTGTGGCTCAGAGGGTGAAGTCGCCTTCGGCCGCCAGCTCGTTCAGCGGACGGCGCGGGCTTGGCTCTTCACGGGCTTGCAGGTATTCAGCCAGCGTTGCCTTGTCGCCCAGTTTGCCAACGGCCACGGCAGCATGCAGCGCATAACCTTCTGGAATGTTCAGCTCCTTGCGGGTCAGTTCCTGATCGAAACCAGCCATACCGTGAGTGTGCCAGCCGCTGATGCTCGCCTGCAGCGCCAGATGGCCCCATGCCGAACCGGTATCAAACGTGTGCCACAGCGCTGGAGTTTCTTCGCTGGCACCCGGTGCGGTGAAGGTGGTTTTCGAAATCACGATCACCAGCGCCGACGCATGCTGCGCCCAGCTGCGGTTGAATTCATTGAGCAGACCCAGGTAACGCTGCCAGTTCGGCGTATCGCGACGCGCATAAAGGAAACGCCATGGCTGCGAGTTGTACGCCGACGGTGCCCAGCGTGCGGCTTCGAAGAAACTCAGCAAGGTTTCTTCGGCGATCGCTTCACCGGTGAAGGCGCGTGGTGACCAGCGGTCGGTGAATTGCGGGTGAATGGCGTAATCGGCAACGCGAGGGTTGGCACTCATCGAGAGATTCCTTGCTAAGTTTGAGTCATGAATTCGAGGCAAAACCCTACTTGGCGGCGATTGGGCTGACAAGTGCGATTTACCGGCAGTCGCCAACGCTTGGCCCACAAGGCCTTGGGCACTAGACTGGCGGCCTTTTCACTACCTGATGTTGATGCTTGAGCCATGGTCGCCAAAGTCGAACCGTTCTGGAAACGCAAAACCCTCGATCAACTCGATCTGGAGGAGTGGGAATCGCTGTGCGACGGTTGTGGTCTGTGCTGCCTGCAAAAACTTGAGGATGAAGAAGACAATAGCGTCTATTACACGCGCATCGCCTGCAAACTGCTTGATCTGAAAACCTGTCAGTGCAGCGATTACCCGAACCGCATCAAGTTTGTCCCGGACTGCATCCAGCTCACCCCGGGCCAGGCCGAAGAATTCAAGTGGCTGCCGCCGACCTGCGGTTATCGCCTGGTCAGCGAAGGCAAAGACCTGCCACCGTGGCACCACCTGGTGAGCGGTGACCGCGATGCAGTGCATCACGAGCGGATCTCCCAATCCGGGCGCATGCTCGCCGAGGGCAGCGTGCCGGAAGATGACTGGGAAGATCACCTGATTTTCCGCGCGGGCTGAATCAACCGCAGAGTTCAAGTTTCACAAAGGAGTGTGTATGGCTGTGGGATTGCAGCGATCGCTGCTGGTTGCACTGCTGGCGCTGAGCGCACCGGTGTGGGCAGCGAAGAAAGTGGACCTGGATTACCACGTGCGCCTGTTGCCGCAGAGCGATCAGGCTGAAGTGCGCCTGACCCTCGCCAAGGGCGAAGCGGTGCGCAGTCTCGACTTCGACCTTGGCGACGGCAGCCATTACAGCGACTTCAAGGCTGACGGCCAGTGGCTGCTGAGCCCGGGCAAACAGGCGCGCGGGGTCTGGCGCCCCGCCAGCGAAAAGTCCAGCCTGACATACCGTGTACGCATCAGCCACGGCCGCAAGAACGGCAGCTTCGACACGCGCATGACCCCGACCTGGGCGTTGATGCGTGGCGACGAACTGGTGCCGCCGGCCAAACTCGATCAGCAGGACGGCATCGAACTGGTCGCGCGTCTGCAATTCGAATTGCCCGAGGGCTGGAAGAGTATCGAGACCGCTTGGCCACGCATCGGCAAGAACAAATTCCGCATCGATAATCCATCACGCCTGTTCGACCGCCCGACCGGCTGGATGCTTGCCGGCCATCTCGGCAGCCGCCGCACACGGCTGGGCGAAACCGAAGTCACAGTGGCTTCGCCACAAGGGCAGGGCATGCGCCGCATGGATGTGCTGACCTTGCTGACGTTCGTCTGGCCGCAGGTGCAGGCCGTTTATCCACGCCATCCGGCCAAGCTATTGATCGTGGGGGCCAACGATCCGATGTGGCGCGGCAGTCTCGGCGCGCATGAATCGATTTATCTGAACACACGATTGCCGCTGGTCAGCGAGAGCGGCAGCAGTGCGTTGGTGCGCGAGTTGGCGCAGGTGTTTGGGCGGATCAACGATGAGCAGCGCAGCGCCTGGATCAGCGAGGGGTTTGCCGAGTATTACGCCATTGAATTGGTACGCCGTGCCGGTGGCATGAGCGATGAGCGTTATCAGGCGTTGCAGGCGAAACTGGCCAAGGACAGCCAGAAGGTCACGACCCTGCGCGGCGCACAGATCAGCCCGGCGCAGGTCGCAAAAGCAGTAATTTTGTTGCAGGAGCTGGATCGCGAGATTCGCTTGCAGACGCGCAACAAGCGTTCGCTGGATGATGTGTTGCGTGGGGCGATGCATCTGGGCACGGTGAGTACCAAGGCGTTTGTGCAACTGGCCGAGAGTGTTCTGGGCGAGTCGTCCAAAGTCCTTGATACCGCGTTGCTTCAGTGACACCGCTATCGCGAGCAGGCTCACTCCTACAAGGGAACGCATTACAAATGTAGGAGTGAGCCTGCTCGCGATGGGGCCTTTAGCTCCACCGCAACTCTTGGATCAAACCCCGGCTTTCGGCGACTTCACCGAATCATTGCCGGTCACCGTGGCGGTGCTGGTCGCCGCCTCGGCATTCGCCTTCAGCTTGCTCAACTCTTCCCCGGCCCGCTCGATCTTCGCGCGCACGTTGTTCATGTCCTGACGACTCTTCTCGATCAGGCTTTTCATCGAGCTGTGCCCGGTAATCCCGCGCGCCATGGCCACGCCGCCAATCGCCACCTGAATCAAACCAAACACACCGCCACGGCGCAGGCCTTTGCCGACCATGATCACGCCGCCCGCGAGTGAGCCGATGCGCTCCCAGCCTTCGACGTTCTGCTCGGAATGGCTCTGGAACGGGGTGGATTCGATGCGTTCGACACGTTTGAGCTCGGTCATGATCTTTCTCCAGGCAATGAGTAATCGATAAACAAGCTGACTGCCGGAGCGGTCAGCTCGTTCCATCGAATATGCGCTGTTTCAGCGGAATTTCGGCCCGGAGCGGGTGTTCAGGCCCTTGGCCATGCGGTCGTAGAGCACGACGTTGACCGTGGCGGCGAGGTTCATGCAGCCGGTGGTCGGGATGTACACGACGTCTTCGCACCAGTCGCGGATCTCTTTATCCAGCGAACCGTCTTCGGGACCGAAGATGTACAGGGCGCGATCCGGGTGGGTGTATTCCGGCAACGGGCGGGCGCCTTCGACCAGTTCCACGGCGACGGGTACGCAGTTGAGCGGGAGAATCTTTTTCAGATCGTCGATGCCGATCAGCGGGATGTCATAGTGCACGCGTTTGGTGTCGGTGACGAAGTCGGCGGCGCGTTCATAGCGCTTGCCGGTGTAGAACACTGACGCCACGCCATAGCAGCCTGCGGCGCGCATCACCGAACCGACGTTCTCCGGTGATTTGGGGTTATACAAACCAATGCAGCTGTACCGTTTGTCTGCCACGAGCGGGGTGCCTTCGGGAAAAAGAGCGCGATTATACGGGGATTGGGGGAGGGCGGGCAGATTCAAGATTTGCGGTGTTCGGGAGATCGCTATCGCGAGCAGGCTCACTCCTACAGGGGAACGCATTCCAAAATGTAGGAGTGAGCCTGCTCGCGATGGGGCCTTAACGGCCAATAAAGATCTTTAATCTTCTTTTTTCATCAACCCGGCCAACGCGGCAAACGGGTTATGCGTCGCCTTGGCAATCTTCGGCGTGCTCAGCGAGCCTTCGCTGAAATACTGCTGATCGGTATAACGCGAATGTTCGTTATCGTGGCAATACAGGCACAACAATTCCCAGTTCGAGCCGTCCTGCGGGTTGTTGTCGTGGTTGTGATCGCGGTGATGCACGGTCAGTTCGCTCAGGCGCTTGCCGGAAAACTCACGGGTGCAGCGGCCACAGACGTGCGGGTACATCTTCAGGGCCTTGTCGCGGTAGCCCATTTCCTTATCGCGCTGGTTGTCGGCGAGGATGCGATCCAGCTTCGACGTGTTGGTGGGGGTGGACGAACTCATGGGTTCACCTTTGTAAAAGACTAATGACGGTTATGTGCAGAGTTTAGCTCAGCCCTTGAGCTTCTCGGCAATCCAGATCGTGTGGCGCGTGCCCTTGTTGCCATGGGCAAAGACCTGGATTTCTTCGGCCTTGAAACCGGCCTTCTTCAATTTGTCGGAAAACAGCCGATCAGCACTGGCCGACCACACGGCGAGCACACCTTTGGGCCGCAGGGCCTTGGCGCACGCGTTCAGACCGGCGGCCGAGTACAACCAGCTATTGGCCTTCTGGGTCAGGCCTTCAGGGCCGTTGTCGACGTCGAGCATGATCGCGTCGAAGCCGTTCGGCTCGCTTTGCAGCACCTTGGCCACGTCTTCCTGACGGATCACCGTGCGTGGATCAAGCAACGGGCGACCGGATTTTTCCCCGAGCGGGCCACGGTTCCACTCGACCACGCCGGGCACCAGCTCAGCGACCACAACTTCAGCGCTCTTGCCCAGGTGCTTGAGCGCCGAGGCGAGGGTGAAGCCCATGCCCAAACCGCCGATCAGCACCCGCGAGTCCGGCCGGCCAGCGACTTTGCGGCACGGAATTTCCGCCAATGCGTCTTCGGAACCGTGCATGCGCGTGTTCATCAATTGTCCGCCGTCGCCGCCCTGGATCTTGATGACAAAATCCTCGCCATACTCGAACAGGCACAGGGCACCGCCGCTTTCAGGGATCGGGGTAGTGTCGAGCAGAACGAAACGTTTCATGGAAATCTCTACAAGGGGGAAGGCAAGCAGGCCCGTTGGGAGTAGCCTGAGCGCAGACTAGAGGCCAAACGGAGCCCTTGATGAAGCGCACCATTCTAACGGTCATTGCCCTGGCCGTGCTCTCGATTACTGCAGTGCAGGCGCAGCAGACGATTCCGCTCAGCCCCGCGCCGCAACCCGGCTCGCCCGGCACCGCGACACCGACGCCGTATCCGCAGATCACGCCGATCAACATTCCCAAGTCCGGCGCCGGCAGTGGCAGCCCACCGCTGGTGCCGATCGAGATGCCCAGCCCGCCGAGCAAGGATCAACCGCTGCCCGGTATCGAACCGAGCGGCACCAAGGCGAAATCCCCCGGCGGTTAAACCTGTTGCGCCGCCAGTTGACCGTCGGCCATGCGCAGGCGTTTCGACAGCGAAACGGCGAGGGCGCGGATGATCTTCGCGGCGATCTTCGGCGCGTCGTTGAGCATTTTTTCCAGCGAGTCCTTCCCCAGGTTCAATAGCTGACAGTTCGTCGCCGCCACGCACGTTGCCGAGCGTCGCTCACCGTCGAGCACGGCCATTTCGCCAAAGGCACGCCCGCTGCGCAGGGTGGCCATGGTGATGACCTGGCCATCGGGCCCGGTTTTCTGCACGGCGACCTGGCCGGTGTGGAGGATGCACATGAAACTGCCGGCATCGCCCTCGCGGAAAATCGCTTCGCCTTCGGCCACGGTGCTGATGCTGAAATAGCCGGAAGCGGCCGCAAAGTCGGCCAGTTGCAATTGATCGAACAGGCCACAGTCCATCAGCCAGTCGCGGATTTCGTTGTTCAGGAAGGTCGGTTCTGACATGTCGTCACGGTCTTTTTGTTTTCACTGTTTCAGGCTTCACACGATCCCTTGTAGGAGTGAGCCTGCTCGCGATAGCGGTCGGTCATTGAAATCATCTTTAACTGACATACCGCTATCGCGAGCAGGCTCACTCCTACAGGAGATCTGTGGGTATCGGCCTCTTGGGTCTGCAATTAAGACCCGAGTGACCGACGGAGTTCCTCAGACCAGGCCCAAAACCTTGAAAACAAATGCGTATTCGAGCGCTACGTCACGTAATCCCTGATAACGCCCGCTCATCCCGCCATGCCCTGCGCCCAGTTCAGTCTTGAGCAGCAGCACATTGTTGTCGGTCTTGGTCGCGCGCAGTTTCGCCACCCATTTGGCCGCTTCCCAGTACTGCACGCGGCTGTCGTTGTAGCCGGCGATTACCAGCGTCGCCGGATAATCCTGCGCGGTGACGTTTTCGTACGGTGCATACGCCTTGATCCGCTCGTAAACGTCCGGCTCTTCAGGGTTGCCCCACTCGTCATATTCGGTGACGGTCAGCGGCAGGTCGGGGTCGAGCATGGTGTTGAGCACGTCGACGAACGGCACTTCAGCAATCGCCACGCCGAACAGATCCGGACGCTGGTTGAGCACGGCACCGATCAACAAACCACCGGCGCTGCCACCGCTGATTGCCAGTTTATCGGCGGTAGTAATGCCGTTGAGGATCAGGAATTCGGCGCAGGCAATGAAGTCGCTGAAGGTGTTGTGTTTGTGTTCCTGCTTGCCGGCGCGATACCAGGCTTCGCCCAGTTCACCGCCGCCGCGCACGTGGGCGATGGCGAAGGCCATGCCGCGATCCAAGAGGCTCAGACGGGCGTGGGAGAACCACGGATCAAGGCTCGAGCCGTAAGCGCCGTAACCATACAGATACAGCGGCACCGCTTGGCCGACCATTTCGCGCTTCATCACCAGGCTGATCGGCACTTGCGTGCCGTCTGGCGCAGTGGCCCACAGACGCTGGCTGACGTAAGCGTCGGCGTCGAACGGGCCGAGCACCGGGGTTTCTTTGAGTATCGTCTGCTCGCCGGTGGCGAGGATCAACTGGCGCACCTGCGCCGGACGGTTCAACGCCTCGTAGCGCAGACGAATGCGATCGCTCTCGAACTCCAGGCTGTTTTGCACATAGAGGCTGTAGGCAGCATCCGGCAGTTGCACGCGATAGGGGGCCAGGCCGTGTGGGTGAACCTCGATGATCGGCAGGCCACCTTCGCGCAGGCTCAGGGTCATGGCCTCGGTGTTGAGGCTGACACCGTCGAGCATCACCGTGTCGCTGTGCGGGATCAGATTTTGCCAGTCGGCTTCGGTCGGTGCGGTGCCGGTATCCGGGGCCTGATACAGGGCGTAGTTGATGCCGTCGCGATTGGTACGGATAAACCACGTCCACACGCCATCGAGCAGGCCGTGATCGACGTCGTATTCATGATCTTCGACCCGTGGCGCCAGGCAGGTGAAGGGCTGGTGCGGATGATTGGCGTCGAGCGCCCAGACTTCGCTGGTGGTCTTGCTGCCCAGCGACAACAGCAATTGCTGCTCGGAGCTGGAACGGTAGCAATGCAGGAAGAAACGCCCGTCCGGCTCATGGAAAACTTCTTCGGCAGCGGTGCCGTCGAGGCGATAGCGCAACAGCTTGTGTGGGCGGTGCGTGTCGTCGAGTACGCCGAAAAACAGGGTCAGGCTGTCGTTGGCCCAGGTCATGCTGCCGTCGCAGTCTTCGAATTCCAGTTCGCTGACCTTGTCGTTGGACAGCTCTTTGACGAACAGCGTGTAAATCTCATCCCCCGAGGCGTCGACGCTGTAGGCCAGACGCTGGTGGTCCGGGCTGATGCTGAACGCACCCAGCGAGAAGAACCCGCCGTTGGCCAGCACGTTCGGGTCAAGCAGCAGTTGTTCGCGGCTTTCGTCGAGGGTCAGGCTGGCATCGGCCGGACGCGGGCAGCGGTAATGCCGGGCGTATTCGTCACCGGCGGTAGTGCGCGTGTAATACAGGTACGGGCCCCAAGGCGAGGGCAGGGACAGGTCGGTTTCAAGAATCCGGCCCTTGATCTCTTCGAACAGCGTTTCGCGCAACTCGGCCTGATCGGCGGTTTGCGCCTCTTGGTATGAGTTTTCGGCCTTGAGGTAATCGAGCACCGCGTCGGTGTCGCGCTCCTGCAGCCAGGCATACGGGTCGGCACCGGCGGCCTTGCGGGCAATCGGGGCACTGATGACGTTGGCGGATTCGGGCATGGAAGGCTCTCGGACAATGTTCGGAATAGGGTTTTTCGCAGCGCTTGAAACCGCCGCAGACCCTGTAGGAGTGAGCCTGCTCGCGATAAGGCCGGCACATTCAACATCAATGTTGTCAGGCTGTCCGTCATCGCGAGCAAGCTCACTCCCACAGGTCGCATGTCTATTGGGACAAGCCTGGCGGGCGAAAAGTCGTTACTATAAGCGCCTCTTTGCCTGCCTTGCCATGGACACCATGACCGAGAACGACTATCTGATCGCCTGGGGCCTCTACGCCTTTGCCGCTGTGGGCTGCCTGTTGGTATGGATGCGCCTGACTACCTGGATGTGGCGCTGGTTGCGCGAGCCGTTGCGCGTACTGATGGCCGTGTTGCTGTTCAGCCCGACCATCATTGATCCGGTGAAGGCCAAGGTTGCGCCGTCCATTGCCATCACTGCACTGGATCTGGCCTTCAAGGTCGGCAACAACGCCTGGCGCGCGGTCTCCGACCTGTTCATGTACGGCATGATCGCTTTTGGCCTCTATCTGATCTTCGTGCTGATCCGCTTCCCGATTGAACGTGCATCGCGTGCGCGCCGAGAGCAGGCCGAGGCTGCCAAAGCCGCAGCCCGTGCCGATGACCGCAACGACGATCAACCGTTCGGCGCTGCTGGTGATGACCGCTACGGGCGCCCACCGGTTCCGAACAATCCGCAGCGCATGCGGGTCGAGCCGCGTTTGTAATCCCGAGAGTCCGCACATGTGTGAATTACTGGGCATGAGTGCCAACGTGCCGACCGATATCGTCTTCAGCTTCACCGGTCTGATGCAGCGCGGCGGCCGCACCGGCCCGCACCGCGACGGTTGGGGCATCGCCTTCTATGAAGGCCGTGGTTTGCGTCTGTTTCAGGACCCGGCAGCGAGCAGTGAGTCGGAAGTCGCCAACCTGGTGCAGCGTTATCCGATCAAGAGCGAAGTAGTCATCGGCCACATCCGCCAGGCCAACGTCGGCAAGGTCTGCCTGTCCAACACCCACCCGTTCGTGCGCGAACTGTGGGGGCGCAACTGGTGCTTTGCGCACAACGGCCAGCTCGCCGATTTCACCCCGATCAAAAGTTTCTACCGCCCGGTCGGTGATACCGACAGCGAGGCGGCGTTCTGCGATTTGCTCAACCGCGTGCGTGCAGCATTCCCGGAGCCGGTCGAAATAGAGGAACTGCTGCCGGATCTGGTCGCCGCGTGCGCCGAATACCGCAGCAAAGGCGTGTTCAACTGCCTGCTCAGCGATGGCGACTGGCTGTTCTGCTATTGCTCGACCAAACTCGCACAGATCACCCGGCGTGCACCGTTCGGCCCGGCGCGGCTGAAGGATGTCGATGTGATTGTCGATTTCCAGGCCGAAACCACCCCCAACGACGTGGTGACGGTGATCGCTACCGAACCGTTGACCGAAAATGAAACCTGGACCCGCTACGAACCGGGCCAATGGAGCCTGTGGCGACGCGGCGAATGCGTAAGTCAAGGCAAGACCGAATAAGGATTTGCACCCCATGTTGCTCAGTTATCTACGGCTGGTGTTGTTTGCGGCGGGCCTGTTGATCGGTGTCCAGGTGCCGGGTTTCATCAACGATTACGCGAAACGGGTCGAGGCGCACCTGATCGAAGCGCAGACCGGTTTGCGCGGGTTTCAGGGCACCGCCGAGCAGTTCTTCAAAGGCGACATCCAGGCACTGGTGGCGCATTACCGCGCCAGCGAAGACCCGGTTTTTCGCAGTGATGCCGATAGCCTGAGCACTTTGCTCGATCGGCAGATCGCGTTGGACAAGCAGTTCCAGGCGATGCAGGGCCCGTGGTACATCCGCTTCCTGCAAGTGGTGCTGGCGGCTGATCCGGATATCCGCAAGGAAACCTGGAACGGATACAGCTATCAGATTCTGCTGACCCCGGAAGCGATGATCTGGGGAATGAGCGGTGCGTTGCTGCTGTCGTTCGGCATTGAATGCCTGTTCCGCTTGATCGATTGGGTTGTTCTCGGTGGCAAGCGGTTGCGTCAGAGCCGGCCGATCGAAGATCGCGACGTACGCGGCCTCTAAGATCAGCGCAGTAAGGATCGTTCCCACGCTCTGCGTGGGAATGCCTCATCGGACGCTCCGCGTTCGGCTTTCGAGGGACGCGGAGCGTCCCGGGCTGCATTCCCACGCGGAGCGTAGGAACGATCAACTTAACGCGATGTAGTCCTTGCCCACCTTGTGCGCATACCCTTCCAGCACCTGCTGACACAACGTCACAATCTCCTCGACCCACTCAACGCCCACCCGCCACGACACCACCACCTGCAAGTTCGGTGGCCGTTGATCAATCGCCAGCAAGGTCAATTCCCCCCGCGCCAATTCCTCAGCCACCAGCACCGGTGGCAGCACACCAATGCCAAATCCATCGCGTAACAACCGCGTGATCGCCGACACCGAATTCACGCAGTTCAAGCGTGGCGCCAGCACCCCGTTGGCCTGCATCAGCGCCAGAAGATCCTGATGCGGTCGGGAGTTTTTCGAGTAGGTGATGATGCGTTCCTGCGCCAGTTCGGTGAGGTCGGCGTAGTCACGGTTGTAGATCGAATTGCTCGCGACAATCCAGCCCAGTGGATGACTGGCCAGCTCCAGACTGCGCACGCTTTCATGGCGCACCAGATCGGTTTGCAGAACGATATCGAGAAAGCCTTTTTGCAGCTGATCGCAGAGGTTCAGCGAGGTATCCGCCACCAGTTCGATTTCCACCCGTGGATACAGATCGGTCATCTGCGCCACCAGCGGGCTTAGCCAGGTGTGGATCACTGTATCCATCACGCCAATGCGCACCCGACCGACCTTGCTCGAACGGGTCTCGATCGACTGCCTGAGTGCCGACATGGTGTCGAGCATCTGTTCGGCATATTCCAGCACTTTGAGACCTTCGGGCGTCAGGCTGACACCGCGCGAATCGCGCAGAAACAGCTTCACCCCCAACTCGCCCTCCAGCACCGCAATGCGGCTGGAAATCGATGCCTGAGTGGTGAACAGCTTGTCAGCGGTCAGGCGAAAGCTCTTCAGGCGTGCGACCCAGACAAAGGTCTCGAGAAACTTCAGGTTCATGGGCAAGGCTCGGGTGACAAATTTTTCTTATGGCTAAGGCGGGTTTTTATTCGTTGGACGCGGCAGGGCCGCGCGACGAAAAATCGACGCATCCGGTCCCCACGATAGGCGTCGTCGGGGCTACGAACAAGACCAATAAGAACCTGCGGAGATAAGCCATGAGTGCTCCCGAAACCCTAGAAGCATCCACGGCAACGGCGCGTCCGGGGCCGTTCGACTGGTATCGCAACATCAACCAGCAGGAGCGTCGCACGTTCTGGAGCTGCAAGATCGGCTACGGTCTGGACGGCATGGACACGCAGATGCTCAGCTTCGTCGTGCCGACACTGATCGCGATGTGGGGCATCACCACCGGCGAAGCGGGGCTGATTCACACCAGCACGTTGATTGCCTCGGCCATCGGCGGTTGGGTTGCCGGAATTCTCTCTGACCGTATCGGTCGCGTGCGCACCCTGCAACTGACGGTGCTGTGGTTCGCCTTCTTCACCTTCCTCTGCGGCTTCGCGCAGAATTACGAACAACTGCTGATCGCGCGCACCTTGATGGGCTTCGGTTTCGGCGGCGAATGGACCGCCGGTGCGGTGCTGATCGGCGAGGTGATCCGCGCCAAGGATCGCGGTAAAGCGGTGGGCATGGTGCAGTCCGGTTGGGCGCTGGGCTGGGGGGTGACGGCGATTCTGTATGCGCTGCTGTTCTCGGTGTTGCCGCCGGAAGACGCCTGGCGTGCGCTGTTCATCCTCGGCATCGTGCCGGCGATTTTCGTGATTTTCGTCCGTCGACTGGTGAAGGATCCAGAGATTTATCGCGAGGCCAAGGCTCAGCAGACGCCGGAGAATCCATCGAAGTTCTATGAAATTTTCGCCCCCGGCATGCTCTTCACCACGTTCCGCGCGTCACTGCTGACCACTGGTGCTTTGGGCGGCTATTACGCGATCACTTCGTGGCTGCCGACCTTTCTCAAGAATGAGCGCGGCTTGAGCGTGCTCGGCACGGGCGGGTATCTGGCGATGGTGATTGTCGGCTCTTACGTCGGCTATGTGATCAGCGCCTACCTGACCGATCTGCTCGGCCGCAAAAAGAACTTCATTCTCTTCGCGGTCGGCTCGTTCACCATCGTTCTGCTCTATACGCAACTGCCGGTGAGCAACGGCGTGATGTTGTGGCTGGGTTTCCCGCTGGGTTTCTTCGCTTCGGGGATTTTCAGCGGCATGGGCGCGTTTCTCACTGAGCTGTTCCCCACGCGGATTCGCGGTTCCGGGCAGGGCTTTTGCTACAACATCGGTCGGGCGCTGGCGGCATTGTTTCCACTGCTGATCGGTCTGCTTAGCCAGAAAGTACCGTTGAGCGTCGGCATTGGCGCATTTGCGGCGGTGTCTTACGGCGTGGTGATCATCGCGGCGTTGAGCCTGCCGGAAACCCGTGGCAAGCAACTCGATGCGCAGTAACTGATAACCTGCGTCGTAAAGTCCTACAGATAAAAAGACAAGCCCTACAGGAGTGTTCACCGTGAGCCGCCTGCTATTGAATTGCGACATCGGCGAGAGCTTCGGCAGCTGGACCATGGGTCTGGATGCCGAGGTCATGCCCTTCATCGATTGCGCCAACGTCGCCTGCGGCTTCCATGCCGGTGACCCGAGCATCATGCGCAAGACCGTCAGCCTGGCCTTGAGCCACGGCGTAAAGATTGGTGCGCATCCGGCCTATCAGGATCTGGCCGGTTTCGGTCGCCGCTCCATGGCGTATTCCGCGCAAGAGCTGCAAGACATCCTGCATTACCAGATCGGCGCCCTCGACGGTATTTGCAAGGCGCAGGGCGGACGGGTCAGTTATGTCAAACCCCACGGCGCGATGTACAACGACATGATGGCCAACCCGGCGCAATTGCGTGCGGTGATCCAGGCTGTGGCCGCTTACGACCGCAGCTTGCCGCTGATGCTGATGGCCACTCGCGACAATTCCACCGCGCAGCAAGTCGGCGATGAGTACGGCGTGACCCTGTGGTTCGAAGCGTTCGCCGACCGCGCCTACGACAGCGCCGGCAAACTGGTCTCGCGACAATTGCCGGGCGCGGTGCATCACGATCCCGAGATCATCATCGAGCAAGCATTGACCATCGCCCGTGGCGACAACCTGACCGCCAACGATGGTAGCGCCTTGCACCTGCAAGCCAATACGCTCTGTGTGCACGGCGACAACACCAGTTCGGTGGCCGCCGTGCAACGCATTCGCCACGCCTTGAATCAGCAGAGCACGTCATGAACCCAAGGATTGAAGTGGTGGCACTGGATTGCCTGATGTTGCGTTTGTTCGATGAAATCGCCGAAACCAACATGCCGTGGATGCTCGCCGCCAGTGAGCGCTTGCGTGTGGTATTTGGCGGGCAACTGATCGATCTGGTGCCGTCGTATACGACGTTGATGGTGCATTACGATCTGACGGTGTTGAACCCGAATCAGGCGCGGGCATTGATCGCTGAAGCGTTGATCGACCTGTCGCCGAATGCGCGAACCGCTGGCCAATGTCATGTGCTGCCGGTCTGGTATGACCTCAGCGTCGGGCCTGAATTGAGCTTGCTGGCCGAGCGCAGCGGGCTGGCGATCGAGGAGGTGATTCGTCGCCACAGTGGTCGCGAATATCAGGTGTTCGCCCTGGGTTTCGCGCCTGGTTTTGCCTTTATGGGTTTGGTCGAAGAGATGCTGGCGGCGCCGCGTTTGAACACGCCGCGCAAGAAAGTCGCGGCCGGCAGCGTCGGCATTGCTGAACGCCAGACTGCTGCCTATCCCGTCGTGTCCCCCGGTGGCTGGAACCTGATCGGTCGCACGCCGGCGAAACTGTTTGATCGTCATCGCGATGGCTACAGCCTGATGCAACCCGGCGACACCGTGCGTTTTGAAGCAGTCAGCCACGCCGAATTCATCCGACTGGGCGGCGACGACACGCCACTGGAGGCGCAGGCATGAGCCGACTGACGATTGAGGCAAGTACGCCGCTGTGCCTGTTGCAGGACGCCGGGCGATTTGGCGTGCGGCATCTGGGCGTGACCCAGGGCGGCGCGGCGGATTGGAACGCGATGAGTTGGGCCAACTGGCTGTTGGGCAATGGTCTGGATGTGCCGGTCGTCGAAATCACCCTGGGTGGGTTTGCTGTGGTGGCTGACGAGGATTGTTTGCTGGCACTGGCCGGGGCGGATCTCGGTGCGCAGGTCGACGGTCAGCCGTTGGCGCCGTGGCGCAGTTTCAAGTTGGGCAAAGGGCAGACATTGCAGTTCAAGCAGCCGTTGCTTGGGGCTCGGGCCTACCTGGCGGCGCCCGGTGGCTTTGTGGCGCCGAAGGTGCTGGGCAGTAGCGCCACGGTGGTGCGCGAACAACTCGGTGGCCTGGATGGCATGGGGTTGCCGTTGGCCAAGGGTTCGGCGCTGAGTTATCACGGGGGATCGCAGTGGGTGCGGGAACTGCCCTTGGCGCTGCGGCCGGATTTGAAATCGACAGCACCTCTGGATCTGGTGCTTGGCGCACAGATCGGCCAGTTCAGCGGGCAGAGCGTGTTCGATGTGTTCAACAGTGCCTGGACACTGGACAGTCGCGCGGATCGCATGGGCATTCGTTTGCTGGGCAAGGCGTTGGAATATCAGGGCCAGCCGATGATTTCCGAGGGCATTCCGTTGGGCGCGGTGCAAGTACCGCCGGACGGCCAGCCGATTGTATTGCTCAATGATCGGCAGACGATTGGCGGCTATCCGCGATTGGGCGCATTGACGCCGTTGGCGTTGGCTCGGTTGGCGCAGTGCTTGCCGGGGGCGCAGGTGCGATTGCGGCCTGTAGTGCAGGACGTCGCGCACCGTGAGCACATCAAATATCTGCAGAGATTTGGCTGAAGATCAAAAGATCGCAGCCTGCGGCAGCTCCTACAGGGGAATGCGAATTTCACTGTAGGAGCTGCCGAAGGCTGCGATCTTTTGCTTTTATTTGGACAAAAACCGCATCCCTTCCTCAAGCCCGCGCAACGTTAACGGATACATCTGATCCTCAATCAAATCCCTGACGATGTTCGTGGAAGAGGTATACCCCCACGTATCTTTCGGATACGGATTGATCCAGATGAGCTTCTTGTATTTCTCCATGAAACGCTGCATCCACACATAACCCGGCTCTTCATTCCAATGCTCGACACTGCCGCCGGCCTGGGTGATTTCATACGGCGCCATGGCGGCGTCACCGATGAAAATCACCTTATAGTCAGCGCCGTACTTGTGCAGCAGATCCTGGGTCGAAGTGCGCTCCGAAGTGCGGCGCATGTTGTTCTTCCACACCGATTCGTAAACGAAGTTGTGGAAGTAGAAGTACTCCAGATGCTTGAACTCAGTCTTGCAGGCCGAGAACAGCTCCTCGCAGATCTTCACGTGCGCGTCCATCGAACCGCCGATGTCGAACAGCAACAACAGCTTCACCGTATTGCGCCGCTCCGGGCGCATCTGGATGTTGAGTAGCCCGGCGTCCTTGGCGGTGTGGTCGATGGTGCCGTCGATGTCGAGTTCTTCCGCCGCGCCCTGGCGAGCGAACTTACGCAGACGACGCAGGGCAACCTTGATGTTGCGCGTGCCCAGTTCCACCGAATCATCGAGGTTTTTGTACTCGCGCTGATCCCAGACTTTCACCGCTTTGCCCTGGCGCTTGCCGGCATCACCAACCCGAATGCCTTCCGGGTTGAAACCACCGGAACCGAACGGGCTGGTGCCGCCGGTGCCAATCCACTTATTGCCGCCGGCGTGGCGTTCCTTCTGTTCTTCCAGACGCTTTTTGAATTCTTCGATCAGCTTGTCCAGACCGCCAAGGGACTGGATCTGTGCGCGTTCTTCGTCAGTCAGCGAGCGCTCGAATTCCTTGCGCAGCCAGTCTTCGGGAATCAGCGCCTGCAAGTGATCGTCGAGCTTTTCCAGGCCATTGAAGTAGGCGCCGAACGCGCGGTCGAACTTATCGAAATGGCGTTCGTCCTTCACCAGAATCGCCCGCGACAAGTAATAGAACTCGTCCATGTCGGCGAAGGTCACGCGCTGTTTCAGCGCGTTGATCAGGTCGAGCAGTTCGCGCACCGACACCGGCACCTTGGCCGCACGCATTTCATTGAACAGGTTGAGCAACATGGCATCAGCCTCTTAGCGAGAACCGCGACGGCTCATGAACGCCAGACGCTCAAGCAGTTGCACGTCCTGTTCGTTCTTCACCAAGGCACCGGCCAGCGGCGGAATGGCTTTGGTCGGATCACGTTCGCGCAGCACCGCTTCACCTATGTTGTCGGCCATCAGCAGCTTCAGCCAGTCGACCAGCTCGGAAGTCGACGGCTTCTTCTTCAGGCCCGGCACTTTGCGCACGTCGAAGAACACGTCCAGCGCTTCGCTGACCAGATCCTTCTTGATGTCCGGGTAATGCACGTCGACGATTTTCTGCAGGGTCGGGCGATCCGGGAACGCGATGTAATGGAAGAAGCAACGGCGCAGGAAGGCGTCCGGCAGCTCTTTTTCATTGTTGGAGGTAATGATGATGATCGGGCGCTTCTTGGCCTTGATGGTCTCGTCGATCTCGTAAACGTAGAACTCCATCTTGTCGAGTTCTTGCAGCAAGTCGTTAGGGAACTCGATGTCGGCCTTGTCGATCTCGTCGATCAGCAGAATGACCCGCTCTTCAGACTCGAAAGCCTCCCAGAGCTTGCCTTTTTTCAGGTAGTTGCGCACGTCGTGGACTTTTTCGTTGCCCAGTTGCGAGTCGCGCAAACGGCTGACCGCATCGTACTCGTACAGGCCCTGATGAGCCTTGGTGGTGGACTTGATGTGCCACTGCAGAAGCGGCAGGCCCAGGGCCGTGGACACTTCCTCGGCCAGCATCGTCTTGCCGGTTCCGGGTTCGCCCTTGACGAGCAACGGACGCTTGAGCGTGATGGCGGCATTG
>Ga0160444_100172_pt1 | contig 61912 bp, 70 predicted proteins | sample HID1972K_E1MG_FD_108232 | JGI IMG/M metagenome (GOLD analysis project Ga0160444, IMG submission 108232) | Enriched pill bug-associated microbial communities from UW Madison campus, WI, USA - HID1972K_E1 MG | ecosystem: Host-associated > Arthropoda: Insects > Digestive system > Unclassified ... | reverse complement strand
TCGCGCCCGGGCTGCCGGCCAACTTCGTGCTGTGGGAGCTGCAGGAGCCGGCCGAGCTGGCCTACTGGTTCGGCCAGCGGCCGGTGCGTGCCGTGGTGCGCCAGGGGCGCATCGCGCGGCAGGCAGGCTGAGGACCGGCATGCTGTCCCCTTCCCCCATGCCCGTCTGGCGCGGCCGCGTCGACGCCGAGGAAGGCGCGCTCGGCCTGCGCTGGCACCAGGTGGTGCAGCCGCTGGCCGACCAGCGCGCGGGCATCGCGCTGGCCGGCTTCGCCTGCGATGCGGGCGTGGCGCGCAACCAGGGGCGCATCGGCGCCAGCGAGGGTCCTGCCGCCATCCGCGCCATGCTCGCCAACCTGCCGGCACGGCACGGCCTGGCACCGATCGACACCGGCGACCTGCGCTGCAGCCCGGCCGACGGCGACGACGGGCTGGAGACGGCGCAGGCAGCGCTGTCCACCCACCTGGCGCACCTGCTGGACCGCGGCCTGTTCCCGCTCGTGCTGGGCGGCGGCCACGAGATGGCCTACAGTTCCTTCGGCGGACTGGCCCGGCATCTGGAGCGAAGCATCGGCCCCGCCGTGCCGCGCATCGGCATCGTCAACCTCGACGCGCACCTGGACCTGCGCCTGGCCGAGCGCGCCAGCTCGGGCACGCCGTTCCGCCAGATCGCGCAGGACTGCGCGGCGCGCGGCTGGCCCTTCCACTATTGCTGCCTGGGCGTGAGCGAGTTCGCCAACACCGCGGCCCTGTTCGAACGTGCGCGCTCGCTGGGCGTGCTGTGGCGGCGCGACGTGGACATGGACCTGTCGCAGCGCGACGCCACCCTGGCGGCGCTGGCACGCTTCATCGACGGCGTGGACCACCTGTACCTGACCGTCTGCCTGGACGTGCTGCCGGCCGCGGCGGCGCCCGGCGTGAGCGCGCCGGCCGCGCGCGGCGTCGGCCTGGAAGTGATCGAGCCGGTGATCGATGCGGTCGTGCGCTCGGGCCGGCTGCGGCTGGCCGACGTGGCCGAGATGAACCCGCGCTTCGACATCGACGCTCGCACGGCGCGCGTGGCGGCGCGGCTGGTGGCGCGGATCGCCGAGGGGGTCGCACTGAACCGTTCAGGTTGAGCTCAGTGCGAACGGCCGAGGATCGGTGTCCGGGACGCGTGCCAAGGGCGGCGGGTAGCCCCCTCCGCGAATGTCCCCCGGCCTGCGGCCTCCTCCTTTATTTCGCTGCGGGGGCTACCCGCCGCCCTCGGCACGGGACACACCGCGTCGTGCCGGCCGATCAAGCGCAACATCGATGGATCACGCCGTCGGCGTGAGCCCGCCCCCTCCGCCGCGCATTTGCCAGGTCACCCCAGTCCAATCGATTCGAAGAGTTCGGTTTCATCCTGGTTGTCCACGGCGCTGCGCGCCACCCGCAGCCGACGATGAAACGCGACAAGGGCCGGCGCAGCCAGGCCCGTTCGGGAGCACCCGCGGAACCGGCTTGGCCGGGCCGCCGGGTGCGCCCCCTTGAGGGGGGAGTCGAGCGACACGAAGTGCGCGAGGGACGGGGGTGGGTTCATTCAGGCTTCGGCCACCCACAGCCGCGGGTAGTCGCGCACGAAGCCGTCGGCGGTGACCGCCAGTGTTTCGTCGTAGGCGAAGCGCACGGCCTTGTAGCCGTAGGCCGCCTCGCCGCGCCGCTCGTAGCGCTGCTCCAGCAGGTTCAGGCCGCCCTCCTCGATGTCCACCCAGGCGGCCGGGGCCTCGGCGCTCTCGCCGTCCGCCAGGTTCAGCCGCCGGATCGCCAGCAGGTTGGTGGCCGGCGTGAAGCCCAGGTCCAGGTCCACGCAATGCGCCAGGTCGCCCACCTCGGCGTCGTTGAGCCGCCAGCCGCGGGCATGGCGCACGATCGACAGGTCGATCGCCTCGCCGCCCAGCCAGCCGCGCACGGTGGCCCACTGGGCGTGCCAGGCGCGGTCGCAGCGCACGCGGTAGTGCAGCTGGACGATGCGCCCGTCCGCCAGCCGGAAGGCGGCCGCGCCATCGAGCTGCCAGGCGCTGTCGTTGCGTTCGAGGCGACAGGCATCATGGCCCGGCGCGTCGAGCCGGCGCCAGAGGATCGAAGCGACGGTTTGCATGGCCGCGATCATGGCGCGGCCGGCGGCGGCGCGCAAGCGGGCAGAGACTATCGCAGGGCCGCCAGCACGTGAGCCAGGAATTCGCGTGACGTCATACCGAACGCCTCGGGCCGATAGGAACGATGGAAATCCCGCGCAAACACGCTTTCGAGTTCGCCGGCATCCGGATGGGTCTTGATGAAATCGTCGATCTCCTCGCACAGTGCCCGTATCTCGGCGGCCGACCAGGTCTTATTCAGATTGGCCATCACCTCGGTTGCCGTCTCGCCGAAGAGTTCCGCATCCTGTCCGAAGTAGATGCTCGTGAGATCGCCCAGAAGAGCCGTATCGCTTGGTATGCATGGCTCAGATCGGGTGCGCCTCCAGGGCGGCGCCAGCCTGGTTCCGAAAAGCGGAACGGCTTCCGGCCGTCACGCCTGCAGGGCCTTCAGAACGTTCTCGAGAAAATCGCGGGCCGTGGGCCCGAAATTCTCCGGATCCCAGTCGTAGTCGTAGCGGCGCTGGAATTCGGCATCGAGGTCGGGATGGGAGCGCATGAACTCGAGAATCTCGTCGCGCAGTGCTTCCTGCGTCTCGGCGGACTCGCTGCGCCGATACTCTTCCATGATGGACTCGAACGAGTCGCCGAAGAGATGGAAATCCTGTCCGAAGTAGATCTTCACGAGACTTCCCAGGACTCGGTAGCTGCTGTTCATGGGATCGGATGGGCTGTCAGGATGTAGAACGGCTTGCCGTTGTAGGTTTCCATCTTCAGCACGATGCGCACGCCGCTGAGATTGCTGACGGTGGTCTTTCCTCGTTCCACGCCACGCCCGACCACGCTGCCGAAGGCGTGCTCGAATTCGGTCTTCGATCCCGGCTTCGCGCTGCGCGACCAGGCCTTGATCGCGCTCGCGTTGGCCCGGAACGTGGCGCTGATGGCGCGTTCCGCCGTGGCCAGGTCAGTGAAGGAGGAGACCTTCTTGGGGACAAATTTCGTATGGGGCCCAGGCGTGGCGTTCAGGCGCGCGAACATCTCCGCGTCCGTCTTGCCGACATGCTCCCGCATGGTGTGGCCGCCCACCTTCGATCCGGCCTTGGCCTCATGCTCCGACAACCGGATGCCTTCCAGCCGGATCCGGCTCCCGCGCACCGCGATCACCCGCGCCGCGACCAGTCCGGTGGCCACCACCAGCGGCACCGCGACGTCCACCGCCAAGCCGATCTGCGCGCCCCGCTCGGGCGAGGCGCCCATCGCCTGCGCCGCCACATCGGCGCTGAGGGCGGTGGCCGAGCGCTGCGGCATGCCGGTCCAGACCTGGCGCGCCGAGGTGGCGACGGTGTCGCTGCCGTGCGCGCCGAGCACCACGCAGCCCACCTTGCTGGCCATGGTGGGCTCGGGCGTGAGGCACAGCACGCCGGCGCCGACCAGTTCCAGCACGCCGCCCACCAGGCCCAGGCCGCCCCAGACCCGGTTGCTCAGGCTCGCGGATTCGGGCACGTCATGGTCGCCGAGCACGGCAGCCATCTGCACCGGTGTCATCGCGATCGTCAGTCCGTCTGTCGTCTCGTCGCTCACGCTGGATCTCTCCTTTCCATCATGATGGTCCGTGACGCCCCCGGGGAGCGCGCGGGGATTCTCGCACCCGCGCCGCCGGGCACGGTAACCAAGCGTCGCGGCAGGACCGAGAATCACGCCGTGCCCCCTCCGATCCGCCGCATCGCCCACCTGGACATGGACGCCTTCTACGCGTCCGTCGAGCTGCTGCGCTATCCGCAGCTCAAGGGGCTGCCGGCGGTCATCGGCGGCGGCCGGCGGCGCATGGAGGAGGCGCTGCGCCATGTGCCCGAGGGCGGCACGCTGGCGGACATTCCCGTAGCCGCCTTCCCGCGGCTGAGAGACTACGTGGGCCGCGGCGTGATCACCACCGCCACCTACCCGGCGCGGCAGTTCGGCGTCGGCTCGGCGATGGGGCTGATGAAGGCGGCGCGGCTGTGTCCGCAGGCGATCCTGCTGCCGACGGACTTCGACGAGTACCGGCGCTTCTCGCGCAGCTTCAAGCAGGTCATCACGGGCATCGCGCCGGTGATGGAGGACCGCGGCGTGGACGAGGTCTACATCGACTTCACCGAGGTGCCCGGCGGCCAGGACGAGGGCGGGCGCGTGCTGGCGCAGCGCATCCAGGCCGCCATCTTCGAGGCCACGGGCCTGACCTGCTCCATCGGCGTGGCACCGAACAAGCTGCTGGCCAAGATGGCCAGCGAGTTCGACAAGCCCAACGGCATCTCGGTGGTCTATGAAGCGGATCTGGCGACGAAGATCTGGCCGCTGCCGGCGCGCAAGATCAACGGCATCGGCCCCAAGGCCGACGCCAAGCTCGAGCGCCTGGGCGTGCGCACCATCGGCGAGCTGGCCGCGCGCGAGCGCGACTGGCTGATCGAGCACTTCGGCAAGGCCACCGGCGCCTGGATGCACGCCGTGGCCCGAGGCCGCGACGAACGGCCGGTGGTGACCGAGAGCGAGCCGGTCTCGATGAGCCGCGAGACCACCTTCGACCGCGACCTGCACGCGGTGCGCGACCGCGCCGAGCTGGGCGCGATCTTCACCGAGCTGTGCGAGAAGCTGGCCGGCGACCTGCAGCGCAAGGGCTACGTGGGCAAGACCATCGGCATCAAGCTGCGCTACGACGACTTCCGCATCGCCACGCGCGACCAGACCCTCGGCGAATACACCGCCGATGCGCGCCTGATCCGCCGCACCGGCGGCCTGTGCCTCAAGCGCGTGCCGCTGGAGCGCCCGCTGCGCCTGCTGGGCGTGCGCGTGGGCGCGCTGGCGAAGGCGGACAGCCCCGAGGCGCAGGCCGCGCCGCGGCCCGACGCAGCGGCCGCCGCGCTGCCGGTCACCGCCCCGCTGTTCTGAGGACGCGATGCGGCGCCCGCTCCGATGGCTCGCGGCGCTGCTCCTGGCGCCGCTGCTGTTCGTCCTGCTCTACCTGGCCGCCGCGAGCCTGCTGATGCTGTGGCCCGCCGGCAGGCAGTCCGACGAACCACCGGCGGTCGAGGCCTACGTGATGAGCAACGGCGTGCACACCGACCTGGTGTTCCCGGCCCGCTCGCACGCCTTCGACTGGACCGCCGTGTTCCCGCCCGGCGACGCGCCGGCGGTGCCGCCCGATGCCGAGTTCATCGCCATCGGCTGGGGCGACCGCGCCTTCTACCTGGACACGCCGACCTGGGCCGACCTGACGCTGCGCAACGCCGTGGGCGCGCTGTTCGGCAGCCAGGGCGCGCTGCTGCACGTGACCTGGCTGCGCCGCGCGCAGCTGCAGGGCGCCGTGTGGCACCTGCCGCTCTCGGCGCCGCAGTACGACACCCTGGTGCGCCACGTGCTGGACACGCTGCCCGGCCCGCAGGCCGTGCCCGTCGCCGGCGCGCACTACGGCCCCGAGGACGCCTTCTACGAGGCCCGCGGCCGCTACCACCTGCTGGAGACCTGCAACACCTGGACCGGGCGCGGCCTGCGCCGCGCCGGCGTGCGGGTGAGCCGCTGGACGCCCTTCGACTTCAACGTGCGCTGGCACCTGCGGCCGGTTCAGCGGCCTGCTTCGCTGCCGACAGCCGCTGGAACTTCTGGAACAGCGTCTCGCGCGTTTCCACGTGGGCCGGGTTGACCGGAATGCACGCGACCGGGCACACCTGCACGCACTGCGGTTCGTCGAAATGCCCGACGCATTCGGTGCACCGGCGCGGATCGATCTCGTAGATCGCCTCGCCCATGTAGATCGCCTGGTTCGGGCACTCCGGCTCGCAGACGTCGCAGTTGATGCATTCGTCGGTGATCATGAGGGCCATGGCCGCCATTATCCCCGCCGGGCATGAACGTTGCGTCGAACAGGTTATGCTGCGGCCCGCCCCATGAGCCTGTTCCTGTTCAAGCGCCTTCTGACGCTGGTCGCCACGCTGGTCGGCACTTCGGTCATCGTCTTCCTGGTCCTGGAGATCCTGCCCGGCAACGCCGCGCAGATCCTCATGGGGCCCGACGCCTCGCCCGAGGCGGTGGCCGCGCTCGCCACCAAGCTGGGCCTGGACCAGCCGGGCTGGACGCGCTACTGGCAGTGGATCGGCGGCCTGCTGACCGGCGACCTGGGCGACAGCTACGCCTACGGCTCGCCGGTGGCCGAGCTGATCGCCGAGCGGCTGGCGCTCACCGTGCCGCTGGCGATGATGGCGATGGGCCTCACCACCGTGCTGGCGCTGGTCGTGGGCGTCACCGCCGCCGCCCAGCACAACAAGCTGGGCGACGTGGGCCTGATGGGGCTGACCCAGGTCGGCATCGCCATCCCCAACTTCTGGTTCGCCATCCTGCTGATCCTGCTGTTCTCGGTGAAGCTGCAGTGGTTCTCGGCCGGCGGCTTCGACGGCTGGGGCGAAGGCGTGCTGCCCGGCATCAAGGCGCTGCTGCTGCCGGCGCTGTCGCTGGCGGTGGTGCAGGCGGCCATCCTGGCGCGCATCACCCGCTCGGCGGTGCTGGAGGTGATGCGCGAGGACTTCGTGCGCACCGCCCGCGCCAAGGGCGTGACGCGCCGCGCGGTGCTGTGGCTGCACGTGCTGCGCAACGCGCTGATCCCGGTGGTGACCGTGATGGGCATGCAGTTCTCCGACCTGCTGGCCGGCACCATCGTGGTCGAGAACGTGTTCTACCTGCCCGGCCTGGGCCGGCTGATCTTCCAGGCCATCAGCAACCGCGACCTGATCGTGGTGCGCAACTGCGTGATGCTGCTGGCCGCCTTCGTGGTGATCGTGAACTTCGTGGTCGACGTGCTCTATGCCGTGATCGACCCGCGCGTCAAGGCTTCCGACGTATGACGGATACCGCCCTCCTGCCCAGCGCCGCGGCGCTGAAGGTCCCCGGCTTCTGGCGCCGGGCGCTGCGCCACCGCAGCTTCGTGCTCGGCGGCGCGCTCACGCTGGCGCTGATCGTGGCGGCGCTGCTGTCGTACCTGTGGACGCCCTGGTCGCCCTATGAGATGGACATGGCGAACAAGCTGCAGGGCCCTTCGGCCGCGCACTGGCTGGGCACCGACGCCTTCGGCCGCGACGTGGCCTCGCTGCTGCTGGTGGGCGCGCGCAGCTCGATCCTGGTGGGCGTGATCGCGGTGGGCATCGGCCTGGTCTTCGGCACCGCGCTGGGCCTGCTGGCGGCCGGCGCGCGCGGCTGGATCGAGGAAGGCGTGATGCGCATGACCGACTTCTCGCTGGCCTTCCCCGCGATCCTGCTGGCGATCATGATGACCGCGGTGTTCGGCCCCGGCGTGGTGAACGCGATCATCGCGATCGGCATCAACAACATCCCGATCTTCACGCGCATCACGCGCGCGGCGGCCAACGCGATCTGGTCGCGCGAGTACGTGGCCGCGGCGCGCGCCTGCGGGCGCCGGCCGCTGGCGATCACCGTGCAGCACGTGCTGCCCAACATCTCGGCGGTGCTGCTGGTGCAGGCGACCATCTCCTTCGCGATCGCGATCCTGGCCGAGGCCGCCCTGTCCTACCTCGGCCTGGGCACGCAGCCGCCGCAGCCCTCGTGGGGCCGCATGCTCAGCGAGGCGCAGACGCTGATGTTCCAGCAGCCCCTGCTGGCGGTGTGGCCGGGCCTGGCGATCGCGCTGGCGGTGCTGGGCCTGAACCTGCTGGGCGACGGGCTGCGCGACCTGCTCGACCCGCGCCTGGCCCGGGAACGTTGAACATGGCCCTGCTGGAAGTCGACGACCTGCACATCGGCCTGCAGACCCAGCGCGGCCCGGCCGAGGCGGTGCGCGGCATCTCCTTCTCGCTCGAGCGCGGCCAGACGCTGGGCATCGTCGGCGAATCGGGCTGCGGCAAGTCGATCACCGTGATGTCGCTGCTGGGCCTGCTGCCGGCCAGTGCGACGGTGACGGGCAGCATCCGCTTCGACGGGCAGGAGCTGGTAGGCCTGGGCGAGCAGGCGATGTGCGGCATCCGCGGCAACCGCATCGGCATGATCTTCCAGGAGCCGATGACCGCGCTCAATCCGGTGCACACCATCGCCGCGCAAGTGGGCGAGCCGCTGCGGCTGCACCGCGGCTTCACACGCGCGCAGGCGCGGCAGGAGGCGCTGGCGCTGCTGGAGCGCGTGGGCATCCCCGATGCCCGGGCCAAGCTGGACGCCTACCCGCACCAGTTCTCCGGCGGACAGCGCCAGCGCATCGGCATCGCCATGGCGCTGGCCTGCGGGCCCGACCTGCTGATCGCCGACGAGCCGACCACGGCGCTGGACGTCACGGTGCAAAAGCAGATCCTGGAGCTGATCCAGGGCATCGTGGCCGAGCGCGGCATGTCGCTGATCCTGATCTCGCACGACCTGGGCGTGATCGCCCACACCGTCTCGCGCATGCTGGTGATGTACGGCGGCAGTGTGGTCGAGAGCGGCCCCACGCGCGCGGTGTTCGCGCAGCGTGCGCACCCGTACACGCAGGGCCTGTTCGCCGCGCGGCCGGTGCTGGGTGCGCCGCGCGGCGGCCGGCTGGCGACCATTCCCGGCAGCGTGCCCGAGCTGGTCGACCTGCCGCCGGGCTGCCCCTTCGCCGGGCGCTGCCCGCACACCATCGAAGCCTGCCGCACGACGCGCCCACCGCCGAGCCGGCTGCCCGACGACCACGCGGTGCGCTGCATCCGGCTGGAAGAGATCGCGGCGGAGGCCGTGGCATGACGGCGCCGCTGCTGGAAGTGACCGACCTGGTGCGGCACTACGCCCTGCCGCGCGAGACCCTGTTCGGCCCGGTGCCGAAGGTGCAGGCGCTCAACGGCGTGAGCTTCAGCGTCGAGGCCGGGCGCAGCCTGGGCATCGTGGGCGAGTCGGGCTCGGGCAAGTCCACCATCGCGCGCCTGGTGATGGCGCTGGACACGCCCACCTCGGGCAGCGTGCGCCTGCTCGGGCGCGACCTGCACGCCCTCTCGCGCGCGGAACTGCGCGCGGCGCGGCGCGACTTCCAGATGGTGTTCCAGGACCCCTACGGCTCGCTCGACCCGCGCCAGACCGTGGCGCGCATCGTGGCCGAACCGCTGGAGGCGCAGGCCGAGACCGGCCGCGCCGAGCAGCGCGAGCGCACGGCCGAGGCGCTGGCCGCGGTGGGCCTGCGCGCCAACGACATGGACAAGTACCCGCACGAGTTCTCCGGCGGCCAGCGCCAGCGCATCGCCATCGCGCGCGCGCTGATCACGCGGCCCAAGCTGATCGTGGCCGACGAGCCGGTGAGCGCGCTGGACGTCTCGGTGCAGGCGCAGGTGCTCAACCTGATGCAGGACCTGCAGCAGCAGTTCGGCGTGAGCTACCTGCTGATCAGCCACGACCTGGCGGTGGTCAACCACCTGTGCGACGACGTGGCGGTGGTCTGGAAGGGCCGGATCGTCGAGCAGGGCGCGCCCGAGCAACTGTTCCGCGAGGCGCAGCACCCCTACACGCGCACGCTGCTGGACGCAGTGCCACGGATGAATCCGTCATAAGTTTCTGGTTGCGCCTGTCATCGCTCCTCGGGGAAGATCCTGCAGTTTTTCTTCGAGGGATTTCGCATGTTCAGACGACGCACCCTGCTGGCCACCGGCGCCGCGGCCCTGGCGATGCCGGCCCTGGCGCAGCGCGGCGGCAAGGATTCGCTGACGATCGGCCTCACGCTGGAGCCCACCGGCCTGGATCCCACGGCCAAGGCCGGCGCCGAGATCGCCGAGGTGGTGCTCTACAACGTCTTCGAGACGCTGACCAAGATCCAGTCCGACGGCAGCGTGAAGCCGCTGCTGGCCGAAAGCTGGGAGATCTCGCCCGACCTGAAGACCTACACCTTCAGGCTGCGCCGCGGCGTGAAGTTCCACAACGGCGCGCCGCTGGATGCCCGGGCCGTCAAGTACAGCTTCGAGCGCGCCGCGGGCAACCAGAGCACCAACAAGGACAGGCGCGTCTTCACCAACATCTCCGTGCAGGTGGTGGCCCCCCACACGGTGGTGCTCATCAACAAGGAGATCGACCCCAACTTCCTGTTCCTGGTGGGCGGGGCCTCGTCCATCATCGTCGAGCCCGGCAGCGCCGAGAGCAACGCCACCCGGCCGGTGGGCACCGGTCCCTACCTGTTCGGGGGCTGGAACAAGGGAGCGTCCATCACGCTCGACAAGTGGCCCGAATGGCGCGACGCCGCGAAGGTGCAGATCCGGCGCGTGAACTTCCGCTTCATCAGCGAGCCGGCGGCGCAGACCACGGCGCTGCTGGCCGGCGACATCGACGTCTTCCCGCACGCCACCGTGTCGCGCAGCCTGCCGCAGTTCGAGCGCGACCCGCGCTTCCAGGTGCTGTTCAACGCCTCGCTGGGCAAGACGCTGCTGGCGATCAACAACCGGCGCAAGCCGCTGGACGACGTGCGCGTGCGGCGCGCCATCGCCGCGGCCATCGACCGCAGGGCGGTGATCGAGGGCGGCGCCGACGGGCGCGGCGTCCCGATCGGGAGCCACTACGTGCCCGGCCTGCCGGGCTACGTGGACACCACGGGCATCAATCCCTTCGACCCGGAGAAGGCCAGACGGCTGCTGGCCGAAGCCGGCGTGAAGACGCCGCTGGAGCTGAACTTCGTGCTGCCGCCCCCGCCCTATGCGCGCCAGGGCGGCGAGGTGATCGCCGCCCAGCTCGCCAAGGTCGGCATCGTCGCCAGGATCCAGAACGTGGAGTGGGCGCAGTGGATGAGCGGCACCTACGGCAACAGGAACTACGACCTGACGCTGATCCTGCACGTGGAGCCCTTCGACCTGGTGAACTTCACCAAGCCCGACTACTACTGGGGCTACCAGTCGCCCCGGTTCACGGCGCTCTACGAGAAAGCCAGGAACAGCCCCCGCGAGGCCGACCGCCTGCGCTACCTGGGCGAGGCCCAGCGCGTGCTGGCCGAGGACGCGGCGCATGCCTGGCTGTTCCAGCCGCAGCTCATCACCGTGGCCCGGCGCGGCCTGCGCGGGCTGTGGAAGGACCTGCCCATCTTCGTGAACGACGTATCCGCCCTGTCCTGGGGCTGAACCCCAGGCGCGGAGTTCTCCGGCTGCGCTAGCATGTCGCGGCGCATGGCATCGTTCATGCTTCTTCCCGCACTTTTCTCCGGAGATCCACCGCTATGCTGAACCGCCGCACCGTTCTCACCTCGGCCGCCGCCACCGCGCTGGCCGGCGCCGTGCCCGCCGCCCTGGCACAGGGCAGGAACGCCATCGTGATCGGCATGAGCCTGGAGCCGCCGGGGCTGGACCCGACGGCCGGCGCCGCCGCCGCGATCGCCGAGATCACGCAGTACAACATCTTCGAGACGCTGACCAAGATCAACGCCGACGGCAGCGTGACGCCGCTGCTGGCCGAGAGCTGGGAGGTCTCGCCCGACCTGAAGACCTACACCTTCAAATTGCGCCGCGGCGTCACCTTCCAGAACGGCGAGCCCTTCAACGCGCAGACCGTCAAGTTCGCCTTCGAGCGCGCCGCCGGCGAGAAGAGCACCAACAAGGACAAGCGCACCTTCGCCAACTTCACCGTGCAGGCGGTGGACGAACACACGGTGGTGATCCTGAACAATGAGATCGACCCCGACCTGCTGTTCGTGCTGGGCCAGGCCACGGCCGCCATCGTCGAGCCCAAGAGCGCCGACACCAACGCCACCCAGCCGGTGGGCACCGGCCCCTACAAGCTGGACAGCTGGAACAAGGGCTCCTCGGCCGTGCTGAGCAAGTGGCCCGGCTACCGCAACCCGGGCGCGGCGAAGATCAACCGCGTGACCTTCCGCTTCATCGCCGACCCGGCCGCGCAGGCCGCCGCGCTGCTGGCCGGCGACGTGGACGCCTTTCCGCGCGCGGCCACGCGCATCGTGCCGCAGTTCCGCAACAACCCGCAGTTCCAGGTGATCCTGGGCGGCTCGCGCGCCAAGACCATCCTGGCCATCAACAACAAGAAGAAGCCGCTGGACGACGTGCGGGTGCGCCGCGCGATCCTGGCCGCGATCGACCGCAAGGCGGTGATCGAGGGCGCCGCCGACGGCTTCGGCACGCCCATCGGCAGCCACTACGTGCCCGGCGCGCTGGGCTACGTGGACACCACCGGCATCAACCCCTTCGACATCGAGAAGGCCAAGAAGCTGCTGGCCGAGGCCGGCGTGAAGACGCCGCTGGAGCTCACGCTGACGCTGCCGCCCCCGCCCTACGCGCGCCAGGGCGGCGAGGTGATCGTGGCGCAGCTCGCCAAGATCGGCATCACCGCCAGGGTGCAGAACGTCGAATGGGCGCAGTGGCTCAGCGGCACCTACGGCAACAAGAACTACGACCTGTCGATCGTCTCGCACGTGGAGCCCTTCGACCTGGGCAACTACGCCAAACCCGACTACTACTGGGGCTACGAGTCGAAGGAATTCAGCCAGCTCTTCGACAAGGTCAAGGCCACCGCCAACGTGCAGGAGCGCGCCAGGCTGCTGGGCGATGCGCAGAAGCTCCTGGCCAACGACGCGGCCAACGGCTTCCTGTTCCAGCCCGTGTTCCCCACCGTCGCGAAAAAGGGCGTGAAGGGGCTGTGGAAGGAGATGCCCATCTTCTGCAACGACCTCTCGGCGCTGTCCTGGTGAGCGGCGCGCTGCACGAGCTGGGCGCGGCCGAACTGGCGCGCGCCTACCGCGCGGGCACGCTCTCGCCGGTCGAGGCCGCGCAGGCGGTGCTGGCGCACATCGAGCGCTGGGAACCGCACCTGCAGGCCACCTACCTCTACCGCCCCGAAGCCGCGCTGGAGCAGGCGCGCGCCTCGGAAGCGCGCTGGCGCAGCGGTGCGCCCCTGAGTGCGCTGGACGGCGTGCCCGGCACGCTCAAGGAGAACATCGCCACCGAGGGCGACCCGCTGCCCGCCGGCACCGCCGCGGTCGAGCTGCGCCCCGCCCCCGCCGACGCGCCGCCGGCCGCGCGGCTGAAGGAAGCGGGGATGGTCGTGGTCAGCAAGACCACCATGCCCGACTACGGCATGCTGTCCTCGGGCCTGTCGAGCTTCCACCGGCTGGCGCGCAACCCCTGGGACCTGTCGCGCACGCCCGGCGGCTCCAGCGCCGGCGCGGGCGCCGCGGCGGCCGCGGGCTACGGCCCGCTGCACGTGGGCACCGACATCGGCGGCTCGCTGCGCCTGCCGGCGGCCTGGTGCGGCATCTTCACGCTCAAGCCCAGCCTGGGCCGCATCCCCATCGATCCGCCCTACATGGGCCGCGCCGCCGGCCCCATGACGCGCAGCGTGGAAGACGCCGCGCTGATGATGCAGGCGCTGGCCCGGCCCGACGCGCGCGACAGCATGAGCCTGCCGCCGCAGGACATCGCCTGGCACGCCTTCGAGGCCGGCCCCGAGCACCTGCGCGGCCTGCGCATCGGCCTGCTGCTGGACGCCGGCTGCGGCCTGCCGCTGGATCCGCAGATCCGCGCCGCGGTCGAGCGCGCCGCCGCCCTGTTCGAGCGCGCCGGCGCCGTCGTGGCGCCGATGGCACCCTTCATGACCCAGGCCATGCTCGACGGCATGGACCACTTCTGGCGCATGCGCTCCCACGTCGACCTGCAGGCGCTGCGGCCCGCGCAGCGCGATCGCGTGCTGCCCTACATCCGCGCCTGGGCCGAGAGCGCCGCCGGCTTCTCGGGCGAACACGTCTTCCGCGCCTTCAGCCAGTTCCACGCGACCCGCGTGGCCAGCGTCGCGGCCTGCGCGAAATTCGACTACGTGATCTCGCCGGTGTCGCCCAACATGCCGGCACCGGCCGAAGACCCTTCGCCCACCAACGACCCGCTGCGGCCGCTGGAGCACATCGGCTTCACCGTGCCCTACAACATGTCGGAGCAGCCGGCCGCCTCGATCCACTGCGGCCACGCGAGCGACGGCCTGCCCATCGGCCTGCAGATCGCCGGCCAGCGCTTCGACGACCTGGGCGTGCTGCGCGTGGCCCGGGCCTTCGAGCAGATCCGGGAGGCGCCGCGGCCCTGGCCGCAGCCGCCCGCCGCCTGAGACGCTGTGAACCGGCGCCATCTCCTGCGGCTGGCCGCGCTGCCCGCGGCGCTGGCCCTGGCCGCCTGCGGCAAGCGCAGGCCGAGCACGGCACCGCTGCAGCCCGGCGCCCAGGTGCTGGCGCTCGGCGACAGCCTGACGCGAGGCTACGGCGCGACACCGGCCCAGGCCTGGCCGGCCCGGCTGGCAGCGCTCACCGGCTGGCAAGTGGTGAACGAGGGCGTCAACGGCGACACCTCGGCAGGTGCGCTGCAGCGGCTGGACGAGCTGCTGGATGCGGGCACCTACGACGCGATCCTGATCGGCATCGGCGGCAACGACATGCTGCGCGGCGTGCCGCTGCAGTCCACGCGCGACAACCTCGCGGCGATCGTGCGCAAGGCGCGCGAGCACACGCCCTACGTGGCCGTGATCGCGACGCCCGAACCGCAAGCCGCACGGGCTGCGATCGGCATGCTCGGCGATGCCGCGTTCTACGCGGAAGTGGCCGGTGCCGAGCAGGTGCTGCTGATCCCCGGCGTGTACGCCAAGGTGCTGTCGGACACCTCGCTGCGCTCGGACCGCATCCATGCCAATGCGCAGGGCTACGCGGCCATCGGCGAGCGGCTGGCGGAGATCCTGGAAGCGGCGGGCTGGCGTTGACCGGTCGGTGCTAGGGCGAGTGACTCGCCCGGCTGCGCTTCAGCCGGCGAATCTCGGCAAGCTGGAACCTGAAGGCATCCACCGCGTCCCTGGCCTCGGGCTCCCAGTCGGCCGTCGGCATGTGCGCCAGAACCGCCTCCAGCGCATCGCCCATCTGCCCGATCTGTCGTCCGTAGCTCCCGACGTCGTCCAGGATCTGCTGTTCCAGCACGGGGTCCGACGACTTGCCCATGTTGATGTTGATGAAGCCAAGCTGGCCATTGGCAATCCTGGTGAACCAGGTCCAGGGATTGATGTCCTGGCGCACGTTGCCGGAAAGCGGCAAGTAGAAGTTCGGCATCGGAGTCCTCCTGCACAGCGCGGCCGGCTGTGGCCATGAGGTCAAGCAAGAAGCCCGCCGCATCGATCGAGGCGGAGCGTCTGCGAGCGCAGGCGATCGCTGCCGATCACCCTGTCTTGACGCCTGACCTTCCCCCTGTACCATTGGCGCGCACAAGAAAATTCAGGGAGAACACATGTCAGCCATCAACGCCGACGGCATGGTGACGCACCCTCGCGTCCGGCCCATGCGCTTCATGCAGATCGAGCGCGGCCCGCTCAAGAAGATCGAGGGCATCATCGTTCACCAGACCGACACCGTGGACGAGAAGGGTGTCTTCGGCAACTACCGCCACCCCAATGCGCACGGCGCACATTTCCTGATCGGCAAGGACGGAACGATCTGGCAGACGGCGTCGCTGCTGCAGCGCACCAGCCATGTCGGCAATCTCAAGCCGCGCTGCCTGTTCGAGATGAAATGCAGTCCGGCAGAACTGAAGCCGTTGCAGCAGGCGCTGAAGAAGCCGGATGGCCCGGCAAGTCACCGCCTCGAAATGATGAAGTCCGTTCCCGCTCGCTATCCATCGAACCTGGACAGCGTGGGCATCGAGATCGTGGGCAAGGCCACATTGCCCGCAAATAGGCCCGTCCCGGCTGGATTGAATGGCCGCCTCCGCGATCTCTTCATTGGCGAGAATGCTGTGTACGAGCCCGTAACCGGTGCCCAACAGGCATCACTTCAATGGCTGATCGACTTTCTGCGACAGAGCTTCCATGTGCCAGCTACCGAGGTACATCGCCACCCCGACGTGAGTTGGAAGAACCGCACAGAAGCGAGCACGGCGCAATGGAAGTGATACGTCACCCTCATGTGCTGTTGTGGGTATCGCTTGGGCTGTGCCTCCTGGCTCCCGCCAATGCCACCAAACGCGCAGAAGACAAGGAATCAGAACCGCAGCCCGACTATGTCGTGCGGCGCCTCACACCACCGCCAATTGTGCAAGTCACGGTGGACGTGCCTTCCGAGCGCGCCGACCTTGGACAAAACACCGACTGCAGCACCTTTTTCCTTCGGCCCCGCCATGTGCGCTTCTTCTTCAGACATGCGCAGGCCGTCAGCAAGCGCGACTACAACCAGTACTACGACTGGACGGAGTGCAGGGCCTCGGGCACCCTGAAGTACGCCAACGGCATGCGCGCCGAATGGACCATCGAGATCGGGGGTCGCGGCATCCTCATGCCCACCAACGGCCGACGCAAGGACGTGCTGTATTACCTCAATTGCGAAGCTTGCGCGGGATTCGGAAAGCCCGAGTAGCACGCTAGAGCCTGCCTCACAATAGCCATGCTCCGAGGTCTTTCTCTCGCGCTGTGGTCGACGCTTGGCATAGGCGCCCTGATGCCCTTCAATGCCAATGCCATCTCAGAGCAGACGGAACCCGACTACATCCTGCGCCGCCTTACGCCTCCGGCTATCGTAAGCATCGCAGTCGACACCCCCTCCGAGCGCGCTGACTTCGGTCAAGGCACCGACTGCACATTTTCCATACGACCTCACCATGTGCGCTTCTTTCTCAAGCACGCACAGGCCGTCAGCGAGAGGGCTTACAACATCTACTATCCATGGACCGAATGCAAGGCATCGGGCAGGATACGATTTGCCAACGGCATGCGTGCAAACTGGCACGTCGAGGTCGGTGGCCGAGGCATGCTGATGCCCACCAACGGCAGGCGCAAGAACGTGCTGTACTTCCTCTATTGCGAAGCCTGCTCGGGATTCGGCAATCCAAAGTAGAACGTTGGAGCCCTGTGCTCTGGAATACCCGTGGCGCAAATCTCGGGAGCGGATCACGACGCATCCCCGAACTGGCGAATCAGCCCTTTCTGCGGCTATAAGTGCGCCATGACCCGCTACTGGCTGATGAAATCCGAGCCCGACGAATGCTCGATCGACGACGCGCTGGCTGCGCCCGGCGCCACCGTGCCCTGGACCGGCGTGCGCAACTACCAGGCCCGCAACTTCATGCGCGACGAGATGCGGGTGGGCGACGGCGTGCTGTTCTACCACTCCAGCTGCCCCGAGCCGGGCATCGCCGGCATCGCCCGCGTGGCCTCGGGCACGCGGCCCGACCCGACGCAGTTCGATCCGCAGTCGCCTTACCACGACCCCAAGTCACCGCCCGACAAGCCGCGCTGGCTGCTGCTGGACGTGCAGGCGCTGCGCAAGACGCGGCTGCTGAGCCTGGCTGAGCTGCGCGAGCATCCAGGGCTGGCGGGCATGCGGGTGCTGCAGCGGGGCAACCGGCTGTCGATCACGCCGGTGGCGCCCGCGGAGTGGGACTGCATCGAGCGCCTGCTGGCCGCGTGAGCAGCTCTTAGACGAAATACTCGCCCAGCAGCTCGCGCGCCCGCGCCACGAAGGCGCTTTCGCCGCGGCGCGCCGGCAGCAGGTGGAACGCGGCCTTCGGCAGCGCGGGGAGCCCGTGCGGCGCGGCCAGCGGCGCCACGCCCGGGCACAGCGCCGACGCATTGAGGCAGGCCACGCCCAGCCCCGCCGCCAGGGCCGACTGCAGGCCCGCCACGCCGGAGGCCGTGTGCACGACGGCGTGAGGGATGCGGCGCCGCGCGAGCAGGCTCACGGTGAACTGGTGCAGCGCGCAGCTGTCGGGCAGCGCCAGCAGCCGCAGCGGCTTGCCGCACACCGGGCGCACGCCGGGCGCGGCCATCCAGCGCAGGGGCTCGCGCCGCAGCACGCGGCCACTGCCGCCGGCGCCGATGCGCATCGTGAGGCCGACGTCGAAGGCGCCGCGCGCGCAGCCCGCCTCCACCTCGCCGCTCTTGCACACCGACACCTGCAGCCGCACGCGCGGATGCCGCGCGTCCAGGCGCTTGAGCAGGCCGGCCAGCTCGGCGGGGCGGAAGTAGTCGGTCACGCCCAGGCGCAGCTCGCCTTCCAGCGCCACGCCGTGCAGGTCGCGCCAGGCCTCGTCGCTCAGCGCCAGGATGCGGCGCGCGTGCGCCAGCAGCCGCTCGCCGGCCGGCGTGGGCGTGACGCCGGACTTGGCACGGTGCAGCAGCACCTGCCCCGCGCGTGCCTCGAGCTTGCGCAGTTGCTCGCTGACGGCCGATTGCGAGAGAAAGACGCGCGGCGCACCGGCCGTGAGGCTGCCCGCGTCCGCCACGGCGACCAGCGTGCGCAACTGGTCGAGGTCGAAGCCCTGCATGGCCCAATCCTTCTGTTTTTCCGATGGATGACATTATCCATTCCCGCTTTCCCGATGGAAAGATTCTTTCCAGAATCAGGGCCTTCCCATCGAAAGGAGCAACACATGCCGCACATCGTCATCCATCTTTCCGGCGCGCTCGATGCCGAACTGGCGCAGCGCGCGAGCGACGCGGTCGCCGAACTCACCTGCAGCGTGCTCGGCAAGAAGCCCGAGCTGATCGCCACCACGGTGCAGTTCATCCCGGCCGAGCAGTGGTTCATCGGCGGCCGCTCGCTGGCCGCGCAGGGCCGCAGCGCCTTCCACCTGGACATCAGCGTGACCGACGAGACCAACACCAAGGCCGAGAAGGCCCGCTACATCGAGGCGGTACACGCCGCCTTCGCCCGCCTGCGGCCCGACCTGCATGAAGTGAGCTACGTGCACGTGATCGACGCGCGCGCCGCCGCCTACGGCTACGGCGGCCGCACGCAGGAGTACCGGCATCAGCGGCCGTGAAGCCGGGGCCCATCGGCGGCAGAATGTCGCCATGCCTCCCTCTTCCCGCCTGCCCACCGACAGCCTGGGCAACCCCGTCAGCGTGAACGACGACCAGAGCCTGCGGCTGCTGGACGACTTCGTGATGGGCTTCATCGCCTGCGAGGCGCGCGCGGCCAACCTGGTGCTCGCGCCGGCTGTCGACCCCAGCCCGATCGTGCAGGCCTGTGCGGCGGCGCTGCACATGTTCGCCGAATCGGGCGACGCGGCCGCCAATGCGCGCCCGTTCATCGCCCGCGCGCAGGCGGGCGCGGCGCAGGCCACGCCGCGCGAGCAGCGCTTCATCGCCGCCGTCGCCGCGTGGGTCGACGGCGACATCGCGCAGGCGATCCGCCTGCACGAGGAGCAGGCGCGCGAATTCCCGCGCGACCTGGCCTCGCTCAAGCTGGGCCAGTACCACTGCTTCAACGTCGGCGACTGCCCCGGCATGCTGCGCCTGGCGCTGGCCGCCCTGCCCCACGCGGCCGACGTGCCCTACCTGCACGGCATGCTGGCCTTCGGCTACGAGCAGTGCCACCTGCTGCGCGAGGCCGAGGCCAGCGCACGGCGCGCCATCGACATGTGCCGCAAGGAACCCTGGGCGCACCATGCCCTGGCGCACGTGATGCTGACCGAGGGCCGGCTGACCGAGGGCCTGGCCTTCCTGCAGGACGTGAGCGAGACCTGGACCGGCCTGAACTCCTTCATGCTCACGCACAACTGGTGGCACCTGGCGCTGTTCCTGATCGACCTGGGCCGCGGCGAGGAGGCGCTGGCGGTGCACGACACGCACTGCTGGGGCGTGGTCAAGGACTACTCGCAGGACCAGATCGGCGCCGTCTCGCTGCTGGCGCGGCTGGAGCTCGCCGGCGTGGGCGTGGACGCGCGCTGGCAGGAGCTCGCGGACTACCTGGTGCAGCGCACGCACGACCACGTGCTGCCCTTCCTCGATCTGCAGTACCTCTACGGGCTGGCGCGCGCCGGCCGGCCCGAGGCCGATGCGCTGCTGCGCGGCATCGAGGACTTCGCGCCGCGCGCGCCGGCCGCCACCCGCGCCGCGTGGGAGCGCGTGTGCGTGCCCGCCGCGCACGGCCTGCGCGCCCATGCGCGCGGCGATTTCGCCGGCGCGGCCGAGGGACTGGGTCTGGCGCTGCCGCGGATGATCGAGATCGGCGGCAGCCATGCGCAGCGCGACCTGTTCGAGCAGATCTACCTCGATGCCCTGGTGCGCAGCGGCAATGCCAGCGCGCTGGGCGTCGCTCAGGGCATCGTGCAGCAGCAGGTCAACCGGCAGCCCGAGTCGCAGCGGCTGCGCAGGCAGGCGGATGCCATCCACGCAGCGCTGGGGCTGCCGGCGGCGTCAGCCTCTCAGTCTTCTTCGACGTAGCGTTTCTGGTCGTACACCGGCTGCGGCCCCAGGCCCTGGAGGTGTCGCACGTCGGCCCAGTCCACGATCTCGATGGCTGCGGGATCGGCGGCATCGGCGATGCGGATGCGGTTGACGCCGGCGTTCGGGATGTCGCTGCTGCGCGGGCCGTCCAGGCCCAGGCCGCGCGCGGTGCGCCACACCATGTCGAGCACGCCGCCGTGCGTGACGACCAGCACCGTGCGCCCCGCATGCGTGGCAGCCAGCGTGCCCAGCGCCTCGATCACACGCGCGTGGAACTGGCGCGGCGTCTCGCCGCCGGGCAGGCCGTGGTCGGCGTGGAACTTCAGCCAGTCCAGCCATCCCTGCGGATGGCGCGCCTGGATCTCCTCCGCGCGCAGGCCCTCGCCCACGCCGAAATGCTGCTCGCGCAGCGCCACCGTGGTGAGCACCGGCAGGTCCAGCTGCTGCGCGGCCGGCGTGGCGGTCTGCTGCGTGCGCAGCAGGTCGCTGCAGGCGATGTGATCCACCTGCTCCGACGCCAGCCGCAGGCCCAGCCTGCGCGCCTGCTCGTGGCCGGTGTCGTTGAGGGGAACGTCGATGTGGCCCTGGAAGCGCAGTTCGCGGTTCCAGTCGGTTTCGCCGTGGCGGATGAGGATCAGTTCGGTGGATGCGATGGACATGGGCTTGCGGCCTATTGTCCCTCCAACTTCATGTCACTTTTCCGGACGTTGGATGGCCTCGATGCCCCCGAGATCCAGCGAAGCCACTGCCCCACGCACCGCATCGATGCCGAGGTGCTCGCCGCGGCCTTCGACCAGCACGCCGTTGGCCAGGACCAGCGTGTATTCGCTGCGGCGGCCGTCCTTCTGGTAGTCCTCGCGCACGGTGCGGCGGTCCTGCTTGTAGACCTTCTCGACCTTGCCGTCGGTCTCGCGGTCGAGCGTGACGTTGGCCCACGCAGCCGCCGCCATCAGGCCGCCGAAGCCGCCCATGTCGCTGACCTTCAGCTCGATGCGCTGGTCGCCGCCGCGGTAGGTGGCGCGCGCCTGCGAACTCGACAGGCCCGCCACGCCGCCGCTGCCGGCCTCGATCGACTCGCGCGGCAGGCCACCCAGCGTCTCGGGCAACAGCGCCTTGAGCTGCTGCGCATCGATCGGCGTGCCGGCACCGCCGCCCATCGCGCCGAGCATCTCGCCCATGGCCTTGCCGGCCGCGGCGCTGTCGCCGCTGGCCTGCGCCTGCTCCATCCTGCGGCCGGCCTCCTCCATGCGCTTGGCCATCTCTTCCATCTTCGCGGCGTCGATGCGCACCTCGCCGTCGGGCGTGCGGATGGACACCGCCGCGCCGCCGGCCGCGCCCACCATCGACGCCGGCGAGGGCCGCAGCAGCGAACTGACCGCCCCCACCACCAGGCCCGCGACGATGGCGCAGACCGTCACCACCACGGTGTAGATCACGGCCTTGTCCGGCGGGCACTTCATGAGCACGGGCAGACCGGTGTACAGCAGGTAGATCGAGTACAGCGCGGCCAGCGCGCCCAGGATGGCGATCGACGGCAGCAGGCTGAAGATGCCACCCACGAAGGCGGCGGTGCTGGCATAGGCGACCAGCTTGAGCGCGCCGATGCTGCTGCGCGTGCCGCCGAAGCTCGGCGCCAGCGCGTCGACGATCAGCGCCAGCACGAACACCATCACCAGCGAGACCACGTAGCCGACCACCATCGAGGCCAGGCCGGAGAGGACCGGCACCCGAAAGTTCACACCGAAGGCGCCCACGCCGATCAGCGACAGGCCGACGAAGCCCGCGACCGCGGGGATCAGCGCCAGGATCACCAGGTAGTTCTTGTACAGGGATGCCGCATCGGCCGGTTCGGCATCGACGACGGGCCAGGTCTGTCGGGGCTTGAGCAGGATGTCCTGCACGCGTTGGACCAGTTGCATGGCGTGTGCTCCTCGGTGGTTTGGGGGAACGCGCGATGCGCCGCGCGGCGGCGCCAAGTATGCCGCCGTTGCATGACGGCGGCTGCTGGCCATGCAGTCTATGCCGGGCGGCCGTCCCGCGCGAGTGCCAGAATCGCAGCCATGTCCCGACTCGTCCTGCTTCCCGGTCTCGCCTGCGACCAGCGCCTGTGGCAGGCGCAACTGCCGGCCCTGCCCCCCGAATTCGATGCCGTCGTGAGCGACGCGCACACCCGCCATGCCGGCATCGAGGCGATGGCCGCCGCGGTGCTGGAGGAACACGCCGGGCCGCTGGTGCTGTGCGGCGCCTCGATGGGCGGCATGATCGCGATGGAGGCGGCGCGCCAGGCGCCGCAGCGCATCGCGGGCCTGGCCCTGCTGGGCACCAGTGCACGGCCGGAAGCGCCGGACACCTACGCGCTGCGCGCCTCGGCCATCGAGCTGTTCGAGCGCGGCGACCTGCGCGACGTGATCGAGCCGAACGCGATCTTCGCCTTCCACCCCGACCAGGTGGCCGACAAGGCCCTGGTGCAGCGCTACGTGCAGATCGTGCTGGACGCCGGTGCCCGGCAGCTCATCCGCCAGAACCGCGCGGTGATGCAGCGCCCCGACGCGCGAACGCACCTGCCCGCGCTGCGCTGCCCGGTGCTGGTGCTGTGCGGCGAGGACGACCGCCTGGCCCCGCCCGAGTGCTCGCGCGAGATCGCCGCGCTGGTGCCGCACGCCGAGCTGGTCTGGCTGCCGCGCTGCGGGCACATGCTGACGATGGAGAAGCCCGAGGCCGTCAACGCGCACCTGGTGCGCTGGCTGCGCGGGCTCTGACAGGATTCAGTGCAGGCTGCCGCCGGCTTCGCGCACATCCTGCGGCGTCGCGAGCGAGGTCGCGACGGCGATGCGCAGCGCGGCGACCACCTGGTCCAGCGCCATCACCGGCAGGCCCGGGCAGCGCGCCGCCTGCTCGGGCAGCAGAGGAATGTGGATGAAGCCGCCGCGCGCCGCGCCGTCGCCGTCCCGTGCCAGCCAGTGCATCAACCCGAAGAACAGGTGGTTGCACACGAAGGTGCCCGCCGTGTTCGACACCGCGGCGGGAATGCCGGCGGCGCGCAGGTCGCGCACGATGGCCTTGATCGGCAGCGTGGAGAAATAGGCCGCCGGCGCGCCCGCGACCACCGGCTCGTCGATCGGCTGGCAGCCGGCGTTGTCGCAGATGCGCCCGTCGTCCACGTTGATCGCCACGCGCTCGGGCGTGATCTCGGCACGGCCACCGGCTTGGCCGACGGCGATCACCAGCTGCGGTCGCAGTTCATCCATCGCCGCGTCCAGCTCGCGCAGCGACTGGCCGAACACGCAGTCGATGCGCCGCGCATGCACGCGCGCGCCCTGCACCGTCCAGCCGTCGAGCGCGCGCACCGCCTCCCACGAGGGGTTGAGCGTGTCGCCGTCGAAGGGCTCGAAGCCGGTGAGCAGGACGTTCATCTCAGTTGTCCATAGCGCTGTGCGCCACCCGCGACGCGTGAAACAGGCTAGGTGTCCGGGGCGTGTGCCGGCCGATCAGGCGCAGCGCCGATGGATCACGTCGATGGCGTGCCCTGCGCAACGAAATAAAGGAGGAGGCCGCAGGCCGGGGGACATTCGCGGAGCAGGGCACGCCGTCGGCGTGAGCCCGCCCACACGGACCCGCATCACCGCGCTTTGCGCCACCCGCGTCGCATGAAACCGTCTGCGCATTCGCAGGCCCGGCGCCCTCACCCCCACCCTCTCCCAGAGGGAGAGGGAGAAAAACCCGCCCCGACCCCCCAAGGGCCGGCGCAGCCAGGCCCGTTCGGGAGCACCCGCGGAACCGGCTCCGCCGGGCCGCAGGGGTGCGCCCCCTGGAGGGGGTGCAGAGCCACACGCAGTGGGCGAGGCTGGGGCTGGGCTTCATGTCAGACGGCCTGCACTGCGATGCCCTCTTCGGCCAGCCGCTCGCGGATGCGCCGCGCGAAGGCCAGCGCATGCGCGCCGTCGCCGTGCAGGCACACGCTCTGCGCGTTGACCGGAACCACGCTGCCGTCGATGGCCGTCACGCGCCTCTCGCGCACCAGCGACAGGGTCTGCGCCAGCGACTGTTCCTCGTCCTCGATCAGGGCGCCGGGCTGGCTGCGCGGCACCAGGCTGCCGTCGGGCATGTAGCCGCGGTCGGCGAAGACTTCCTCCACCGGCGTCAGGCCGGCACGCCGGGCGGCCTCGATCATGCCGCTGCCGGCCAGGCCGAAGAACTTGAGCGAGGGGTCGAAGCGGCGCACCGCCTCGCACAGCGCCTGCGCCAGCTCCGGCTCCTTCACCGCCTGGTTGTAGAGCTGGCCGTGCGGCTTGACGTGCGCCAGCGTGCCGCCCTCGGCCCTGACGATCGCGGCCAGCGCGCCGACCTGGTAGAGCACGTTGGCCACGATCTCCTCGGGCGGCAGGTGCATGGTGCTGCGGCCGAAGTTGGCGCGGTCGGGAAAGCTCGGGTGCGCGCCGATGGCCACGCCGTTGGCCAGCGCCCAGCGCACGCACTGCTGCATGGTCTTCGCATCGCCGGCGTGCCAGCCGCAGGCGATGTTGGCCGAGCTCACGAGCTGCAGCAGCGCTTCGTCGTTGCCGGCGCCTTCGCCGAGGTCGGCATTGAGGTCGATCTGCATGGGGCGTTCTCCTTGGGTGGCATTCTGCGCCACGCCCGCGCGCGCCGCAGCGTCAGCCGGGCAGCGGAGAAGGCCATCCCGCCAGCCGCAGCGCCAGCGCCACCTCGCGCAGATGGTCCTGCTGCGCCTGCCAGGCGCGCCGCGCCTCGGCGGCATCCACTTCCACCATCCTCAGCCGGCCACCCAGCGGCGCCTGCGCCAGCTTCCACAGGTCGGCGCGGATCACCACGCCGATGCGCGGGTAGCCGCCGGTGGTCTGCGCGTCGCCCATCAGCACGATCGGCTGGCCCGAGGGCGGCACCTGGACCGTGCCGGGGATGACGCCCGAGGACAGCATGTCGCCCACGCCGCGCCGGCGCTTGAGCTCCGGCCCTTCGAGCCGGCTGCCCATGCGGTTGCTCTGCGGCGTGATGCGCCAGGGCGTGCGCCAGAACAGCTCGCGCGCCGCGGCGGTGAACTGCTCGGCTTCCGGGCCCGGCATCACGCGCAGCGCGATCGGTGCGTCGGCTTCCTGCGGCAGGCCCTCGGGCCCGCGGATGCCGAAGGCGCGGCGCGCCTGCTGCGCCGCGTCCAGCGGCGAGGGGCCGAGCGGCAGCCGGTCGCCCTTGCGCAGCGCCCGGCCCTCGTGGCCGCCGAAGCCGGCCTTGAGATCGGTGCTGCGCGAGCCCAGCACTGCCGGCACGTCGATGCCGCCGGCCACGGCGAGCCAGCTGCGCAGGCCGGCCTTGGCGCTGCCGAGGTTGGCGCCGCCCAGCCGCAGCGTCTGGCCGGCGGCCACGGGCACGCTCCAGCCCGGCCACAGCGGGCGTTGGTCGAGCCGCGCGCCGAAGTCGTCGCCCGCCAGCGCGATGCGCGTGCCGGCCTCGAAGCGCAGTTCGCAGCCGCCCATCGTGATCTCCAGCCCGGCTGCACCGTCGGCATTGCCGACCAGGCGATTGGCCAGGGTCAGCGCCAGCGTGTCCAGCGCGCCGCCGGGGCAGATGCCCAGCCGGCGCAAGCCGTGGCGCCCCAGGTCCTGCACCGAGGCCAGCAGGCCTGGCTTGAGGACGACGATCATGTCTGCACGCGCTCGGCCACGAAGCGCACGCTGTCGCCGGGCTGCAGCAGCGTGGGCGGATCGGCCTTGGGGTCGAAGAGCTCGAGCGGCGTGCGTCCGATCAGTTGCCAGCCGCCGGGCGAGACCAGCGGATAGATGCCGGTCTGCTCGCCGCCGATGCCCACCGAGCGCGCCGGCACCGCGGTGCGCGGCTCGCGGCGGCGCGGCGTCGCCAGCTCGGGCGCGAGCCCGCCCATGAAGGCGAAGCCCGGCAGGAAGCCCAGCAGGTACACCACGTAGTCGCCCGCGCTGTGGCGGCGCACCACCTCCTCGGGCGCCAGGCCGGTGTGCGCGGCGACGTCGCCGAGGTCCGGCCCGTCCTCGCCGCCGTAGCGCACCGGAATCTCCACGCGCCGGCCGGCCGTGGCTGCCGCGGCCAGCTTCGGCCAGCGCGCCAGCACCTGCCGCGCCAGCGCATCCGCCTCGACCCGCTCGGGATCGAAGCTCAGCGTCAGGTTGTTCATGCCGGGCAGCAGCTCGCCCACGCCGTTCCACTGTGCGGCCTCGCGGGCCAGCGCCCAGATGCGGCGCTGCACCGCCAGCGTGGCCGGCGCCGGGCATTCGACGAGCAGCGCCGCATCGCCGAGCGCGTGCACGCGGGGCGGCGCCGGGTTGGTCATCTATTCGCGGCCGAGGCTGCGCACCTTGGCGGCGAGCTTGCCCTGCACGTGCGGCGAGACGAACTTGTCGATCTCGCCGCCGAGCATCGCGATCTCGCGCACGAAGGTGCTGGAGATGAACTGGTACTTGTCGCTGGGCGTCAGGAACACGGTTTCCACGGCCGGCATCAGCGAACGGTTCATGCCGGCGAGCTGGAACTCGTAGTCGAAGTCGGTCACCGCGCGCAGGCCGCGCACCATGGCCTTGCCGCCGCGCGCGACGACGAAGTCGCGCAGCAGGCCCGAGAAGCTCTCGACGGAGACGCGGTCGCCGTAGGGATCGACCACCGTGCGCGCCATCTCGATGCGCTCGGGCAGCGTGAACAGCGCTTTCTTGTGATGGCCCGCAGCCACCGCCACGATCACCCGCGAGAACAGTTGCGTCGCGCGGCGCACGACATCCTCGTGGCCTAGCGTCATGGGGTCGAAGGTGCCGGGGTACACCGCGATCACTTCGGACGTCATGCTTCCTCCTTGGTCTGTGGGCCCGTGGGCCTCGGGGCGGGTCACTCGGGCGGATTATGTACGCAGCAGATGGGCATGCACCGCGCCCGCCTTGAGATGGCGAAATACCGACAGGCCCAGCGGGGCGAGTTCCTCATCGTTCCAGCGCCGCGCCGCCTCGAGGTAGACGGCGCCTTCGGGGCGCACCGCGCGTGCCGCGGCGCGCAGCGCAGGTTCGTAGATCGCCGCCTGGTCGAAGGGCGGATCGAGGAAAACCGCGTGCACGCTGCCCGGCGCCGCGCGCTCCAGCGCCGACAGGCCGTTGCCGCGCTCGACGCGCACCGCCGCGGCGCCCAGCCGGGCCTGCACGGCCTGCATGCGGGCCACCAGCGCCGCGTCCTGCTCGCACATCAGCACCGCGGCGGCGCCGCGCGACGCGGCCTCGAAGCCCAGCGCGCCGGTGCCCGCGAAGGCGTCGATGCAGTGCCAGCGCGGCAGGTCGCCGCCGCCGGCGCCCGCCAGGCTGGCGAGCCAGTTGAACAGGGTTTCGCGCACGCGGTCCGGCGTGGGGCGCAGGCCGGGCGCGTCGGCGACGGCCAGGCGGGTTCGTTTCCATTGGCCGCCGATGATGCGGATCTCGTGCGGACGGGCGGGCCGGCGGGCGGCGGCTGGCGGGGCAGGCATGCCGCGAGCTTAACCCGCGGCCAGCACCCCCTGCCCGGCGCGGTGCGCCAGCAGCGCCGCGAAGGCCAGCATGGTGCCGCCGACCAGCGCGTCGATCCATCGCCACGCCTGCGGGCGTGCCAGCAGCGGCGCCATCCGCTGCGCGCCGTGGCCCAGGGCAGTGAACCACACCGCGCTGGCGAGTGCGGCGCCGGCGGTGAACCAGCCCACGAGGGCATCGGGCTGCTGCGCGGCCGCGCCGCCGATCAGCAGCACGGTGTCGAGGTAGACATGCGGATTGAGCAGGGTGAAGCCGGCGGCTTGCGCGAGCACCGTGCCCAGCGGCGCCCCGCGGCCAGTGGCATGGGCCTGCAGGGCGGCCGTGCCCCGGGTGCGCCGCAGTGCGGCCACGCCGTAGACGAGGAGAAAGACCGCGCCCAGCGCGGACAGCGCAGTGGCCAGGGCCGGGCGGTCGTGCAGCATGCGCGCCAGGCCCATCGCACCGGCGGCAATGAGCGCCGCATCGCACAGCGCGCACCACAGCACGACGGGCCCGACGTGCTCGCGCCGCAGGCCCTGGCGCAGCACGAAGGCGTTCTGCGCCCCGATGGCGACGATCAGGGCCAGGCTCATGGCGAAGCCCTGCGAAAAAGCGGATGCGGTGGCCGGCATGCGGCGAGATTGCTTTCGGATCGATCTGAAGACAAACTAAACTTTCTTCATTTGGTTCAGTTTAACTACATCCATGCTCGACTACGCCGCTCTCCACGCCCTGGCCGCGGTGGTCCGCGAAGGCAGCTTCGAGCGCGCCGCGCGTGTGCTGCATGTCACGCCGTCGGCGGTGTCGCAGCGCATCCGGGGCCTGGAAGAGCGCATCGGCGGCGCCCTGGTGGTGCGCGGGCCGCCCTGCGTGCCCACGGAGATCGGCCTGCAGCTGTGCCGCCACGTCGAGCGCGTGCACCTGCTGGAGCACGAGCTGCACGCCGCACTGCCCGGCCTCGCGACGGACACGGCGGGCGCCGCGCCGGTGACGGTGCGCGTGGCGGTCAACGCCGACAGCCTGGCGACCTGGTTCATGGGCGCGGTCAGCGCCTTCGCCACGCAGACCGGCGCGCTGCTCGACCTCAGCGTGGACGACCAGGACCACACCGCCGAGCGGCTGCGCAGCGGCGCGGTGCTCGCCGCGGTCACCGCGCTGGCGGCGCCGGTGGCCGGCTGCAACAGCGACGCGCTCGGCACGATGCCCTACGTCGCCGCCGCGAGCCCGGACTTCGTGCGGCGCCACTTCGCCGAAGGCGTCAGCGCGCGCACGCTGGCACGCGCGCCCAGCCTGGTGTTCGACCGCAAGGACCAGCTGCAGGCGTGCTGGGTGCGGCGCCTGTGCCGCCGCCACGTCGAGACGCCGCGCCACTGGCTGCCCTCGGCGCAGGCCTTCATCGACGCGGCGCGCGCCGGCATGGGCTGGGGCACGCATCCGCTGAGCCTGGTGGCATCGGCGCTGCGCGACGGCACGCTGGTCGAGCTGGTGCCGGGCCTGCGGCTGGCCGTGCCGCTGTACTGGCAGCATGCGCGGGCGGCGCCGCGCCTGCTCGACGACCTGGGCCGCGCGGTGCGCACCGCCGCGTCGCACGGGCCGCATGCGCTGGCCGCGAACGGGGTCAGGTCGGATAGCGCAGTTGCGGCAGCGCCGCCTCCAGCAACGCCGCCTCCTCGCGCAGCCGCGCCAGCAGGCGCGCGCGGCGCGGCTGCGCGAGATCGGCCCCGGCGGCCGCGAGGCTGAGCGAGGCCACGGGCTCGCCCGCCGCCGAGCAGATCGCCACGCCGATCGCGGCGATGCCCGGAATGATGTCCTCCTGGTTGAAGCCGTAGCCCAGCCGGCGCGAGCGCTGCAGCATGCGCCGCACCGCCGTCTGGCGCGCCTCGCCGCGGCGCACGATCGCCTGCAGGTTGTGCGCCTCGATGGGCGACTGCGCCGCGCGCGGCAGCCGGATCAGCATGGCCACGCCGCCGGCCGACAGGCTCAGCGGCCGGCGCGTGCCGACTTCCACCGTGTAGGCCTTGAGCGCCTTGCGTCCCTCGCAGCGTGCGACGCACACCGACTCGGCGCCGCTGCGCACGTTCAGGAACACGATGTCGCGCGTCTCGGCCGCCAGTCGCGCCAGCGCCGGCGCAGCCAGCCGCTCGATCGCGAAATGCGGCGCCGCCGACACGCCCAGCTCGTAGGCCAGCGGTCCGAGGGTGTAGCGCCGCGTGCCCGGCACGCGCACGGCCAGACGCTCGTGCAGCAGGCAGCCGAGCATGCGGTGCACGGTCGGATGCTCCAGCGCGGCCTCCTGCGCGAGATCGCTCAGGCGCCAGCCGGTGGTGGTGCGCATCGACAGCAGGCGCAGCAGGCCGACGGCCCGGTGCAGGCTTTGCGCGCCGCCGGCGGCATGGGAGCGCGGACTCATTTTGTCCACTATACGGAAAAATCGGCATGGCCCGGCGACACGAAGCGCAGCGCGCCTCGAATAATTCCCTCACGCCCGATCGGGGCGGTGACCAGGAGATGCAAGAGATGGAGACGCGAGCGGAATTCGCACCGGCGACGCAGGTGCTCGACAGCGACGTGGTGGTGCTGGGCGCGGGCGCGGCCGGCATCGCGGCGGCGCTGGCCGCGGCGCACGGCGGCGCCCGCACCACGCTGGTGGAAGCGGGGCCGATCCCCGGCGGCGAGCTGATCAGCGGCATGGCGATCGACGGCGCCCTCAACGCGCGCGGCGAATGGATCCTCGGCGGCGTGGGCCGCGAGCTGCTAGCCGAGTGCGAGCGGCTCGGCGGCTACATCGGGCCGCTGAACGACTGGCGCCTGATCTGGTACGTGTGCCTCGACCCGGAAGTGATGAAGCTGGCGGTGGCGCGCACGCTGGCGCGCGCCGGCGTGCGCCTGCTGCTGCACACCTGCGCCACCGGGGTGAGCGTGCAGGACGGCAGCGTGCGCGCGCTGCACGTGCTCAACAAGGAAGGCCGCACCGAAATCCGCGCGCCGCTGTTCATCGACTGCTCGGGCGATGCCGACATCGTGCGCGCCGCCGGCGGCCGGGTGCTGCAGGGCGGACCCGAGGGCGAGCTGCAGCCGGTGTCGCTGATGTTCCGCATGTCGGGCGTGCGCACCGGGCCCTTGCTCGCATTCCTGCGCGACCATCCCGAGCACTTCGCGCTGGGCGAGAGCGAGGCGATCCGCCAGGGCCGCACCGACGGCGAACTGGCGCAGGCGGCGCTGGCGCAGGGCGAGCCCACCGTGTTCCTGAAGGGCGACGGGCCGTTGGTCGCGGATGCGATCGCGCGCGGCGAGCTCTACCCCACCGCACTGATCATGATCCAGCCCACCTCGCGCCAGCGCGGCGAGGTGTGCCTGAACACCACGCGCATCGGCGGCATCGACGGCACGCGCACGAAGGACCTGAGCGCGACCCTGGCCACGCTGGCCGACCAGGTCTGGCAGTGCAGCGCATTCATGCGCCGGCACGTGCCCGGCTTCGAGGACGCGGCCTACAGCGGCATCGCCAGCCGTGTGGGCGTGCGCGAGACGCGCCGCATCGACGGGCGCGACGGCCTGTCGCAGGAGGACGTGCTCGCCGCGCGCAAGCGCGAGGACGGCATCGGCAAGGGCTCGCACCACGTGGACATCCACCAGTCGGGCACCGGGCAGATCCGCATCCCGGTGCAAGGCGGCGGCTCCTACGACATCCCCTGGGGCTGCCTGCTGCCGCAGGGCCTGCGCAACGTGGTGGCGGCAGGGCGCATCCTCTCGGCCGACCGCGGCGCGCACGGCTCGGCACGCGTGATGGGCCCCTGCCTGGCGATGGGGCATGCCGCCGGCACGGCCGCCGCGATGCTGCGGAACGCGAACGGCAACGACTTCGCCGCCCTCGACGTGCAGGCGCTGCGCGCACGGCTGCGCGCCGAGGGCGCGATCCTGGACGGCACGCACTGATCCCCCATCCACAACACGAGAGGAGACACGCCATGAAGAAGCTCATCACGGGCGCATTGCTGGCCGCCTTCGCGCTGGCCGCCCCGGCGCAGAACGCCGGCGACTATCCGACAGCGCCGGTGCGCATCATCGTGCCCTTCCAGGCCGGCGGCCTGACCGACATCCTGGCGCGCGCCATCGCGCAGCACGCCGGCCAGCACCTGGGCCAGCAGTTCGTGGTGGAGAACAAGGCCGGCGCCAGCGGCAACATCGGCGCCGACTTCGTCGCCAAGAGCAAGCCCGACGGCCACACGCTGCTGATGGGCTCGATCGGCACCAACGCGGTCAATGCACACCTGTTCTCGCGCATGCCCTACGACACGCTGAAGGACTTCGCGCCGGTCAGCCTGGTGGCCAGCGGCACGCTGATGCTGGTGGCGCATCCGTCGGTGCCGGCGGCCGACATGAAGTCGCTGCTGGCCTATGCGCGCGCCAATCCCGGCAAGCTGACCTACGCCTCGGGCGGTCCCGGCGCGTCGCAGCACCTGGCGGGCGAGCTGCTCAAGACCATGGCCAAGGTGGACATCGTGCACGTGCCTTACAAGGGCGTGGTGCAGGGCGTCACCGACGTGGTCGCCGGCCAGGTCGACCTGACCTTCGACCTGGCGACCGTGGAGCCGCACATCCGCGCCGGCAAGCTGCGCCCGATCGCGGTGGCCAATGCCCAGCGCTCGGCCGCCTTCCCCGAGGTGCCGACCATCGCCGAGGCCGGCGTGCCGGGCTACGAGGCCAGCGCCTGGTACGGTCTGTTCGCACCCGCGGGCACGCCGCCGGCGGTGATCGCGAAGCTCAACGCCGAAGTGGTGCGCGCGCTGAAGGACCCGGCGCTGCGCCAGCGCCTGGCGACGCTGGGCGCCGAGCCGGCCGGCAGCTCGCCCGAGGAACTCGCGCGCTTCGTGCGCGCCGAGTACGACAAATGGGGCCAGGTGGTGCGCGAGGCCGGCATCCGGCTGGACTAGCCGGCCGGCGCTGAGACCACCTTTTGCACCGCTCATCGAAAAACCCGGAGGACACACATGGACCGGATCACACCGCGTCAGGACACTGATCTTTCTCGACCGACACGCCGCCGATGGATTCGCATGGCGATGGGGGGCTGGGCTGCCGCTTCCGTGGGCGCCTCGGCGCTGGCGCAGCGTCATTCCGGCTATCCCTCCAGACCGATCCATCTGGTGGTGCCGTTTTCCGCGGGCGGCGCCACAGACGTGCTCGCGCGGCTTCTGGCCCGGTCGATGGAGTCGCGGCTTGGGCAGTCCGTGCTCGTCGAGAACCGCGTCGGCGCCGCGGGGGTCATTGCCGCCTCGCACGTCGCCAAGGCCCCCGCCAATGGCGATGTCATGCTGTTCGGCGGTGTGGGCACCAACGCGCTGCTGGCGTACACGCAACCCACGCTGCCCTACAGGCCAGAGCACGACTTCGTCGGCGCGGGCAATTTCTGCTACGTGGATTTCGTGATGACCGTGGCAGCGCAAGGCCCCCATCGCTCTCTCGCCGACCTTCTGAATGACGCACGGACGCGTCCCGGGCAGGTGTCCTACATGTCCGCCGGGCCGCTGGGAACGCTCCACGTCGCACAGGAGTACCTCTGGAAGCTTGCCAAGGTTTCACTCAACCATGTGCCCTACAAGGGCGAAAGCCATGTGGTTCCGGACCTTGTGGCCGGACGGGTCGACCTGGCGCTGATGACACTGTCCCTGACGCGCCAACTCGCCCAGGAAGGAAAGGTGCGCATGCTGGCCACGCTGGCGCCGGAAAGATTGCGCGGTGCGCCGGAACTGCCCACCGTGGCCGAGCTGGGTTTCCCAGGCTTTGCGATGCCGACGTGGAACGGCGTGTTCCTGCCGCGGGGAACGCCGGACGATGTGGTGCTGACGCTCAACCAGGCGATCAACGGCGCGCTTCAGGATCCCGAAGTGACCCGGAAAATCGTGGACATGGGCGTGTCGCCGAGCCCACCGAACTCCCCGGAGCAGCATGCGCGATTCATGGACAAGGAGCGCCAACGCTGGCAGACGATGGTGGCGGAGAGCGGCCTGACGGTCCAGTAGGCGCTTGCCAGCACAGGAGGACATCGATGCAGGGTCGCCGGATCGCCATAGGAGGCTTCTCGCACGAGACCAATTCCTTCGCCTCGTCGCAGGATGTCGGGCTGGCATACTTTCTGGCCCGGCGCGACCGCCCCCCGCTGCTTCTGGGCGACGAAATCCTCTCCGGGTTGAAGACCGGCAGCTTTCCGACGACCGGATTCCTTCGCGCCATCGGGCCGGAGGCCGTGCCGGTTCCACTGGCATGGGCCAGCGGGGGCGCGGGAGGCCTGGTCAGCGACGAGGCGTTCGAGCACATCAGTGCCGAGCTGCTGTCGCGCCTCGAGCGACACCCCCGGCTCGATGCGATCTATCTGGAGCTCCATGGCGCGATGGCGACGCCCCGCCTGGCCGAGCCGGAGACGGAGCTGCTGCGGCGCGTGCGTGCCGTGGCCGGCGACGAGGTGCCGATCGTGGTGACGCTGGACTACCACGCGAATCTGTCGTCGGCGCTTGCCGGGATGATCGATGGTGCGGTGGTCTACCGCACCTACCCGCATGTCGACCGGCTCGAATGCGGAGAAACGGCGGCACGCCTGGTGCGCAGACTGATGGCCGACGGCAGGGCAGGCGGCGTGGCCGTCGCACACCTGCCGTTTCTGATTCCTCTTCATGCCCAGTCCACGCTGACCGAGCCCAGCCGAGGCATCGTGGCCCAATCCCTGGCCGATGCCGGCGATGTCGTCAGCCGCTGCTACGCCGCCGGCTTTCCCCTGTGCGACCGCTACTGGTGCGGGCCCGCAGTGATGGTGCATGCGGCCAGCCAGGATGCGGCGGACGCGGCCTGCAGGGCGCTGTATCGCCGGGTCCTGGACGAGGAGCAGAGATTCGATGCGACGCTCTGGCCGATGGATGCCGCGGTCCGGGAAGCGATCCGGCTGGCGGACGCGACCGGGACCGGTCCTGTCGTCCTGGCGGACGTGCAGGACAACCCGGGCGCGGGCGCCGGCTCGAACACCACCGGCGTCCTGGAGGCTCTGGTCCGGCTGAAGGCGGCAGGCGCGGTGTTGGGGATCCTGTGGGATCCGGACGCCGCGGCCATCGCACACCAGGCCGGCGAGGGTGCATGGATCGAACTGGCATTGGGTGGATGCCGGCACGACCCCGATCGACCGCCGTACGCCGGCCGGTTCCAGGTCGAACGCCTGGGATCCGGGCGATTCGCAACCACCGGCAGCGTGGCCGGCGGCAACCAGGCGGATCTCGGGCCGATGGCCTTGCTGCGCATCGGCGGGACGCGCATCGTCGTCAGCGCCACGCGCATGCAGGCCTTCGATCCCGCCCCGTTCCGGCATCTCGGCGTGGAGCCCTCGCAGACCGCCATCCTGGCGCTCAAGAGCACCTGTCATTTCCGCGCAGACTTCGGACCGATGGCCCGCGACATCCTTCTTGTCGAAGCGCCCGGCGATGCGCTGGCAGATCCCGCGCGATACCCCTTCAGGCACCTGCGGCCGGAAGTCAGGCGAAGACCCATCGGCCCGGCCGCCCCTTCGCCTGTCGAGCGACCATGATGCCTAGGGCTTGCCGCCAATCACCACCGTCACCATGCGCTGCGGCTGCAGCTTGCGCGCGAAGGCGGCCTTGATGTCGGCCACGGTGATGGCGTTCATGCGCGCGGTCCAGGTGTCCAGGTAGTCCAGCGGCAGCTCGTTCCAGGCGATGTTGGCGACATTGACCAGCAGCTTGCGGTTGCTGTCCAGCAGCAGCGGGAAGCCGCCGATCAAGTTGTCCTTGGCGGCCTGCAGTTCGGCCTCGGTCGGCCCCTCGGCGACGAACTTCTCGAGCACGTCGCGCGCGACCTTCACCGCGTCGGCCGCCTGGTCGGGCCGGGTCTGGAAGGCCACGCGGAAGGCGCCCGCGCCCAGGCGCGGCGAGAAGGTGCTGTAGACGCTGTAGGCCAGGCCGCGCTTCTCGCGCACTTCCTCCGTGAGCCGCGAGACGAAGCCGCCGCCGCCCAGGATGTAGTTGCCCAGCGTGAGCGCGAAGTGGTCCGGGTCGCGCCGCACGTAGCCGGGCTGGCCGAGGATCACGTGGGCCTGGGCTGATTCGAAGGGGATGCGCTCTTCCTTCGGTGCGGCCAGCGCCTCGACCTCGGGCACCGGGGGCAGCGGCGCGCAGTCGGCGGCATCGGTCGCCGGCAGGCGCGCCAGCAGCCGCGTGGCGATGGCCTCGGCCTGGGCCCGCGTGACGGCACCGACGATGCTGAGCTTGGCGCGGCAGGGCACGATCAGGCTTTCGTAGCGCGCACGCATCGCCGCGGTGTCGATCGCCGCCAGCGTCTGCTCGGTGGTTTCGAAGCCGTAGGGATGCGCGCCGTACACCGCCTGCGCGAAGCGGCGGCCGGCGACGGTGCCCGGCTTGGTGTTGGACTCGCGGATCGCCGCCGACAGGCGCTCACGCTCGCGCCGCCAGATGGCCTCGGGAAAGGCGGGCTCGCCGATCTCGCGCGCTGCCAGCGCGACGGCACGGTCCAGCAGCGCGGGTTCGGCCAGCGTGCGCAGGGTGAAGCTGGTGCGGTCGGCGCTCACGTCGGCGTCGAACTCCGCGCCCAGGTCGGCCCAGGCTTCGCCCAGGGCGTTCTCGTCCAGGGCCGGTTCGCCGCCCTGGGCGCGGATGCCCTTCTCGACCATGCCCGCGGTGGCTCTGGCCAGCCCGGCCTGCCCGGCCGGGTCGCGCCGGCTGCCGGCGTCGAAGTCGATCTGCACGTCCACGATCGGCAGCGCGTCGACGGCCGCCAGGTACACCCTGGCGCCGCTGGGCAACTGCCAGTGCTCGATGGGCACGGCCGCCTGCGCCGCCAGGCAGCCGGCCGCCAGCAGCGCGGCGGCCCAGGTCTTGAGGAAGGTTCTCGTCTTGTTCTGCACGCGGTGCTCCCTTGCGGTCAGTGCCTCGCGCCGGCCGGCGCGGCGAAGCCGCGCGCACGCGCGTTCTTCTCGGGCGGCAGCGGCCGCAGCGTGGCCACGGTGAGTTGGTCGTCGCCGAAGTACTTCGCGGCCACCGCCTGCACCTGCGCGGCGGTGACCGCCGACAGGCGCGCGATGATGCGCGGGCTGGCGCCCAGCGGCAGGCCCTGCACCCAGTCGGAGCCCAGCTCGCGCGCCTGCGCCATCACCGAGTCGAGCTTGTAGGTCTCGCTGGCCTTCCACTGGGTCTTGACGCGCGCCAGCTCGGCCTCGCCGACGCCCTCCTGGGCCACGCGCGCGATCTGCGCGCGCAGCGCGGCCTCGACCTGCTCGGGCGTCTTGCCGTCGGCCGGCACGCCGTACAGGCCGAACAGCTGCGGGCCGCGGCCGACGAAGCCGTAGTAGGCACCCACGGAATCGGCCACGCGGTCGGGGCCCTGGGTGAGCGCGCGCTCCAGCCGGGCGCCCGAATAGCCCTCGAGCACGGCGGAGAGCACCAGCAGCGCCCAGGGATCGTCGTCGCCGTCCTCCAGGCGCGCCGGGTCGATCTGCGGCACGCGGAAGGCCAGCGACACGTAGGCCTGCTCGGCCGGCGCCTTGAGTTCGACGCGGCGGATGCCCCGCTGCTCGGGCTCGGTGCGCGGCTTGCGCGGCGGCACGGCGCGCGCGGGGATGGCACCGTAGTATTTCTGTGCCAGGGCATGCACGGCATCGGGGTCCACGTCGCCGACCACCACCACGGCGGCATTGGCGGGCACGTACCAGCGGCGGAAGAATTCGCGCGCGTCGTCGGGCGTCATCGCGTCCAGGTCGCTCATCCAGCCGACCACCGGCCGGCGATAGGGCGAGGCGGTGAACACGGTCGCGTTCTGCAGTTCGCCGAGGCGGGCGCGCGGCTGGTCCTCGGTGCGCATGCGGCGCTCTTCCTTGACCACCTCGAGCTCGCGCACGAACTCCTCGTCGGGCCACTGGTTGGCGGCGAAACGGTCGGCCTCCAGCGTCATCACCTCCTCCAGGCGGCCGGCGGGAATCTGCTGGTAGTAGCCGGTGAAGTCGCGCGAGGTGAAGGCGTTCTCCACGCCGCCGAGGGCCGCCACGCGGCGCGAGAACTCGCCGGGCTTGAGCATCCGGCTGCCCTTGAACAGCATGTGCTCCAGCACGTGCGCGACGCCGGAGGTGCCGTCGACCTCGTCCATGGAGCCCACGCGCACCCACAGCATCTGCACCGCGGTGGGTGCGCGGCGGTCGGGCAGCACGATCAGCGTCATGCCGTTGGCGAGGGTGAACTGCTGCGCCTTGACGGCGGCGGTGGAGACGGGGGCGGAAGAAGCGGACGGCGGGCCTTGTTGCGCAAGGACGGGCAGCGCGGCCGGCGCGCACAGCGCCAGGACCATCGCCACGCCGGCCGCCACGCGGCGTGGCGAGGGGTGTTTCATAGAATGGGTCGGATTGTAAAAAGCGCCCGATGTTCAGTTTCTTCAAGAAAAAACCACCCGCCGAAGCCCCCCAGAGCGCGCCGGAACCCGCGGCCGCCCCCGCGCCGGCCCCTGTGGCACCGGCGCGCTCGGTCTTTTCCCCGTCCAGCTGGTTCGGCGGCAAGCCGGTGGAGGCCGAGCTGCCGCCGCCGCTGGTCGAGCCCCCTGCGGCGCCGCCTGCGCCCGCTGCACCCGAGCCCGCGGCGCCGGTGCCGCCGCCTGCTGCGCCTCCCCCTCCTCCCTCCACCGCTCCCGAGCGCCGGGGCTGGGTGGACAAGCTCAAGTCCGGCCTGCGCAAGACCGGCGGCGGCATCACGGCGGTGTTCGTCAACGCCCAGATCGACGACGCGCTGTACGAGGAGCTGGAAGACGCGCTGCTGATGGCCGACACCGGCATCCCGGCCACCACCTACCTGCTGGAAGACCTCAAGGGCCGGGTGTGGCGCCACAGCGCCACCACGGGCGATGCGGTGCGGCGCCTGCTGATCGACGCCGTCGCCGACCTGCTCGAGCCGCTGGAAAAGCCGCTGGAGATCGGCCGCCACACCCCCACGGTGATCATGGTGGCCGGCGTCAACGGCGCCGGCAAGACCACCTCCATCGGCAAGCTGACCAAGCACCTGGCCAACGAGGGCTGCACGGTGCTGCTGGCGGCGGCCGACACCTTCCGCGCCGCGGCGCGCGAGCAGCTCGCCATCTGGGCCGACCGCAACCTGGTGGAGATCATCAGCCAGGAGGGCGGCGACCCCTCGGCCGTGAGCTTCGACGCGGTGAACGCCGGCAAGGCCCGCGGCAAGGACGTGGTGCTGGTGGACACCGCCGGGCGCCTGCCCACCCAGCTGCACCTGATGGACGAGCTCAGGAAGATCAAGCGCGTGGTCACCAAGGCCGACGCCACGGCGCCGCACGAGGTGCTGCTGGTGATCGACGGCAACACCGGGCAGAACGCCCTGGCCCAGGTCAAGGCCTTCGACGAGGCGCTGGGCCTCACCGGCCTGATCGTCACCAAGCTGGACGGCACCGCCAAGGGCGGCGTGCTGGCGGCGATCGCGCGCGAGCGGCCGATCCCGGTGTACTTCATCGGCGTGGGCGAGAAGCTGGAAGACCTGGAGACCTTCGACGCGCGCGAGTTCGCCCAGGCGCTGCTGGGGTAGGCGCCGGCTTGCCTTTCCCCGCCGCCGCGGGCACCATGGCCGCATCGCCGCACCGCACGGCGCTTCAGGAGACAACGAGATGCATGCCGCCACCCTCGAGCGCGGCCGCAAGGTCGACCGCCTGCTGGCCCACTACGCCGAAAGCCACCGCCACCCGACCAACGAGCTGATCCACGTGGTGGCGATCCCCGCGATCATGCTCAGCATCGTCGGGCTGTGCCACGCCCTGCACCCCTGGGCCGCCTACGCGGTGCTGGCGGCCAGCCTGGTGTACTACGCGCTGCTGCGCTCGCCGGTGTTCCTGCTGACCATGGCCGTGTGGTCCGTGCTGCTGCTGGCCCTGGTGCGGGCCATGGGCGAGCATGCGCTGGCGATCTCGCTCGCGATCTTCGTGGTCGGCTGGATCTTCCAGTTCATCGGCCACAGGATCGAGGGCAAGAAACCTTCCTTCTTCGAGGATGTCCAGTACCTGTGGGTGGGGCCGCTGTTCGTGGCCTCGCTGGGGTTCCGGCGGCTGGGGGTGCGCTGGTAGCGGGGCTGTCGATCGCCACCGAATGAACGCCTTGTACCCCTGCGACGATGGCTATGCCAGCGCCAACAGCAGATCCGCCAGCGCTTGCGGCTGCGTCACCATCGCATCGTGCCCGGTCGCCATCTCGCGGTAGGTCCAGCGGGCATCGGTTCTGAGCCGCTGCTTCGTGGGGTCGAACACGGCCATTGCCGGCTGGTTGCAGGCGATGTAGCTGCGCCGCGGCGACGCCACGGATGCGTTGCGCAGCCTCAGGGGCTGCAGGTAGGTCCCGGCCGGCTGGTCGGTCAGCTGCGAATCCACCCAGGCTGCGTCGGCCGGGTCGGTGATGCCGAAGGCACGTGCAGACACCTTCGGGTAGGCGAAATTGCCCGCGGCTGCGTTGGCCTCCAGCGTCTCGCGCGCCGCCGGCGGCATGTAGTCCGCGACACGCTCACCGTCGCCGGGCACGAAGGCGTCGAGGTAGATCAGCGAGCGCAACCTGCCCTCTCGTGCCAGCCTGTCGGCGGCCCCTGTGATGACGAAGCCGCCATAGCTGTGGCCGACGAGCACTGCCGGGTCCCGCTGCCGCCGCACGGCGGCCACCGCTTCCTCGATGTGGCTGTCGAGGTCAATCCGTCCGGACAGCTCTGTGCGCCGTTGCGCGAGGCCCGGGAGTGTCACTGCGGTCACTGCCGCACCCGTGCGCGCGAGCATCGGCGTGATGCGCGACCAGCACCATGCGCCATGCCAAGCCCCGTGCACGAGCACAAAGTTCAGCGGCGGCCTCTGCCGGCTGGCGCACGCCGTCAGCGAAACGGCGCAGGCGGCGCCGAGAAGGGTTCTTCGTTCCACGCTCTCTCCTGCTGAGTGAACCTGCCAGGGCGAAAGAATCGATGTGTCGGGAAACCACGTCGGCCGCGCGTATCATCGATGAATGGCTTCCGCACGCAATCCGTTGTTGGTCGATCCGCCGCCCCGCGAACCGCTCCCGGGTGATGAGCAGGACCCGCTGTCCGACCGGCTCGCACGCCAGATTCGTCTCGGTATCCTGCGTGGAGACAGCCCGGCCGGTTCGCGCCTCAACCTCGATGAACTCAAAGGCCGCTACAACGTCAGCCTGAGCCCCCTGCGCGAGGCGCTCTCCCGCCTCGCGGCGGAAGGCTTCGTGAACTTCGAGGCCAAGCGCGGCTTCCGTGTCACGGAGATGTCGCGCAGCAACCTTGCCGAGATCTTCACCATCCGCCGGCTGTGCGAGCCGCTTGCCGTGCGCGAGGCTGTCACCAACGGCGACGAGGAATGGGAAGAGCGCGTCGCCGCGGCGTATCACACCCTCGGCAAGCGCAGCGCCGCGCAGCCGGACTCGGCGCCCGCGCCCGAATGGGAGAACGCGCATCGCAAGTTCCACCTCGCCGTTCTGTCCGGTTGCGGCATGCCCATGCTGCTGCACTTCTGCAGCACGCTCATGGATCTGCAGGACCGCTATCGCCTGCAGTTGAGCCGCGCCGGCGCCTACGTGCGGCAGGCGAGCAGCGAACATGCCGCGCTGTTCGACGCCTGCGCCAATCGCGACGCGACCAAGGCAGAGAAGCTCGCCACCCAGCACATCGACGCCACCTATCAGCAGCTCGCCGCCTTGATGCCGGCGGTCGTTGGCACCCCGACCAGGCAGCGCAGGAGACGGTCGGCAGCCTAACACCCCGGCTCCTGCGCCAGGTGGGTCATGGCGCGGTAGGCGAACACCATGCCGGGACCGAGCGTGGTGCCAGGGCCCGGGTAGCTGCCACGCATCATCGATGCCATGTCATTGCCGCAGGCATACACCCCGGGGATGGGCCGCCCGCCCGCGTCGAGGACCCGCGCGTGCTCGTCGGTGGCCAGTCCCACGCTGGTCGCCAGGTCCGCGACGTGCAATTCGACGGCGCACAGCGACGCCACGTCCAGGGGCGCCAGGCAGGGGTGGGCAGGATGGCTCGGATCGCCGTTGTGCCGGTTCAGCGGCGATGTTCCGCGCGCGAAGTCGGGGTCGTGCCCCTGCGCCGCGTTCTCGTTGAATTGCTGCAGCGTCGCCGCAAGGGTGTCGGCGGGCAGGCCCAGCTGGTGTGCCAGCTCGCCCGCCGACCCGGCCGTGACCAGATAGCCGGCGCGTTCGAACCGATGCGTCTTCCCGCCGGGACGGATCAGGCCCAGGCCGTATGCGCGCACGAAATGGCGATCGGCAATGAGGAAGAAGCGGTCGCCGGGGTGCTGCTCGCTGCGCCGGAGCATTGCCTCGCAGAAGTGGTGGTACGCGTCGGCCTCGTTCACGAAGCGCCGGCCACGCCCGTCGACGGCCAGCGAACCCGGCTTGGCGCGGTCCAGCACGATGTGCGGAAACACGGCCGTCGTCTTGTCCCTGCGCGTCATGGTCGACACCGGCATCCAGAACGCCGGCTGGGCGTGCGTCGTCTCGACGCCGCCGCCGAGCGACCGGCCGAGTTCGATGCCGGCGCCGGCATTGCCGCGGTAGGCCACCGAGTGGCGCCGCGCTGCCGGCGGCAGCCACGCCTCCCGCAGGCCGGCATTCCCGGAGAAGCCGCCCGTGGCCAGAACGACGGCTTTGCGCACATGCAGCGTTTCCTGTGAACCGGCCGAACCGAGGGTGCAATGAAACCCGTGGCGTTCGCGACGAACCGAAGTCACCGGTGATTCGAACCGGATGGGGATGCCGGCCCGCAGCACAGACTTCAGAAGCTGACCCACCAGCGCATTCCCCATCACCAGACGCGTGCCGCGCCGGCCTCGCAGTCGATCCATGGCGTAGCGCGCCAAGAGCTTCGCCGCGTGCACGAATGCCTTCGGTTCGCGCGTCGCGCGCAGCAGCATGGGGATGTCCGCCTTGGACACCATCATCCCGCCCAGCACCATGAACTCCGGCAGCGGTGGCCTCACCCGGCCGAACGCCGCACCCAGTGTCCTGCCATCGAACGCTCGCGGCGCAAAGGCGCGGCCGCCCATCGTCGCGCCCGGCAAGGACTGGAGATAGTCGGGATGCGTCGGCACCGCATCGAGACGGACCGCGGTGCGATCGTCCAGGAATCGCAGGAGCGGTGCACCGGTGCGGATCAGCGCGTCGATCTTGGCGTCGTCGGCGCAAGGCCCGATGCACGCGCGCAGGTAGGCCCGGGCCTGTTCCTCGCAGCGGGCATCCGCCTGGAAGCGGCCGTCGTCGACGCAGGGCAGCCAGAGCGTGCCGGCCGACGTCGAGGTGGTCCCTCCGACCGCGTCGCTCGCTTCGACGATCAGCACCGACATCCCTTTCGCACGGGCCACCAGGGCGGCGGTCATGCCCGCCGCACCCGCGCCGACGACGAGGACGTCGACCCCGTCCACTGCGCCTGCGCTCACGCCTGCGACTCGAGAACGGCGCCTTGTGCCTTCAGGCGCGACTGCAGGGCTTTCAGCGGCGTATCGCGCACGTCACCTGACCAGTCGGCGTCGGCAACGCACAGCGCGGCTGCCGTGCCTGCCGCCTGCCCCATCGCCATGCAGGTTCCCATCACACGCGCGGAGCTTTGCGCCTCGCGCGTGGCCGAGATGCAGCGGCCGACCGCGAACACATTGCGCACGCCTGTCGGGATCGCCACGGACAAGGGCAGGTCGTACGAGCCGCCCTCGCGAATGGTCTGGCGCCGATGGCTGGTCACGGCAAACAGGTCGATCTCGTGGCCACCCTTGGCCACGACGTCGTCGCGCTTGCGCGCCTCGAGCACGTCCGCCTCGGTCAGGACGAAGTCGCCGACGATGCGACGGGTCTCGCGCACGCCCACCTTGCTCGCCACGCCGCTGAATTGCGCGCTTTCAAAGCCCGGCACGCGGCGTTGCAGAAAGCGCATGGCGGTCTGGATCTGGCCGAAAAAGGTGGGCAGCGCGGTGCTCAGGTTCTTCGGATCGGTCGCATCGACGTCCGCGATCTGCGTGCAATTGATGCTGACCTCGCGACGCGCGGTCGATACCGGCAGCACGGCGACGATCGATGTCGGAAACATCTCTTCATCGGCGATCGCCTGCTTGAGGATCCCGCGGTCACCCAAGAGCACCACCTTGGGCTGCCCCTGCTCTCGCAGCGCCTGGGCGCACTGCGCCTGCGTCATGTGCAGTCCCGGGTATTCGCCCAACCCGTAGTTGCCGGGGTTGTCCACGACGCTGTCGAGCAGCCTCGCCGTGTCGACGCCGATCATGCGGAACATCAGCGAGGGCGGCTGGAACCGCTTGCCTTCGCTCCCCAACTCGGTGCGCCCGCCGGCCGCATCCACCAGGTCCGCGTCGCCGCTGGCGTCGATCACCACCTTGGCGCGCACGAGGTGCCGGCCCGCCTTGTTCTGCAGAAAGACGCCGCGGACCGAATCGCCCTCGCGCAGCACGCCCGTGGCAAGCGTGTAGAGCAGCATGTCCACGCCCGCCTCCTGCAGTTGCTGCACCACGCAGAACTTCATCAATTCCGGGTCGTAGCAGACGAGGCGAAGCGACCGGTAGTCGAAGACGGGACCGATGTAGCCCCCCAGCCGATCGACGCCATCCAGAAGTGCGCGGGCCACCCCGCCAACGATCCACTCGCCGCGCGTCGACACCATCCCGAGGAGCGAGATGCCGCTGACCAGCTCTCCCCCGACCATGGGCGATGCTTCGACCAGGAGCGTCCTTGCGCCATTGCGTGCCGCACTGATCGCCGCCGCGACGCCTGCACTGCCGCCGCCGACGACGAGCACGTCGCACGTGAGCTCGCGAGTCATTTCCAGCATTGCGTTGCCCTCAGACCGTGATGTTGCGGGCCTTGACCACGTCCGCCCAGCGTTTCACCTCGGATCGGACGAGCGACATGAAAGCCTCGCGGCTGCCGCCGATCGGCGAAGAGCCCGTGGCGCGGATCTTGGCCGCAGTCGCCGCATCGCTCAATGCCGCGTTGAGGTGCGTATTGAGCGCATCGAGGATTGGCGCGGGCGTTCCAGCCGGCGCGAGCAGGCCGTACCAGCCTTGGGCATCGAGGCCCGGAATCAGGTTCTCCGCAAGGGTGGGAACGCTTTGCAGCTGCGGCGCACGCTGCTCGCTGCTGACGACGAGGCCGCGCAGCTTGCCCGACTCGATGTGGGGCAGCGAGGTCTGGACCAGATCCATCACGAACGCCACCTGGCCGCCCATGAGGTCGACGATCGCAGGGCCCGTGCCCCGGTAGGGCACGTGCGTGACCTGCGCGCCCGTGGTCGACGCGATCAGCTCGGGCAGCAGATGTGTCAGCGTGCCAGTGCCCCCCGAGCCGTAGGCGATGGGCGCGGCGCGGGCCGCGGAGACGAGGTCGCCGACGGTCTTGTATGGCGAGTCGGAACGCACCACCAGCACCAGCGGGCTGGCCGCCACACCGCCCACCGAAGCGAAATCGTTGACGGCATCGAAGGGCAGGTTCTTCATCAGCGTCGCGTTCACGGCGTGGCCATTGCTCACCATCAGCAGCGTGTAGCCGTCCTTCGGCGCGCGCGCGACGGCGGCCGAGGCGATCGTCCCGCCGGCGCCGGCGCGGTTGTCCACCACGACGCTTTGCTGAAGGCGTTCCGAGAGCAGCTGCGCCGCCGTGCGGGCCAACGAATCGGCGATGCCGCCGGCAGCAAAGCCCACGACGATCGTGATGGGCTTGGACGGGTACCTCGCCTGCGCGAAGCCCAGGCTGGCGGCGGGCAGCGCCGCAGCGGCAGCGAGGATCTTGCGGCGGGTCGGATGGGGGGAGGATGCGGTGATAGGCATGGTGTGTCTCGTTAGCGGAAGTAGTCGAGCAGCAATTGCAGTTGTCCGGAAAGGACCTGCCTGCCGGGATGGATCTCGCAGCCCAACTCCTGGGCGGCGCGCAGCAGCGGGGTGACCTCCGGCGTCATCACCACCTCGGCAACGGCGAGTGAAGGTCGCAAGAGGGTGGGATCGATCGGCAGCCGCAAGTCGCCGGACATGCCGAGCGGGCTCGCGTTGACCAGCAGGTCGTAGCCGTCGAGCGATGTGGGCACGCCCGTGGCGAAGCGTGTGCCGACGGGGCCCAGCTGCGTCAACCGGCCGACGAGCGCCTCCGCGCGCCGGCTGTCGGGGTCATGAACCGTCACCCGGCCTGCCCCGCCGTCGGCCAGGGCGAGCGCGATGGCAGAGCCCACGCCGCCAGCGCCGAGGACATAGGCGGACATGCCGCGAATGCCGCGTCCGCGCTCGATCAGGCTCGCGGCGAAGCCTGCGCCGTCGAACAGGTCGCCCGTCGACCTTCCGTCGCGGAACCGAATGGCGTTGACCGCGCCGGCGACCTGTGCCGAGGTGCTCAACTCGTCGACCATCGCAGCGAGCGGCATCTTGTGCGGCACGGTCACGATCCAGCCGCGTACGTTGGCCAGGCGCCTGGCGGCATCGAACACGGCGGCGAGATCGCTGGCTGCCACCGGCGCCGGCACGACGAGGAGGTTGTCGCCGGCAGCGCGGTAATGCGGGTTCATGACTTGGGGCGCCTTCACCTGGGCGATGGGGTCGCCGACGATCCACACGAACTCCGTGAGGGCATCGACGGCGTCAAGAGCCAGCGCTTCGGTCGTCCCGGGCTTGATATTCATGCATCGATGGTGACACAATCATCGATGATTAGTCAACCATCGGTGTTTTTCATGCCCGTTCTTCTCCTGACCCTCGCCCGCATCCACGACATGGAGCGGTATGCCCGCTACGCGACACTGGCCACCGGCGCCGCCGCGCGCCATCAGGCGCAGTTCCTTGCACGCGGCATGCCCCGTGATGTACTGGAGGGCACGCTTTCGCCCAACCGCGCCGTGGCCTCATGGTTCGCGTCGCCGGAGGCAGCGCGCGCGTACTACTTCTCTCCCGAGTACCAGGCAGCGCGCCAGGAACGCCTCGGCGCCGCGCAGTTCGAGATGGTCATGGTGGACGCGGCCGGGGGATGGAAGCCATGAAGCACTACGTCGTCACGGGCGGCAGCAGTGGCATCGGCCTGGCCGTCGCGCGCCTGCTGCTGGCCGAACCCGAGAATCAGGTGATCTGCATCGCACGCTCCGAGGGCTTGCTGCCGCAAGCGGACCTCGATGCCTCGCGCCTGCGCTTCATCGAATGCGACGTGGCCGAGTCCAATGCCTGCAGGGCCGCGGCGCAGCAGGTCGCGGATGCGGCGGCCGCCATCGAGGGGGTCGTGAACTCGGCGGGCATCATCCGGGCCGGTGACCTGGAAACGACACGGCTGGAGGACTGGAACGAGGTGATGGCCGTGAACCTGGCCGGCGTCCTGAACGTCAGCCAGGCATTCCTGCCGCTGCTGCGGCAGGGCACCGGCCGCGCCATCGTCAATGTGTCATCGGTGTGCAGTCTGCGCCCTTGCGACACCCTGGCCTACTCGGTCAGCAAAGCCGGCGTCGACATGTTGACGCGCTGCATGGCCGCTCAGCTCGCAAAGGAGCGCATCCGCGTCAACTGCGTCAATCCAGGCGTCGTGCGCACCAACCTTCAGACCGCCGCCGGCATCGTCGAAGACTACGACCGCTTCCTGCGGCAACGGGCGGCGATGCACCCGCTGGGCCGGATTGGCGAGCCCGACGACATTGCGGAAGCGATCTTGTTCCTCCTCGGTGAGAAGGCCAGCTGGGTGACAGGCGCACATCTCAGCGTCGATGGCGGGCGCGCGGGCTGCTGAAGGTTTCGACGCAACTCAAGCCGGCCCCACCTTGGTGACCCCAATTTAATCCGGATTTTATTTACAATCCGTTGAGTCCCAAGGCGCTCGAGTCCGGGACTCAGCGGCGATCGACGGCAGCAGCGATACTCCTGAAAAAGGGAAAAACTGGGGGGAACCCTGACCTTAGCACTCCCTCTAACCGAGTGCTAATATGCGTCTTCAAGAAGGAGTCCCCCCTATGACGACCCTGTCTGGATCCTCTGCCAACCAGCTTGCCGTGGCCAATCCGTGGTCCATGGTGCCTTCGCTTGGCAATCTGGACGCGTACATCTCGGCCGCCAACCGCCTGCCGATGCTCACGCACGAGGAGGAGCAGCGCTTTGCCCGCCGCCTGCGCGACGACAACGACCTGGAGGCGGCCGGCGCGCTGATCCTGTCGCACCTGCGCCTCGTCATCTCGATTTCCCGCCAGTACCTGGGCTACGGGCTGCCGCACGGCGACCTGATCCAGGAAGGCAACGTCGGCCTGATGAAGGCCGTGAAGCGCTTCGACCCCGACCAGGGCGTGCGGCTTGTGAGCTACGCCATCCACTGGATCAAGGCCGAAATCCACGAGTACATCCTGAAGAACTGGCGCATGGTCAAGGTCGCCACGACCAAGGCGCAGCGCAAGCTGTTCTTCAACCTGCGCTCGATGAAGCAGGGTTTCAAGGCGGACGCCGCGGCGGCCGATGCCGACACGCACCGCGAGACGCTCAGCGCCGGCGAGATCGACGCGATGGCCGATCGCCTGAAGGTGAAGCGCGAGGAAGTGATCGAGATGGAAACCCGCCTGTCCGGCGGCGACGTGGTGCTCGACCCGGCACCTGCGGACGGCGACGACGAGGCTTTCGGCCCGATCGCCTACCTGGCCGACGCCTCGCAGGAGCCCACCGCGCTGCTGGAATCGCGCCAGCGCGACCGCCTGTCGAGCGACGGCATCGCGACCGCGCTGGAAACGCTGGACGATCGCAGCCGCCGCATCGTCGAGGAGCGCTGGCTCAAGGTCAACGACGACGGCTCGGGCGGCATGACGCTGCACGAACTGGCCGCCGACTACGGCGTCTCGGCCGAGCGCATCCGCCAGATCGAATCGGCGGCGATGAAGAAGATGCGCAAGGCGCTCGCCGAGTACGCCTGAGGTCGAGTCCACCCCCAGCATCGCCCGCTTCGTGTGGCTCTGCACCCCCCTCTAGGGGGCGCACCCCTGCGGCCCGGCCAAGCCGGTTCCGCGGGTGCCCGCGAACGGGCTTGGCTGCGCCAGCCCTTGAGATTCATCGTGACGCCGCCCCGCCCTTCGAGAGCGTGCGCAGCGCCCGGCGCACGATGTAGCGCGTTTCCGGCGCATCGCTCTCGGCCAGCCAGCGCGCGGCCAGCTGCGCCACCCACGGCCCCTGGCTCTTGCTGGCATCGTTGAGCCAGTTGGCCACCGAGTTCTGCACGTAGCGGCTCGGGTCGGCGCGCAGCGGCTCCAGCAGCGTCAGCGCCAGCCAGGGCTCGGCCTTCAATCGCTCGACCTGCGCGCACCACACGCCGCGCGGGCGCGTGAGTTCGCTGGCGAAGCGGCGGACGTTCTCGTCGGAATCGCGCACCCAGGGCTGCAGCAGCACCAGCGCGGCGTCGAGGTCGGCGACGACGGCGTCGCGCACCGCCATCCAGGCGATCTCGCGCACGCCGAAATGCGGGTCGGCCGCGAAGCGCCGGGCCGCCGCCAGTTGCGCGGCGAGCGGCAGGCCCGACAGGCCGATCCACTGCGCCGCCCAGCAGCGCGCCACGTCGCTCGAGTGCGTGGCCAGCCGATGGGCGACGGCGTCGCGCTCGGCATGCGCGGCCGTCAGGTCGTACAGCGCCCGCGCGACATGGCCGTGGCGCTGCATCGGCTTGAAGGCGTCCAGCATCGCCAGCGTGTCGACCAGCCGTTCGCTGTCGGGCGCCAGCCCGATCTGCATCGCCACGCTGCGTGCCAGCCGCGGCAGTTCCAGCGCCAGGAACTCGTTGAGGTTGACGGTCTCGATGTGCCCGCCGTTGAGCGCCTCCAGCACCTCGGGCGGGATCAGCGCGATGCGCGCCGCGCCCTTGCGCCCGAGCAGGTGCCCGAAGCTCACCCCAGCAGGGCCTTGATGTCCGCCGTCAGCGCCGGCACGCCCGCGCCGTAGCGCGCGTACAGCCGCAGGCGACCCTGCGGGTCGTAGATGAAGCTGGCGGCCGAGTGGTCCATCGAGTAGCTGGTGGGCGTCTTGCCTTCCACCTTCTTGTAGTAGACCTTGAAGTCCTTGGCCATGGCGGCGAGCTGCTCCTGGCTCGGGATCAGGGCCACGAAGGTGGGGTCGAAGGCATCGGTGTAGGCGCGCATCACCTCGGCCGTGTCGCGCTCGGGGTCGACGGTGACGAAGATCACCTGCAGCTTGTCGCCGTCGGCGCCCAGCGCCTGCTTGACCTGCACCATCTCGCTCATGGTCGTCGGGCAGACGTCGGGGCACTGCGCGAAGCCGAAGAAGATCACCACCACCTTGCCGCGGAAGTCGGCCAGCGTGCGGGTGCGGCCTTCGGCATCGGGCAGCGAGAAGTCCTTGGCGTAGTCGGCGCCGGTGATGTCCACCGCGTTGAAGCTCGGCTTGGTCTCGGTGCAGCCGGCCAGCGGCAGGCCGAGGGCGGCGGCGCCCGCGGACAGGGCAATCAGTCGGAGGGCATTTCTTCGCTCGTGCTTCATGGTTCGGGCGCTCAGCGCAGATAGTGATCGACCAGCAGTGCCGCGAACAGCACGCTCAGGTGGATCAGGGAGAAACGGAAGGTCTTGCGCGCGAGCGCGTCGGAATAGTTCCGCCACAGCGCGAAGCCGTAGGCGCAGAAGCCGAGGCTCACCGCCACGGCCACGGCCAGGTACAGCCAGCCGCTCATGCCGTAGATGAAAGGCAGCAGGCAGGCCGCGAACAGGATGAAGGTGTACAGCAGGATCTGCAGCCGCGTGAATTCGTTGCCGTGGGTCACGGGCAGCATCGGCAGCCCGGCCTTGCGGTAGTCCTCCACGCGGTAGAGCGCCAGCGCCCAGAAGTGCGGCGGCGTCCACAGGAAGATGATGAGGAACAGGATCAGCGCCTCGGGCCCCACATCCCCCGTCATGGCCGACCATCCGAGCACCGGCGGCATGGCGCCGGAGGCGCCGCCGATGACGATGTTCTGCGGCGTCAGCGGCTTGAGCACCACGGTGTAGATCACGGCATAGCCGACGAAGGTGGCGAAGGTCAGCCACATGGTCAGCGGATTGACCGTGAACCACAGCAGCGCCGAGCCGGCGGCGCACAGCAGGGCCGAGAACACCAGCGTCTGCCGGTCGCTCAGTTGCCCGCGTGCGGTCGGCCGCCAGGCGGTGCGCTTCATCTTGGCGTCGATGCCCTTCTCGACCAGGCAGTTGAAGGCGGCCGCGGCGCCGGCGACCAGCCAGATGCCCGCGCAGGCGAGCGCGGCGCGCTGCAGGTCGGCCAGCGTGGGCGCGCCCGGCACCGCCAGCACCATGCCGATGAGGGCGCAGAAGACGATGAGCTGCACCACCCGCGGCTTGGTCAGCGCGTAGAACTGACGCAGCACGCTGCCGTAGGTGTCGGCCTGCGCGGACAGCGGCGTGCTCATGTCGGGTTTCCCTCGGGACGCAGCGGCGCCGCGCCGGCGCGCGCCGGCCGGTCGGCGGACACGCGCTCGCGCCGGCTCTCGCACAGCGCCCAGGTCAGCACCACGGCCATCGCCGCGGCACCGCCGGTGTGCAGCACCGCCGCGGCGAGCGGCCAGCCCAGCAGCACGTTGCCCAGGCCGGTGGCCAGTTGCAGCAGCGCCAGGCCGATCAGCCAGTGGGCCTGCGGCCGCAGCGCCGGCACGCGGCGCAGGCGCAGCGCCAGCACACCCAGCACCGCGAACACCAGGTAGGCCATCAGGCGATGGGTGTAGTGGATGGCCGTCAGCGCCGCGAACTCGACCGGCGCGCCCTCGCGGGTCATGCCCAGTTCGCGCCAGATCTCGAAGCCCTGCGTGAAATTCATCGGCGGCCACCAGCTGTCCTGGCAGGCCGGGAACTGCGTGCAGGCGAGCACCGCGTAGTTGGTGCTGACCCAGCCGCCCAGGGCGATCTGCAGCAGCAGCAGGGCCGCGCCCACCCCCAGCAGCGTGCGCAGCGCCGAAGACACCGGCGTCGGGCCGCGCTGCGCCGCCGCCTGCCGGTAGCGCACGGCCTGGATGCACAGCAGCGCGAGCAGCACGATGGCGCCCAGCAGGTGCAGGGTGACGATCGCCGGGTAGAGCCGCCAGGTGACGGTGAGCGCGCCGAAGGCGCCCTGCAGGCAGACCCACACCAATGTGGCCGCCGGCCACCAGGGGCTGAGCGTGGCGTGCTCGGCCGTCAGGGCGTGGGTATGGCGCTGACGGCGGCGCGCCAGCCAGGTGCCCACGGCCAGCGTGAGGATCAGCACGCCGACGCCGGTGGCCAGGTAGCGGTGCACCATCTCGATCCAGGCCTTGCCGTGGGTGACCGGGCCGGTCGGCTGCGCCGCCTGCGCCATCGCGATCTCGTGGCGCGCGCCCAGCGGGCTGGCGTTGCCGTAGCAGCCGGGCCAGTCGGGGCAGCCCAGGCCCGAGTCGGTCAGCCGCGTGAAGGCGCCGAACAGCGTGAGGTCGAAGGTGAGGAACAGCGTCAGCACGGTGAGCGCATACAGCCGGCGCGCCGGCCCGGCGCCGGCGTTGCGGCGCCAGATCCACAGGAGCGGCCCGAGCGCGATCAGGATGCCCACCAGCATCAGCCAGGCGATCGGCGCGAAGTCGTAGAGCGGCTGCGTGTCCATGGCGTCAGCGGCCGGCGTCGTCCCACGAGTTCGAAGCACGCAGCAGGCGGTCCAGGTCGCGCTTGGCCTTGGCCGCGCCGGCCTTGTCCATGCGTGCGGGGAACCGCATCATCCAGTTGCCCATCGGGTCGACCACGTACAAGTGCTCGGCCAGCGCATGCCCGGCGGCCGGCGCCAGCCACTGCGCGAGCTGCTCGGCGGGCAGGCGCAGCACGGTCGCGCCATGCAGCCCGCTGGCCAGCCGCTCGGGCACCGGGGCGTCGTCGCTGACGAACCAGACGCGGTCGACGCGGTCCTTCTCGCGGCCCAGGATCTCGCGCAGCTGGCGCTGGAAGTACAGGTTCTGCTCGCACAGGGCGTCGCAGGCGGCGTCGGCCACGGTCACCAGCAGCCACTGGCCCTTGAGCGAGGGCAGCAGCACGGGCCGGCCTTCGGGAGTGGCCGCGGTGACTGCAGGCAGGGGGCGCTGCGGATCGATGAGCTCGCCGTAGACGCGCCGGCCTTCGGGCCGGATCACGTAATAGGTGAAGTACGAGGCGATCACCGGCGCCGCGCAGCACAGCAGCACGGCGATCATCTTCCAGCGGCCGCTCATCGTGCGGCGTGCCTGCGCGCCGTCGAGCGCCTCGCTCGGCGAGGGCATCGAGTGCACGGTGAGGCCGAGCGGCTCGTCAGCCATGGCGGCAGCGCCGGGGCGCGATGAGTTGGAACCAGACATAGAGGATTGCGACGAGGGCCGCGAGGCCGAACCACTGGAATGCGTAGCCATAGTGCTTTTCGATGCCGAGCGCGGGCGCCGGCCAGTCGCGCAGCAGGCCTTGCGACGGCACGCCGGTCTGCAGCAGCGAGGCGTCGGTGCGCAGCGGCAGGCCGGTCTCGGCACGGAACGCTTCCAGGTCGAGATTCTGCCGGATGGGCGAAGACCCTGCCCCGCCGGGCTCGGCCGGCTGCGCATCGCCGGCGCCGAGTTCCAGCAGCTTCGCCGGCGGCGGCTCGATCTGGCCGGTGACGTCCACCAGCCCCGCCGGGGTGTCGACCTGCGGCAGTTGCGTGCGATCGACGAAATTGCGCGGCACCCAGCCGCGCTGCACCAGGATGGTCTGCGCGGTGCCTTCGAGCGCCAGCGGCGTCATCACGAAGAAGCCCGGCTTGCCGTTCATCTGGCGGTTGTCGAGGAAGACGGTCTGCGCCGGCAGCCACAGGCCGCGCAGCGTCACCCGCCGGTGCAGCTCGGTCGCCGCCTGCTCGATCGAGAGGAAGGCGGCCATGTCCAGCGGCGGATGCGCCGTCTGGGCCTCGATGCGGGCCTGCAGGCTTTCCTTCTGCGCGGCGCGCGAGAGCTGCCAGCGGCCGAGCGAGACGGTGACGGCCAGCGCGAGCAGCGCCGCCAGGGTGATCACCCAGAAGCGCAGGCGGCGCGACGACGCAGGGCCGGGGGCGTTCAGCGGCACTTCGCGCATGGACGGACGCGACGGCCCGGACGTTCGATAATGGCTGTCATGAAATACCTCGTCGCCCTGGCCTTCGTCGGCATCCTGGCGAGCCTCGGGTGGGCGCTTTTCCACATGCTGAGAGATGGGCGCGAAGGCCGTGCCAAGAGCGGCGGCATGGCGCGCGCGCTCACGGTTCGGATCGGCCTGTCGGTGCTTTTGTTCCTGTGCATCCTGCTGGCGTGGAAATTCGGCTACATCCAGCCAGGGGGCCTGCCGGTCGGCAAGTAGGTCGGGCCGGGCCGCGCCGCCGCCCCATGAAAAAAAGCGCCTCGCGGCGCTTTTTCGTTGGCCGATGCGCGCGTCGCTCAAAGCCAGTAGACCAGCACGTACAGGCCCAGCCACACCACGTCCACGAAGTGCCAGTACCAAGCGGCACCCTCGAAGCCGAAGTGGCGCTCGGGCGTGAAGTGGCCGCGCTGCAGGCGCAGCGTGATGAACAGCAGCATCAGCATGCCGATGAACACGTGCAGCCCGTGGAAGCCGGTCAGCATGAAGAAGGTGGAGCCGTAGGCGCCGGAGCTGAGCTTGAGGTTCAGTTCGGCATACAGGTGGTAGTACTCGTAGCCCTGCACGCACAGGAAGATGAAACCCAGTGCCACAGTGAGCCACATGAAGCGCACGGTCTGCGCGCGGTGGTTGGCGCGCAGCGCATGGTGGGCGATGGTCAGCGTCACGCCGGAGCTCAGCAGCAGCGCGGTATTGATGGTCGGCAGCCAGAACGGGCCGACGGTCTGGAAAGGCTCGACGATGTCGGCCGGCGAGCCGGTCGCGCCGGCCGCGATCGTGGGCCAGACGGCCTTGAAGTCGGGCCACAGGAGGGCGTTGTCCAGGCTGCCGAGGTTGGGCAGCGCGTGGGTGCGCGTCCACCACAGGGCGGTGAAGAAGGCGCCGAAGAACATCACCTCCGAGAAGATGAACCAGCTCATGCTCCAGCGGTACGACAGATCGATCTTGTGGCCGTACTGTCCGCTCTCGCTCTCGCGGATCGATTCACCGAACCACTGGAAAAGCACGACGAACCACCACAGCATGCCGAACAGCAGCGACCAGGCACCCCACTGGTGGCCGTTGATCCACTGCCCCGCCCCCAGGATGACGAAGAACAGGCCGATCGAGGCCATGACCGGATGGCGCGAGGGCCCGGGCACGTAGTAGTAGGGCGTGGTGCCGTGGGTGGTTGAACTCATATCAGCTCCTGGGGCTTTCTTCTCTCTGATTCGAATGTTGTGGGGTGGCGGGCTTCAGGACGCGACCGCGTACTTGACCAGCAGGATCAGCAGGCCGACGAACAGCACCACCGCGACCAGGCCGACCGCGATGATGTGCAGCGGCGTCAGGCGCGCGATGTCTTCCTGGTAGGCACTGTTCTTGCGCACGCCGAAGAAGCCCCAGGCCACCGCCTTGGCGGTGCGCCAGAGACTGCCGCGGCGCTCGGGCGGGGGCGACGACGGCGCGTTCATGAGCGCGGCTCCGGCTGCTGCGGCGACGCGGACGCGGTGGGCGCCGGCGGCGTCCTGCCGCCCACCTCGAAGAAGGTGTACGACAGCGTGATGGTCTTCACGTCCCTGGAGATCTTCGGATCGATCACGAAGGCCACCGGCCACTGCTTCTTCTCGCCGGCATCGAGCGTGTACTGCGTGAAGCAGAAGCACTCGAGCTTGTTGAAGTGCGGCGCGGCCTGCTGCGGCGCGTAGCTGGGGATCGCCTGCGCGGCCATGCGGCGGTTCTGCACGTTCTGGAACTCGTACATCACCGTGTTGAGTTCGCCCGGATGGACCTGCATGGAGCGGACCGCGGGCTTGAAGTCCCACAGGCCGCGCACGTTGGCGTCGAACTCGACGGTGATGGTGCGCGAGGTGTCGACCTGCGTGTTGGCCGGCAGGCGCACGTTCCTGCCGCCCGAGGCGCCGCCGGGCACCTGCAGCTCCGACAGCGACAGGATGTTGATGCCGGTCACCTCGCAGATCGCGCGGTACAGCGGCACCAGCGCATAGCCGAAGGCGAACATGCCGCCGGCCACGACGACCAGCTTGCCGACCATGCGGATGTTTTCGCGGCGAAGACGTTGACCGATGCCCATGCTGCGTCCCTCAGCGGCCGAGCCAGACCATGCGCACGATGAAGCCGATGAAGAACAGCAGCGCGATGGAAGCCAGCGTCAGGCCCATGCGGCGGTTGTTCCTCTTCTGCTCGGGGGTGGTCATCTCGTGCGCCTCTTGCGGGATCAGCCGATGACCTTGGTCGCGGTGGGGTCCAGCCGCGGCGGGTTCTCGAAGGTGTGGAAGGGCGCGGGCGACGGCACTTCCCATTCGAGGCCCTCGGCCGCTTCCCACGGCTTCTGCGGTGCCGGCTCGCCCTTGCCGCGCATGGCCGGCAGCACGATGAACAGGAAGAAGTAGACCTGCGCGATGCCGAAGCCGAAGGCGCCGATGGTGGCGATGGCGTTGAAGTCGGCGAACTGCATGGGGTAGTCCGCATAGCGGCGCGGCATGCCGGCCAGCCCCAGGAAGTGCATCGGGAAGAAGGTGATGTTGAAGGAGATCAGCGACCACCAGAAGTGCAGCTTGCCGCGCGCTTCGCTGTACATCACGCCGGTCCACTTGGGCAGCCAGTAGTACACGCCGGCGAACATGGCGTACAGCGAGCCGGCCACCAGCACGTAGTGGAAGTGGGCCACCACGTAGTAGGTGTCCTGCAGCTGGATGTCGATCGGCGCCACGGCCAGGATCAGGCCGGTGAAGCCGCCCATGGTGAACACGAAGATGAAGCCCACCGCGAACAGCATCGGCGTCTCGAAGGTCATCGAGCCCTGCCACATGGTGGCGACCCAGTTGAAGATCTTCACCGCCGTCGGCACCGCGATCAGCATGGTCGCGTACATGAAGAACAGCTGCCCGGTCACCGGCATGCCGGTGGTGAACATGTGGTGCGCCCAGACGATGAACGACAGGATCGCGATCGAGCTGGTGGCGTAGACCATCGAGGCGTAGCCGAACAGCTTCTTGCGCGCGAAGGCCGGCACGATCTGGCTCACGATGCCGAAGGCCGGCAGGATCATGATGTAGACCTCGGGGTGGCCGAAGAACCAGAAGATGTGCTGGTACATCACCGGGTCGCCGCCGCCGGCGGGGTTGAAGAAGTGCGTGCCGAAGTGGCGGTCGGTCAGCGTCATCGTGATGGCGCCGGCGAGCACCGGCATCACCGCGATCAGCAGGTAGGCGGTGATCAGCCAGGTCCAGCAGAACATCGGCATCTTCATCAGCGTCATGCCGGGGGCGCGCATGTTGAGGATGGTCACGATGATGTTGATCGAGCCCATGATCGACGAGGCGCCCATGATGTGCATCGCGAAGATGCCGGCGTCCATCGAGGGGCCCATCTGCAGCGTCAGCGGCGCGTACAGCGTCCAGCCGGCGGCCGGCGCGCCGCCGGGCATGAAGAACGAGCCCACCAGCATGATGGCCGCCGGGATCAGCAGCCAGAAGCTGAAGTTGTTCATGCGCGCGAAGGCCATGTCCGAGGCGCCGATCTGCAGCGGGATCATCCAGTTCGCGAAGCCGACGAAGGCCGGCATGATCGCGCCGAACACCATGATCAGCCCGTGCATGGTGGTGAACTGGTTGAACAGCTCGGGGTTCACGATCTGCAGGCCGGGCTGGAACAGCTCGGCGCGGATCAGCAGCGCCAGCACGCCGCCCACCATCAGCATGGTGAACGAGAACAGCAGGTACAGCGTGCCGATGTCCTTGTGGTTGGTGGCGAACACCCAGCGGCGCCAGCCCGTGGGCGCGTGGTGGTCGTGATGGTCGTCGTGCGCGTGGCCGGCGTGGCCGTGGGGATCGAGGACTGCGCTCATTGTCGGTATTCCTTGCTGTTTCTTCGTCGCCGTGTCGCCGGTCTTTTACTTGCCGCGCTCGGCCACCACTTCGGCCGGCTGGATGATCTGGCCGGTCTTGTTCGACCAGCTGTTCTTGGTGTAAGTCGCCACCGCCGCGAGGTCGGTGTCGCTCAGCTGCCGCCACGCCGGCATGGCGCCGTTGTTCTGGCCGTTGAGCAGGATGTGCAGCTGCTTGCTGTGGTCGTTGTCCAGCACCACGGCCGAGCCGTCGAGCGGCTTGATCGGGCCGGCGCCCTTGCCGTTGGCCTGGTGGCAGGCCGCGCAGTTGGCGGCGTAGACGCGCTCGCCGCGCGCCAGCAGGTCGGGCAGCTGCCAGACCTTGTTCGGATCGTCCTGCTTGGCCGCGGCTTCCTTGCGCTTGACGTCGACCCAGGCGGTGTAGTCCTCCGCCGAGACCACCTTGACGTGGATCGGCATGTAGGCGTGCTCCTTGCCGCACAGCTCCTGGCACTGGCCGTAGAAGTCGCCCGTGCGCTCGGCGCGGAACCAGGTGTCGCGCACGAAGCCGGGGATCGCATCCTGCTTGATGCCGAACTGGGGCACCGCGAAGGCGTGGATCACGTCGTTGGCGGTGGTGATGATGCGGATCTTCTGCTTCTCGGGCACGACCAGCGGGTTGTCGACCTTGAGCAGGTAGTCGTTGGGGATGTCGCCCTTGGCGCCCGCGTCGGACATGGCGCGGTGCGAGCTGTCGAGCGTGGAGATGAACGCCAGGCCCTCACCCTCGCCGTTGATGTAGTCATAGCCCCACTTCCACTGGTAGCCGGTGACCTTGATGGTGAGGTCGGCGTTGGTGGTGTCCTTCTGCGCGACCAGGATCTTGGTGGCGGGCAGCGCCATCAGGATCACGATGATGAAGGGGATCACCGTCCAGACCACCTCGACCACCACCGATTCGTGGAAGTTCGCGGCCTTGTGGCCCACCGACTTGCGGTGCTTCCAGATCGAATAGAACATCACCGAGAACACCCCGACGAAGATCACCGTGCACAGGATCATCAGCGCCCAGTGCAGGAAGTACTGCTCCTCGGCGATCCGGGTCACGCCCACCGGCAGGTTCAACTGGCGCACGGCCGGGCCGCCCGGCAGGTCGTTCACCGCATGCGCCGCGCCGCTGAATGCCGCGCCGGCCGCCAGCAGCAGATTCGCCGGCTTGTACTTGTTGCGCCAATTGCTCTTCATCGTGTTCACGTTTCTTCAATGCTTCCAGTTAACCCACGGCCCCCGACGTGAGGCCCGCGCGGCACCTCAGGCGCCCCGCAATGCCATCCGAATCTCCCGCGCCAGCGCCGGCCGCAGCTCGGGGCGCACGTAGCGCCCCACCCGGACCGACCGGCCCGCGCCGGAGACCTCGATCAGCGAGCGGTCGCCCGCCTGCGGCTCGATCCGCACCTGGTGCGGCAGGAATTCGGTGCGCTCGTAGTGGCCGCCGTTCTCCAGCTCCACCACCAGCCGGTCGCGCCGCAGGACGATGTTCTCGCCGTCGGTCGCATGGCGCGCGTACAGCATGAACGCAAAGCCCACGGCCGCCAGCTCGATCCACGCGAAGGGCAGCACGAGCGGCGCGCCGCGCAGCCAGAAGAAGGTTCCGATGCCCAGCGACACCACGCACAGCGATGCGTAGAGCCAGCCCAGCTGGCTCGGCGTGATCGAGCAGTTGCGCCTCAGGAACCAGTGGATGTTCTGGCCTGACACGGTGGCGAAGCGAAACACGGAATTCGGCACGGGCGAGTTCAGCAAATCGGTGCGTCGAAGGCAGTCGAACCCGTTGCCGGGCCCGCCTCGATCACGGGACCATCCCCGGAGTTCACGCAACGGCGGATTGTAGCGCGGGCGCTTCAGCCCCCGGGGCGGCCGCGCTGCAGCATGGTGCGCATCTCCCGCAGGGAGACCGCGCTCTCGGGCGAAAGCGCGACGCGCGGCGGCGGCTTGAAGGCATGGCCGTAGACGATTTCGAAGGTCAGGGCGATGCGCCCGTCGTTGCGGCCGGGCACGGCCAGGCCCTGCAGCGCCGCCTGCAGCCGCGCCTGCCAGCGGCGCCCGCGCAGGCCGGCGAAGCGCGCCGGATGCAGGTTGCGCCCCAGCGTACGCAGCTCGGCCAGGGCGGCCGCGGGCGTGGCCCAGGTGAGCACCACGCGCTCCATGTCCATCACCGGCTCGGCGAAGCCGGCATGCACCAGCATGTCGCCCCAGTCGTGCATGTCGGTGAATTCGTGGCCCGGCGGCGGCCAGCCGAGCTGCGCATAAAGAGCGCGCAGCTCGCGCACGGTGTCCGGGCCGAGGCAGGAGAACATCAGGAAGCCGTCGGTGGCGACCAGCCGATGCCAACGGGCGATGAGCGCCTCGGGATCGGCGGCCATGTGCAGCGCCATGTTGGCCCACAGCAGGTCCACGCCCTCCTCGGGCGGGGCGTCGAAGCGGGGCCGCGCGCCCGGCCGGCCCCATCCGCGCCACCATGGCACGGACAGCGCCCGGGCGGTGGGATCGGCCAGGGACGGCTCGGGCTCGATGAGATGGACGGCCGCGTCGCCGTAGCGCTGCGCGACCCGCGCGTGCGCCTCCAGCCCGCCGCGCAGGGGAGACCAGTCCGCCCAGCGGCGCGGCCGAGCCTTGATCCACTGCAGCCGCTCCTCCATGCGCCGCCCGACCTCCTCGTGCAGCCAGGGCGAGCCCTCGCGCGGCGCCAGCCGGGCCCAGCGCGCCGCCGCCGCGGGATCGATGGTCGGCGGGCGGTGCGTGGGGTCGGTCGGCATGGGGCGGCCAGTATATTGAGGCATGCATCGCCCGTGGCGCGTCCGCCCTTTGCTCTCGTCCCTGCTCGCGCGGCTGCCCAGCCAGTGCGCGATCTGCCGCGCCTGGCCGGCGCACGCGCTGTGCGAGGCCTGCGTGGCCCGCTTTGCCGCCCCCGCCGACCGCTGCCGCACCTGCGCGCTGCCGGTGCCCGCCGGCGTGGCGCAATGCGGCGCGTGCGTGCGCCAGCCGCCGCCGCTGGACGCCTGCCTGGCCGCCTGCGCCTATGCCTGGCCCTGGGCCGAGCGCATCGCCCAGTTCAAGTTCCGCGGCGAGGCCGGCTGGGCCGTGCCGCTGGCCTTGCTGATGCGCAGCACGTCGGGGGCTTCGGAGGCCCTGGAAGACGCCGACCTGGTGCTGCCGATGCCCCTGGCACCCGCTCGGCTGCGCGAACGCGGCTTCAACCAGTCGCACGAGCTGGCGCGGCGCCTGGCGCCGGCGAAGAACGACGCGCGGCTGCTGCTGCGCACGCGCGAGACGCCGCCCCAGCGCGGCCTGACGCGGGCCCAGCGGCTGCGCAACCTGCGGGGCGCCTTCGCGCTGGCGCCGCTGCGCGCCGACGCGGTTCGCGAGCAGCGGGTGGTGCTGGTGGACGACGTGATGACCAGCGGCGCCTCGATCTTCGCGGCCGCTGGCGTGCTGCGGGAAGGCGGCGCCGCGCAGGTCACCGCCCTGGTGCTGGCCCGCACCGACGCGCCCGCCGCCTAGCGACAATCGGCACGATGTTCCACATCGTCCTCGTCGAGCCCGAAATCCCGCCCAACACCGGCAACGTGATCCGGCTGGCCGCCAACACCGGCTGCACGCTGCACCTGGTCGAGCCGCTGGGCTTCTCGATGGACGACCGGCTGCTGCGCCGCGCCGGCCTGGACTACCACGAGTACGCCGAGGTGCGGCGCCATGCGCATTGGGACGCCTTCCTCGCGGCCTGCCGGGCTGACGCGCAGCGCCTGTTCGCGCTCACGACCCGGGGCACGCGCACGGTGCACGAGACGGCCTTCCGTCCCGGCGACTGGCTGGTCTTCGGCGCCGAAACGCGCGGCCTGGCGCCCCAGTTGCGCGAACGCTTCCCGCCCGCGCAGCGCCTGCGCCTTCCGATGCGCGCCGGCCAGCGCAGCCTGAACCTGTCGAACGCGGTCGCAGTGACCGTGTTCGAGGCCTGGCGGCAAAACGGCTTCGCCGAAACCGGGCCCGTCTAGCACCCGGGGCCGGCGCAGCCAGGCCCGTTCGCAGGCACCCGCGGAACCGGCTCCGCCGGGCCGCAGGGGTGCGCCCCCTGGAGGGGGCTGAGGGCCGCGGCTCCAAGCCTGCCTGCGCAGGCTTGGACGGCCCCGAAGAGCAGCCGCCT
>Ga0160444_100165_pt1 | contig 64631 bp, 52 predicted proteins | sample HID1972K_E1MG_FD_108232 | JGI IMG/M metagenome (GOLD analysis project Ga0160444, IMG submission 108232) | Enriched pill bug-associated microbial communities from UW Madison campus, WI, USA - HID1972K_E1 MG | ecosystem: Host-associated > Arthropoda: Insects > Digestive system > Unclassified ... | reverse complement strand
CATGCCCGACTGCAGCTTGTTGCTTTCGCGGGTGACGGCCTGGCGCAGGGCGCGGTCGACGAACTCCGAACGGCTCAGGGTCTCACCCAGGCCACCGGTGGTGCCGCCTTCGGCGCGCTGGTGGTGGGCGGCAGCCTGCGCGGCGTCCAGGGCGATCTTCGAGAACGGCTCCGAAGCCGGCTGCTCTTCCATGGCGCGGATGGCGTCCTGGGCGTTCGGGGTGTCCCAGAACAGCGAGGTCACGCGATCGGCCGATGCCTTCAGGCGGCTGGCGCGGAAGATGTTGATGACGGTCCAGTACCAGGACATGGCCGACATCACGATCAGGGTGATCAGCACGACCCAGGAGACAGCGAAGTCGCCCGGCTGGCTGGTCATTTCATGGATGAGATGCTCGAAGCCCATCTGCGACAGGGCGTTGGAGTTGCCCCCGGCAGCAGCGGCGATGAAGAGTTCCTGCAGCATGACGCTTACCTTTGTTGTGTGTGGTGTTTAAGGGTGTAGCTGGACAGACGAACCGTCAGCGGAAGGGTGGCCGCGCGGCGGCCACCTCCGCGTATCAGTTCAGTGCGAAGTTGACCGGTACGCGCACGCGCCCCGCGGCCTTCTTGCCGCCCGATTCGGCTGCGTTGAAACGCCACTTGCGTGCGGCTTCCATTGCAGCGCGGTCCAGGTCGCGGTTACGGCTGGATTTTTCGACCGAAACATTGGTGACGTTGCCATTGGCATCGACATCGATGATCAGGACCACTTCACCCTGGATACCTGCGCGGAATGCGGCCGGCGGATAACGCGGGGGATTCATGTTCTTGGACGAGATATCGACGCTGGCCTCGATCGAGGTCGGCGGAGCCGGCGGCGCGGGCGGCGACGGCGGCGTGACGATATCGCTCGGGCGCGGCTCCGGCACGTCGACGATCGGCGCCTGCGGCGGCGGCGGAACCGGCGACGGCTTCGGCGGCGCGAGGTTCTTCACCGGCGGCGGCGGGGTCTCATCCGGCGGCGGCGGCGGCGGCGGCGGTGGCGGCGGCGGCGGTGCGTCGACGATGGTCACCATCACGTTGCGCTCCTTCTCGGCGGCGGCCTTGGGGGCCACGGCGGGAATCAGGAGCATCATGAAGGCAGCCAGATGCAGGGCAATTACAAACGCGATGCCGAAGATGCGGGGCCAGCTCAGGCCCTTCTCTTCAGTTTCTTCGTAGCGGTGAAAGACTAGTTGTTCCGTCATGCGCCAAGAGCTCGATTGTGGGGCCGGGATACCGGGGGCGGGATCCCTGATCAGCGGTGCATGACACCGCAGGAACCTCCAAGCTTATACCAATCCTGAGTGCCTGCGCACGCTCTGCGCAGGCATTCAGGCGTTATTCCTGCTTACTTCAGGTTGATGATTTTGTCCGCATCCGCGGGGTTCTTCAGGCCACCCTTGGCCTTGGCCTGACGCGCAGCTTCCTTGGCTTCCGGGATACGGCCTTCACTGTGCAAAACACGTGCCAGATTCAGGTAGGTCTCGCCGTTCGGCGAAAGCGGGGCGGCCTTCTGCCACGCTTCGATCGCCTTGTCGGTCTGCTGCGGTTCGGAGTAGTAATAGGACTGTGCCAGCGCCAGGTAGACCTGGTGATCAGGCTTGAGGATGCCCTTCTCCAGCCCCTCGTTGATCACCGCGATGACGTCCTGTTCCTTGTTTTCGGTGTTGGCGTAGATCGAGTACAGCTGCTTGTACTCGCGCTCTTCGCTGAGCTGGCCCGAGGCACGCAGCTTGTCCATCACCGCGGCGGCCTGGTCCATCTGGTCGGCCTGCATGTACATGCTGGCCAGGTTGATCTGCGCCTTCTTGTCGTTCGGGTTCTTCGCGGCCACCTGCTCGGCGGCCTTGACCGCTTCACCGGTCTGGCCACCTTCGGACAGCGCGGCCATCAGCAGCTGGTTCCACTGGTCCTTGGGTTCAGGCGAGGCGGCGATCGCTTCCTGCAGCACCGGAATCGCTTCGTCGTAGCGTTCCAGCTGGTACAGGGCCTGGCCCTTGACGATCAGTTCTTCGGGCTTCTTCGAACCGCTCTCGGCGAAATACGTGTCGAGCTGGGCCAGTCCCTGCGCGGTCTGGCCTTCTTCCTGCAGCTGCAGCTGGGCCAGCATCAGCATCGACTGGTAATGGCCGTTGTTGTCCAGGCCGTTGAAGTCCAGCACCTGCTGCAGGTACTTCATCGCCTCGGGAATATTGTCTTCCTGGTAGGCCGCCTGCGAAGCGAGCTGCGCGGCCAGCGACTTGTCGTACTCGGTGGCTGCCGCGTTGCCGAGGACGGCGTTGGCCTGTTCCAGGGTTTCCGGGAACTTCTGGTCGTTGTAGGTGTCTACCAGCTTCTGCAGCTGCTTGCCGAGCTTGGGCGAGGACTTGGCGCTCGGCTCCTTGCGGGTCGCGTCGGGGTAGAGCACTTCGGCCTTGCTGCTGCCGCCACGGCGCTCGCGCTGTTCGGAACGATCGGCCGAGCGCGCCTGGGCGAAGGCATCGACAGCCACAGCGCCACTCACGGCAGTCGCGATGAGCACGGTGAGCAGGGCTTTCTTGTGGTTACGGAGAATCATCTTTCACCTCGGATCGGACCGCTGGGCGGCAGCAAAAACGGACGTCAGAAAAATCTGAGCCGCCAAACCTATCAGAATTATCGGGCGCGAGAAATCGTTTCCTGTGCTGCATCACAGCAAATTTTCGCGATTTCAGCTACAGCGTGGCGTGTGTCCGGATGCCTGGGCCTGCCGGTAAACCGCCTGCAGGGCCGGCGTATCGCGCTGCAGTTCGCGGATGCGATTGGCCGGATCGGGATGGGTGGACAGCCATTGCGGCGTGCGGCCCGCGCTGGCGGCCATCATGTTCTGCCACAGGTTCACCGCCTGCCCGGGATCGAAGCCCGCTTCGGCCATCAGGCGCTGCCCGACCACGTCGGCCTCGCTTTCCTGGGTGCGCGAACCGGGCAGCAGGAACAGTGTCTGGGCCCCCATGCCGCCGAACTGGTTGACCGCGCTGGCGGCGCTTTCGCCGTAAGCCGCCCCGGCCAGCGCACCGACCACCGAAAGGCCGGTCTGCGCGCCCATCTGCCGGGTGATGCGTTCTTCGTGGTGGCGGGCGATCACGTGGCCGATCTCATGCCCGATCACCGCTGCCAGCTGGTCCTGGTTCTTCGCCACCGAGAAAATGCCGGTGTTGACGCCCACCTTGCCGCCGGGCAGGGCGAAGGCATTGGGCTCGTTGTCGACGAACACGCCGGTTTCCCACCGTACGCCGCGGTACTGGGAAGGCAGCTGGGCGACCAGCGCATTGACCACGCACTGCACATAGGCATTCTGCTTGCCGTCGCTGCTGAGCTTCTGCTTCTGCTTGGTTTCGGCGAAGGCCTGGGCACCGAGCTTGTCCAGCTCGGCCTGGGAGACCCCGCCAACGACCTGGCGACGGCCGGTCGGTGACGTGGTGGTCGCGCACGCGCCGAGCAGTGCGGTGATGGTAAAGGCCAGCAGCAGTCGTTTCATGGATCGTCCCCCGTGTTCACGTCCACGAGTTTCTCGCGTTGCAGCTTAACGTTTCGTCAAGCGGCATCCGGCTGGTTATCGTGCGCCGAACACCATCAGCAGCGTCAGCGCGACCGCGTTGTTCAGCGCGTGCGCGGCGATCGGGGCCCACAGCGTGCCGGTACGCTGGTACAGCCAGCAGAACGCGGCCCCCATGCCGCCGTAGATCAACCACAACTGGGCGATTTCAAGCGGCCCGTTGTCGCTGGTCCCGGGGATTTCATGGACCAGCGCGAATGCAAGGCTGCTCAGCACGATGCCCAGCAGGGGGCGGCCCGCCTGCCACAGGCGCCCGAACAGCACGCGGCGGAACAGCAGCTCTTCGTAGGCCGGTGCCAGCACCACCGCGAACAGCATCAGGAACAGCGGGAACTGATCGACCGCGCGGTTCATCAGGTCCAGGTTGGTCGGCACCGGTTCGACACCGGCCTGGCGCGCAAGGAAGGCAATGCCATTGCTGCCGATGATGACCAGCGCGGCCACCAGCAGGGTCCAGCCCCAGGTCGCGCCGCTGCGCAGGGCGCGGTGGGAGGTTTCACGTTCGGGCAGGGTGGCGCGACGCCGCCAGAAGTACAGGATCAGCGCCGCACCGCCGGTGGCCACCAGCGCCATCAGGATCTGCGCCAGGGGGCCCGGTTGACCCAGCTGCGTACTGAGCGCGTTCGCGTCCGGGGCGGCGTCGCCCGCGGCAGCGGCCTGCATGCCGACGATGACGCCCCGGTACAGGCCCCAGGCCAGTCCCGCGAGCAGGCTCAGGCCCATGAGAATGACCGCTGCCAGTCCCACATCGATCAGGAAGGCAGCCACCGGCGAGCCGGCCTTGCGCAGCGGCGGCGGCGATGGAGCACGCGGCAGGGGCAGGGGCGGAACCTGGGTCGTGGCGGACATGGGAAACCTGGCAGCGAACGTGGATGCCGGTGCGTGCGCAGGGCACGCACCGGTTGCTTCCGATTGTGTCAGATATCCAGATTGGCGACTTTCAGCGCGTTGTCTTCGATGAAATCACGACGCGGCTCGACCACGTCGCCCATCAGCGTGCTGAAGATCTGGTCGGCGGCGACCGCATCTTCGATGCGCACCTGCAGCAGGCGCCGGGTATCCGGGTTCACGGTGGTGTCCCACAGCTGCTCCGGGTTCATTTCACCCAGGCCCTTGAAGCGCTGGATCTGGCGCCCCCTCTTGGCCTCGTCCAGCAGCCAGGCCTGGGCCTGGGCGAAGCTGGAAATCTCGATCGACTTCGAACCGCGGGCGATGGTCGCACCCGGGCGTACCAGCCCGTGCAGCAGCGTCGCCGCCTGGTACAGCGCGTGCAGTTCACCCCCGTCGAAGGCACCCAGCGGCAATACCTGCACGTGGACTTCGCCCATGTGGCGGCGGGTGACCAGTACCGCGGCGGGCCGCTGGTCGTTGGGCTCCTGCAGTTCCAGGGTGAAGCGCGCCGAGCCCAGGCTGCCCTGGTTGAGCCGTGCGGCCAGGGCATCCAGGCCTTCTCCGGCCGGTGCATTGCGCAGGTGGTCCAGGTCCATCGGCACGAAGTCGATCAGTGCCTCCAGCAGGTTGCGGTCGTAGCGGTGCGCGTTGCGGTTGATCGCCTCCAGCGCCGCAGCGTAGCTCAGCAGCAGCTTTTCCAGCGCGACGCCGGCAATCTGCCGTTCGCCGGCCGCCGGTACCAGCGCCGCGTTTTCCACCGCGCTGCTGGCCAGGTAGCTGTCCAGAGCCGGATCATCCTTCAGGTACAGCTCGGTCTTGCCCTGCTTGATCTTGTACAGCGGCGGCAGGCCGATGTAGACGTACCCGCGCTCGATCAGCTCCGGCATCTGGCGGTAGAAGAACGTAAGCAGCAGGGTGCGGATGTGGGCGCCGTCAACGTCGGCGTCGGTCATGATGATGATCTTGTGGTAGCGCAGCTTGTCCGGGTTGTACTCATCGCGGCCGATGCCGGTGCCCAGCGCGGTGATCAGCGTGCCGACCTGGTCGGAGGCCAGCATGCGGTCGAAGCGTGCACGTTCCACGTTGAGGATCTTGCCGCGCAGCGGCAGTACCGCCTGGTTCTTCCGGTTGCGGCCCTGCTTGGCCGAACCGCCTGCCGAGTCACCCTCGACGATGAACAGCTCGGACAGTGCCGGATCCTTTTCCTGGCAGTCGGCCAGCTTGCCCGGCAGGCCTGCGATGTCCAGCGCGCCCTTGCGCCGGGTCAGGTCGCGCGCCTTGCGCGCGGCTTCGCGGGCACGCGCGGCATCGACGATCTTGCCGGCGATGGCCTTGGCTTCGTTGGGATTTTCCTGCAGGAACTCTTCCAGGCGCGCGCCAAAGGCGTTTTCCACGGCCGGGCGCACATCCGAGCTGACCAGCTTTTCCTTGGTCTGGCTGGAGAAGCTCGGGTCCGGCACCTTCACCGAAAGCACCGCGATCATGCCCTCGCGCATGTCATCGCCGGTCAGGTTGATCTTGGCCTGCTTGGCGATGCCGTTCTGCTCGATGTAGTTGTTGAGCACGCGGGTCAGCGCGCCGCGGAAGCCGGCCAGGTGGGTGCCGCCATCCTTCTGCGGGATGTTGTTGGTGAAGCAGTACATCGTTTCCTGGTAGGAATCGGTCCACTGCAGGGCGACTTCCACGGTGATGCCGCCGTGTTCGCCGGTGACCGAGATGACGTTCGGATGCAGGGGCGTCTTCAGCTGGGCCAGGTGCTCCACGAAGCTGCGGATGCCGCCTTCGTAATGGAAATCATCGCGACGGCCGTCGCCGCGCTCGTCGATCAGGACGATCTTGACGCCGGAGTTCAGGAAGGACAGTTCGCGCAGGCGGCGGGCCAGGATCTCGTAATGGAACTCGACATTCCCATGGAACGCCTTGAGCGAGGGCCAGAAGCGCAGGGTCGTGCCGCGCTTGCTGCTGGCTTCGAGCTGCTTCAATGGGCCCAGTGCCGCGCCGTCGCTGTATTCCTGCTGGTAGTGAAAGCCGCCCTGGTAGATATCCAGGAGCAGCTTCTGCGACAGGGCGTTGACCACGCTGACGCCGACGCCGTGCAGACCGCCGGACACCTTGTAGCTGTTGTCGTCGAACTTGCCGCCGGCGTGCAGGACCGTCATCACCACTTCGGCAGCGGAAACCTCGCGATCGAGCTTCCTGCTCATCTGCTCGTGCTTGCCGGTCGGGATACCACGCCCGTTGTCCGACACCGCGACCGAGCCGTCGGCGTGAATGGTCACCGACACGCTGTCAGCGTGGCCGGCCAGGGCTTCGTCGATGGAGTTGTCGACGACCTCGAACACCATGTGGTGCAGGCCGGTGCCGTCGTGGACATCGCCGATGTACATGCCGGGACGCTTGCGGACAGCCTCCAGGCCTTCAAGGGCGGTGATGCTGTTGGCGTCGTAGTTGCCGTTGTTTACCGGGGTGTTCTGTTCGTCGGTCATTGCGCTCGCCGTAGGCTCCGCAGGTCGGACGCTGCGGTGGCAGCGTGCCGGGAAAGAAAGGATGCAGGCGGAAATTATACCAGCCGGGGAGGTCCGGCCTTTGGTTGCACTATGGCACAGCCATGATCTGTGCATGTTCCACGTGGAACCGGGCGATGTCGGGTGCCGTCGCAAGCGCGGCGGGGGGCTCGGTTGCGGTGACGAAGACCTGTGCGGGTCCTGCCTGCAGGCGCTCCAGCACACGGGATTGATGGTTTCGATCAAGCTCGGAGGCCAGATCGTCCAGCGCAATCACCGGCCAATGGCCGCGTAGATCGGCGTAGTCCTCTGCCTGTGCCAGCAGGCAGGCCAGGGCGGTCAGCTTTGCCTGCCCGCGTGATAGCGCCTCGCGCCCAGGGATGGTCGAGAAGGAAACGGCCCAGTCCGCCCGATGCGGTCCCACCGAGGTATAGCCGGCCTGGCGATCGCGTTCGCGGGACAACAGCAGGGCATCGGCCAGGGAAACCTCGTGGCGGCGCCAACCGGGGTTGAGGGTCAGGCCCTGGATGCCCAACTGGGGAGCGAGCTGGGTCGACAGTTCCACGGCGCGCTGCGCCAGCCGTTCCAGATAGTGCTGGCGCCGGCTGGTAAGTGGTTCCCCGGCTTCCGCCAGCTCATGATCCCAGGTATCCAGCATCCGCGTCGGCCCGCCCTGTTTGAGCAGCGCGTTGCGTTGCTTCAACGCACGCGAGTACCGCCGCCAGAGCGGAAGAAAATCGGGTTCCACGTGGAACAACCCCCAATCGAGGAACCGTCGACGTGGCTCGCCACCACCGCTGACCAATGCGTGGCTCCCAGGCTCGAAGGTAACCACTGCCAGTGCCGCGCATAGATTCCCCAGCTGCGCGACATCTTCACCGTCCAGGCGTCCTTTCCAGTCCTGACCGGTGTGCCGAAGACCCGCCCGCCTCCTCTGCTGGCCGTGCCCAGGCGACACCTCATCCCATTCAACGAAGACTTCCATCGCCTCCTGACCCTGGCGGATCAGTCCATCACGGACACGCCCGCGGAAGCTGCGCCCATATGCCATCACATGGAGGGCTTCCAGCACGCTGGTCTTGCCGGCGCCGTTCTCGCCAGTGAACAGGTTGATACCGGGCTGGGGCGCCAGTTCGACGGCATCGAATCGGCGCACCTGGTGCAGTGCAAGACGGCGGATCTGCATTGGGGGATGGCCGAGGCGGAATTGCGAGGGGGCCGACCAGCTTACTGTATCGGTCAAGCCTGCCCGCCGACCGGACCCGGGGCCGTGTTCAAGAGGCAAGGGCGTGGGGCGGGGCCCTCAATCTGCCGCATTCTGCTGGGCCAAGGCCCTGCGCATCGTTCAGATTTCAAGGAATTCCGGGCCCGATGCCGAGGCTTCGCGCTGAAGCGCTCCGATGACCTCCTTCGCGGCAGCCCCATTCTTTCGATTCTGCAGGGACGACCTGCCGTCGACATCGCAGATTTGAAGCTGGCAAGCGCGATCTACGGTGAACGGGATAACTCGCTGGATGATAGCTGTGCGCTACTTGGACAACCTGTGGATAAATTCACCCGCTCTGAACCGATCCAAATCTGTCCACAGGTATTCCCCCAGCCCCAGGCCCACATACACAGGGGGTTTCAAGGCTTAAAAATCCAATGATATCAATGATTTGACCTAGTTCTACATGAATTCTGGCCCTACCATCACCACCATGCTTTAGATTTATACCCAGATTTAGAAGCATGGAAGCTGGAAATCGATCCGCGGCCCATCTTGTGGACAGTCTGCATGGGATGATCCTCCTTCGGATTTGACTATGGCTGCGACGTGGAACGCCATGCCATACGCGTCTGCTGAACGCCGCTGTTGATCCACGTGGAACCATGGGCCGAAAGACAGCTAAAAAAAACCCGGGATGAAATCCCGGGCTTTCGCTGTTCCACGTGGAACCGGCGTTCAGAGACGCAGCGGCATCACCACATGGCGCGATTTCTCGCTGCTCGACTCACGTACCAGGGCGGACGAGTTGGAATCACGCAGCTGGACGATCACGAACTCATCGCGCAATGCCGACAACGCATCCAGAACGTAGTTCACGTTGAAGCCAATCGCCAGATCGCTGACCGTGGTCTCGGCCTCGATCTCTTCCTGGGCTTCTTCCTGCTCCGGATTGTGCGCGCTGATCTTCAGGTTGCCTGGCGAAACCTCGACCCGGATGCCGCGGTACTTCTCGTTGGACAGGATCGCGGCACGCTGCAGCGACGCACGCAGTGCTTCGCGATCGACCTTCACCTCCCGATCGGCACCAATCGGGATCACCGCTTCATAGTCCGGGAAACGACCGTCGATCAGCTTGGACGTGAAGGTCACATCGTCACGCTTGACGCGGACATGGCTGCGGCCAACTTCCAGCTCGATCTCGCGGTCGCCGCTCTCCAGCAGACGCTGCAGCTCGGTCACGCCCTTTCGAGGCACGATGATCTGCCGCTTGGAACCGCTCGGCTTGGCGAGTTCGGTCTCACACAGCGCCAGGCGGTGACCATCGGTTGCCACGGTACGCAGGACTTCGCCCCGCAGATCGAACAGCAGGCCGTTGAGGTAATAGCGCACATCCTGCTGCGCCATCGCGAACGCCGTGCGTTCGATCAGCTCCTTCAGCGTCGCCTCGCCGATGGCTACCCGTTCGGTGGCCTCGACTTCGTCGACCGACGGGAAATCGTTGGCCGGCAACGTCGCCAGCGTGAAACGGCTGCGGCCCGCCTGCACGGTGATCTTGTCACCGGCCTGGGAGACGGTCACGCGGCTGCCGTCAGGCAGGGCGCGGATGATCTCGAACAGCTTGCGGGCGGGGATCGTGGTTTCGCCGTCCTGCGCGTCCTCAACCGCGATCCGCGACACCATCTCCACTTCCAGGTCGGTACCGGTCAGCGAAAGCTGGCCGTTCTGCACCTGCACGAGGAAATTGGCCAGGACCGGCAGGGTCTGGCGGCGTTCGACCACGTTGACGACCTGTGCCAACGGCTTGAGAAAGGCTTCGCGTTGCAGTGTGAAACGCATGTGGTTCCGTGCCCCTATGCTTTAAAAAATGTGGAATAAATCAAAAGCTTGGTGGTGCTGGTAGAGCCAGAATTCAGGGAAAACACACTCAAATATTTGTTTTCAAAGGGAATCATGTATCTGAAACCCTCTGGAATACTGCCCTTCAACAGGTGGGGAAACCTGTGGATAGTTTCGCATCCGCCAACGCGGGCATTTTTATCCACAGCATTCCCCGTGCTTGCCCCCGGATTCTGCACCGTTTTGTGCGATGACGCCTCATCGGCGTGCGTGCATCATTCGCTCAACTTGCGGATGAGCTTGTCCCAGTCTTCCCGCAACTTGCCGTCGGTCTCCATCAGCGTGCGGATCTGGCGGCAGCCGTGCAGGACCGTGGTGTGGTCGCGCCCGGCAAACGCGTCGCCGATCTCGGGCAGGCTGTGCTCGGTCAGCTCCTTGGTCAGGGCCATGGCGACCTGGCGCGGACGTGCCAGCGAACGGGTCCGCCGCTTGGACAGCAGGTCCTTGATCTGCAGGCCGTAGTAGTCGGCTACGGTCTTCTGGATGTTGGGGATGCTGATCGCCTGCTGCTGGGCCCGAAGCAGATCGCGCAGGGTTTCCTGGGCGAAGTCGGTGGTGATCGCACGGCCGGTGAAATTGGCGCGTGCCGTCAGGGTATTGAGCGCACCTTCGAGGTCGCGCACATTGGAGCGCATCTTCTTGGCAATCAGGAACGCAACATCGTCGGGGATCTCCGCACCACGTTCGCGTGCCTTGGCCAGCACGATCGCCGCGCGGGTTTCGAAGTCCGGCGGCTCGATGGCGACGGAAAGACCCCAGGCCAAACGCGACTTCAACCGCGCTTCCAGTCCTTCCACTTCGCGTGGGTACCGGTCGCAGGTCAGGATGATCTGCTGTTTGCCGTCGAACAGGGCATTGAAGGTGTGGAAGAACTCTTCCTGGGTCCGATCCTTGCCGGCAAAGAACTGGATATCGTCGATCAGCAGCGCATCGACCTGCTGGAATTGACGCTTGAACTGGTCCATCGCCTTTTCCTGCAGCGCCCGGATCATCGCGCTGAAGAACTGTTCCGAGCGCAGGTACAGCACCTTCGCACCCGGGTTGGCCTGGCGCATCGCATTGCCGGCGGCGAACATCAGGTGGGTCTTGCCCAGGCCGGTGCCGCCGTACAGCAGCAGCGGGTTGTGCGCACGGTCGCCCGGCTTCTGCGCGGCCTGGAACGCCGCCGCCAGGCCCAGCTGGTTGCTGCGGCCCTCGACGAAGTTGGCGAAGGTGTAGTGCGAATCCAGGTTGCCGGCGAACGGCACCACCGGTTCGCTGGCCGCCACCGGATGCGAAAGCCCCGGAATCGGCGCGATCTGCGCCTCCACCGGGCGTGGGCGCGAGCCGATTTCAAGGAAAACATCGCCGAAGCCGGCGAAATGGGCCAGCAGTTCGCGGATCCTCGGCAGGTACAGGGCACGTACCTGGTCGACGATGAACGCATTCGGGGCATACAGGATCAGGCTGTCCGCGCGCAGATCGGCCTGCAGCGGCTTCAGCCAGGTATGAACGTCCTCTGGCGGAAACTCCGCTTCAAGGCGTTCGAGACAACGGGACCAGGCATCCATCGGCAATAATCGTCTGGGGCCGGCGGGCAGGCGCAGGAAAGCACCGTCCCGACAGGCCGGAAAGGGGGGAAATGGATGGCCCAGACTACCACCGAGCGATGCCCTCTGGAATGCTTGTCCCACAGTTATTCACAAAATCATCCACAGCTATTGCACAGCCTGGTGAAATGACGTAGTCACAAGGGCTTGACTTTTGGGGTCATGCCTCTCTAGAATTTCCGGTTCTTTCCGTCCATTTCATACGAGAGGCCCACATGGCCACCAAGCGCACTTTCCAGCCCAGCAACCTCAAGCGTAAGCGCGACCACGGTTTCCGTGCCCGTATGAAGACCGCAGACGGCCGCAAGATCCTGTCGCGTCGCCGTGCCAAGGGCCGCAAAGTCCTGAGCGCCTGATTGCCATGCCGCTTCCCGCGGCAGACGCAATCCTTCCGACAGTGAGTACTGCCGACCCGCGCAAGCGATTCCCTCGCTCTGCGCGGGTTCGCACGCGTGCCGAATATTCTACGGTCTTCAACGGCGCCCGCCGGGTGTCCGAACCGCTGATGACCCTCCACTGGCTGCCAGAAGACCGGCAGGCCAGGTTGGGTCTGGCCGTTTCCCGCAAGGTCGATCCCCGCGCCGTCGGGCGCAACCGGATCAAGCGCGTACTGCGCGACACCCTGCGTCATTGCCGTGCCGATCTCCAGCCAGGCGATTATGTCGTCGTGGCCCGGACCGCTGCGCGCCAAGCCAGCAACGATGATATCCGCCAGGCCTTCCTGCGCCTGCTGCGGCGCCTCCGCGCATTGCCCGCACCGGCCGTGGACGGCACAATGCCGCCTCCCGATGGCGTCGCATCGCCTTCTTTGAACGAGCCGGCAACACGTCCCGGCCCCGCCGAGCCTGTCCGCTGATGAACCAGACCCGTGTTTTCCTGATTTTCGCCTGGCTGATGGTGGCCGTATTGCTGTGGATGGAGTGGAGCCGCGAGAAGACCGCGCCGCCGTCCGCGCCGACTACCACCTCCGCGCCGGCCGCGCCGCCGGCCGTCCCGGGCGCCACGCCGGGCGGCGTCCCCGGTGCCCAGGTGCCTGGCGCTTCCGCCCCGGTGGTGGGCGCCCAGGCCGACGCGCCGCCCAGTGCCCAGCGCGTGACCGTCACCACCGACGTGCTGCGCCTGGTGCTGGACGGTGGCCGCGTGCTGGATGCCGAGCTGCTGCAGTTCCCTCAGACCAAGGATGACAACAGCCCGCCGGTGCGCCTGCTCACCGAGGATCCGGCGCATCCTTACAGCGCCGTCAGCGGCTGGGCCAGCGAGGACAAGAGCGTCCCGGTTCCGGGTACGAACGGCTTCAGCCTGGTGGGTGACCAGCGTGAGTTCGTGCTTGCCGAAGGCCAGCACGAACTGCAGATCCCATTCGTCTGGAACGGCCCCGATGGCGTGGTCATCGATCGCACCCTGACCCTGTCGCGCAACCATTACGCCATCGCGGTCAGGGACGTCGTGCGCAACAACGGCGCTGCGGCCTGGAACGGCTATGTCTACCGCACGCTGGACCGTTCGCCGACGATCCTGTCGCGCAGCATGACCAACCCGGATTCCTTCAGCTTCAATGGCGCCACCTGGTTCAGCCCGGAAGGCGGCTACGAGCGCCGCGCGTTCAAGGATTACCTGGACGATGGCCCGTTGAACCGCAACATCACCGGCGGTTGGCTGGCGATGCTGCAGCACCATTTCTTCACCGCCTGGATTCCGCAGGCCGACCAGGTCGCCCACTACGTCCTGTCGCAGACCGAGGGGCGCGACCAGATCGAGGCGCGCGGCCCGGCGTTCAACGTCGGCCCGGGCCAGCAGGTCAGCACCGAGGCACGCCTGTGGGTGGGCCCGAAGCTGGTCAACCAGATCGCCAAGGAAGACGTGAAGGGCCTGGACCGCGTGGTCGACTACAGCCGCTTCTCGCTGATGGCGGTGATCGGCCAGGGCCTGTTCTGGGTGCTCAACCAGGTCCACAAGATCGTCGACAACTGGGGCTGGGCGATCATCGGCCTGGTGGTGCTGTTGAAGATCGTGCTGTATCCGCTGTCGGCGGTGCAGTACAAGAGCGGAGCGAAGATGCGTCGCTTCCAGCCGCGTATCGCGCAGCTGAAGGAACGCTATGGCGACGACCGCCAGAAGTTCCAGACCGCGATGATGGAGCTGTACAAGAAGGAGAAGATCAATCCGATGGGCGGCTGCCTGCCGATCCTCATCCAGATGCCGATCTTCTTCGCGCTGTACTGGGTGCTGGTGGAATCGGTGGAACTGCGCCAGGCACCGTGGCTGGGCTGGATCCAGGACCTCACCGCGCGCGACCCGTACTTCATCCTGCCGGTGATCAACATGGCGGTGATGTGGGCCACGCAGAAGCTGACCCCGGCGCCGGGCATGGACCCGATGCAGCAGAAGATGATGCAGATGATGCCGCTGGTGTTCGGCGTCATGATGGCCTTCATGCCGTCCGGCCTGGTGCTGTACTGGGTGGTCAACGGTGGCCTCGGCCTGCTGCAGCAGTGGTGGATGACCAAGCGCCACGGCGGCGATCCGGTCCCGGCCACCACGCCTGCCGCCCCGGCAAAGAAGAAGTGATTTCAACGGATGGCCGGGCCCTGCCCGGCTGACCCTGGACAAGCCCGCCGCAAGGCGGGTTTGTTGCTTCTGGTCCCAGCCCGCAGAATGCATGCCATGAATTCTCCCGCCGCCACCGACACCATCGTTGCCATCGCCACGGCCGCCGGCGCCGGCGGCGTCGGCATGCTGCGCCTGTCCGGGCCACGTGCCGCGGCGATCGCCGCTGACCTGGGCGCACCAGGCCTGCGTGCGCGTCATGCGCATTACGCGCGCCTGCGCGATGCCGAGGGCGACGTCATCGATGACGGCATCGTGCTGTGGTTCCCGGCGCCGAACAGTTTCACCGGCGAGGAGGTCGTGGAACTGCAGGGACACGGCAGCCCGGTGGTACTGCAGCAGCTGGTCGCCCGTTGCATCGCACTCGGCGCACGGCAGGCACGCCCGGGCGAATTCAGCGAGCGTGCCTTCCTCAACGGCAAACTGGACCTGGCCCAGGCCGAGGCCATCGCCGATCTGATCGCCGCCGGCGACAACCGCGCCGCGCGCGCGGCCCGGCGTTCGCTGGATGGGGTGTTCTCGCGCCGGGTGGACGACGTTGCCGAGCAGCTGGTGCTGCTGCGTATCCATGTCGAAGCGGCCATCGATTTCGCCGACGAACCGCTGGACACGCTGGGCGGGGAACAGGTGCGCCGTGGCCTGCAGCAGGCGCGCGAGGCGCTGGCGCTGCTGCGTCGCGATGCCGAACGCGGGCGCCGCCTTCGCGACGGCCTGCACGCCGTGCTGATCGGCCCGCCGAATGCCGGCAAGAGCTCCCTGCTCAACGCGTTGGCCGGCAGCGAACGGGCAATCGTCACCGACATCGCCGGCACCACCCGCGACACCCTGCGCGAAACCATCCGCCTGGACGGTCTGGAACTGACGCTGGTCGATACGGCGGGCCTGCGCGAGGGCGGCGATGCCATCGAACGCGAAGGCATGCGTCGCGCCCGTGCCGAGATCGAACGCACCGACCTGGCGCTGATCGTGCTGGATGCCCGCGACCCCGATGCGGGCGAAGTGGCCCTCGGCGAATCGCTGTTGGCGGTGCCACACACGGTCTACATCCACAACAAGTCCGACCTGCTGGCCGCTGTGCCAGCGTTGGACGACCCGGACCGCGTGTTCGTCTCCGCCACCACCGGCGCCGGGCTGGATGACCTGCACGCGCGCCTGCGCTCCATCGCGTCAGCCGGTGCCGGCGAACAGGCGGACGGTGAGTTCTCCGCACGGACCCGGCATGTCGATGCGATCGAGCGCGCACAGCAGCATGCCTTGCGCGCCGATGGGGAGCTGCAGCATGAGCATCTGGAACTGGCCGCCGAAGAGCTGCGGCTGGCCCATGACGCGCTGGGCGAGATCACCGGGCGGATGAGCGCGGACGATCTGCTGGGCCGGATCTTCTCCAGCTTCTGCATCGGGAAGTAATCGCAGGTCTCAAACGGTCTCGGATGGTCTCCGGTATATCCGGATATATAGACCGCGGCGCGCTGGCACAGGATGGCTTCCGGGCTGTTGGACGGCGATGCAGTGGTGATCGATCTAGCGGCCTCTGTAGAGCGGCGCCGCGAGCGCAACAAGAGGACCAGAGGATGACCGCCGACACTACCAGCCGCGACAGGCTCTATTTCCAGCAACAGCCTGTTTTGCTCGTGGCCGCTGAGACGACGGAACTCGAGGCCGCCGCCCTTTTCGAGGATCTGCGCCTGCGCCTCGAATCGCTCGACGAGATGGGCGAATCGCTCGATCTCGAGCGGGACGGGGTAGATATTCAGCACCACTACGGCGGCGAGCCGTTCCCATGGCTGTAGCAGCGGCTTGGCGAGCACGTCCGGGCGGTGCGGACCGGGGCTGACCGCCTGCAGGTGGCTGCCGAGGATTTGCAGCAGGCGGCGAATGATGCGGGCTTGCTTCGCATTGCCCGGATCGCACGCGGGTATCAAGCGCTGGCTGCAGAGGCTCAGCGCGTGGTCGCTACCCATCGGCTTGACGCCGACCTGGCCCAAGTCGATTGGTCGCGCGTTGATGGGATCGCAGACGGCATCCGCCGCCTGCAGGCCATCGATGGCGCTGAGTTGGGCGAGAGCATCCGCCTGACGTTGCGCGACCACGACCAACAGCGATCCCGGTTCCGAATCTCAGGCCTCGAGGAGCTGGCCGACCGGATCGAGATCCATCCAGTAGTGCAGGTAGCGCTGCGTCAGATGCGGGAGTTTGTAGACGATTAGCTACCGTGAAAATTCGAACTCTTCGGTGTCCAATGGCTCTATGCGCGTGTCTGGTCACTCTAGTTCTAATTCTGCAATCCCTCCAGCAGCTCCGCTCTTTTATCATTCCCATGATGAATTTGATTTAGTGAATAAAAACAGTGTGTTAAGGCGTTATCTGCCTGTTGCTGTAGAACTTTCGTGGCATAGGGTCGGCCGTTATGGGGTCCCGACAAAAGCTATTTCGGTCTATGGGCACTGGCGAAAGACTGGTCGATCGGATATAGCGTAGATTTGAAGTGTGAATCCAAGGGGGAAGGATGTCCGCAGTCAAGGAAGCGATTCAATTCGGGATCAAGAAGGCCGGCGCAAGTAACGATCCTCGCCAAGTGGACTCTACGGGAGAGGCAAAGGCGAGTCTGACCCCCGAGTTAGTGGTTGCGCTATGTGGGCCGATCGGATCTCCGCTGCATGAGGTGGCTGAGCAGTTGGAAGGTGCACTGACTCCTTATGGCTACAAAACCCAAAAGGTGCGGCTTAGTCAAATCATTGCGCTAAATGCTGAGAAGCTTGGGGTGCCTATCTCTAAGAACTCGAAGTTGGCCGAGATAAAGTCATTAATTGCGGCGGGCGACAAGCTTCGAGAAACGCATGGGAATGACATTCTGGCGAAACTTGCCATTGCGAAAATAAGTGCCGATAGAGAACAGAAATTTGGTCAGTTCAGCGACAAGGTGGATGAAGCTGAAGTACCTAAGGACCAGAAGATCTCAGCACAGCGTGTGTGCCATATCGTCGATTCAATCAAGAACAAGTCTGAGTTGGAGTTGCTTCGGTTGGTTTACGGGGATGCGCTTCTGTCCATCGGGGTCTTCTCTCCGTTGGAGGTACGGCGGGGCAATCTGGAAAATTCAACCGCGGGTTCGTTGAAGTCAGGCGAGCTGGGGGAGTTGATCGATACGGACTCCGGGGAAGAGTTCTCTCATGGACAATCCGTCAGGGACACTTTTCCTCGCTGTGATTTCTTCCTTCGAGTCGACTATTCCGTCTTCGGTCCCACTGAAGCTCAGGCGGCTGGACAAATATCAACCAAGATTAGACGCCTTTTTGGTTTGGTATTTCGCACTGCTGTGATCACCCCGACAGCTGAAGAGACTGCTATGTACGCTGCTGCATCTGCCGCGCGCAACTCCGCTTGTCTTTCGCGCCAGGTTGGTGCAGCAATAACCAGTCGTTCGGGTGAACTACTTTCAGTTGGTTGGAATGATGTTCCCCAGGCTGGCGGTGGCCTGTACGGAAAACCTCCATTGGTAGCCACTGACTTAAACGTGGCCGCTGAAGATGATCGGAGGTGCTTTGCTCGCGCTGGAACCTACTGCAGCAACGACAAGGAAAAGAAGGAGATTGCGCGAAAGGTCGCTGCACTGCTCGTCACCAAGAAGCTTGTTAGGAGCGAGGACTTGGGTGCAGCGGTTGATGCAATCTCGGCGGATACGCAAGTGAAAGACCTTATTGAGTTCTCGCGTGCCGTTCATGCGGAGATGCACGCAATACTGGGCGCGAGCCGCGTAGCTGGTGATCGTGTGGTTAATGGAAAAATATTCGTGACCACTTATCCATGTCATTCGTGTGCGCGTCACATTGTTGCCGCTGGAATCACCGAGGTTCATTACATCGAGCCATATCGGAAGAGCATGGCAACCAAGTTACATCCGGACGCGCTTTCTGAATCTATTGGGGATGAAGGGAAGGTTAGGCTTATTCAGTTTGACGGCGTATCGCCCCGTCGTTTCATTGACGTATTTGAGGCTGGCGACCGGAAGACAGGCGGCGTGCTAAACTTGAAGGCGAAGGAAGGTGCGAAGCCGTCAACGCATGTTAGCTTGAAGGCGATACCGAGATTGGAAGAAGCTGTAGTGGCAGAGCTCCAGACCAGGGACGTTACGTATCTTTCCTTGTCCACTGCTTAGGATCACATCATGGCTAAGATTGAGAAAAGTCCCCCCCAACAGCTAGAGCTCCGTGTCTTTTCAGACGTTAACGGCGGCGCAAGCAGTCAGAGCGGAGCGAATAGCCAGGTTGTCGAGTGCAGGAAGCGAGAGGGTTCTGATTGCCTAAAAGAGGCTACGCCGGAAGATCGAGCGGTCTATCGTGCAATTGCTGATCGCTACTTCGCTTCGTAGCATGCGTTTGCTATGTATGAACTTGCCCCGCATATGCGGGGCTTTTTCATGATGCTCTCTGCAGCTTCTACCAGTGCTTCGTTGCCTGATCGCGCTAAGCAGTAAGCATGTCTGCATCGGCTAGTCTTGGTGTCTTAAATCAATCCGCTGCTGCTGCCCGTATGGCATCATCCTGTTTCAATTGGAAGGCTTTTGCCTACGTTCTAGATGACAGGGGGAATTATGAAGAAGATTATTACCATTACGCTCGCACTGTTGCTGGCTGGTTGCAACGGCGCAAAGAACACTGAAATCCCCACAGATATCCAAAACCTTGATTCGATCAAGGCGGCGGTGGATAAGTTGGAGCCGGAGGAGCGTGAGCTCGTCGCCGGCTACGTCATGAGGCACACGCTTGGAGCGGCTTTTGGCGACAAGACAGCAGGAATTCCAGCCGGGGTAACTATCGGCAATGCCATCGATGAGCAGCGCAACTTCTTGGCCAACAAGAAGATCGAGGAAGCGAAGCAGGCCGCTTTGAAGGCTGAGTTGGAGGCCAGAAAGGAAGCGGCCATGAAGCAAATGCGTGATGCCGTGACGGTCACGCTGGTGAACAAAGCGATCGAGGTCGAGCGCGGCTATAGCGGGATGGTCACAGATGAGCATTTCGCTGCCAGCTTCGGATACAAGAACAACACCGACAAGGCTATTGCTGGCGTCAAAGGTTACATTTCGATAAAGGACCTTTTCGGTGACGAGATTTCCGGTTTCGCTATCTCGAACGACGACACCATTGAACCAAGGAGCAGCATCACCTGGCGCGGGAGCCGCTCGGTAAAGTATGCCGTTGGCGATAACAATGACCGTAAGCTGGCTGAATTGGACGACACAAAGTACAAGGTCGTCTGGGAGCCGCAAGTGATCGTTTTTGCCGACGGATCTAAGTTGGAGCAGCCCCGGGGGTAATGGTGCGCACCGCTCGGCTATAGGGGAGCAGTACGATTGAGGCTCTGCAAGGGGTGGTTACGACGCCTGCTGCAGCCCTGCTGCAGCCTTTGCCACTGCTTTGTAGCCTCATTACGTTGCCCATCGATGTAGGCTGCCAGCACGTCCGCAGCAACCAGCCAAGGCGACTTTTGGCTGCCAAGGCGGAACACCGGACCTGGAAGCGACTGGCGCGCAGCGCGCTTGTTCGCTTCCTCCGGCTTCATACCGAAGTGTTGGCAGCAGCGCTCCAGCGAGATGTGACCGGTGCCGAACTCGGCAAGCGGCAGGAAGACGGTTTTGGTGATCATTGCATATGCTTATCCTCGGGGCGATCAATTGAAGGAGGTTGGCCCAACGTGTACTGGAGCCTGACGAGGTGATGGTGCTCATGAGTGCGCATGTACCTTAGAAAGAGTACATACGTGGGCCCACTAGCGGGCCCACGAACGAGAGGGCGAGAGGAGATAGCTAGACGCTGCAAGGCCTGGGCAGGTAAAGACACCTTCTGCATCGGCAAGTAGTGCCGGGCTCTGCCCGGCTGTTTTCCCAAGGCACTGCAATCGCCTGGCAAGGTGCAGTCCGGACCGGAAGGGACGCCGCGCCATGTTGCACGATCAACCGAGTCGGAGAGCGCTGCGCCCAGCATTGAACAGATCGATCGACACAAGGTCGCTTCTTCACCCTGTAACACCACCCCGGCATCATGCGCGCCTCCTTTCCAGGCCCCGCCACTCCGGCGCGGTCGCATCAACCGAGGTCCAGGGTGTCGAAAGTGTCGTGGTGTTGTGCATTGCTGTTGTTGCTGGTCGTGGCACCCTGCATGGCCATGAGTGAACAATCCACCGGCGTCGCGCCCGCCAGGACCTCCGTCTACGCGCATCGCGGCGCCAGCGCGCTGCTGCCCGAACACACCCTGGCGGCTTACGCGCAGGCCATCGCCGATGGCGCGGACTACATCGAACCGGATCTGGTGATGACCCGGGACGGCGTGCTGGTCGCCCGCCACGAGAACGAGATCGGTGGCACCACCGATGTCGCCAGCCGCAGCGAATTCGCCGACCTCCGCACCCGCAAGGTCATCGACGGTGAAACAGTTGAGGGCTGGTTCACCGAAGACTTCACCCTGGCCGAACTGAAGACGCTGTACGTGCGCGAGCGGCTGCAACACCTGCGCAGCACCGCCTTCGACGGGCAGTTCCGCATCGCCACCTTCGACGAGATCCTGGCGTTCCTGGTGCAGCAGGCCGGCCGCGCGGGCAAGGGCATCGGACTGGTGCCGGAGATCAAGCATTCCGGCTACTTCCAGTCCATTGGCCTGCCGATGGAGGACAAGGTGCTGGCCGCGCTTCGCGCCAACCCTTACACCAACGTCGGGCCAGTGACGCTGCAGTCATTCGAAACCGCCAACCTGCGTGCCCTGCGTGCAAGGATCGGCCGCGACAGCAACATCCGCCTGCTGCAGCTGGTTGGGAAAGGACCACAGATGCCGGCGGACATCGCCAAGGCCGGCGGCACGCTGACTTACGCGCGGATGCTCACGCCTGCCGGATTGAAGGACGTGGCCACCTATGCCGATGGCATCGGGCCGGAGCTGCGTTCGGTCATTCCCCTGGATGCCAATGGTGCGCTGGGCACGCCAACGACACTGGTGCGCGATGCGCATGCGGTGGGATTGATGGTGGTTCCGTATACATTCCGTCCGGAGAACGCATTCATCGCCGGCAACCTGCGCAAGGGTGAGAACAACACACGCAATGACGCAGGATCGGTCGCGGAAATGCGTGCTTACCTGGACGCCGGCATCGATGCGTTCTTCACCGATGATCCGGCGCTGGGCCGCAGAGCGGTGGACGGGGACTGAGCCGCGTTGTGGCCACGAGGGGAAGGGCGAATGCGTTTGCCCAGCACGGCACGGCCCTACCGGGGCAGTTCGACGCCATGAAAAAAAGACGGAGCGGGAACGTCCCACACACCGTCCGCCATGGAACAGGCAGGACGGTGCATTCCCCGCCGTGCCCAACGGGGCAAGTACAGAGAAGGTCAGCAAAGCACAACGGGACGCCAATCCCGGCTGGAACGAGAGGTTCCAGCCCCTGCATCGTCGCCAACAGCATCGGCGGGCGATATGAGAAAAAGTTGAAAGCGGCGGAGGAACCTACCGAAGATCAGCGTTCCTGATCACCCGGCCGCCGGAACGGCAGTACGACGTAATCCCGGCCTTCGCGCGGTTGCCACAGGACCGGCACCCGTGTTGGCGGCGGGGGTTCCAGCTCGTCATCCGTCAGTGGTTCGATCGATTCGTCCTCGTCCTCCCAGCTGTAACGCGGGCGCGGCGGCCGCGGGTCGCTGTGGCGGAACAGCAGCGCGGCGATGATCCCCGCAAAGGCGCCGCCCATGTGCGATTGCCAGGATATTCCTGGCGTATGCGGCAGCACGGTCATCAACATGCCGCCATAGAACAGCACGCCGATCAGGCCGGTGGCGATCGCTGCGCGGTCCCGCCGCAGCAGGCCCAGGCTGGCGAGCAGGAACATCAACCCGTGGGTCACGCCGCTGGCACCCAGGTGCCGGCTGCCGGGATCGCCGAGCAGCCACGCGCCGATGCCCGAGCCCAACCACAGCAGCGGCAGCGCGCGCAGGGTCGCCCTGGGATACACGCTGCCGGCCAGCGTGCCGAGAATCAGGATCGCGATGCCGTTGGCGACGATATGCTCGACCGACGCGTGCAGCAACGGTGCGCCCAGCAGGCCGAGCAGGCCGGCGGTCTCCAGTGGTGCCACCGCCCACGGCCGCCAGTCGAAGCTGCCCTGCAGCGCGAACACCGCCACCAGCAGCAGCAGTGCGCCCAGGCTCAGGTTGAAGGCCCGCAGGATCCGCATGCGGTCGCTCGGGGAGGCCGGCAGGTCGCCGGCGGGCACGGGAGACTTGGTGTTCATATCCGAGCAATGGCGCTGTTCGCCGCCAAAGCAACCCCTGGCGGCCTGGGAAAATGATCGCGGCCGGCGGGACAATCCGCGACGGCCGCGATCAGGGCATCAGGCCTTGCCGTCCTCCTTGGGCGGAATCTTCAGGCTCAGCACCACCGTGGTGGCGATGATCAGGGCCACTACGCCCAGCGACAGCGGGGTGGGGATCTTGAAGATGTCGATCAGCATCATCTTGACGCCGATGAAGGCCAGCACCAGCGCCAGGCCATAGGGCAGCAGGTGGAAACGATCGGCCATGCCGGCCAGCAGGAAGAACATCGCGCGCAGGCCCAGCACCGCGAACACGTTCGAGGTCAGCACGATGAACGGGTCGGTGGTGATCGCGAAGATCGCCGGGATGCTGTCCACCGCGAAGATCACGTCGGTGACCGCAATCAGGATCAGCACCGCGAACAGCGGGGTGAACCAGCGCACGCCGTCGCGCTTGACGCTCATCGCATTGCCTTCGTAATTCGGCAGCAGGCGCAGGTGCCCGCGCATCCAACGCAGGGCCGGGTTGGCCTCAAGGTCCGGTTCCTGGCCAGCGGAGAACCACATCTTCCAGCCGGTGAACAGCAGGAACGCGCCAAACACGTAGAGCAGCCAGTGGAACTGGGTGATCAGTACGCTGCCGGCGAAGATCATGATCGTACGCAGCACGATCGCGCCAAGGATGCCGATGATGAGCACCTTCTGCCGCTGCTCTTCCGGCACCGCGAAGTAGCCCATGATCATCAGGAACACGAAGATGTTGTCGACCGCCAGCGCCTTCTCGACCAGATAGCCGGTCAGGAACTCCAGGCCGACCTTGTTGGCCATTGCCTGGCCGGCGGTCTCGTTCAGGTAGTACCAGAGGCCGCCGTTGAAGGCGAGCGCCAGCAGCACCCAGCCGATCGACCACCACAGCGCCTCCTTGAAGGTGACCTTGTGCGGTCCACCGTGGCGCATCAATACCAGGTCGACCAGCAGCGCGATGACCACCACCGCGCCGAAGCCAAGCCATAACCACACGTTGCCGATCGTTTCCATGGATGTATCCGTTGAAGAAAAGAAATGACGCCTCGGGCCGGGCGGCGAGGATCTGCAACGGAGGATCGAAAGGGGATCCAGGGACAGAGCTTCGCCGTACGGCGAAGGTCTCGCTCACAATCCCGACCGGGATTGCCACTGCACCGGAGCCTGCGGGCTCGAATTGACGGCGACAACGTCTGGGAGCTACTCCCCTTCTGGGGCCGATTCTGCGGGCAGGCACCGCTGGCGTCAAATGCCGGCACCGCCGGGTTGGTGGTTCTGGTGGTCCCGGCGGGCTTGGGACCTGGTGGGTGACGACCGTTGGTCGTCACCCACCGAACCCCATCGCAGACCAGCGGCCGACGTGTCGCGGCTACAATAGGCCGATGAATACCCCAGTCCCCGTCGTCCGCCTCAAGAACGCGTGGCGCTCCAGCCACCCGTGGATCTTCCAGAAACTGGTCGAAAAGCCGACCGTCCGTCCCAAGCCCGGTTCCATCGTCGATGTCATCGGCGTGGACGGTGAGTTCGTCGGGCGTGGCTTCTACAACGGGCATTCGCGCATCGCCGTGCGCATCCTGGAAACCGACCAGCGCGTTCCCGTCGATGCCGGCTGGTTCTCGCGAAAGATCGCCCAGGCGGTATCGCTGCGCCGCGATGTACTGAAGCTGGATACCGTCAGCGATGCCTGGCGCGTGGTGCACAGCGAGGGCGATGGCCTGTCCGGACTGGTGGTGGATCGCTATGGCGACCTGGTGGTGGTGGAATTCTTCGCCGCCGGCATGTTCCGCCATCGCGAATGGATCTACGAGGCGCTGCGCGAACAGTTTCCCGGCTGCCGCTTCCACAGCTTCGCCGACGAGCACGTGCAGAAGCAGGAAAGCTTCGATTTCCACGGCAACACCACCACCGAGGCAGCGGTGATCACCGAGTACGGGGTGAAGTTCCGTGCCGATCCGGCCGGTGCGCACAAGACCGGCTTCTTCGCCGACCAGCGCGAAAATCGCGAATGGCTGAGCCAGCAGGTGGAAGGCAAGTCCGTGCTGGATCTGTGCTGCAATACCGGCGGCTTTGCGGTCTATGCCGCTGCGCGCGGAGCCAGCGAGGTGCTGGGCATCGACATCGACGAGGACGTGATCCAGATCGCCAAGGGCAACGCGCGCCTGAACAACGTGCGCCCGAGATTCGTGCAGTCCGACATCTTCCCGTGGCTGCGCGATGCGGCCAACCGGGGCGAGCGGTTCGATGTGGTGATCCTGGATCCGGCGAAGATGACCCGCGACCGCGACCAGGTCATCACCGCGCTGAAGAAGTACCTGGACATGAACAAGCTGGCGTTGGGCGTGGTCAGGCCGGGCGGTCTGTTCGCCACGTTCTCCTGCACCGGCCTGGTGGCCGAGGACCAGTTCCTGGACATGCTGCGTCGCGCCGCGTTCTATTCCGGCCGCACGATCCAGATCCTGAAGGTATCCGGCGCCGGCCCGGATCATCCGTTCATGGCCCACGTGCAGGAATCGCGCTATCTCAAGGCCGTGTTCTGCCGCGTGCTGGATTGATGCGGTAAAGCAGCGGGTCATGGACCCGCTCTACCCAGCGCTGCGCTGCAGCGCTATGGTCGGTCTTTCCCTTCCGGTGAGACCCTGCATGAGCCTGCGTCGCCTGCCGTTGCTGCTTGCCCTGGCGCTGAGCATCCCGCTCTCCGCCCACGCCATCGATTTCAGCGCCAAGGAACTGCAGCACGCCAAGGCGCTGCAGGAGCGCCTGCTGACCCTCGACAGCCATCTCGACACGCCGGCCAACTTCGCCCGTGAAGGCTTCGACATCGGCAATCGCCACGACCATAACGCGTTGTCGCAGGTGGATTACCCGCGCATGGTCGAAGGCGCGCTGGACGGCGGCTTCTGGGCCATCTACACCGGCCAGGGCGACCGCAGCGCCGCCGCCCACCTGCGCGACCGCGACGCCGGCCTGCAACGCCTGCTGGAGATCCGCAGCATGCTGGCCGCCAACGACGCGCGCTTCGCGCTGGCGCTGGAACCTGCCGACGCGGCGCGGATCAAGGCCGAGGGCAAGCGCGTGGTGTTCATCAGCATGGAGAACGCCAGCCCGCTGGTGGCCGATCCCTCCCTGCTCTCGTTCTACCATCGCGCCGGCCTGCGCATGCTCAGCACCGTGCACTTCGCCAACAACGAGTTCGCCGATTCGGCCACCGACCCCAAGGGTCCGGAATGGAAGGGCCTGAGCGAACAGGGCAGGGCGCTGGTACGCGAAGCGGTGCGGCTGGGCATCGTGATCGACCAGTCGCATGCCTCCGATGCGGTATTCGACCAGCTGATCGCGATGATGCCGGTGCCGTTCGTGCTGTCGCACAGTTCCGCGCGCGCGGTACACGACCATCCCCGCAACCTGGACGACACCCGCCTGCGGCAGCTTGCCAGGGCAGGCGGCGTGATCCAGGTCAACGCCTATGGCGGCTATCTGGTGGATACCGGCAAAAGCGCGGAACGGGCCAGGGCCGAGAACGAACTCAGCGCGCGGCTGGGCGGCTGGGAGGGCATGGGCATCGCACAGGGCGCCGAACTCCAGCGCGGCGAGGAAGCGCTGGACAGGCAGTATCCGGTGCGCCACGCCACGCTGGATGACTTCTTCGCGCACATGGGCCACATCCTGGACGTGGTCGGTCCTGACCATGTGGGCATCGGCCTGGACTGGGATGGCGGTGGCGGCCTGACCGACCTGCGCGATGTCAGCCAGTTGCCGAAGATCACCGCATGGCTGCTGCGACGCGGCTATGACGAGAAGCAGATTGCCGGCATCTGGGGTGGCAACCTGCTGCGGGTGATGCAGCAGGCCCAGGACCACGCGGCGAAGCAGGGCGCCTAGCGCGCCCTGCGGGTGGAGCCGGGCGCCGGCCAGCGGCCGGCACCGTCCGGATCAGCGATCGATCAGCGCATTGCGGCGGCTGTACAGGAAATACACCGCCAGCCCGATCACGTTCCACACCAGGAAATACAGCTGGGTGCTGTGCGGCAGGCTGATGAACAGGTAGATGCAGCCCAGCGCCGCCGCCGGTCCCACGATCCATGCCAGCGGGGTGCGGAATTTGCGCTCGCGGTCCGGTTCGCGCTTGCGCAGCACCACCAGGCAGATGCCTACGGCGGTGAACGCGGCCAGCGTGCCGGCATTGGCCAGCGCAGCGATTTCGTCCAGGCGTGCCACGCCGGCCAGGGCCGACACCAGCAGCGCGCTGAACAGCGTGGTGGCCACCGGCGTACCTGTACGCGCGTTGACGTTGGACAGACCGCGCGGCAGCAGGCCATCGCGGCCCATGACGAAGAACACGCGGCTCTGGCCGAACATGAAGGCCAGCAGCACCGTTGGCAGCGCGATGATCGCCACTACGCCGATCACCAGCGCCGCGGTCGGGTGTCCCAGCTGGCGCATGATCAGCGCCAGCGGCTCGGCGCTGTGGCCGAACACCGCATAGCTCATCGCACCAACGGCGGCCAGCGCCACCAGGATGTACACCGTGGTGCAGCCGACCATCGAGCCGATGATGCCGATCGAAAGGTCACGCCCCGGATTCCTGGTTTCTTCCGCGGCCGTGGCGATCGCATCGAAACCATAGAAGGCGAAGAAGATGATCGCCGCCGCCGCCATCACGCCGCGCTCCACGCCATCCGGACCCAGCGACTTGACGAAGCCATAGGGCATGAACGGCTGCAGGTTGGCGCTGTCGAAGGCAGGCAGCGCAACGGCGACGAACACCGCAAGCGCGATGATCTTCAGCACCACCAGGATGGCGTTGAGCGTGGCGCTTTCCTTGGTGCCCAGCATCAGGCCGCCGGCCACCACCCAGGTGATGATCACCGCCGGCAGGTTGAATACGCCGCCTTCCACGTGCGGACCGGCCGACAATGCGGCTGGCAGACGCAGGTCGATCCCCAGCTGGGTATGCACCCACTCCAGGAAACCGACGAAGTAGCCCGACCAGCCGACCGCCACCGTACTCACCACCAGGGAGTATTCGAGGATCAGGCTCCAGCCGACCACCCAGGCGAAGATCTCGCCCAGGGCGCTGTAGCTGTAGGTATAGGCACTGCCCGCGGCGGGCATCATCGTTGCCAGCTCGGCGTAGGACAACGCCGCGCAGGCACACACCGCGCCGGCGATGGCGAAGGAGATCAGCACCGCCGGACCGGCCAGGTTGGCACCGACGCCGATCAGGGTATAGATGCCCGTGCCGACGATCGCACCGATGCCCATCGCGATCAGGTGCGGCCAGCTCAGGGTACGGATGAGCTGCCGCCCGGCCTCATGGACGGTGATGGAATCCAGGGATTTGCGCCGGAGCAATGACATTCAGGCCTCGTGACAGGAAACGACAAGGGGCCGAGTGTTACCGAATCGGCCGCAACATTACTACTGCCAATCGCTCAGCCAACAAAGGATAGAGCCGGTACACGACGACACCTGCCGGAAACGGCACAAACACAGCTGCGGCCAGCAACCGGAACCTGCGTGCCGAGGCGGAATGGCGGGTTTCGGCAGGCGCTCAGCCGTTCAAGCCCAAGCGGATGCCGAATCCGACCAGGAACACCCCTGCCACGCGCCTGAGCGCACTGCTGGTTCGAGGATGCTGGATCAGGCGACGGCGCGCCAGGTTGCCCACTCCGATCAGCATCGAACAGTAGGCGATGCTGGCGACGAAGATGATGCCGGCCAGCGCGGCGAAGGTCGCCAGGCCCTGGTGCTAGCGGGGATCAATGAACAGTGGCAGGAACGCCATGTAGAACAGGATGGCCTTGGGATTGAGCAGGGCCACCAGGATGGCCTGGCGGAAATAGTGCCCCGGGGCCAGGCGAATGGTGCCGGGGGCGTCGCTGCCCGCCGATGGCGTGCGCAGCAGGCCGATCCCGACCCAGACCAGGTAGGCCGCACCGAGATACTGCACCGCGCTGAACACCAGCGGATTGGCCTTCAGCAGCGCGGCCACGCCGGCCAGCGCCAGCCACATCAGGATCTGGTCGCCAAGCGCCAGGCCGGCCAGTGCGGTATAGCCACCACGGATCCCGCCACGGCCGGTGGCGGTGAGCAGGGTGAACGTGCCGGGACCGGGCAGGGCCAGGAAGACCAGCACGGCGACCAGGAAGGTCCATAGATCCTGGATACCCATCCACGGCATGGCATCGCTCTCGTTCAACATAGGGGGGCGCCATTGTCCGTCAGCCCGGCGTCGCGGGACAGCGGGAGGTACCGACAGACCCGCGGGGGGACCACCAGCGCTCGACGGTGGCGTATATGCCACGTTTCTGGAATCGCCTGGCTCAGCGCCTCCCGATAATTTCCGCTCCCCACGGAGATTGATCGTGCCGAACGCCACCCGCCTGCAAGCCCCTCGTTATTCTCCGGTGCGGTCCCTGGCGGCTCCGCCCGTCCCGATGATCTTTTCCGCGATGGCCGCGCCCCGGCTGCACAACAGGCCGTTGCCGCCCGTCGGATCACCCCGTTTCACGACGTTGCCGATCGCATCCACGGATGCCCTGTGGCAGGTGGGCGAGGCCCTGGACAACAATCGCATGCCGGCATCGGAGCAGCAGCGCATGCTGGCCGCGGCGGCGCTGCTGCTGATGGATCCGGAAAGCGCGCTGCATCCGACGTTGCGCGAAAGACTCGTGGACGATGTGGATCGGTACCTCCGGCAGCAGGGCGCGTCGCCCGTCCCTCCGTTGGGCCCGGACGCACTCGAAACCGTCCTGGAGAGTCTGTCTTCCCGGCAGCGGGCGGATCTGTGGGCCGCCCCGCGGGCGAATGCCGATGACCCGGTCCTGGCGTTGTGGCGGCAATACTGCCTGCATGGGCAGGGACTGCTGATCCAGCAGGCGCGCAACCTGCTGCAGCAGGATGGCATCTCCGTGGCCGCGCGGGCCCGCCTGCAGGATCTGATTCCAGCCAACGCCGGCACTGCCGATGAGGTTGCCGCGCGGACGGCGGCGGCCGCAGCGGCCCTGCGCGCCCTTGGCAGGCAGTGCCTGCCGGCCCTGCAATCCCTGCAGCAGCTGGACCAGCAACTGCACTGGCGGGAATGGACCCAGGCAGTGCCTGCGGTGCTGGGCATGCAGGTGGTCGGGCGCGCGGTCGCTCATTACATGCCGTCCACCGCACTGTTCCGCCTGATGGCGGCCTTGCCCACCCTGTGCAGCGATCCACCGACCGTGCCCTCGCTCGCCACCGTCGTCCACGCCTCCACGCCGAGCGAGGCGCTGTCGGCAATCAACGGGCTGTTGGAGAAAGGGATCCTGACCCCGGCATTGCTGCTCCAGACCGCTGCTTCGATCGCCATTTCGCCGGTAGGGGGACTGGCGGCGCTGCTCATCGGGGCCGTCGCGTGCGGGATCCAGGAGGGTCTGATGGCCCGCCTGCTGCAGCGTACCGGGGTCCCTCGGCTGGAGGCCGCGAAGTGCATCGTCGAGCTCCAGCGACTGCAGGCCAGCGGCGCATCGGCATGGAGCATCCTGCAGGCGGTGGCGGCGCCGTTGCAGGCCGCCATGGGCACCCTGCCTGAACATGTGCGGGAGGTGGATGCGGTGAAGGCGCAGATCGATGCCATCGACGATATCCACCGAGTGTTCCAGGGTTCCCTGCTGGACGAGGAGCGCGTGACGGCCACCCGGCAGCGATATCTCGCCCGCATCAGCGCAATCGATGGAGCGCTGCGGGACCCGGAGGTTGGCGATCCCGGGATCCTGCTGCAGGAACGCACCACGCTCCAGACAGGCCTGTCACTGCTGGACGCGCTGTCCACTGATCCGGATGCCCTGCTGCGGAACCTGGACGCGCTGCACGACGTACGCGCCCAGCTCGTCGAGCCGGCGTCTTCGCCAGGACGCACGACCCTGCCGGGCTGGCTGACGGGCCTGTTGCCGGCCGCCCTGGTCGGCGTGGGCAACGTGCTGCCGCGGACCCTGCAGGACATCGCCCCGGCTGCCGAATCCCGATCGATGCTGGCCAGCACCGCTGCGGGGTCACTGACACGTACCCCGAAGCACGGCGCGCTCGCCGCGATCCGGCGCAATCCCGTCGTTGCCCTTGGTTCTGCCGCGGCCCTCGGCCTCACCGCGGCAACGCTGTGGCGTCATGCAGTCCAGTCGCCCGACGATGCTGAAGGTGACGACGTGTCATCCGCTGCCGGCACGCTACTGGCGCAGGCCCGTATCGCCGGATCTCCAGGGCCGGCCGCGGGTGGTTCCAGCCCGCTGTGCATCGGCGTCTACCTGCACGATGACCTGCTGCCGACCGAAACCAGGATCCTGGATATCGACAGGAAATATTTCAGCTGGCTGCTGGAGGAACTGAGGTCCATCTTTCCCGGGAAGCAGATCCAGATCCGCTACATGAAGCGTGTTCCCGGCATCACCGACATGGCATACAGGACGTGGTTCGATCCGCTCCAGTCATTGGAAACGTTCTACCTGAAGGCGGTGGAGCACCGGATGGGCGGCGCAGTCCCCTCCCACCATGTGCAGAAGTACCTGCTCATGACCGAATCATCTCCCTCGGTGATGGCCGACGGCATAGCAGGCAAGTATGCAGCGATCGCAAGCAACAACCGCTACGTGGTGCCGGCCCATGAGATCGGCCACATGCTGGATGCCGAACACGACCATTCCAGCGTGCATTACAACGGATGGTGGTGCGAGACGATCATGGGCGGCGACGTGCTGAACCTCCTGCGTTCCAGCTGTCATGTATTCTCCGCCGAGAACAGGAAACGGATGAGGTCCCATCAGGAGCACTGGGACAACTCCCCCTTGCTCTAGATCGCAGGCAGGCCCGACGGCAACGCGGCCAGCAGTGGCGACAGGCGCTCGCCGAGGAAGGCGTGCAGCTGCCGGACCGCCGGCGAAAACTGCTTGCGATGCGGGCAGGCCAGGTTGAGCGGCAGGCTCTCGCCACTGCCCTGGAGCAGCACCTGCAACCGGCCTGCGCGCACGTCCTCGCCGACGTCCAGCCAGGATTTGTAGGCGATGCCTTCGCCGGCCACCGCCCAGCGCCGCACCACGTCGGCGTCGTCGCAGACCAGCGCGCCGCGCACGGTCACGGTGCTGCGCCGGCCGTCATGGTCGAAGTTCCAGCGATCATGGGTGCGACCACCCAGCTGGTACAGCAGGCAGGGATGGTCCTTCAGCGCGTCGATGTTCTCCGGCTCGCCCTGCTGCCGCAGATACGAGGGCGCGGCGACCAGCACGCGCCGGTTGCCGGGCAGCAGGGGCAACGCGACGTAGCTGGCGTTGTCGAAGCGTCCCAGCCGGAAGGCGATGTCCACCGGATCGCGGAATACGTCGGCCACCTGGTCGGACAGGTGCAGATGCAGCTGCAGGCGCGGATGCGCGCGGCGGAACGCCGTCAGCCACGGCAGCAGCACGTTGCGGCCGAGATCCGAAGGCGCCGCGACCTGCAGGGTGCCACGCAGTTCCGCGTCCTCCCCCTGTACCCGCGCCTGTCCTTCGCGCAGCATCGCCAGCACGTCCTGCGCACAGGGCAGGTAAAGCGCGCCCTCGGCGGTCAGCCGCAGGCTGCGGGTGGTGCGCACGAACAGGCGCAGGTCCAGTTCGCGCTCCAGGCGCGCCACCGCCGCGGCGACCTGGCCTGGCAGCAGGCCGGCTTCGCGCGCTGCGTTGCTGAAGCTGCCCAGCGCAGCGGTGCGGACGAACAGCTGCAGATCGTCGAAGCGGACCATTTTCATTGCAGGTGGGAAAGTGATGACCGATTCTGCGCCTTTCCAAGCCAGCGTGCAGTGCGCACTCTAGACGTTCCCCTCGCCGAGAGACGTGCCCATGCGCGCTGTTGCCTATACCCGTTCCGGACTGCCCATCGATGACCCGCAGGCGTTGCAGGACATCGACCTGGACCTGCCCAGCCCCGGCCCGCGCGACCTGCGGGTGGCGGTGCGCGCGGTGGCGGTGAATCCGGTGGATACCAAGGTGCGTCGTACCGCCGCCACCGACGTCCCGCGCGTGCTCGGTTTCGATGCGGTGGGGGTGGTGGATGCGGTCGGCAGCGACGTGACCCTGTTCCAGCCGGGCGATGAGGTCTACTACGCCGGTGCCATTGACCGCCCGGGCAGCAATGCCGAGTACCAGCTGGTGGACGAGCGCATCGTGGGCCGCAAGCCGTCCACGCTGGATGATGCCCAGGCCGCCGCGCTTCCGCTGACCGCGATCACCGCCTGGGAGCTGCTGTTCGACCGTCTTCGCATCGCCGAAGGCGCTGGCGAAGGGCAGGCGCTGCTGGTGATCGGCGCCGCCGGGGGCGTCGGCTCGATCCTGGTGCAGCTGGCGCGGCAGCTGACCAGGCTGACCGTGATCGGCACCGCTTCGCGCCCGGAAACCCAGGACTGGGTGTATGCACTGGGCGCGCACCACGTCATCGACCATTCGCTGCCGCTGGCCGAAGGCCTGGCACGGTTGGGCATCAACCAGGTGCAGCACGTGGCCAGCCTGACCCACACCGACCAGCATTACCCGCAGATCGTCGAGGTGCTGGCGCCGCAGGGCCAGCTTGGCCTGATCGACGATCCCGGCCAGCTCGACGTGATGGCGCTCAAGCGCAAGTCGGCCTCGCTGCACTGGGAGTTCATGTTCGCCCGCCCGCTGCACCAGACTGCCGACATGCAGCAGCAGCACGTACTGCTCAACCGCGTGGCCGGGCTGGTCGATGCCGGTGTGCTGCGCACCACGCTGGGCGAGCACTATGGGCGCATCGATGCGGCCAACCTGCGCCGCGCACATGCCCTGCTGGAAAGCCAGCGCGCCAAGGGCAAGATCGTGCTGGAAGGGTGGTGACATCCGCCGCCAGGTGCCGGCCACTGGCCGGCGCGCCTTCCGACGCAGCAGGTGAGACCGCGCCCGCCTAAACTAGCGGCATGCAAACCGACCTGCTTGTCATCCTCGCCGTGCTGCTGCTGGCGGCCATCCTCGTCCTGCTGGTGGGGGTGCTGCGCCGTTCCGGCGGCGCCGCGTCTTCCGCCGAGCGCGAATCGATGCGCCACGCCGTGAACGAAGAACGCGAGCGCAGCCTGGCCGCGCAGGTCGAAGCCGGCCAGCTGCGCGGACGCCTGCAGGCCCTTCAGGATGACCTGGACGGCGAGCGCCTGCGTGCGGCTGAACGGCAGCAGCTGCTGGCCGCTGCGCAGGCCCGTGCCGAACGCGAGGCGGCGATGGCCGGCGAACGTCAAACGCGGCTGGGTGAGCGCGAGCAGACCGTGCAGCAGCTGCAGGGCCAGCTTCGCGAACTGCAGCAGCAGTTGCAGGCGCAGCACGAGCGCTACCAGCAGCTGCACGGCGAACACACCCGCGCGCAGGCCAACCTGCAGCACTCCCAGCAGGCCAGCGCGGAGCTGCGCGCCTATCTGGACACCGCCAAGGAAAAGCTCAGCGGCGCCTTCGCCGAGCTGGCCGGCAAGGTGTTCGAGGAACGTGGGCAGCAGTTCGAGAAGAACGTGCGCCAGGCGACCGGGCAGTCGCGGCTGGACATCGAGAACCTGCTCAAGCCGTTCACCGAACGCCTGCAGGAATTCCGTGGCCGGGTGGACGTGCTGTATGCCGAGGAAGCGCGCGAGCGCGCCAGCCTGCTCGGTGCCGTCGGCGAGCTCAAGACGCTCAACCAGGACATGGCCTCGCAGGCCGCGGCGCTGACCAACGCACTGAAGGGCAATGCCAGGGTGCGCGGCGACTGGGGTGAGCTGATGCTGGAGAACGTGCTGCGTGGCTCCGGCCTGGAAGAAGGCGTGCACTACAAGCGCCAGCAGCACGTGGTCGATGACCAGGGCGAGCGCCTGCGGCCGGACGTGGTGGTCAACTTCCCGGACCAGCGCAGCATCGTGGTGGACAGCAAGGTCAACCTGGTGGCCTGGCAGGAAGCCATGAACGCGGCCACGCCCGAAGCAGGCAACGAGGCGCTGCTGCGCCATGCCGCCGCGTTGCGCCAGCATGTGCGCGACCTGGGCGTGCGCAACTATCCCAAGGCGATGGGCGAAGAGCAGACGCTGGATGTGACCATCGCCTTCGTGCCGATCGAAGGCGCGTTGTCGGCGGCGTTGTCCACCGATCCTGCGCTGCAGTCCTACGCCTTCGACAACAAGGTGGTGTTCGCTTCGCCGAATACCCTGATGGCGCTGCTGCGCGTGGCCGAGCGGCTGTGGACGCGCGACAAGGTGCAGAAGCAGGCGCTGAGGATCAGCGATGCCGGCGGCCTGGTGCTGGACGCGCTGGTGGCGTTCCTCGCGGATTTCAACAACGTCGGGAAGAAGCTGGAGGACGCCGGCAACGCCTTCTCCAGCGCGCGCAACCGGCTGCAGGATTCGCCGCAGTCGGCGATCAACCGTGCGCGTCGGCTGGCCGAACTGGGCAGCAAGGCGAAGAAGGCACTGCCTCCCGAGCTGCAGCCCGATCCGCTGCAGCAGATCGCCGCGGCCGATGAGGATGCGCTCGACGCGGAATAGCCACGCGTTGCCGGTATCCTGTGGATTCCGATTTCACCGCAGGTACCGTCGATGCGTATTTCCCTGCTGGCCGGCGTGCTGCTGGTCGCGTCCTTGACCCTGGCCGGCTGCAACGGCGGTACCCGCCCGGATCCGGCCGCTGACGCTGCCACCGTAACCGATATCGATGCGGCGGCTGCCTGCCGTGCACAGGGCGGCGAACTGCGCCCGCTCGGCCGCCTGCAACGCGTGCAGTGCGTGGTGGCTCATGCCGACGCCGGCAGGACCTGCAACAGCGCATCCGACTGCACCGGACACTGCCTGGCGATCGGTGAAGTGGTAGCCGGTTCGCCGGCCTCCGGCGTCTGCCAGCGCGATATCAGCGAGAATTTCGGCTGTCGCCAGCGCATCGACGGCGGCGTTGCCCAGCCCACGATCTGCGTGGACTGACGCGCGACGCCGCGCGGTGGGCAGGGTGCCGGCCAGCGGCCGGCACCACCGGGGCAACGACGCTCAGTTGCCCCAGTCGGGCATCGGCATCGCGTCGACCGGAATCGGCGCGTCGAGATCGTCGCTGCCGCGCACATGCTTGCCACGCAGGTCGTTCTCGATCTGGTACGTGCGGCGCTGCAACCAGGCATCGCGCACCAGGGCGTACTCGTCCACCGCGCTGGAGCGGATGTCATCGGCCGCCAGCAGCTGGGAACGCGCGTCCACCAGCTGCAGGCCCTGCAGGCCGATGCGCACCTTGTCTTCCTCGATCTGGCGGATCGGCGACAGCGGGATGTCACCGGCCAGGCCGAATACATCGCGTACCGTGCGCGGACCGAAGAACGGCAGTTCCACATAGCGCGAACGCCGCCAGCCCCACGCGCCCAGCGTCTGTCCGAAGTCTTCCTTGCGGTTGGCGACCATCGCCTTGCTGGCCGGGTCGAACAGGCCACCGATGCCCAGCGTGCTGTTCATCAGGAAGCGCCCGAGGGTGTCCCATGCATCGTCCGGACGGCCCTGCAGCAGCTGGTTGACCACCGTGACCGGCGAACGCAGGTTGCTGAAGAAGTTGCTGACGCCGGTACGCGCGAAGCGCGGCACCACGTTGGTGTAGGCCGTGGCAAGCGGGCGGGCGATCGCATCGTCGACCACCACGTTGAAACGGTGCACGCGGCGGTTGAACGGTTCCCACGGGTCGTAGATCGCGGCCGAAGCGCCGCCCACGCCGTCGCTGCCATACAGCGCGGCGAAGTCGTCTTCGGTGGCATCGGCACCGGCATCGGCCGGGTCCACCGCGGGGGCCGGCACATCGGTGGTGGCATCCGTGGGCGACACCACGGTATCGGTGGCCGGAGTGGTATCGCGCGCCGGCTTGCCGGCGCAGGCGCTGAGCGCGGCGGCCAGCAGCAGGAGGGGAAGGGTGCGTACGACGTTCATGTCAGCTCGCGGCAGAAGGTGCATTGAAATCAAGGTCCGGAGACAGCCGGTAGGCCGCCACCAGGTCGGTCAGGCCAGACGGCGCACCGTCGATGGACAGCATCCGGCCCTGCTGCTTCGCCCGTGCGGCCAGCTCGGCCAGCAGGGCAACGCCGGCGCTGTCCACGTGGCTCACCTGGGCCAGGTCCAGCCGCTGGACGTCGCTGCCCATCGCCTGCAGCTGCGGCCACAGCGCGATCACCGCGCTGCGGTCCAGCGCGCCGAAAACCTGCAGCACGCCCTGCTCCAGGCGGGCCTTGGCGCTGTTACTTGCCATTGACCGGCTGTCCCGCCTGCAGGGTGCCCCCACGCAGCTCGCTGGCGACCTGCTTGATGCCCTTCTGGCGCAGCGGCGCGTCGAACTGGTTGCGGAACGTCTGCACGTAGGAGATGCCTTCGATGTTGACGTCGAAGATCTTCCACTGGCCACCGACGTTGCGCATCAGGTATTCCACCGGCGTCGGTTCGTTGCCGGCACGCACCAGCTCGGTGGCCACGCGTACGCCGCGGTTGCCGGCCAGCGGGGTTTCACCCTTCAGGCGGAAGGTCGGCTTGCCCTGGATGTTGAGCAGCGCCGAACCGTAGCGCTGCATCAGGCTGTCAGCCATCGCATCGGCGAACAGCTTGATGTCCGCATCCGACGCGCCGCGCGAATGCGCGCCCAGCACCAGGCGTGCGGCGTAATCGCGGTCGAAGGTCCGGTTGAGCTCGGTGTTGATGTAATCGCGCAGCGCCGCCGGGCTCTTGCTGAACTCGCCCTTGCGCTGCTGCAGCGTGGCCAGGATGCGCGAGCTGGAATCGATCACCGCCTTGCCGGCCTGGCCCTGCGGGGCGGCAGCAGCGGTCGGCGCGGACTGGGCGGACTGGGCGGACACCAGCAGCGGGGTGGCGGCCAGCAGGGCCGAAGCGAGCAGGATCGGAAGAAGCTTGGTTTTCATGGTTGCGGTTCCGTTGCGGGCACCGTGGCGCCGTCGTGGGATTCATCGGAAGGGGCTGCGTCGCCGCCGGCGCCGCCGCCACTGAACATGTACTTGCCGACCAGCTGGATCAGGTCCACGGCCGGCTGGGTGAAGACGATCTCGTCGCCGGCCTGGAGTACGTCCGGATCGCCGCCCGGTTGCAGGCCGATATAGCTTTCGCCGAGCAGACCGCTGGTGAATATGCCGGCGGAGGTGTCGGCCGGCAGGTCCTTGAACCTGCCGTCCATGCGCAGGGTGACGATGGAATCGAACTTGACCGGATCCAGGTCGATCGCAGCCACCTGGCCGACGTTCACCCCGCCGATCTTCACCGGTGCCTGCCTGCGCAGCTGGCCGATCTGGGAGAAGCGCGCCTTCAGCTCATAGCCGTCGCCGCCGAGCCCCCAGCGCTGGTTGGTGGACGCCACTGCAAGGACCAGCAGCGAGGCCAGTGCCAGCAGCAGGAAGGCGCCGACGGAAAATTCGAGTCTGGGACCGCGGATGGCCATGCTCATTTCACCATTCATTTGGATTTTCATTGTGTGCCGACCAACGGTCGGCACCTACCGGAAAAACATTGCCGACAGCACGAAGTTGAACATCAGCACCAGCAGCGAAGCATTGACCACCGCGCGGGTGGTGGCCACCGAGGTGCCTTCGATGGTCGGCTCCGCATTGAAACCGACATAGGAAGCGACCAGCGCGGCGGTACCGCCGAAGATCGCCGATTTCAGCAGCGACACGCCGAAGTCGTCCCAGAAGTCCACGCTGTTGCGCAGCGCCGACCAGAACACGCCGTTGTCCAGGCCGAGCACATGCACGGCCTCGAAGTAGCTGGCGGTGATGGCCAGCGAGCAGAACACGCCGGTCAGCAGCGGCACGGTCAGCACCGCCGCCCAGAAGCGCGGTGCCACCGCCTTGGCCACCGGATCGATCGCCATCAGTTCCAGCGCCTTGATCTGGTCGGTGGCGCGCATCAGCCCCAGCTCGGCGGCGATCGAACTGCCGGCGCGGCCGATGAACAGCAGTGCGGTCAGCACCGGCGCCAGCTCGCGGTACAGCGACAGGCCGAGCAGCGTGGACAGTGCGTCGGCAGCACCGAAGGTGGTCAGCGTGCGGTAGCCCTGCAGGGTCAGCACCAGGCCGACGAAGGCACCACCGACGGCGATGATCGGCAGCGAGCGCGCGCCGATCTTGTAGATCTCGCGGATCAGCTCGGCCAGGAAATCGGCGGTCGGCAGCGAGCCGCGCAGCACGGTCAGCGAGAACAGGCCGGCGCGGCCCACCGAGCGGGTGGCTTCCATGAACGGCATCAGGCAACCCTCGCGCGTGGCGCAGCGTCGAACGGAATCGGGCCATCCGGCTCGCCGCGCAGGAACTGCCGCAGCAGCGGATCCTCGCTGGCCTGCAGCGCCTCCGGGGTGCCCTGGAAGACGATGCCGCCGTTGGCGATCGCGATCACCTGGTCGCAGATCGGCAGCGTTTCGTGCACGTGGTGGCTGACGATGATGCTGGTCAGCCCCAGGCTCTGGTTGAGGCGCTTGATCAGGCTCATGATGACCCCGGAGGCGATCGGGTCCAGCCCGGTCAGCGGCTCGTCGTAGATCATCAGCGGCGGATCCAGTGCCAGCGCGCGGGCCAGCGCGACGCGCCGGGCCATGCCGCCGGACAGTTCGCGCGGCCAGGCCTCGGCGGCGGCCAGCAGGCCCACCGCATGCAGCTTCATCTGCACCAGCCGTTCGCGCACCGCAGCCGGCAGCCGGGTATGCGCGCGCAGCGGCAGCGCCACGTTCTCGGCTACGGTGAGGTCGGTGAGCAGGCCATTGCCCTGCAGCAGCACGCCCACGCTCTTGCGGGTTTCCAGCAGCTCGCGGCTGCCAGCCGGAAGCGGCCTGCCGAACAGGGTCAGCTCGCCCTGCACCGGGCGCAGTTCGCCGGTCAAGGCCGCCAGCAGGGTGGATTTGCCACTGCCAGAGGGGCCGAGCACGGCTGTGATGCTGCCCTGCGGCACCTGCAGCGAAACGTCGCGCAGGATGGCACGTCCGCCGCGGTCGATGCGGACGTTGGACAACTGCACCAGGTGGGTTCCGGAAGCCGACATGCGCGCCATTAACAATTTTCCAACTTTCTAGGATCAGTACCTGCCGCTGAACAAAAGCGAACTGGAGCGTCCAGTATTGTCGCATGCGTAGCTGCGCCCCGCTTGGCGGGGCACGGGATGCTGCGGACGCGGCCACGGGACAATCGTCGCGGCGGCTCCCGGCGGCGATTGCGACAGCGCACGCCCGGCATTCATTTCCGCCGCGCCTGCGGCACACTGTGCGCGATGAGCGACCCCGGCAGCGATTTCCGTCTCTACCATTCCAACTCCCTCGACGTGCTCGCCGCGCTGCTGGCGCGGCACGTGCGCGAGCCGGTGGCCGGGCAGGCGCTGCTGGCGCCGGAGACGGTACTGATCCCGCAGGTGGCGATGCGGCGCTGGCTGCAATCGACGCTGGCGGCCGAGTACGGTGTGGCGGCGAACCTGGAATTCCTGACCCCGGGTGAATTCGTTGCCCGCGCGCTCAATGCCAACGTCCCGGGCGAGGGCGAGGACCTGGATGCCTCGGCGATGCGCTGGCGCCTGTATGCGGCACTGCGCGATCCGGCGTTGATGGCCCAGCCGCCGATGCGCGCGCTGCAGGCCTACCTGTCCAGCGCGGACCCGTTGAAGCCGTGGGCGCTGGCCGGCGAACTGGCCTCGGTGTTCGAGAAATACCAGGCCTGGCGCCGCGATTGGCTGCTGCGCTGGGAAGCCGGTGCCGATCCGCTGGACCCGCAGGCCATCCTGTGGCGTTGCATCGCCGAGGGCCGGCAGTATCGCGCGCGTCGGATCCAGGCCTACCTGGACCGCTTCGAAGGCACCGGCAAGCCGTTGCCGCAAGGTCTGCCTGCACGCCTGTCCGCATTCGCCACCCTCAACATCTCGCCGGACGTGCTGCGCGTGATGGCCACCCAGGCGCGGGTCGGTGCGCTGCACTTCTACATGCCCACGCCGGTGCAGTCGTACTGGGGCGACCTGCAGACCCTGGCCGAGAAACTGCGCAGCGGTGCGCCGGATCCCTTCGGCGTGGCCGCCGGCGAGAACCGCCTGCTGGAAGCGTGGGGCGCGGCCGGCCGCGATTTCATGGAAGTGCTGGGCAGCTACGAGGTGGTGCACCCGTCCGGCGAGATCGCCGCCTATGCCGATCCGGAGGACGACGCGCGCCCGGGCCTGGACCAGGACGGCCTGTCCGACAGCCTGCTGCACCGGTTGCAGCGCGATCTGTTCCATCGCCGCGCACTGCCCTCCGGCACAGCGCGGGCGGCACTGCGCAGCGATGATCCCAGCCTGCAGGTGCACGCCTGCCATACCCGCCTGCGCGAACTGCAGGTGCTGCACGACCAGCTGCGCGGGCTGTTGCAGGACACGCGCTTCGATCCGCCGCTGCAGGCACGCGACATCGCCGTGCTGGCGCCGGATATCGATCCCTACGTGCCTTACCTGGAAGCGGTGTTCGGGGGGCGCAGCGGCGAAGCCGACCACATTCCGTATGCGCTGGCCGACACCAGCCCGCTGGCCGGTGAACCGTTGGCCGATGTGTTCCTGCACCTGCTCGGGTTGCCGGTCTCGCGCTTCGGGCTCAATGAAGTGCTCGACCTGCTGGCCAGTCCGCCACTGGCCGAAGCCGCGGGACTGGACGCGGCCGATTTCGACCGCCTGCACGGTTGGCTGCAGGCCGCCGGCGTGCGCTGGGGGCTGGATGCCGAACACCGCCGCGCACACCAGGCACCGCCAGACGATGCCTACACCTGGCAGTTCGCGCTGGACCGGCTGCTGCTCGGCCACGCCAGCGGCAGCGAGGAGGACATCGGGGGGGTGGCGCCATGGGTGGAACTGGAGGGCAGTGCGCTGGACGCCCTGGACCGCCTGCTGCGGCTGCTGAGGGTGCTGGCCGCCTACCAGCGCCGGCTGGGTGAAACGCTGCCGCCGGCGCAGTGGCGGCACCGCCTGCTGGCCCTGCTGGAGGCGCTGCTGCCGGTGGCGCCGGCATCGCCGAACAGCCAGCGTGCGCTGGAGCGCCTGCGCCGGCTGTTGAACCAGTTCGCCGAGGATGCCGGCAAGGCCGGGTTCGCCGATGGCGTGCCACCGGAGGTGGTGCGCGCGCATTTCGCCGCCGCGCTGGCCGAGGCCGACACCCGTGCGCCGCTGCTCACCGGCGGCATCAGTTTCGGGCGCATGGTGCCGATGCGCCTGCTGCCATTCCGGGTGATCTGCGTGCTTGGCCTGGACGATGGCGATTTCCCGCGCCGCGATCCCGCCGCCGGACTCAACCAGCTCACCGCCGAACTGGACACACCGCGCCGTCGCCCTGGCGACCGGTCGCTGCGCGAAGACGACCGTTTCCTGTTCCTGCAGCTGTTCGCCGCCGCGCAGGACGTGTTCTACCTGAGCTACCTCGGTGCCGATCCACGCGATGGCAGCGTGCGCGAGCCGTCGGTGCTGGTCAGCGAGCTGATCGATGCCGCCGCCGCCTACCACGCCGATCCGCCGGCGGTGGCGCGGCGGTTCACCGTGCGCCATGCATTGCAGCCGTTTTCGCCGGCGGCATTTGGCGGCGGCGATGCGCGGCGTTTCAGCTACCGCCAGCAGTGGCATCCTGCCGCGGCCACGCTGGGCGGCCAGCGCGATGCGCTGCCGGCCTGGCACGATGCGCCGCTGCCGGCACCTGCGGCGCAGGACAGCCGCACGCAGGACAACCTGTCGCTGGATGAACTGCGCCGACTGCTCGCCGATCCGGCCGGACAGTTCCTGGCCAGGGCGCTGGGCCTGCGCCTGCCCGATCCGCTGCAGCAGGTGGACGATACCGAGCCGCTGGTGCTGGCCCCGCGGGGCCCCGAGCAGCGGCGCGTACAGCAGGCGGTGGTGCATGCGGCCACCGTCTCCGATGCATCGCCGTTGTACCCGCGCCTGCGCGCGCGTGCGCTGCTGCCGTCCGGCGCGCTCGGCGAACGCCAGTTCGATGGCGTGCAGGCGCAGGCCCGGCCCTATGCCGAGGCAATGCTGCAGTGGCTGGGTGATGGAACGCTGGAAAGCCGCCGCTACGAAGTGGAGATCGACGGCGTGCGCCTGCATGGGCGGGTGGCCGACCGCCATCCCGAGGGCCTGCTGCGACTGCGCACCGACACCCTCAATGGCAATGCCGCGATCCGCCACGGGCTGGATTGGCTGCTGGCCAATGCCGCCGGTGATGCGTTGCCGCTGGTGCAGTTCCATGATGAAGGCGAGCGCGGCGTCGGCCCGCACGTGCTGCCGGCGCTGCCAGCGGCACAGGCGCGCGATGCGCTGCGCAGCCTGTTGCAGCTGTACCGGCGCGGACTGCGCGAACCCCTGGGTTTTGGTCCATACACCGGTTGGACGCTGTACAACACGCGTGGAGAAAAACAGCGCAGCGCCGGCTGGTTGCAATGGCACGGCAGCGACCGCAGATGGGGCGAATCGAGCAGCGATGCCTGGCAGCTGGCTGCGCGCGGGTACGATCCGTTCGCCGACGATGCCTGCTATGCCGAGCTGCTGCACAACAGCTTCACCGTGTTCACCGCCGTACGCGAAGGCCGTGCCTTCGCCGGCTTCGATACGCAGGCAGATGCATGATGCCGCACACCGATACCGACATGCTGCAGCATGACCCTTACCTGGCGTTGCCGCTGCACGGTGTGCAGCTGATCGAAGCCAGCGCGGGCACCGGCAAGACCTTCACCCTGGCCACGCTGTTCACCCGGCTGGTGGTGGAACGCGACCTGCGCATCGGCCAGATCCTGGCGGTGACCTTCACCGATGCGGCGACCCAGGAACTGCGCAAGCGCATCCGCGAACGCCTGGCGCTGGCGGCCCGGCTGGTCGATGCGCCACCCGTCGATGCGGCAGGTGAACCCCCGGACGTCCAGCTGACGCGATGGCTGCTGCAGCGGCACCTGGGCGCCGGTACCGAAAGCGCGGTGGCGCTGAAGCGCCGGTTGCAGCTGGCCGCCGACCAGATCGACCTCGCCGCGATCTTCACCATCCACGGGTTCTGCACCCGCGTGCTGCGCGAGCACGCGCTGGAAAGCGGGCATGGCTTCGATCCTCCCGAGCTGTTGCCCAGCGAAGGCGAACTGCTGGAGGAACTCGCCGCCGATCTGTGGCGGGTGCATGCCACCGACGCCGGCACGATGGAGGCGCTGACCTGCCTGTGGAAGACCCCACAGGCGCTGGCCGCGGCGTTGCCGGCGTTGCTCAGGCCGATGCCGCTGCTGCCCGCACCGCCAGCGCAGTCGCCGGCCGATCCGAGCGCGCCGTTGCGGGCGGCCGCCAGTGAACTGGCCCATGCCGTGCGCGCGCATGGCGAAGGGTTCTTCGTCGCGCTGTGCCAGGCGGTGGAACAGAAATGGCTCAATGGCACCTCGTACAAGCTGGCCTGGCTGCAGCCGCTGGCCCGCCAGCTGCAGGCCTGGGCGCTGCGCGATGATCCGCGTGAGCTGCTCGACGGCGAACGCCTGCCGGCGCTGTTGCCGGACCAGCTGCTGGCGAAGACCAACAAGAGCCATGCCGGACGTACGCCGCAGTCCCCGCTGCAGGAACCGCTGCAGCGCTACGTCGCGCTGCTGGAGCAGCGCCAGGCATGGTTGCGGGCCGAAGCCATCGGATTCCTGCATGCGGTGCGCGGGGAAGCCGCGCAGCGCCTGGCCGCACTGAAGCGGGTGCGCCGTGTGCAGACCTACGACGATCTCATCGACGGCGTGGCCCGCGCGCTGGAAGGCCCGCACCGCGCGGCGCTGGTACGCAAGCTGCGCGCACAGTACCGGATCGCGCTGGTCGACGAATTCCAGGACACCGACGATCGTCAGTGGGGCATCTTCCAGACCGTGTTCGGCGACTCGCCGGAAGCGCGCGAGGCCGGGCTGGAGCCGGCGCTGTTCCTGATCGGCGATCCCAAGCAGGCGATCTACGCTTTTCGCGGCGGCGACATCCACACCTATCTCAAGGCAAAGGCCGACGCCCGGGCCGCACCAGCGCTGCACCGCAACTTCCGTTCGCGGCCGTCGGTGCTGCGCGCGCTGCAGGGCCTGTACGACAACGCCGGCGACGATGCCTTCCTGGAAGCGGGCATCCATTTCGAACCGGTCGAGCCGGGCGGCACGCGCCAGGACACCGATTACCTCCGCAACGGCATGCCCGCGCCCGGGCTGGTGCTGCGGCAGCTGCACAATGAAGGAGGCCGTGCCCTCAACGCCGATGCTTCGCGCGAGGCCGCCTGCAGCGCCTGCGTATCCGCCATCCACCAGATACTGGTGGAGGCTCGCGAGGGCCGCGCTCTGCTGTGCGGCACGCCGGTGCAGCCCGGCGACATCGCGGTACTGGTGCGCTCGCACCGTGAAGCGACGATGGTGCAGGCGGCGCTGGCCGCGGTCGGGATCCCGGCCGTGGCGGCCGGCAAGCAAAGCCTGTACGCCACCGCCGAGGCCGGCGACCTGCGCGCGCTGTTGCTGGCCCTGCTGCAGCCGGCCGACGATGGCCGCCTGCGCGCAGCGCTGGCCACCGTGCTGCTGGGGCAGGGGGCATCGGCGATCGCGCGGATGGAGCGCGAAGGCGATCTGCAGCGCAGCTACCAGGCGCAGCTGCTGCAGTGGCGCGAGCGCTGGAACCGCGGTGGCCCATTCGCGGTGATCGCCGAGGTCTGCGCCGGCCAGGCCGAACGCCTGCTGGGACTGCTTGACGGCGAACGCCGGTTGACCAACTACCTGCAGCTGGGCGAACTGCTGCAGGAAGCTTCCGCCCATGCGCTGGGCATGCATGGCCTGGTGGACTGGTTGCAGGGCCGGATGGCGCATGCCGACCAGAATGACGAGCAACAGCTGCTGCGGCTGGAATCGGATGCACGCCGGGTGCAGATCATCACCCTGCACAAGAGCAAGGGCCTGGAGTATCCGCTGGTGTTCCTGCCGTTCGTGGGCATCGACGGCGGCGCGCCGAACACCGACCTGCACTGCACGGTGTACCGCGACGGCCGGCGCGAGCTGCATTGGCGACTGGACAAGGACGCGGCCTGGGACGCGGCGACTGCCCTGCGTGACCAGGAGCGGCGCGCCGAGGATGCACGCCTGCTGTATGTCGGCCTCACCCGTGCCGGGCATGCGCTGTGGCTCGCCATCGGCGACCTGGCCGGGCTGGCGAAGACGAGGCTGGCCCCGATGCTGGGCGACCTGGAGCAGCTTCGCGAGCACCCTGACATCTGCATCGATGACAGCGCTTCCGGCGCGCGTCCGCCGCCGCTGGCCATCGAGATGGAGAGCGGGCTGCCACCGGTGCGTGCGGTCACCCGCCGCGTGCCACATGACTGGTGGGTCTACAGCTTCACCCAGCTGGCGCACGCCGATGCCGGGCACGACATCGAAGCGGCGGCCACCGAACCGCCGGCCCCGGCCGCCGATGAGCCGGCTGGGGCCGAGCTGCCGCTGGAGCCGGCGTTGCCAGCCGATCTGGTGGACACGGCGCCGCCCGACCCGCGTTTCATGGGCAGCCGTTTCGGCAACGTCCTGCACGATGCACTGGAAAACGCCGATTTCGCCGTGTGGGCGGACTGGCAGGCGGGGCAGCCGCCGCCGGCCGGCCAGGCCCAGGTGCTGCGCCACTCGCTGCGCCAGGAGGGCTATGCCGATGCCGATCTGGACGATGGCGTGGAGGCGCTGGTGCCGCTGGTCGGACACACCCTCACCGTGCCGCTGCCGGAGGGCGGCACGCTGGCATCGCTGCCCTCCACGGATCGTCGCGCCGAGATCGAATTCCATTTCGCCATGCAGCCGACCGCGGTACCGGCGTTGCTGCAGGTCCTGCACCGGCATGGCGTCGTGCCGGCGCGTCGCGGCTTCGGGCTGCGTCGCCAGCTGGAAGGGTTGATGACCGGCAGGATCGACCTGACCTACGTGCGCGCTGGCCGCTGGTATGTGCTGGACTACAAGTCCAACCGGCTGCCGGGCTATTCGCAGGAGCTGCTGCGCGAGGCGATGCGGCACAGCGAGTACGACCTGCAGGCGCTGATCTATACGGTGGCGCTGCACCGCTGGCTGCGCTTCCGGCTGGGCGCGTCGTACGACCAGGAGCGTGACATGGGCGGCATCCGTTACCTGTTCTGCCGTGGACTGGCGGTACCCGGGCATGGCGTGCACGCGCAGCGTTTCGATCCGGCCCTGGTCGATGCGCTGGATGTCCTGTTCGCCGGTGGAGAGACGGCGCAGGCCGAACTGGTCGCGCGTGCGATCGGGAGAACGACATGAGCGTGTTGAACGAGCTGCTGCGTGGCGGCAGCCTGCGCGCGCTGGACCACGCGTTCGCCGGGAGCCTGGCGCGGCTGCAACCCGGCACGCCCGAAGCTGTGCAGCTGGCCGCGGCGATGGCCTCGTTGGCGATCACGCACGGGCATGCAGGCTTCGATCCCGCGCAGCCGCAAAGGCTGCTGGATGCCGAGGTCGCCTGGCCGCCCGCCGGTGAATGGCTGGCGCTGCTGCGCGCATCGCCGTGGGTGGCTACCCCGGATGACCCGATGGCGGTGGCCAGCGAAACGCCGCTGGTGCTGGAGAACGGGCTGCTGTACCTGCGCCGTTACCGCGAATACGAACGCCAGCTGGCCGCCGGCCTGCAACGCATCGGCCGCGCATCGCTGCCGCCGCCGGACCTGCAGGCACTGGCACCGTTGTTCGCGCAGCTGTTCCCGCAGGCGGCCAGCGATATCGACCACCAGGCGCGCGCGGCCGCGGTGTCCCTGCGCCATCCGCTGGCGCTGATCACCGGTGGACCGGGGACCGGCAAGACCACCACCATCGCACGCCTGTTGCTGCTGCTGGTGGCGCAGGCCGCGCAGGCCGGACTGCCACCGCCGCGCATCGCCCTGGCCGCGCCCACCGGTCGCGCGGCCGAGCGCATGGCCGAAAGCCTTCGCCTGGCGGTGCAGCGCCTGCAGCAGGCGGGCGTGGATGCGGCGTTGTGCACGGCGCTGCCCACCACCGGCACCACCCTGCATCGCCTGCTCGGGGTGATCCCGGACTCGCCGCGTTTCCGCCACCATGCCGACAACCCGCTGCCGTTCGAGGTGGTGGTGGTGGACGAAGCGTCGATGATCGACCTGCCGCTGATGGCCAGGCTGGTGGACGCGGTGGCCAGCGGCACGCGCCTGATCCTGCTCGGCGATCCCGACCAGTTGCCATCGGTGGAGGCCGGCGACGTGCTCGGCGCGATCCTGCAGGCCAGCGGCGACGGCCATGGCACGCGTGCCGATGATGCGCGCGCGCTGCAGCCGCTGCTGTCCGCCGCCAGCCTGCAGCCGGACGCCGCGCCACGCGCTTTTGCCGGACGCCGCGTGCAGCTGCTGCGCGGTTATCGGCAGGGTGATGCGCTGGATCTGGCGCCCCTGGCCAGCGCGGTACGCGAGGGCGACACGCGCCGGGCCCTGCAGCGGCTGCGCGCCGGCGACCTGGCCGGCGTGTCCTTCCATGAAGACCTGCTGGACCCGCTGCAGGCGCATCGCGAGCACCTGCTGGCGCAATGGCAGGCGCTGGCGGCCATGACCGATCCGGTGCAGGCGCTCGCGCAGGCCGGGCGCCTGCGTGTGTTGACCGCGCTGCGCGAAGGCCCGCAGGGTGCGCGCGGCCTCAACAGCCGCATCGAAACGCTGCTGGCCGGCGTGAATGCCGGTTACTTCCAGGGGCGCCTGCTGCTGGTCACCGAGAACAGCTACCGCCATCGCCTGTTCAACGGTGATATCGGCATCTGCCTGCGCGACCAGCGCGGCGCGATGGTGGCCTGGTTCCCCGGCGACAGCGAGGGCCAGCCGCGTGCGTTCCATCCGGCTGCGCTGCCGGCGCATGAAAGCGCGTTCGCGATGACCGTGCACAAGGCGCAGGGCTCGGAGTTCGACGAGGTCTGGCTGCAGTTGCCGCGCAACGATTCGCGCGTGCTGTCGCGCGAGCTGGTGTACACCGGTATGACCCGCGCGCGCGCGCGCCTGCACGTGGCCGGCAGCGCCGACGTGTTCACCGCCGCGTTGGCCCGCCACACCCGCCGCCTGGGCGGACTGGCCTGGCGGCTCGGTGGGCAGGCGACGCCGCCGATGGCGTCCGCCGGGACCCCCCAGGGCGATCTGTTCGCCTGACCACCCGCATGCAATGCAGTGCGTGATCGCGCGCTGCGCTTACTCGGGAATCAGCACCGTGCCATCCGGATAGACGATGGCGCCATCGCTGCTGGCATCGAAGAATCCCACACCGTGCCGGTGCGCGAGCACCTGCACCATCTCATGGGCGCGCTCGGCCACCGCGTCGTCGAACGAACCGTAGATCACATGCCGGGCAATGCTGTAGTCGGTCACCTCCGCACGATCGTCCTCGTCATCCGACAACGGACCATGCATCGGCGGAAAATGCTCGGCCATGTCGGCGAACCAGGCCTGCAGTGCCGGTGCACTGACATTCGGATCGTCATGGTCGTGATCTTCGTTCCATTCGGTCTGCTGCTCGTACCAGGCAATGAACGCAGCGGCGTCGCGCGGGGCCACGCCCGCATCGAAAACCATCATGTCGTAGCTCATCGGGGGCCGTCCTCCAGGAAAATGCGCATGCAGCGCGGACGCGAAGGGTAACGCGGCCACGCTGGCGCGGGGATGAGCGCCGCCCAGGGATCAACGGGGAACAACGCTTCCCTGCCCGGCGAGGGACGATGCGCCATCACCTGCCGGCGTAACGCAGGGCCTGGCGTGGGCGACTCAGGTAATCCGGTCAACGGCCTTGTCCAGCAGATGCCAGACCTTCAGCACGGCGCGCAGTTCGTCCAGCGACAGCGCACCGAACACCTCCTGCCGCAGGTCGATCAAACGTGCTTCAAGCTCGCTGGCCAATGCCCGGCCCGGGTCGGTCAGCCACAGCAGGTTGGCGCGGCGGTCGCTGGCATCGCATTCGCGGCGCACGAGCCCGCTGGCCGACAGCTTGTCCAGCAGCCGGACCAGCGAGGGACCTTCCATGCCCAGTTGCTGGGCCAGGGCGACCTGACGGAGACCTCCACCGGAGCGGCCGATCATCAGCAACGGCATCGTGCAGGCGGTGGAGATGCCATACGCGCCCAGCGTCGCATCGGCCAGGCGCTGCCACTGCCGCCCCGCATGGTGCAGGCCGGAGCTGAGCTGCATCTGCAGCTGGGTGCGTTGGTCGAGCGCGTCGTTCATGGCAGATGGATAGGGTACTACTAATTTTAACCCTATCAAAACCGGCGCAGAGGACGGCCCACCCCCCGGTCAGGTACGATGCTGGCCCCCGATCGGGACGCAGTACGTAATGAGCAAGCACGACAAGCATTCCAACCCCACGCAGGGCGACGTGACCCAGGCCCAGGCCGAAGACGCCGTGCGCACCCTGCTGCGCTGGGCCGGCGAAGACCCGGCACGCGAAGGCCTGCTGGATACCCCGCGCCGCGTGGCCGAGGCCTACGGCGACTGGTTCAGCGGCTATCGCGACGATCCGCGTGCCTACATGGAACGGACCTTCGAAGAGGTCGCCGGCTACGACGAACTGATCGTGCTGCGCGACATCGAGTACGAAAGCCACTGCGAACACCACATGGCGCCGATCATCGGCCGCGTGCACGTCGGCTATCTGCCGGCCGGCAAGGTGGTGGGCATCAGCAAGCTGGCGCGCGTGGTCGAGGCCTACGCGCGTCGTTTCCAGGTCCAGGAAAAGATGACCGCGCAGATCGCCCAGTGCATCCAGGATGTGCTGCAGCCGATCGGCGTGGGCGTGGTGGTCGAGGGCGCGCACGAGTGCATGACCACCCGCGGCATCCACAAGCGTGGTGTCAGCATGGTCACCTCCAAGATGCTGGGCAGCTTCCGCGAGGACGCGCGCACGCGCGCCGAGTTCCTGCAGTTCATCGAAGTCGGCGGCAAGCGCTGACAGCACCGCGTGCCAGGCGCCGACCCTCCCGGTCGGTGCCGCCTCGGCCGTGGTACGGCTGCCACGCCCATCCGGATTCTCCCGCTGCATGAAGCATCGCGAACGCATCACCCGCTACCGCCAGTTGCGTGAGCAGCCGCAATGGAAGCTGCTTGCCGCCGCCAACGCGCCGGAAATCATCGGCCTGCTGCAGAGCCTGCTGATGGACGGCGAACGCACGCTGCCGTCTGCCACCCTGCATGAACGCCTGCAGCGCGCGCTGGACCAGCTCAACGGCGAAGAGCTCTCGCGCGAGCTGCCGCGTACCGCCCAGGCCTACGTCGCCCATTGGTTGTCGCAGGGCTGGCTGGAACGGCGCCTGCCCGAAGGGGCCGACCAGGAGCAGTACGAACTCTCCACCCAGGCCCTGCAGGCGATCCGTTTCGCCGACAGCCTGGAACAGAACCGCATGGCCGCCACCGAAAGCCGGCTGGCGCTGGTCATCGAGCAGCTTTCGCAGCTGGCGGCGCAGACCGAATCCGACCCGGATGCCCGGTTGTCGGCACTGCGCGACGAACGCGACCGCATCGATGCGGAGATCGCCCGGGTCGCCGAAGGCCGCGTGGTCGCGCTGGATGGCAAGCGCGCGCTGGAACGTGCACGGCAGATCATCGGCCTGGCCGACGAGCTCACCGAGGATTTCCGCCGCGTCCGCGACGATTTCGAACGCCTCAACCGCGACTTTCGCGAACGCATCATCGACGATGAAGGCGAGCGCGGCGACGTGCTGTCGCAACTGTTCGAGGGCGTGGATGTCATCGGTGAAAGCGACGCCGGGCGCAGCTTCCAGGCCTTCTGGCGGTTGCTCAATGACGCCGAGCAGAGCGCCCAGCTCGATGCCGCGCTGGAGACAGTGCTCGCACGGGGTTTCGCGCGCCGGCTGGACCGCAATGAACGTGCCTTCCTGCGCGGCTTCACCGGCACCATGCTCGACCGTGGTGGCCAGGTGCACGATGTCCTGCAGCACTTCGCGCGCAGCCTGCGTGGCTTCGTGCAGAGCCGCGGCTACCTTGAACAGCGTCGCCTCAACCAGCTGCTCAAGCAGGCGCAGGCCGAAGCACTGGCACTGCGCGACGAGTTCGCCGCGCAACGGCCGATCGGCCGCGACCTGCAGCTGACCACCAGCCGCCCGCGTTCATGGTCCCAATGGAGGCTGCACGATCCACGCAGCGCCCAGGTCGATGGCAGCGTGCAGCGCAACGATGTCGCCAGCATCAGCCTGGAAAGTGTCGGCGACCTGGTCGCCTCGTCGGAGATCGATTTCCGCACCCTGCGCCGTGACCTGCACGAACTGCTGGACACCCAGCCCCGGCTCAGCATCGCCCAGGCGCTTGCCCAGCGCGAAGCATCGCAGGGCCTGGGCAGCGTGATCGGCTATCTGTCGCTGGGCACCCGCCACGGAATGGTGGTGGCGGACGAGCAGGAAACCGCGCATTGGCGTGGCGGCGATGGGCATTGGCGCAGCGCCCGCATTCCACTGGTCTGGTTCACCCAGGAGAAACGCCATGAACTGGCATGAAGACCCCATCGAGTCGTCCGGTGACATCGACGACGCCGCGCTGCATGACGCCGAACCGGTCATGGTCACCACGCTGCCGCGCCGGCACGCTGACGAACTGTTCATCGGTGATACCGGGAAGCTGTCGCTGGATGCCCGCCGCGCGCTGTGCCAGCTGCTGATCGGCCCCAGCATCGACCAGCAGCGCCACGCGAAACTGTGGCCGGCACTGATCCGCAGCGAAAGCGCGATCCGCTCGTCGTTGTCCGACCTGTTCCTGGAACTGGTGCTGGACCGGGACAGTGGCGTGGCGTTCACCCGCCAGGCCGATACCGCCGAACTGGAAACCCCGGTGCTGCTGCGTACCTCGCCGCTGACCTTCATCGATTCGGTGTTGCTGCTTTACCTGCGCCAGCAACTGGCCGAAGCCGAAGCGCGCGGCAACCGCGCGGTGGTCGCCGATGCCGAGATGGCCGAGGCACTGGCCATCTACGAGAAGAACCTGTCCACCGACCGCGCCGGGTTCAACCGCCGTGTCGCGGCGGCCGTGCAGAAGATGAAGGACACCCACATCCTGACCCGCCTGGCCGGGCAGGACGACCGCCATGAAGTATCGCCGGCACTGAAGCTGTTGTTCTCGGCCGAAGACGTGGCCGCGCTGTCGGCGGTGTACCGCCAGCTGCGCGAAACCCCGGCCGCCGAAGCCTGATCCAACGGAACCCCGCATGGCCCTTTCCAAGCACACTCCCGCACTGTTCAACGACGGCCTGCCGGATCCTCGCCTGCAGCAGTTCCGCATGCGCCGCCTGCAGGTGCATAACTGGGGTACCTTCAACGGCCTGACCGAAGTGCCGATCGCCGAACGCGGTTTCCTGTTCGTGGGTCGTTCCGGCTCCGGCAAGTCCACCCTGCTCGATGCGATGTCCGCGCTGCTGGTGCCACCAGCCATCGTGGACTTCAACGCCGCCGCCCGCGAAGCCGAACGCAGCGGCCGCGACCGCAACCTGGTGTCCTACGTGCGCGGTGCGTGGGCCGACCAGCAGGACAGCGGCACCGGCGAAATCGCCACCCAGTACCTGCGCCGCGGCGCGACCTGGACCGCACTGGTGCTTGAATACCGCAACGGCGAAGGCCGTGTGGTCAGCCTGGTGCGGCTGTTCTGGATTGCCGGCAACGGTACGGCCGCGGCCGATGTGCGCCGTCATTACCTGATCGCCGAACGCCCCTTCGACATCGCCCGGGACCTGGGCGGTTTCGACCTGGATCTGCGCAGGCTGAAGCAGAAGCTGGGCGACGTGCACCATTTCGACAGCTTTTCCGGCTACGCCGAGCGTTTCCGCCATCTGCTCGGCATCGACAACGAGATGGCCCTGCGACTGCTGCACAAGACGCAGTCGGCGAAGAACCTCGGCGACCTCAATGTGTTCCTGCGCGACTTCATGCTCGACGCACCGAAGACCTTTGATGCGGCCGAACGCCTGGTCAACGATTTCGCCGAACTCGATGGCGCGCACCAGGCGGTGGTCACCGCACGCCGGCAGGTGGAGACGCTCTCGCCCGCGCGCGAGCATTTCAACGAGCTGAAGGCCCTGAAGGCGCGCCGCGCCGACGATGAAACGCTCAAGCTCGGCATCGACAGCTTCCGCGAATCGCGTCGCCAGCAGCTGCTGGAGGCGCGCCTGCATGAGCTGGATGTGCGTGACCGCGGATTGCTCGGCGAAGAGACACAACGCCGCGCGGCCCTGGACAACCACCAGGAACGGCTGGCCGAACTGGAACTGCAGCGCCGCCAGCAGGGCGGAGAACGCATCGAGGAGCTGGAGCGCGAACAGGGACGCGCCGAAGGTGAACGCGACCGCCGCCAGGCCAAGCGCGAACAGGCGCGCCAGGCGGCCCGGCAGCTGCAGGCCGTGCTGCCGGACAGCGCCCATGGCTTTGCCGAGCTGATCGACCGGGCGCAGGACGAACTGCATGATCGCCAGCGCGCCTCGGCTGCACTCGACGATGCCATCAGCGAGCGGCTCGGCGGCCGGCGCGATGATGAACGCCGCTTCGGTGAAGTGCGCGCCGAACTCGAGGCGATGGAACGCACGCCGTCCAGCATCCCCGCGCCACTGCAGAAGCTGCGTGCGCGGCTGGCCGAGGAAACCGGTGTGCCGGAGGCGGCGCTGCCATTCGTCGGCGAACTGATACAGGTCCGCCAGGACGAGATCGGCTGGCAGGGCGCCATCGAACGCGTGCTGTCCGGTTTCGCGCAGTCGCTGCTGGTGGACGACCGCCACTACAGCGAGGTCGCCGAATGGGTGAACCGGACCCACCTGGGAATGCGGTTCACGTATTACCGCGTTCGCCGCAACGATGAAGCGTTCGCCCGCGATCCATCCGCACGCTCGCTGCTGCACAAGCTCGAACTGCGCGACAGCCCGTTCGAACCGTGGCTGCGCCGCGAGCTGGGCAAGCGTTTCGACTACGAATGCGTCGATGCCCGCCAGCTGCGCAACGTCGAACGTGGCATCACCCGCGAAGGCCAGGTCAAGCATCCCGGCGACCGCTTCGAGAAGGACGACCGCAACGCGGTGAACGATCGCCGTCGCTGGCTGCTGGGTTTCAACAACCGCGACAAGCTGGCGCTGTTCCAGAAGGAAGCGCAGGAGCTGGCACAGCGCATCGCCGGCTGCGATGAAGATGTCGCCCGCCTGCGCGCGCAGCGCGAGCGCGACAACGAGCGACGCCTGGCCTGCAACCAGCTGGTGAACCTGGCATGGGACGAGATCGACGTCGCCGCTCCCCTGCAGCGACTGGCCGACATCGAAGCCAGCCTGCGCGAACTGCGCGAGGGCAATGCCGACCTTGCACGGCTGGCCAGCCAGATCGACAGCACGCGTGCGGATATCGAACAGGCACGCCGCACCTATGAAGACACCCGTGTCGAGCGTGGCCAGCTGGTGCGGGAACGCGACCGCCTGGACAAGGACCGGCAGAAGAGCCGTGCGCTGGTGCTGCCCGCGTTGGGCACCACCCAGGAAGCGGGACTGCAGCAACGCCTGGAAGCGCTGGGGCCGTTGAGCCTGGAGACGCTGGAAGCGCATATGCGCAGCATCAGCAACACCCTCAACGAGCAGCTGTCCTCGTCGCAGCACGAGGTCAACCGCATCGAGAACCTGCTGCTGGGATGCTTCCGCCGCTTCGTGCAGCAGTGGCCGGAGGAATCGGGCGATTTCACCGTATCGGTGGCATCGGCCGAGGACTTCCTGGCGCGACTGCAGCGCCTGGAGCGCGATGGTCTGCCACAGCACGAGGAGCGCTTCTTCGACCTGCTGCAGAACCAGAGCAAGAACAACCTGCTGGCCCTGCAGCGGCACAGCGCCGAAGCACGCAAATCCATCGGCCAGCGCCTGGAAGAGGTCAATGCCAGCCTGGAGCAGGTGCCGTTCAACCGCGGCACCCTGCTGACCATCGAGCTCAGCGACCGGCGCCTGCCGGACGTACTGGAATTCCACCAGCAGCTGCGCGACGTGCTCTCGCACCACCAGACCGAAGCACGCGATGTCGCCGAGGCGCAGTTCGCGGTGCTGCGTACGCTGGTGACCCGGCTGGGCTCCCAGGAAGGCGAAGACAGGCGCTGGCGCGAACACGTGCTGGACGTGCGCCTGCACGTGGAGTTCATCGGCGTGGAGCTGGACGCGGCCACCCGCCAGCAGGTGGAGATCTACCGCAGCGGTGCCGGCAAATCCGGCGGCCAGCGGCAGAAACTGGCCACCACCTGCCTGGCCGCCGCGCTGCGTTACCAGTTGGGCGGCGTGGACAGCCAGCTGCCGAGCTACGCCGCAGTGGTGCTCGATGAAGCCTTCGACAAGGCCGACAATGAGTTCACCGCGCTGGCGATGAACATCTTCGACAACTTCGGCTTCCAGATGGTGGTGGCCACACCGCTGAAATCAGTGATGACGCTGGAGCCGTTCATCGGCGGCGCGTGCTTCGTGGAGATCAGTGGCCGGCACGATTCGGGCGTGCTGCTGATCGAATACGACGAGGACGCCCGACGCCTGAAGCTGCCCGAACGCGGCCGGTCGTAGCGCCGGGCCGGACCCGGCCCGGGGCTAGCTGACCTTCCATCGGCCTTCGTGGTATCACTGGGCCGATGAAAACCTCGACGATGCTCATGCCGGCCGAGGCCCTTGCGTTGGCAGCAGGCCCGGCACGCCCTGCAGGGCTTCCGCGCATGCTGGCCGGACGAGGCCGCACTGCACCAGCGGTTGGCGACCGGCTTCTTCGACACGCTGGCCGATACGCCCGAAGCGGTCATGCAGCGCATACAGCGCGTACTGCAGTGGCTGCATCGCAACCCGCGCAGTGGCCTGTATCCGCGACAGATTCCGGTCGCCGGCATCGACAGCAAATGGCTGCAGGGCCATCGCCGGCTGCTCGGCGAGGCGCTGTCGGCCCTGGGTGCCGAACCGGCCACACGCTTCGAACAGCGCGCCGGATTGCGCACCGCGCCGGAAACCATCCGCTTCCGCCTGCTGGATCCTGCGTTGTCGGCCAGCCTCGGCGGGCTCAGCGACGTCGTGGTGCCGGTCGAGGAACTCCAGCGCCTGCAGCTTCCCGTGCGCCAGGTACTGATGGTGGAGAACCTGCTTCGTGATCCTGCACAGGCTGCGCGCCTGCCTTCCGCATGCCAGGTCATTGCTGATGGATGAAGCCACGCTGCTTTCCTGCCCGGCCGATCGCCGGGGCACCGAACCGCGCATGCATCGGGCGACGCGGCTGGCGAACCTCACCGCGCAGGAGCAGTCCTTCTATTCACGCATGCGCCAGGGCGTCCATGGCCCCGCCGTGCGGCTGGAGCAGGAGCGTATCGACTGGAACCACGCCTGGACGCAGGTACAGCGGCAGCTTTCGGCCTAGCCTGCGAATGTGTCCCAGCCCATCCGCGCTATCAGCACCACCACCAGCACCACGAAGAATCTGCGGATCAGCGGCGTGCCACCACGCAGCGCCAGCCGCGTGCCCACCACCGAACCGACGATGTTGGCCAGCGCCATCGGTATCGCGAACATCAGCAGCACGTTGCCTGTCGGCACGAAGAAGGACAGCGCGGCGACATTCGTCGACAGGTTGACCACTTTCGACGCCGCCGATGCACGCAGGAAGTCCAGCCCGAAGAAGCGGATGAACAGGAAGATCAGGAAGCTGCCGGTGCCCGGCCCGAAGAAGCCGTCGTAGAAGCCGATCGCCGCGCCGATGAGCAGCGCGATGGCCAGCTCGCGGCGGCCGATCCCGCGCGGCCGGTGCACTGCCCCGAAGTCCTTCTTCCACAGCGTGTAGACCAGCATCGCCACCAGCAGCACCAGTACCAGCGGACGCACCGCATCCTTGGGCAGCAGGCTGACTGCCGTCGCGCCGGCGAACGAAAACACGAATGCCGTCGCCGCCGCGAACAGCACCGGCTGCCAGGGGAAACGCACATTGCGCGCGTAACGCCACGCGGCCGCCGCGGTGCCGAAGGCCGAACTGAATTTGTTGGTGCCGAACAGCAGCGCCGGCGTGTGCTGCGGCAGCACGGTGAACAGGCCGGGCAGCTGCACCAGTCCACCGCCGCCGACCGCTGAATCGACCATGCCGGCGATGAAGGCGATGGCCACCAGCCACCAGAGTTCGGGAGGAACCAGTTCCAGCACGTACAGCTACCTGCATGAGGGGGCGACAGCATACGCCTGAACAGGTTCCGAAGACCTCCGCGCCGGTTCCCATGGGGTGGGCGGGCGCGGCCCGTGCCGTGCGAAGATGCCCGCATGAGCAAGAACACCGAAGCCTGCCCCTGCGACCTGGATGCGGCGTATGCCGCCTGCTGCGGGCGCTACCATGCCGGCCAGCCCGCACCGGACGCGGCCTCCCTGATGCGTTCGCGCTACAGCGCCTACGTGCTGCGGCGTGCCGATTACCTGCTGGACAGCTGGCACCCCGACACGCGCCCGCAGGAACTGTCGCTCGACGAACCCTCCGGGCAGCGTACGCGGTGGCTGGGCCTGACCGTCCACGAACACCACCAGCAGGACGATCGCGCGGAGGTGCGCTTCACCGCGCGATACCGGATCGGCGGCGGCAGTGCGGTGAAGATGACCGAGCACAGCCGTTTCGAACGGATGGACGGTCGCTGGCTGTATCGGGACGCACGCTGATGGCGCGACGATGCCCGGCACGCACTGCGGAAACGTGCGCCAAACGCCGCCATGACATTCTCCTCACCGGCGCTGCAAGAAGCTCGGTGCGGTGAACCGCAACGTCGCCACGCCTGTCTTCTCCACCCGTCATGCCGAGCTGGCTGACCGCTTTGCCCATGTGCGCGGGCGCAGCATCGCGCTTGCCGCGCCGCTCAGTGCCGAAGACGCGATGGTGCAGAGCATGCCTGATGCCAGCCCGGCGAAATGGCACCTGGCCCACACCACCTGGTTCTTCGAACGTTTCGTGCTGGGTGCGCATGCGGACTACCAGCCGCTGGAACCGGAGTGGCATTTCCTGTTCAACAGTTACTACGAAACCGTGGGTCCAGCCCATGCACGCCCGCAGCGCGGCCTGCTTTCGCGTCCCAGCCTGGACCAGGTGCAGGCGTATCGCGCGCGCATCGATGCCCAGGTGCTCAGCCTGCTGCGCGACGCGATGCTGGACGAAGAATCCCTGGATCATCTGCAGCTTGGCCTGCATCACGAACAGCAGCACCAGGAGCTGCTGCTGACCGACATCAAGCACGCGCTGTGGAGCAACCCGCTGCAGCCGGCGTACCGTGACGATCTGGCAATACCCGCAACCGTTGCAGCCCCGCCACCGCAGTGGATTGAAAGCGGCGAGCGCATCGCCTGGATCGGCGCACCGCCGTGGCCGGAAAATCCCACGTTCGCCTACGACAATGAATCACCGCGCCATCGGGTGCTGGTGCCGGCCCATGCATTGGCCAGCCGGGCGGTGAGCAATGCGGAGTTCGCGCGCTTCATCGCCGATGGTGGTTACCGGCAGGTGCAGCTGTGGATGAGCGAAGGCTGGGCACTGTGCCAGGCGCAGGGGTGGCAGCACCCGCTGTACTGGGATGATGCCTGCGAACGCGAGTTCACCCTCGGCGGATGGCGCGCCATCGATCCTCATGCTCCGGTCTGCCACATCAGCTATTACGAAGCCGATGCCTACGCCCGCTGGGCCGATGCCCGGCTGCCCTCCGAATTCGAATGGGAAGCCGCCGCCAGCCTGCGTGTGGATGCCGCAGAGCCACACGGTCACTTCGCCGACGATGATCGGCTGCAGCCGGCCGCTGCCACGGGCCACGGTGGGCTGCAGCAGCTGCATGGCGACGTCTGGGAATGGACCCGCAGCGCCTATGGCGCATATCCCGGATTCCGTCCCTTCCCGGGCAGCCTGGGCGAGTACAACGGCAAATTCATGTGCGGGCAGTGGATCCTTCGCGGTGGCAGCTGTGCCACGCCGCGTGGGCACGTGCGCGCCACGTATCGCAACTTCTTCGACCCTTCCGCACGCTGGCAGTTTTCCGGTGTGCGCCTGGCACGGGATATTCCATGAGTACCGTACACGCGGCGCGGCAGGCGCTGACCGACCTGACGCCCAGCCGCGAACGTGTGCTGGATGACGTGGTCCGAGGGCTGTCGAGCCGGCCCCGGCGATTGCCGTCGAAGTATTTCTATGACGCAGCCGGCTCGGCACTGTTCGAGCAGATCACCCGGACACCGGAGTATTACCCCACCCGTACCGAGCTGGCGCTGCTGCGCGACTGCCTGGCGGACATCGCCGATGTGGTCGGCCCGCGGGCGCATGTCGTGGAACTGGGCAGCGGCAGCGGGCGCAAGACAGCGTTGCTGCTGCACGCCCTGCATGATCCGGTGGCCTATACCCCGATCGAGATCTCCCGTGCCGCGCTGCTGGCCAGTATCGATCACCTGGCGCCGGCCCTGCCGGACGTGGAAATGCTGCCGGTGTGCGCCGATTTCACCCAGCCGGTGGACCTGCCGCGACCGGCTCGCGAACCTGCGCGCCGGCTGATGTTCTTCCCTGGTTCCACGCTGGGGAATTTCGAACACGATGATGCCGTCGCGCTCCTGCGCGCCATGCACCAGACCATGGGCGAGGGGGGCATGGCGCTGGTGGGCATCGACCTGCACAAGGACACCGGTACGCTCGAATCGGCGTACAACGATGCCGCAGGCGTCACCGCTGCCTTCACGCTCAACCTGCTGCAGCGCCTGAACCGTGAGGTCGGCAGTGATTTCGATCTGGACGCGTTCCATCATCGCGCGCGGTACAGCGTGCCGCAGCTGCGCATTGAAACCGACCTGGTCAGCGACCGCGAGCAATCGGTCATGCTCGGTGGCCAGCGCTTCCACTTCGCGGCGGGCGAAGCCATCCGCGTCGAATACAGCCACAAGTACACCGAAGCGAACTTCCAGCAGCTGCTCGATGCCGCCGGCCTGCAGATCGTCGCACGCTGGGACAGCAGCGCCCCCCAGCCAGCGTTTGGCCTGCGCCTGCTGCGCCCGAGCCCGTAATGCCGGGTTCGGCCCGGCAACCGCAGGCAACGCGTCCGCGTTCGTGGCGCTACCATGCAGCAGCCACGGCATTACGAAGGACGCCATGCCCCTTTTGACCACGCTCGGCCTGGCTGCGGCGCTCGCAGCATCCCCGGCATCGGCCAACGCACCGGTGGCGGACGCCGCCTTCAGCACCTGCATGACCCAACTGCAGGCGACCGCGACCGCGCAGGGCATCCCGGCCGAACGCTTCCAGGCCCTTACCGTCGGGCTGCAACCCGACCCGACCGTGCTGCCGTTACTGGATGCGCAGCCCGAGTTCACCACGCCGATCTGGGATTACCTGGCCGCGCTGGTGGATGGGCAGCGGGTGGACGACGGCCGCGCGATGCTGGAACGACATCAGGCGCTGCTGCAGCAGGTATCGGCCCAGTATGGTGTCGATGCCGCGACCATCGTGGCGGTGTGGGGCGTGGAAAGCGATTACGGCCGCGTCTTCGGCAAACGCCCGCTGCTGCAGTCGCTGGCCACGCTGTCCTGTGCCGGGCGGCGGCAACCCTTCTTTCGCGGCGAACTGCTGGCCCTGCTCAGGCTCATCGACCAGGGCGATCTGCAGGGCGCAGGGCTGATGGGCTCGTGGGCCGGCGCCTTCGGGCATACCCAGTTCATGCCCAGCACCTATGCGCGTATCGCCGTGGACGGCGATGGCGACGGTCGTCGCGATCTGGTCGGCAGTATTCCCGATGCGTTGGCGTCCACCGCCAACTACCTCAAGCGTGCCGGATGGCGCACGGGCGAACCCTGGGGCATCGAGGTACGCCTGCCGCCGGGATTCAACACCACCCTGGCCGGTCGCACCCAGCGCAGGTCGCTGGCCGAATGGCGCGCACTGGGCGTGACCACGCAGGCAGGGGCCAGCATCGCGCCCGCCGGTCTGCCGGCCGATGCACGCGCCGCCCTGCTGCTGCCTGCCGGCAGGGCCGGTCCTGCCGTGCTGGTGTTCCGCAATTACGACGCCATCTACAGCTACAACGCCGCTGAAAGCTACGCACTGGCCATCGCCACGCTGGCTGATCGCCTGCGTGGCGGCAATGGATTCGCCGTAGCGTGGCCTACCGAGGATCCCGGCCTGGGTCGGCGCGAGCGCCGTGAGCTGCAGGCACTGCTGGCGGCGCGCGGGCACGACATCGGTGAAGTCGATGGCATGATCGGTACCGCCAGCCGGCGCGCCATCCAGGCCGAACAGCAACGCCTGGGCTGGGCCACGGCCGATGGCCGCGCCGGTCGTCGCATCCTGCAGGCGCTGCGGGATGCGCCCCCCGCGCCCGCCGTGGTGCCTGCGGTCACCCGCTTCGCGCTTCCTTCCAACCACAGCACGCTGGCGCAGTCACCAGCCGTGCGGAGCACTTCCAGCATGCAACAGATACAGGGTGTAACCAGTGGTCAGTTCCAGGGGCTTGATGCCTGGCTGGTGGAAACTCCGCAGGCCACCGCCGCCATCAGCGTGTTCGGCGGCCAGCTGCTGTCCTTCGTACCCAGGGGTGGCCAGGACGTGATGTGGCTGTCGCCACGCCGTGCCCCGCTGCCCACGCCCATCCGCGGCGGCAGCCCGGTGTGCTGGCCGTACTTCGGCCGCCAGGGGCAGGGTACCGACGTGCCCTCGCATGGTTTCGTGCGCACCTTGCCCTGGGAGCTGAAGCAGGCGCGCAGGCGTGTGGACGGCAGCATCGAACTGATTCTCGCGCCGCCCGTGCTGGCCGACCTGGGGCTGCGCCTGCAGATGGTGGTGGTGGTCGGCAGCACGCTGCAGCAACAGCTGGTGACCGAAAACACAGGCAGCCAGCCGGCCAGCATCACCCAGGCCCTGCACAACTATTTCCGGGTGGGTGATGCCAGCCGGGTGGATGTGGACGGCGTGGATGGGCTGGAGTATCTCGACAAGTACGAGGACTACGCCCGGCCACGTCGCCAGCAGGGGCCTTGGAACCTGCGCGACCCACGCGATCCCGGCCGCAGCGATCGCATCTATACCCAGGCCGGCGGTCGCTATGTGCTGCGCGATCCGGTGCTCGGGCGCCGCATCACCATCGAAACCGCCGGCAGCCGATCGCTGGTGGCATGGAATCCGGGAGCGGATGCTGCCGCGAAGATGGCCGATGTCGGCGATGGCTGGCGGGACTATGTATGCCTGGAAGCGGCCAATGCCGGTCCGGACGTGATCACGCTTCCCGCAGGCGGCCGGCACGTGCTGCAGCAGACCCTGTCAGTGCAGCCGCTCTGATCGACAATCACGCGCCTCGGGTGCATGACGGCGGCCGTCGCCCGGGACCGTTGCCGGCCGGACCTCGGTAGGTAATGCCCGTTGGTGGCGGGGCCTGGTGGGTTTGGTGGGTGACGACCGCTGGTCGTCACGCTTCTCTCCGCAGCACCACCAGGCATACCGCGCCTGCCACCAGGCCCCAGAACGCCGATCCGATCCCGCCCAGCGACAACCCGGATGCCGTCACCAGGAACGTCACCAGCGCGGCCTCCCGGTCACGTTCGACGGCCAATGCACTGGCCAGGCTGTTGCCGATGGTGCCGAACAGCGCGATACCGGCCACGCAGGCGATGAGTTCGCCCGGGAACGCGGCGAACAGCGCGGCAACGGTGGCTCCGAACAGCCCCACCAGCAGGTAGAAACCGCCCGCGGCGATGGCGGCGGTGTAGCGTCGCGTGGGATCTTCGTGCGCTTCCCTGCCCATGCAGATCGCGGCGGTGATCGCCGCCAGGTTCATGGCGAACGCACCGAAGGGCGCCAGCACCATGTTCACCACGCCGATCCAGCCGATCACCGGGGACACGGGTACGTCATAGCCTGATGCGCGCATGACCGCCACGCCGGGGACGTTCTGCGACGCCATGGTCACCACCAGCAGGGGCAGCGCGATGCTGACAACGGCGGTCCATGACAGGCGTGGGCTGATCCATACCGGGGTGGCGACCTGCAGGCGCAGCTCCTGCAGCTGCATCGAACCTTGCATCGACGCGATTCCAATGCCGACCACCAGTGTGGCGATTACCGCGTAGCGTGGCGACCAGCGTCGGAAGACCAGCCATGTCGCCAGCATCGCAACGGCCATGCCCAGCTGGGTGCCCATGGACACGAACACATCCAGCCCGAAGCGCAGCAGCACGCCGGCCAGCATGCCGGCGGCGAGCGCCATCGGAACGCGCTGCATCATGCGGGCGAAGATGCCGGAGAAGCCCAGGATCGCACCCAGCGTGGCTGCCAGCAGGAATGCGCCCGTGGCTTCTGGCAGGCTGACGCCGCCGGCGCCGACGACCAGCATCGCCGCGCCTGGTGTGGACCAGGCCGTCACCACCGGCACGCGGTAACGCAGCGAGAGGCCGATGCAGGTGATGCCCATGCCCAGTCCAAGTGCCCACATCCACGAAGCGGTCTGCTGCTGGTCGGCGCCAACGGCCCGTGCGGCCTGGAACACGATCACCGCCGAGCTGGCAAAGCCCACCAGCACGGTGATGAAGCCCGCTGCCACCGCAGGCAACGAGATGTCGCGCCACCATGCACGCCGAACGACCACTTCCATTGCTGCTGCTCCAGACGAGAACGCTGCAATAGATACCGGTTGCGCGGTCATGCGCGCAACGCGTGCATGACCGCGCGCCGCAGCCGACGGCCTGGCAGCGACACGCGTGTTGCCAGGGATGTCATGAAACTGAAAAAAGATGTTGACGTATTCCGTGGGATCTCTACAATTCGCTCCCTCGCTGCAACGCAACGCTTTCTTCGGAAAGCAGCGCGGAAACAGCACGCCAAACCGCCGTGCGATGTCATCGAACGAAGGTGTTGACGGACTGGAAAAGTCCGGCATAATAGGCGGCTCGCAACGACGAAAGGCCTACGGGTTGGACGTCGAAGCAGCATCGGCAACAACGTCCACTTCGGTGAGACGGCCTTGAAAAAAGGTGTTGACGAGGCGGAAAAGCCGGCTATAATGGGCGGCTCGCTACGACGGAAACGTCGCAGCACACGGGAACGGCGCTGAGGCCGCT
>Ga0160444_100162_pt1 | contig 65903 bp, 56 predicted proteins | sample HID1972K_E1MG_FD_108232 | JGI IMG/M metagenome (GOLD analysis project Ga0160444, IMG submission 108232) | Enriched pill bug-associated microbial communities from UW Madison campus, WI, USA - HID1972K_E1 MG | ecosystem: Host-associated > Arthropoda: Insects > Digestive system > Unclassified ... | reverse complement strand
CTTCCAGCTCGCGCACCACCACCGGCACTTCGTCCAGGCCGGCCAGCTGCGAGGCGCGCCAGCGGCGCTCACCGGCGACGATTTCGTAGTTGCCGTCCGGCAGCTGGCGCGCCAGGATCGGCTGGATCACGCCCTGGGAGCGGATCGAATCGGCCAGTTCGGACAGCTTGGCCTCGTCCATGTCGCGGCGCGGCTGGTACTTGCCCGGCTGCAGCTGGCCCACCGGGAGCTTGCGCAGCACTTCACCGGGCAGCGGCTCGATCACCGCAGTGGCCTGTACCTGGCTCATCGATGCCTTCGGGCCCAGCAAGGCGTCCAGGCCGCGGCCAAGGCCACGCTTCTTCCCTGCAGCGGGCTTGGTGCTCATCAGGCAGTCTCCACGGCCTTGGCGGCCTTGTTGCGTTCGTTGTTGCGGCGGATGATCTCGCCGGCCAGCCCGAGATAGGCCACGCCACCGCGCGAGGCGCGGTCGTAGCCGACGATGCTCTGCCCGTGGCTGGGCGCTTCGGCCAGGCGCACGTTGCGCGGCACGATGGTACGGAACACCAGGTCGCCGAAGTGGTCGGTCAGCTCGCCGGACACCGCGTTGGCCAGGTTGTTGCGCACGTCGAACATGGTGCGCAGCACGCCTTCGATCTCCAGCACCGGGTTGAGGTTGCCGCGCAGCGCTTCGATGGTTTCCACCAGCGCGCTCAGGCCTTCCAGCGCGTAGTACTCGCACTGCATCGGCACCAGCACCGAATCAGCGGCAGCCAGCGCGTTCAGGGTCAGCAGCGAAAGCGCCGGCGGGCAGTCGATCAGGATGAAGTCGTACTCGCCGCGGATCGGCGCCAGCGCACGCTTCAGGCGCTGCTCGCGCTCGCCCTGCCCCATCAGCTGGATTTCCGCCGCGGTCAGGTCGATGTTGCCCGGCAGCAGGTCATAGCCTTCGGCGGCCTTCACCCTCACATCGGCCGCGGTGCTCTCGCCAAGCAGCAGGTCGCAGGTGGACGCTTCCAGCTCGCGCTTGTCCACGCCGCTGCCCATCGTCGCATTGCCCTGCGAATCGAGGTCGACCAGCAGCACGCGCTTGGGCGCGCTGGCCAGCGCGGCGGCAAGATTGACGGCGGTCGTGGTCTTGCCGACGCCACCCTTCTGGTTGGCGATGGCGATGATGCGGGCCATGCGGGTGAGCCTCGTCGACGGTTGCTGGAACGGGTCATTATGCGTACAACCGGCCCCGGGCGGAAATCCGCGTTCGCCATCGCCCTGACCGGCAAGGCACGGCGCGCCGCGTCATGGCCCGGTAACGGTCACCAGGTGACGCTCGCCGGACAGGCCCGGAACGTGCAATGGCAGCACTTCGCGCACCTGCCAGCCGGCCGGCAGCGCGGCGATTTCCTCATGCGGATGCACGCCTTTCATTGCCAGCAGCACGCCGCCGGGCCGCAGCAGGTGGCCGCCCACGCGCACGATGCCCTCCAGCGTGTCCATCGCCCGCGCGGTCAGCTGGTCGTACCGCCCGGGTTCGTCCAGTGCCTCGGCGCGCGATTCAGCCACCCGCGCGTTGGCCAGCCCGAGCTGGCGCACCGCCTCGCGCATGAAGCGGGCCTTCTTGCCGTTGCTCTCCACCAGCGTCACCCGCAGGCCCGGGCAGGCGATCGCCAGCGGGATGCCGGGCAGGCCCGGGCCGGTACCCAGGTCGGCCAGGCTGCCGTCGGCCACGTGCGGTTGCATCGCCAGCGAATCGAGCAGGTGGCGGGTGACCATCTCCTGCGGATCGCGGACGGCGGTGAGGTTGTAGGTCTGGTTCCAGCGATGCAGCAGGGCCAGGTAGCGCAGCAGGGCCGGCGCCAGCGCCGCATCCAGGCGCAGTTCGGCCAGCCCCTGCTGCAGCGTGTCGGCTACGCCGGGCGGAAGGTCATGTTCGCTCATGGGCGCATTATCGCCGGTTTTCGCGTGGGTAAGCGGCCGTTACAGGCGGTGCCAGGCCAGCGCGGCCCGGAACTGGTCGCTGGCCTGCCATTCGTGCAGGTGCCAGCGCGCGGCATCGCCCAGTTCGCCATCGCACCAGCGCAGGTGCAGCGCACCGTCAGCCGCGGGGGCAAGCCATAGCCGATGCAGGCCGAAGGATAGTCCCTGGCCGTGTGCTTTCAGCACCGCCTCCTTGGCACACCAGACACGGAAGAACCAATGCTCGCGCTGGGCCTCGGGCAGGCTTTCCAGCCATTGCACCTCGGCCGGGTGGAAGAAGCGCCGGATGATCTCCAGCAGCCGCGGGCGCGGGCGCAGCAGCTCCAGGTCCACGCCCAGCCGCACGCCTTCGCCCAGGGCCACCAGCAATACATCGCCGCTGTGGCTCCAGCCGGTGCCCTGATGGGACAGCGCGCCGGTCAGCTCCGGCCGGCCGCGCGGATCGCGTACCAGCGGCAGGGCTGACGGTTCGCCGCCCAGTGCTTCGGCAAGCACCTGGCGCGCCTGCGGTTCACCGCGCTGCCCGGGCACATGGGTACGACGCCAGACCCTCACCGGTCCGAACTGCCATGGCCCGTCCAGGGTCGCCGGCAGGGTCATCGGCGTACCGGATGCGGAGTGCACGGCGGTTTCACAGCTGAACGCGTCAACTGGAGACTCTTTGGACGAGGAGACGCAGCAATGGGCATCATCATCTGGTTGATCGTCGGTGGCATCGTCGGCTGGCTTGCCAGCCTCATCATGCGGCGCGATGCGCAGCAGGGCATCATCCTCAACATCGTGGTCGGCATCGTCGGCGCGCTGATCGCCGGTTTCCTGTTCGGCGGCGGCATCAATGAAGCGATCACGGTGCGTACGTTCCTGTTCTCGCTGATCGGCGCGGTGATCCTGCTGGCGATCGTCAACCTGTTCACCCGCAAGAGCATACGGTAAACAGAACGGCAGGCGGCTTCGGGGCCCGGCATCCGCCGGGCCTCGTCGCATCCAGCGATCGGCGTCCACTCAGCCCAGCTGGACCCACGCCGGTGCATGATCGCTGGGGCGATCCCAGGTGCGCGGTTCGCGGTCGACCCCGGAGGCCAGCGCCGATACCTTCAGCGCGTCCGATACCAGGGTCAGGTCGATGCGCAGTCCCAGGTCGCGACGGAAACCCGCCGCACGGTAGTCCCACCAGCTGAACACGCCCGCCTCTTCATTGTGCAGGCGGAAGCCGTCGTGCAGCCCGAGCTGCAGCAGCTTGTTCAATGCCCCCCGCTCGGCGGTGGAGGTCAGGATGTGGTTTTCGTTCCAGACCAGCGGATCGTGCACATCGCGCTCGTCGGGCGCGATGTTGAAATCGCCCAGCACGATCAGTTTCGGATGACGCTGCAGCTCTTCGGCAACCCAGGCCTGGACCGCTTCCAGCCAGCGCAGCTTGTAGGCGTACTTGTCGGTGCCGACATCCTGGCCATTGACCACATAGAGATTGATCACCCGCAGGTCGCCGAACGTGGCGGCGATGACGCGTTTCTGCTCATCCTCGAAGCCCGGGATGCCGATCTGTACGTCCTGCGCCGGCTCGCGCGACAGCAGCGCCACGCCGTTGTAGGTCTTCTGGCCCGCGAACACACTGCGGTAGCCGGCACCGGCCAGCGCCGCGTCGGGGAACCTGTGGTCTTCCAGCTTGGTTTCCTGGATGCCGACGATGTCCGGGGCAAAGTCCTTCAGCCACTGCTCCAGGTGCGGCAGGCGGACGTTGAGCGAATTGACGTTCCATGAGGCGATTTTCATGGCGGGCATCTTACCTGCCATGGACGGGGCATTGCCGGCGGCTCCCCTCGGCGATCCCGTGGCGCCTGGACGCCGGCACGCGATGCCGAACCCCTTTTGCACCAAGCGCTGGCCCTTCATTTTCACTTCACTTTGCGGCGCGTAATTTCACAAGTTATTGTGACGCCCGTCACATCATTCGCAGGGCAACGCCCGAGGGGGTTCCATGTCAGGTATGACGTTTACGAGTTCCGCTATCCACCCGGCATGGAGCGCGAAGCGAAAGCGCCTCACGCTGCTTGCAACGGCCATCGTCGGTGTGCTGATCGCCGATGGCAACGCATGGGCCCAGCAACGCGTGATCACCTCGGATACCGAACTCTCCGCCGCGGATAACCCGATCGGCGGCGTGGTCGTGAACAACGGCGCGGCACTCACCGGCACGGGCATCATCTTCAACCAGAGCTCCAACCGTTACGGCGTGCTGGTCAACAGCGGAACGGCCAGGTTGTCGGGCGGCTCGATCGAACAGGCGGGAACCGCCAAGTACGTTGTCGGCGTCGGCGTCGTCTCGGGCACGGCGCAGATCGAGGACATGGACATCACGATCAACGGCGCGGCGGACGCGGGCGGGCTGTATGTCAACGGCGTCAATGCGGCCATTTCGGCAGACAACGTCCGGATCGCAGTGAATGCGACGGGCTCCAGTTCCGCCGAACCAGCGGCCGGCATCAAGGGCCGGCTGGGCACGGTTTCGATTTCCAACAGCACGGTATCGACCACCGGCGTGCGCACCTACGGGCTGTTTGCCTCCGGGCAGCCGAGCGGCAATTCATCGATCCACAGCACGGCAAACCAGGTGGAGACATCCGGCGATCAGAGCTTTGGTGCCTATGCTTTCTCCTCTGCCACCAGCGGTAGCGGAACAATCGTTCTGGAGGGTGGATCCATCACGACCCACGGCGGCAACGCCTATGGGCTGCGTGTACAGGGCCCTGCCGCGGCGATCTCCGCGACGGACGGCCTGCAGATAACGACCTCCGGCGACGTAGCGAACGGAGCTTATATAGATGGTGGTGGCAATGTCACCATGACCGGCGGCGGTATCACCACCTCCGGCGCCCGCGCGGCGGGCGTACTGGCCGACCAGGCCGGCTCCGCCTTTACCGGCAGGGATGTCGCCATCCAGACCGGAGGCCTTCGGGGTTATGGCGTCCAGGCCAATGCCGGCGCTTCGGTTTCGCTGACGGGAGGCTCGGTCACCACGGCGAACGCAACGGGCCGGGGAACCCAGAATGGCGATGGCTCGCGGGCTTACGCGCTCTATGCCGATGGCGCTGGTAGCACGGTGTCGGCGACAGGCACCAGGATCTCCACGCTCGGCCAGCGCGCCTATGGCGCTTATGCCCTGGGTGGAAGCCAGATCGACCTGAACAACGCCTCGATTTCGACCGAAGGTTTCATGGCCTATGGCGTGTACGCCTCCGGCGCCGGCTCGGTCCTGAACGCCAACAACGTGAACGTCACCACGCGCGGACAGGTCGGCGATGCCATCTGGGCCTACGACGGCGGCGTCGTCAATGTCACCGGTGGCGTCTACCAGGTGCTGGGCGAGCGCAATCCCGCAGTGCCGAATGAAACCGCCAGCGGCCTGGTCGCCGTCGGCGGCGTGGGGGGCACCGGCGCCGGCATCATCAATGCGACCGGCATCCAGGTCACCACCACCGGTGCCAATGGTGTCGGCCTGCAGGTGGGCGGCGAGATCGGTACCCAGGCCACCTCCGGCCTGATCCGCCTGGCCGACAGTTCCATCACCGTCAACGGAGCGAACGCCTATGCGGCGGGCGTGCATCATGGCAGCACGTTGTCCGCCACCGGATCGACGTTGGTCGCACGCCAGGGCGTCGGCATCAAGCTGACGGACACTGCAACGGTCTCCCTCGTCGGCACGACGGTCCAGTCGGCAGGGCAGACGCTGCTGTCCGAGCTGAACAGTGCCGGGCAGACCCAGACCATCCGCATCGGCGATGGCTCGGTGGCCACCTCCAACAACGGGACCCTGCTGCAGGTCAACCGCAGCCAGGCCGGCGGTGACGGCGTGGTCGACCTGAAGCTCGGCGCCGGTTCGGTGACCAGCGGCGATATCGTGGACACCGATGCGAAGGTCGGCGGCGGAACGGACGTGACGCTGGAACAGGGTGCCGCATGGACCGGGTCCCTGCGGGGCGTGCGCAATTTCGCCGCCGCCGCCGGTGGATCCGCATCGTTTGAAGATGGCGCCCGGATCGAAGGCGACCTGTCGGCCGATGGCGCCGCCTATACCTTCGGCCAGGGCGGTGCGACGATCAGCGGCAGCGTTTTCCTTGCCAATGGTTCCACCACCTACGGTGGCAGCGTGGCCACGCCGATCATTGTTGCTGGCGATGTAGGTATCGATCAGACCTCCATCTTCGGTGGCAACTGGAACATCGGGGGCGACCTGGACAATGCCGGCGTCCTGTCGCCCGGCAACTCCATCGGTGTCGTGAATGTGGCAGGAGACGTCCGTCTCGCACCCAGCAGCATCTATGCGGTCGAGGTCGATGCGAGTGGCAACGCGGACCGGGTCAACGTGGGGGGTACGGCGTCGCTTGCCGGCGGGGTATCCGTTTCGGCGATCGACGGCATCCTGATCGGCACCCCGTATACCATCCTGACGGCGGGTGGCGGTTTCGCCGGAACCACCTTCGACAGTCTTTCCTACAACAGCGATTACGCGTTCATCTATCCGTTCCTGAGCTACGACGCCAACACCGTGTTCCTGACCATGGGACGCAGCGATACCCCGTTTGCCGTGGCCGGCTCGACGCCCAACCAGCTGGCGGTAGCCGGTTCGCTGGATACGCTGGCGCTGACCAGCCCGCTCGTCAACGCCGTAGCGCGGTCTTCGGTCGACGATGTTCGCGCCGGACTGGATTCCCTGTCGGGTGAGATCCATGCCGCTGCGAAATCGGCCCTGATCGAACAAAGCCACTACATCCGCAACGCCGCCAACGCACGCCTGCGTTCGAGCACCGGCCCGTCGCCGGCCGCCGGCCTGGCCGGTTCGGGCAGCGGCGCCGGCGTGTCCGCCCCGCGCGGTTCCGATGGCCTCGGCGGCTGGTTCGCAGGCTTCGGTGGCGCGGGAGAGCTGGACGCCGACAGCAACGCCGCCAAGCTCGATCATTCCGTCGGTGGCTTCCTGGCCGGCCTGGACGTGGGAGCGGAAGACTGGCGCGTAGGCGCCCTGGTGGGCTACAGCCGTTCCACCTTCGATCTGGATGATCGCTTCTCCTCGGGAGGCAGCGACAACACGCACGTGGGCGTGTATGCGGGCGGCGAGTGGGGGCAGGTGGCACTGAGGACAGGCGTGGGCTACTCCTGGCACGATATCGACACCAGCCGTTACGCCCTCTTCGGCGATCCGGTGCGGATGCGCTCCAGCTACGACGCCAACACGTTGCAGGCCTTCGGCGAGCTTGGCTATCGCCTGGACGCGGGACTGACCAGCTTCGAACCCTTCGTCAACGTGTCCTACGTGCGCCTGCGCACCGAGGACTTCCGCGAAGACCCAGGCATCGCGGCCCTGTCCGGCACCGGCGACGAGACCGAAACGCTGTTCGGCACGCTCGGCCTCAGGGCGTCCCGGCAGATCGGCATCGGAACGGCGACGGCCTCGTTGAACGGGATGGTGGGCTGGCGGCATGCCTTCGACGACACGATGCCGGTCTCCCGTCATGCCTATGCCGGTGGCGAGCTTTTCACCGTGTCGGGCGCGGCCATCAACGAGAATGCAGCCGTCATCGAGGCCGGGCTGGATATCGATCTGGGCCCCTCCTCGACGCTGGGGCTCTCCTACAACGGCCAGTTGGGCTCCAATGTCGAACACGGCTTCAACGCCCGCCTCGGAATCCGTTTCTAGGCTGACGACAGCGGTTGAAGGTTGAAGGCGAAATGGCGCGGAGCGATCCGCGCCATTTCCGTTTCAGTCGCAGCGCCGGCCGCCGCCTGCGGGCCCGGTGAAATGAAAAGGGCCGTGGCATTGCCACGGCCCTTCCGGTGTCGCATGACCTCCGGCGTTACTTGGTGATGTCCACGTCCTTGGTCTCGCGCAGGAACAGGCCACCGACCACGACCGTCATCAGCGCGATGATGATCGGATACCACAGGCCGTAGTACAGATTGCCGGTACCGGCCACCAGCGCGAACGAGATCGCCGGCAGGAAGCCACCGAACCAGCCGTTGCCGATGTGGTATGGCAGCGACATCGAGGTGTAGCGGATGCGGGTCGGGAACAGCTCGACCAGGTAGGCGGCGATCGGGCCGTACACCATCGTCACGTACAGCACCAGGATCCACAGCATGAGGATCGTGCCGGCGATGTTGATGCGCGCGCCATCCGCCTTGGCCGGGTACCCGGCGGCGGTCAACGCACCCTTCAGCTCGGCCGCGAACGCATCGGCCTTGGCCTTGCCTTCGTCCTTGCCCAGGCCGGCGGCCTCGTACGAGGTCACTTCGGCGTCACCCAGGTTCACCACCGCCAGCGATCCGGCGGAAGCGGCCTGCACGTCGTACGGCACGCCCGCCTTGGTCAGCGCGGCGGTGGCCACGTCGCACGAACTGGTGAACTTGCGCAGGCCCACCGGATCGAACTGGAACGAGCAGGTGGCCGGATCGGCGACGACCAGCGCCGGCGAGGTCGAACGCGCTTCCTCGATGGCCGGGTTGGCGAAGTGGGTCAGGCCCTTGAACACCGGAATGTAGGTGACGGCGGCCAGCAGGCAGCCGGCCAGGATGATCTTCTTGCGGCCGATACGGTCGGACAGCCAGCCGAAGAAGATGAAGAACGGTGTACCCAGTGCCAGGGCAGCGGCGATCAGCAGGTAGGACGTGGTGGCATCGACCTTGAGCATGCTGCTCAGGAAGAACAGTGCGTAGAACTGGCCGCCGTACCACACCACGGCCTGGCCGGCCGCCGCACCCAGCAGCACCAGCAGCATCAGCTTCAGGTTGCCGTCCTTGAGGCTGTCGCGGAACGGCGTCTTGGAGCCCTTGCCCTCGGCCTTCATCTGCTGGAACAGCGGCGACTCGCTCAGCTGCAGGCGGATCCACACCGAAATACCCAGCAGCACGATCGACACCAGGAACGGAATGCGCCAGCCCCATGCTTCGAAGGCTTCGTTGCCCAGGAAGTAGCGGCAGGCCAGGATGATCAGCAGCGACATGAACAGGCCCAGGGTCGCGGTGCACTGGATGAAGCTGGTGTACAGGCCACGCTTGTCCGCCGGCGCATGCTCGGCCACGTACGTTGCCGCGCCGCCGTACTCGCCGCCCATGGCCAGGCCCTGTGCCAGGCGCAGGATGATCAGGATCACCGGAGCGGCGAAGCCGATCGACGCATAGTTGGGCAGCACACCGACCAGGAAGGTCGAGATGCCCATGATCAGGATCGTGACCAGGAAGGTGTATTTGCGGCCGATACGATCGCCGAGGCTGCCGAAGAATGCCGCGCCGAACGGCCGCACGAAGAAGCCGGCGGCGAAGGCCAGCAGCGCGAAGATCATGCCGGTGGTTTCGTTGACGCCGCTGAAGAACTGCTTGGCGATGATCGCCGCGAGCGAGCCGTACAGGAAGAAGTCGTACCACTCGAACACCGTGCCGAGGCTCGATGCGAAAATGACCTTTTTATGGCCCTTGGTGAGTGTTGCCGGTGCAGGCATGGGTGTGCTGGACATGAGACGCTTCCCCTCCGAAGCATGTGGGTAATGCCGGGCCGCGCCCGGCAATCGAAACCGTGAAGACGGTGGCGACCGGACCGGCCGCCACCGTCGATTCCTCAGAAGCTGTACTTGGTGGTGAACTGCAGGCGGCTGATGTCGCCCTTGCGGCCATCCTCGATCTCACGCACGCCGTACATCAGCTCCGCGCCGACATCGACCTTGGGCAGCGGCGAATAGAACACGTTGCCGCGGATGCTCTGCACGCTCTTGGTCACCAGCGGGCCGAGGCTGCCGTCGTTGTCGTAATCGCTGCGCGCGTAGATCAGGTTGGTGCGCAGCTTCGGACTGAAGGCATGCCGCCAGCCCACGTAGCCCGCCAGCACGCCGGTGGTGGCCAGCTCGTCGCGGGCCGCGTCGTAGGCGGTATCGGCGGTGATGCCCAGGCCGATGTAGCGCGCGATGCCTTCACCGCCGGTGAGCTGGTAGTGCAGCGAATCGTTGTCGGCCATCACCCATTTGCCGCCCAGGGTCAGGCCGCCGGCGATCTTGTCCGCATCCGCGCCGGTGCCCTGGTTGTCGACCTTCAGCTGGCGGACCAGGCCACCGACACCGAAGGTGCCCCAGTCGCCCTTCCAGCCATAACGCAGGGTCAGGTCGGGCAGGCTGCCGCGGTCGGAGTTGGCGGTGGCATTGGTCCATGCGCCGGTGACCGGGTCGCGGGTACCGGTGAGCGTGGTGGTTTCCGGATTTTCCAGCGCGACGCTGAAGCCGCCGTTGGTGTAGCGCACCTGCGCCTGGCGCACGAACACCACGCCATCGGTCGGGCCGACGAAGTCCACCGCTTCGGGCAGCGAGCCGGCGTCCATGAAGTTCGACCAGGTCTGGCCGGCCATCCAGTTGTTCCAGTACATGTACGCATGGCGCAGGGTCACGCCGTAGGTATTGGTCGCGGTCTGGTTGCCCAGCGAGTTGCCGAAGAAGTCCATTTCGAAGAACGCGCCGGCCTTGTCGCCGGATTCGCTGACATTGTCGATGCCCAGGTTGAAGCGCGAGAACTTGGCGTGGGCGTTGTAGTCCACGTCCGAGCGCTCGCCACTGCCGCCGGCACCGGCCACCGGCGTCTGGCCCGGCAGGTACAGCGCGCGGCCGGTGGCATCGTCGGCCAGCTGGCCATCGCCGGTCTGGGTGGCCAGGAAATCCGCCTTGATGAAACCGCCGATCTTGACCGTGGTGCCCGGCGTGGCCCCCGGGGTGAGCGTGGTGACCTGGATCGGCTGCTTGCCGGCCGGCACCGCCGGCTTCTGCTCGGCCTGTACCGTCCTGACTTCGGCGACGGCCTGTTCGGCCTGGATGATCTGCGTCTGCTGCTGTTGCTGCGATGACAGCAGCAACTGCACCTGCCGCTCCAGCTCGACGACGCGCGCTTCCAGTGCCCGCTCTTTCGCGGTCTGCGCGAATGCCATGCCCGGCGCGACCAGCGCGACCAGCATGCAGGCCGCCAAGGGCTTGCGCAGGGTCTTCAATGTACGGTGGCTCATGTTGCCCTCTCTCCCAGGTGGCAAATCGAAAGCCGCGCGTGGGGCACGGTCCGGGCTGAGCCTGCGGTGCTGTCGTACGCAACCGCTATTGGCCATTAGTCGTATCCACGTGCCCAGGCCGGCCCCGCCGGGCGCCGTCCGCTGCCCGCACGCCCTGTTCCCGGCCCCCGGTTTCGACCATGGTCTAAGCGCCACGGTGCCGCGCGCGGGTGGCGATGGGGCAAACTGGAGGTCAACGTGGTCGTTGATGCTGCGACCGCACATACAAGTCAATCGTGCAAGTGAGGGTGCCATGGCTGATCTTTATCCCGTCGATCCGCAGTTCGCAGCGAAGTCGCGCATCGACAAGACCACTTACCAACAGCAGTACCAGGCATCCCTGGATGATCCCGATGCCTTCTGGGGCAAGGCCGCCGGACGCCTGGACTGGTTCCGCGAACCGACCACGATCAAGAACGTCAGCTATGACCTGGCCGACTTCCGGATCAGATGGTTCGAAGATGGCGAGCTCAATGCCAGCGTGAACTGCCTGGACCGCCAGCTGGAGAAGCGTGGCGACAAGACCGCGCTGCTGTTCGAGCCGGACAGCCCGGATGCGCCGGCCCAGCACGTCACCTACCGCGAGCTGTACGAACGCACCTGTCGCCTCGGCAACGCGCTGCGCAATCTGGGGGTCGGCAAGGGCGACCGCGTCACCATCTACCTGCCGATGATCGTCGACGCCGCCGTGGCCATGCTGGCCTGCGCGCGCATCGGTGCGATCCACTCGGTGGTGTTCGGCGGCTTCGCGCCGAACTCGATCGCCGACCGCGTCAGCGATTGCCAGAGCAAGCTGATCATCACCGCCGACGAAGGCCTGCGCGGCGGCAGGAAGGTGCCGCTGAAGGCCAACGTGGATGCGGCGCTGAAGCTGCCCGGTACCAACACGGTGGAAACCGTGCTGGTGGTGCGCCATACCGGTGGCGCGGTGGACATGCAGGCCCCGCGCGACCGCTGGTTCCACGACGTGGTGGACAGCCAGCCGACGCAGTGCGAGCCGGAGCGCATGAACGCCGAGGATCCGCTGTTCATCCTCTACACCTCCGGCTCCACCGGCAAGCCCAAGGGCGTGCTGCATACCACCGCCGGTTACCTGCTGTATGCGGCCTACACCCATGAAGCGGTGTTCGACCTGCGCGAGGACGACATCTACTGGTGCACCGCCGACGTGGGCTGGGTCACCGGGCACAGCTACATCGTCTACGGACCGCTGGCCAACGGCGCGACCTCGCTGATGTTCGAAGGCGTTCCCAACTTCCCGAGCACTTCGCGCTTCTGGGAAGTGATCGACAAGCACAAGGTCAGCCTCTTCTACACCGCCCCCACCGCCATCCGTGCGTTGATGCGCGAAGGCGACGATCCGGTGAAGAAGACCTCGCGTGCGTCGCTGCGCCTGCTCGGCAGCGTTGGCGAACCGATCAATCCCGAAGCCTGGCGCTGGTACTACGAGGTCGTCGGCGACAGCCGCTGTCCGATCGTCGATACCTGGTGGCAGACCGAAACCGGCGGCATCCTGATCTCGCCGCTGGCCGGTGCGATGGACCTCAAGCCGGGTTCGGCGACCCTGCCGTTCTTCGGCGTGCAGCCGGCACTGGTGAACGCCGACGGCGAAATCCAGGACGGCCCGACCGAAGGCAACCTGATCATCCGCGACTCCTGGCCGGGCCAGATGCGCACCGTGTACGGCGATGACCAGCGCTTCATCGATACCTACTTCCGCACCTATCCGGGCAGCTACTTCACCGGTGACGGCTGCCGCCGCGACGAGGACGGCTACTACTGGATCACCGGCCGCGTCGACGACGTGATCAACGTGTCCGGCCATCGCATCGGCACCGCCGAAGTGGAAAGCGCGCTGGTCTCGCATCCGAAGGTGGCCGAAGCCGCCGTGGTCGGCTTCCCGCACGACGTCAAGGGACAGGGCATCTATGCCTATGTCACCCTGATCGCCGACGAGGCACCGAGCGATGAGCTGCACAAGGAACTGGTGGCGTGGGTGCGCAAGGAGATCGGCCCGATCGCCACGCCGGACCACCTGCAGTGGGCGCCGGGCCTGCCGAAGACGCGCTCGGGCAAGATCATGCGCCGCATCCTGCGCAAGATCGCCGAGAACGCGCCGGACCAGCTGGGCGACACCTCGACCCTGGCCGATCCGTCGGTGGTGGCCTCGCTGGTGGATGAGCGCAAGGTGCGTTGACCTGTGCATGGGCCGGAACCCCCCGGGTTCCGGCCCCGACCAGGACTTGCCCGCGGGTTGTTTTTGGCTTCCCGTCATCCCTGCTGCCGTAAGCTGAGACCATGCCCACCCTCCTGATTGCCGACGACCATCCGCTGTTCCGCGAAGCGCTTCGTGGCGCGGTCCAGCGCGTCATCCCCGGCGTGCAGCTGTTCGAGGCCGACAGCGTGGAAGCCCTGTACGTGCTGGCCGACCAGCACAACGATGCCGACCTGGTGCTGATGGACCTCAACATGCCCGGTGCGCAGGGGTTCAACGCGCTGGTGCACATGCGCTCGCTGCATCCGCACCTGCCGGTGGTGGTGGTGTCCGCGCGCGAAGAAGCCACGGTGATGCGCCGCGCGCTCGACCATGGCGCGTTCGGTTTCATTCCCAAATCCGCCGATTCGGACACCATCGGCCAGGCGCTCGGCGCGATCCTGGATGGGGAAACCTGGGCGCCACCGGAAGCACACAACGTGCCGCCGACCGAACGCGAGGAACGCGAAGTCGGCCAGCGCCTGCGCGAACTGACCCCGCAGCAGTTCCGGGTGCTGCAGATGCTCGGCGCCGGCCGCCTCAACAAGCAGATCGCCTACGACCTCAATGTGTCCGAAGCGACGATCAAGGCGCATGTCACCGCGATCCTGCGCAAGCTGGGCGTGACCAACCGCACCCAGGCGGTGCTGATGGCCGGCAAGCTGGCCATCGACGACGAACAGATCGTCCTGCCGCCCGAAGAAGAGTGACCATCGCGGGACGGATGACCGCTGGTCATGGCGGGTGACGACCGTTGGTCGTCACATTCTTCCCGGATCCGCCGGCATCGCCCGTCGCCCCGCGAAGCCCATGCCGCCGCTGGCGATATAGCCTGCGCTATGAATACCAGCCCTGCCTGCGCAATTCGCCGGAAACATGCTGCGCGCCCGGGCCGGTGCTAAGCTTCGCGTCCCCTTGGGGAGTAGCCTGTTTCCTGCTGAAGGAAGCGCCCGTATCAACATACTCGGCCAGTGCGCCGTGGTGCGGGCAGCCATGATGGTTGGCGAGACCAGCGGTCCGCGTGCGCAACGACAGGTTGGGCGCGAGCGCGGCCCGTACGTCCATCTTCGCCCGACCTGCCGTGCCCCTGATGTCTCCTGTTTCCATTCTTCTGATCGGCTTTGCCATGTCCACCGATGCGTTCGCTGCGGCGATCGGCAAGGGCGCCGCCATGCGCAGGCCGCTGTTCCGCGATGCGCTGCGCGCGGGCATCATCTTCGGCATCATCGAGGCCATAACGCCGATCATCGGCTGGCTGATCGGCCGCGCGGCACTGGAGTATGTCCAGGCCTGGGACCACTGGATCGCGTTCGGCCTGCTGGGTGCCCTCGGCGTGCACATGATCATCAACGGACTTCGCCATGATGCGGAAGAAGAGGACGATCCGTCGCGCCATGGGGGATTCTGGCACCTCGCGGTCACTGCGTTCGCCACCAGCATCGACGCCATGGCGGTCGGTATCGGCCTGGCCTTCATGGACGTCCATATCGGCGTCATGGCCACGGTGATCGGCCTGTGCACGCTGACCATGGTGACCATGGGCATCATGCTGGGCCGGGTGCTGGGCAATCTGGTAGGCAAGCGCGCGGAGATCATCGGCGGTGCGATCCTGATCGTCATCGGCGCGACGATCCTCTACGAACACCTCAGCGGCGCCGGCTGAGCGGGCGCCGGTCCGGCCGCGCGCATTTCAGAGATTCCACCATCGTGCCGGCTGCGCGTCGGTGTGGTAGTCCGCGATGCCCACCAGTTCGTAACCGGTCGCCATGCGCCGATGCAGCAGGCGCCACCGGTTGCGGCCTGAAAGGCCGTCCAGGTGGATGTCGCGGGCGATATAGCGTTCACCGCCCACGGTCACGGAATGTCCCGTCGTGCGCCCCTGGGCAAGATCCTCCACGATACTGTCGATGTCCGACAGCGTCCTGCTCCGTTCGGCGAGATGTGCACATTGCTGCCGCAGTACCTTCCCCACCACCACCACCGGAGTCGTCGATGCTCCCGGTTTGCGTCGGTCCTGGGCCGCACCAGGCACTGCATCGCGCAAGGCTTCGGCTGGTCGCCGCCCGGGGTTTCGGCGTCGCAGCTCCACCAGGGGTTGCGGGCGGCAGTCGGGAAGCGACGCGGCAGCCTGGCGTGACCGCGGCTGCGCCGTGGTCGGCAACGGTTCCCGGCTCTGCGCGGACCGGCCCCGTGCCGCATCGTGGCGCTGGCAGGGAACGGGCTCGAACACCCGCGCGCGGAATCCGCAATGGGCGTGCAGCTCAAGCACCATGTGCACGGCATTCCCGCTGGCGAACACCATGGCGGGATCCTTCGCCTCGTTCATCCGGGCCCGCACCGCGTCCGCGATGTCCTGCTTGATGGCGCCGATGAAATAGCGGTTCTCGGCGAGTCGACTCACCACGACCGGGATGCGCTCGGCGCAATGCGCCGCGTAGAAATGGGCCAGTACCTTCTCGACCAGGGCATTGCAGTGCACGCCACGCTCCCCGCAATGGGCCCGGAAGCCAGCGAGCAGCTCCGCCAGCCTGGCCTGCAGGTGGTCGTATACATGACATACCGCGGCGCGTTGTTCGATGGTGACCCTGTTGTCCTGCAACAGTCGCCGCGTCCCCCGATGGGACTGCAGGAACTCCCAGCGCAGTCGATGCGCGTCCTCCCTGGAATGTGCGCCACGCGAAATCTGCAGCGACACGCTGCCCAGCGCCGCGCCCACCGCCGCCCCCGCATGCAGCGATGCGGACGCATTCCAGCACTGTGCCAGGCATGACATCAACGCGCCGATGCCCGCCCCGGCGGCGATCGACAACGGTCCCGCATCCGGCGATTGCAGCGGCGTGTTGAGAACGGAAGAGACCAGGGCTCCGCAGGAGAACGCGTCCGATCCTGTTGAAGATGACGCAGGCGGCGGTACCGGGGTGGTGCCGGTCGTGGCGGGCACAGGCGCGATGGCGGGCAAAACGGCGACTCGGTTGACTCGGGAACGTCTCTTTACCTTGAACGCATGTTGCTAGCCATCAGGAAAATTGCAGCTTTGCGGCATCGCGCTGCCGCTGCCGGCTTATGCTTTCGGCCGCGCATACGCTGCCAGGAACGCACGCAGCGAGGCCGGCTTGATCGGCTTGGTCAGCACCCGGTAACCACGCTCCCGCGCCATCCGCTTCAACTCGTCGCGACCGTCGGCGGTCAACAGCGCGCCGGGCAGGTCCGCACCGGCCGCTTCGCGCAGGGCGACCAGTGTGTCCAGTCCATCCAGCCGGTCATGCAGGTGGTAATCCACCAGCATCACGTCCGGCCGCTCGCCGATGCGCTGCAGCGCCTGGTCGACCGTGCTGGCGGTGATCACCTGCACCTGCCAGCGTCCCAGCAGCGCGCGCATGCCATCGAGGATCTCCTCGTCGTTGTCCACGCACAGCACCCGCAACCCTTCCAGCGCATCGGTCCGCGCTGGCATCGCCGGCGTCGCCACGGCATCGACGAAGCCCGGTGTCGCCGCCACCCGCGGCAGCAGGATGGAGAACATCGAACCGCTGCCGACCCGGCTGCGGGCATTGAGGCGATGGTCGAGCAGGCGCGAGATGCGCTGGCAGATCGACAGCCCCAGGCCAAGCCCCTGCTCGCCCCAGTCGAACGGCTGCTGGTAGCGGTGGAACTCATCGAAGATCTGCTGCATGTGGTGTTCCGGGATGCCGGGGCCGGTATCCCAGACCTGCAGTTCGACCTCATCGCCGCGCAGGCGCACCGCCAGCACGATGCGTCCCTGGCGGGTATAGCGCAGCGCATTGGCGAGGAAGTTCTGCAGCACGCGGCGCAGCAGGCGGCGGTCGCTGCGCACCCATGCCGGCCGCGCGAACAGGTCCAGGCGCAGGCCGCGGCCGGCGGCCACCGGCGAGTACTGCGCCGCCAGTTCGCGCATCAGCGCGCTGACATCGAATTCGCCGATCACCGGGTGCAGGCCACCGGCATCCAGCCGCGAAACATCGAGCAGGCCGTCCAGCAGTTCTTCGGCGGCGCGCAGCGAAGCATCCACGCGCTCGGCCAGGTGGCGCTGTTCTTCGTTGTTGGCGTGGCTGTCGCGCAGCGCCGAAGCGAACAGACGCGCGGCGTTCAACGGTTGCAGCACGTCATGGCTGATCGCGGCCAGGAAACGGGTCTTGGACTGCTGGGCGGCTTCGGCGGCGGTGGAGCGCTCGGCCACACGCTGCTCCAGCGTTTCGTTGGCTTCCAGCAACGCCAGCTCGGCATGCTTGTAATCGGTGATGTCGTTGTAGCTGGTGACATAGCCGCCGCCGGGCAGGGCCTGGCCGCGCATCTCGATCACCTTGCCGTCGCTGCGGGTGCGTTCGAACACGTGTGGTGAACCGGCGCGCATGTAGCGGATGCGGCGGCTGATCTGCATCTCGATGTCGCCCTCGCCCAGCTCGCCGCGCTCGGCGTTGTAGCGGATCAGGTCGGCGACCGGGCGGCCCACGTACAGCATGCCGTCCGGGTAACCGAACATCTCCTGGTAGCGGCGGTTCCATGCCGTCAGCCGCATGTCCGGGTCGACCACGCTGACCCCGGCACTGATGTTCTCCAGCGTGGTGGACAGGATCTCGCGGTTGAAGCGCAGCTCCTGCCCGGCTTCGTCCAGCACCGCCACCACTTCGCCAAGGTCCATGCCCGAACCGCGCAGCAGGCTGGTCAGCAGCAGGCGCGCCGACGCCGCACCGATGGAGGCGGCCAGCAGGCGTTCGGTGAACTGCACCCATGCCCGGTCGGCGGGTACCTGCGGCTGCAGTTCGCGCCCCAGCGACTGCGCCTGTTCCAGGAACGAGCGACGCGCATGGCGGTCGCCGGCTACGCGCGAGGCCAGCGCAAGCAGATCGCCCACGTGCACGTGGCCGGGCCAGCCGCTGGGCACCGACGGCCGCTCCGCATGCGGATCGAGGAACGGCGCCGCCCGAAGGCGTTCGTCCACGCCCGGGCGCCAGCGCGCGGACACCAGCATCATCGCCGCCACGTTGACCAGCAGCGACCAGAACGTCCCATGGGTCAACGGATCCCAGCCGGTCATGCCGAACAGGCTCTGCGGGCGCAGCCATGCAACGCCGAACATGCCATCGCGGACCCAGCCGGCATCCATCCACCCCGCCATGGTCAACGCCGGCAGCAGCAGGGTGTACAGCCAGGTCGCGAAGCCGAGCACGATGCCGGCTTCCACGCCGCGGCGGCTGGCACCGCGCCAGTACAGTCCGCCGATCAATCCCGGCGCGAACTGGGCGACGGCCGCGAACGCCATCAGGCCGTACGAAGCCAGCGTGCTGTCGTTGCCGCTGCTGCGGTAGTAGCTGTAGGCCAGCAGCGCCAGCAGCAGGATCGCCGTGCGGCGTATCCACAGCACCCGCGATGCCACGTCGGCCGCTTCCTGGTGGTCGCCACTGCGACGCAGCAGCACCGGCATCACCAGGTCGTTGCTGACCATCGTCGCCAGCGCGATGGACGAGACGATGACCATGCCGGTGGCCGCCGAAAAGCCACCGATGTAGGCGACCAGGGCCAGTGCGTTGCGGCCCTCGTGCAGCGGCAATGCCAGCACCATGGCATCGTCGGCCACGCTGCCGCCGGTACCGAACAGCGCGACGCCGGCGGTGGCGATGGGCACCACCATCGCCGAGATCACCACCAGGTAGCCGCCGAACATCCAGCGCGCGCGCCGCACGTCGCGCACGTCGCCGCATTCGACCACGGCGACGTGGAACTGCCGCGGCAGGCACACGATGGCCAGGAAACTGAGCAGCGTCTGCGAAATGAACCCGACAGGCGGCAGCGAGGTGAACAGCGTATGCGCCGATTCCACCACCGCGTCGGTGCGCTCGCTCAGCCACACGTACGCGAACACGCCCACCGCGACCATGGCCAGCAGCTTGATCACCGATTCCAGCGCAATGGCCAGCATCATGCCGTGGTGGTGCTCGGTGGCATCCACCTGGCGGGTGCCGAACAAGGTGGCGAACAAGGCCATCAGCAGGGCCACATACAGGGCCGGATCGCTGAAGTAGCCGGTCGGTCCGTTGTTGCCGGTCAACACCTGCAGGCTCATCGCCACGGCCTTGTACTGCAGCGCCAGGTACGGCACGACGCCGACCAGGGCGATGAAGGCCACCAGTGCGGCCAGCCGCCGCGAACGACCGAACCGCGAGGAGATGAAGTCGGCGATGGACACGACGTTCTGGCTGCGCGCGACCAGCGCCAGGCGTTCGATGATGCGCCAGCCGAACAGCATCATCAGCAACGGGCCGATATAGATCGGCAGGTAGCCGAAGCCGCTGCGCACGGCCGTGCCTACCGCGCCATAGAAGGTCCACGACGAGCAGTACACCGCCAGCGCGAGGCTGTAGACCACCGGCCGCAGCCACGGTCGATCCGGATACATCGGACGACGATCGCCCCACCACGCCACGCCGAACAGCAGCGCGGCGTAGGCGACCGAGACCAGCAGCAGGATCCAGCTAGAGACCAAGGCCCGTTTCCGTAGGCGGGGGTGGCGACAGTGTAGAGGGTAATGTCGCGATCAGCTGGGGGGCGACCATGGGTCCTCACGGTGGCGCAGCGGCGTACCGACCAACGATCGGTACCCACCCGGCGGTTCTGCCTCGGCCCGATCTTTTGAACTTCCGCTCATTTGGACCTGTTCCGGAGTCGGTTAACGTCAGGCGTTGCCTTCCTGCGACACATGGCCCATGCCACCGATCACATCCGAGCTGCTCACCGAACGCCTTCTCCGGAGATTGGAACACAACCTTCCGCATGCCCTCGCCGCTGATCGGACCGCACCGTCCAGTGCATCGGGCCGCGCGCTCATGGACGTCGTGAATGGCAGCCATGGTCCTGCCGCCATTCCGGCCGCGCTATGCGAGCGCGAAAACGCGCTCGGTCACCTCAAGGCCGAGATCATGCGCGAACTGGGCACGTTGCCGTACCCACATGCGATCAACCGGGCCGGCAAAAGGGAAGAAGTCGCGGCATCCATAGCCAAAGAGCTTCTTGCCCGCTGCGAAGCGAACCGCGTGATACCAACCGATGCGCGGCTCTTCGGGTTCCGCGAACTCGCGCCCGTCGCGGACGAGCATGCTGGCGGAATCACCGGTTTCTTCGCCGCATGGAACGCGGACGCTCCGCCACCGCTGATGCCGCTCGAGCGCCCTGCCGGCGTGGATAAGCCGACAGCGCAGACCCACACTCCCGATCCCGCCCAGGCACCCAGCCAGGTAGCGTGGACCGGCGTGGTTCCGCTCGCAGAGGCGACCCGTTGAAACCAGGCCCGCAGGCACAACCTGCGGGCCCCTCCAGGTCACTCCGCCGGGACGCCCATTTCCTTCAGCAGCGCCGGTGCCGGATACACCTTCGCCAGCAACCAGCGCAGGTAGCGCATGTCCACGTGCACAGCGCGCTTGTAGCGCGGATCGAACCACCAGCTGGCGCTGACCGATTCCCAGTTGCTGTCGAAGTTCAGGCCGATCAGCTCGCCCTTCGCATTCAACACCGGCGAACCGGAGTTACCGCCGGTGGTATCCAGGTTGGTCAGGAAATTCACCGTCTGGGTCTTCAGCGCCGGATCGGCGGTGCTGCCGAAATCGCCCTTGGCGATCGCATCCAGCAGTGGCCTGGGCGCGTCGAACGGATAGGTATTGGTGTTCTTTTCGACGATCCCGGCCACGGTGGTCACCGGATCGAAGCTGACCGCATCGCGCGGATGCAGCGCTTCCACCTTGCCGTAGCTGATGCGCAGGGTGCTGTTGGCATCCGGGTACACCGCCCTGCCCTGCTTCGCACGCCAGGCGAACAGGGCCTGCATGTAGGCCGGGCGCAGGCGCAGATCTTCGCCATTGCGGCTCTTCTTCTCGCCTTCCAGGCGCAGCTGTGCCGTTACCAGTGACGCAGCGGCGGCCAGCAGCGGATCGGCGGCCAGCGCCTTGCCTTCACGTGCGGCGGCGAAACGGGAGAGACGCTCGCTTTCCTCGCCCAGCCGGGTGGCGGCGTAGAGCCCGTCCAGCGCCCTGGCCAGCTGCTGCGGGGTACGACCGAACGTGGCATCGAACTCCGGCACGCGCTGGGTGTCAGGCAGCTGCTGGTAGCGGGTCAGCAGGGTGATCAGCAGCGCCTTCTCCACCTCCGGGGCATAGCGGCGCTGCACCTGCCTGAGCACGCCTTCCAGCAGTTGCTGGTCGCGCTGCTGGTAGCCGGTCTCCCGCTGTGCGTCCGGCTTGGCCGATTCAACGCGCAGCCGTTCGAGCAGGATCGCCGAGCGCAGCAGCTGGCTCTGGCTGGTGGCCAGGTCGAGCAGCAGGTCGCGTTCGCCGGCCGCCGCGCCGGCGGACAGGCTGGCCGCCAGGGCCTGGATGTCGGCCTGGTACTTCGCGTCGGTGGCGGCCAGCATCGCCTGCTCGTCGGCGGCACGCTGGGCCTTGGCATCGCTGCGCAGCAGGCCTTCGAGTTCACCTGCGGCACGCTTGCGGTTGTTCTTGAGCGACTGCAGCTGCGAGGCATAGCGCGTGCGTGCCTGCGCGTCGCCTGCGGTCGCCGCCTCGATGGTGTCGATCAGCTGCTGGAATACCGCCACCCGGCGCGGCAGCACGCTTTCGATCTGGCTGGCGAACTCGGCGGCGGTGCGATGGCGGTAGGTGATGCCCGGATAACCGGCCAGCATCGCGTAGTCGCCCGCCTTCGGTCCGTCCACCGACATCTTCAGGTGTGCCGGTGGCTGGTAGGGCACGTTGTCCTTGCTGTATGGCGCAGGCTTTCCATCCTTGCCGACGTAGGCGCGCAGCAGGGTGAAATCGCCGGTGTGGCGCGGCCACATGAAGTTGTCGATCTCATCGCCGTAGTTGCCGATGGCACGCGGCGGTGCATACACCAGGCGTACATCGCTGATCTCCAGCTGCGAGATGCGATAGAAATCACTGCCGTAGTACATGTTGGCCACCGAACAACGCACGTCGCCGTCGCGCTCGCAGTCGGCCACGATCTGCTTGCTGGCCGCGTCCACCGCATCGAAGTACGCACGGCCGGTCTTGCCCCGCGCGTCCTTCAGCACATCGTCGGTGACCTTGTCGAACCCGACCGTGACCAGCAGGCGGAAATCCGGATTGGACGGACGTTCATCGGCACGGCCATCGGCGATGAAGCCATCGTCGATCAGGTTGTGCTCGGGCGTGCTGTTGTACTGGATCACGCCCATGGCCACGTGGTGATTGGTCAGCAGCAGGCCATCGCCGGAGACAAATGACCCGGTGCCGCCGCCGGCCCGCACCACCGCACTCAGCGGTGGCGCGGTGACATCGGCCAGATTGGACGGGTCGCCCTTGAAGCCTGCTGCCTTGAGCGGCCTGGCGAGGTCCGGCAGCTGGGTCGGCATCCACATGCCTTCATCGGCGTGGACGCCGGAGGCAAAGGTCAGGCCCATGGCCAGGGCGATGGGAAGGGATTTACGGACAGGCATCGACGGTTCCGGCGGTTCGGATCAACGGCGGACCATAGCCGTTGCCGCGATCATGGGCAACGGCCGATGGTTGGGTGGAGTCGCGCCGCGCTTTGCCGCAGCGGGTGGGAGGTGCCCACCCGCCAGGAGGGCCGGCGCTATTTCTCCCGGCGCCAGTTCAACGAGCCGCGGTTCTCCACCGTGCTCGATTCCACCTCGACATCGAAGCCGCGGCTGAGCAGGTATTTCAGCGTCAGCACCGAACCGCTGCCCACCAGCGATACCCCGTAACCAACATACAGTTTCGGCGAGATGTACTTGCCGACGCCAAGGACCGAACCACCCAGCGCGCGCGACTGGCTTACGCCGGCATCATCCAGGCCGAGCCTGGCGCCCAGCTGCGAAGCCAGCAGGCCGCTGCCGGCCGACAGCGCCGCCGAGGCCGCATTGACCTGCTCGGCCTGCCCGCTGGTCGCGCCGGTCAGGCTGCGGCCCAGCACCAGATAACCCAGCGCTTCGGACTGCGACATCGATGGCTCGGACCACACCTGCGCGCGCGGCTGCATCGCTCGGCCACTGACATCGATGCCGGCGGTGATTTCGCCGATGCGGCGCTCGGCGCGCAGGTTGATGCGCGGGTCGGAGACGGGGTTGTAGTTCCAGGTGAGCTGGCCACGGGTGATGGTCAGGTCCTGGCCATAGGCCTTGTAGCGCCCGCTGACCTCCAGCCCGCCATTGGCGGTCATCTCGCGCCCGGGCCGCGCCCACACCTGCATCTTGCCGGCCAGCGCACCCTTCAACCCGAAGCCGGCCATCTTCACGTTGTCGCCGAGGCTGACGGTGAGGTCCATGTCCAGTGGCGAGGTGGCGGTGTCTTCCGGATCCACCGGATCGAGCACCACCACGTCCTCGGACACCGACGTGCCGCGGTCCAGCCGCTCCAGATCGATGTCCGCCTCCGGCACGTGCACCGCGCCCTTGAGCTCCATCGCGGTGCCGGCCAAGGTGAAGTCCAGGTTGGGGTTGGCGACGATGCGCAGTTCCGGCGTGTTCGACAGCAGCACGTTCTCGCCATGGATGTGCAGCCGCAGCGGCTGCGCGTCACCGAACCAGGAGAGGCCGCCGTCCACGTACAGCGTGCCCTTGCCGGAGTTGGCCTGTGCGGTGATCTTCGCCGAGCCATCCGGCTGGGCGGTGAAGCTGCCCCGGCCCTGTTCGAAGGTCAGGCCCAGCGCCGGGAACTCGCCCTTGAAGTCGCTCAGCGTGGCCTCGCCGCCCAGCGACGGCTGGCCGCGCGTGCCACGCAGGCTCACATGGCCTTCGACCAGGCCGGTCGGGCGCACGATATCCGGTGAGAACAGCTCCAGCCAGTACAGCCGCGCCATGTTGAGGTAGAGCTCGCCGTTCAACGGCGCGCTGGCATCCCAGCCGGTCTGCACCCGCGCGTTGACGAAGCCGTCGCCCTGGAAACCCATGCCAAGGAAGCCATCGATGCGCGCCGGGGTCATGTCCAGCCTCACCGAGAACTGGTCGTAGCGCAGCAGTTCCCCGCGCGCGTTGTCACCCAGCCGCACGCCGCCTTCAGGCGAACGGACTTCGACATGGCCTTCCCACGCGTTGCCACGCGGACGGATCTGCGCATCCATGGTGACTTCGCCACGCACATGGATGCGGCGGCCGGAGTTCGGTGGCAGCCAGGGCTGCACCAGGGTCAGCGGCAGCGCATCGCCGCGCAGGACCAGGCCCTCGCGTGGCCAGTTGGCATGCGCGCACAGCGCACCGCCGGTCGCCGCGCCCAGGCAGGTCTCGGTCAGGGTGAAGTTGCCGCCATTGACGGTGAAATCGGCGGGCGCGCGCAACGCCCATGGATCGCCCTTGACCGGTGCCACGCGCAGCGATGCCAGCTGTCCACGCCACTGTTGGCCCTGCTGGCCCAGCGTGCCCTGCAGCTCGATGGCGCCCATCTCATTGTGGGTCTGCGCCGCCAGGCGCAGGTTGCTGACGCTGCCCTGCGCGTTCACGTCCAGGCTTTCCAGCAGCAGGCCGACGTTGACCTTGCGGCCCTGCAGCACCAGCGAGCCGTTGTCGCCGCGCCACGGCAGGTTGCCCTTCAGGCTGAAGGTTTCCGCGCTCCACTGGTCCCAGCGCAGGTTGCTGCCGGACAGGTCGGCGGTGATGTCCGGCGCATCGCGGCGGCCCTTGACCTGCACCTGGCCACGCAGGCCACCATCGGCGTCGGGCAACAGGTCGGCGAGCTGCAGCGGCTCGAAGCGCGCATCGATGTCGAGGCGATCGCCAACCTTGCCCGAAGCGGTAACGCGGCTCGCGCCCAATGCCAGGTTCAGATCACCCTCGCCCTGGTCGCCCTGCAGCGCGAACCGACCGCGCGCATCCAGCGCGCGCTTGCGCAGCGTACCCTTCAGCGAAGGCAGGTCCAGCGTTGCTTCGATCATGCCGGTGGTATCCGGCGGCGCGTTGGCCGGGACTTCATGCTGGCGGCCGGTGGAGGCCAGGCTGCCAGACAGGCGTCCATCCCAGCCCGGCGCAAAGTAGCCCGGATCGAAATCGCGCAGCGTGGCCCTGGCATCCCATTGCAGTTGCGGCGCCCAGGCCACCTGCCCTTCCATCTCCAGCGTGCCGCCCGGCGTGCGCGCCTGCAGCTGTTCGATGCGGGCCGTGTTTTCAGTGCCACGCACATCGAACTGCAGTGCCGCCTGCTGGCCGTCGCGCTCCACGTCGGCCCGGCCGATCGCCGCCCACGCCTGCAGCGTGCCGGCGATCCCCATGCGCGCTTCCTTCAGCGTCACCGGCACCGGTGCACCGCCGGCGGTATTCGGATCTCCGGCGGGGGTATAGGTCAGGTCGCTGGCAACGACCGAGAAGTTGAGCCTCTGCTGGTCCTTGTCGCGGAAATCGGCGTTTCCGGTCAGCCGCACCTGCCCGCCGAACGCCTTCACCACCAGCGGCGCAACATCCAGCACCTGGTCCTCCAGCGTGACCCTGGACGGCGCCAGCTCGACCAGGTTCCCACCGATCTGCAGGCGACCCTGCAGATCGGCGCTGCCGCCCTTGCCGGCGGCGGTCACGTCCAGCGTCAGCGGTTCGATGGTCGATTCCGCCAGCACCGGGTTCAACAGGCGCAGGTCGAGTTCGTCGGTGCGCGCGCTGGCACGCCAGGTCGGGTCGGTGCGGCCATCGAACACCAGCATCGCCCGCAGCGGCTTCGGTGCGCGGCCGGCGACGGCGACTTCCATGTGCCCGAGGTCGCCACGGGCCACCAGGCCCAGGCTGGCCGGCGTGCGGCCACGCGGTGCCGACAGGATGGCGGTGGCGGTCAGGTCGGTGTCGTAATCGTTGGCCGGGACGTAATGCCCATCAATGCGGAAGTCGCCCATGTCGCTGTCCACCAGCAACCGGTTCGCCTTGAACTCGCCATTGGCGATCTCGATTCCGCCACCGATACGGGCGATGTCGATGGTCGGCTCGCCGGCGGTGGTGACACGCAGTCCGTTCACCGCGATGGCATCGGCCTGGATGGCCAGCGGCATCTCGATCTGCGGCAGCGAATCCGGCCACGACGGCAGCTCGAAAGGTTCATCGCTGCGGGCCAGGTTGAGCGTGGCGTTGTCCAGCTCCAGCCGATCCAGCATCAGCTTGCGGCCCAGCAGGGGGCGCAGGTCGGGCTCCAGGTAGGCGCGCTCGGCGTGGAAATGGATGTCGTCGTAGCGGAAATCGACGTTGCGCAGGGTCAGCGGACCCGCCAGCGGACCGTCCGCCTCGGACCAGGTCAGGCTGGCGCCGGCAGGCAGGCGGGCGATCACCTGGGCCAGCAGCACGTCGCGGCCGGCTACCGTCTGCAGCAGCCAGTACAGCAGCAGCAGTGCCAGCAGCACCAGGCCCAGCACCCCGAAACCGGACCATGCCCAGAAGCGCCGGCGCCGGTAGAAGCGGACGCGCGGTGCCGGTGTCGGCCGTTGCGGCGGAGTCGGGGTCGGCGCGCTCACAGGTCGGCTCCGATGTTCAGGTAGATCTGGAAGTTGGAATCAGGGTCGTTCAGGCCGTGGGCGACATCCACCCGCACCGGGCCGACCGGCGATTTCCAGCGCACGCCGAAGCCGACGCCGGTGTGCAGGTCGATGTTCTGGTCGAAAGCGCTGCCGGTATCCACGAATACCGCCGCGCCCCACGGGCCGCCGCCAAAGTAATGCTCATATTCGGCCGAGCCGACCACCAGGTGCTTGGCGCCCAACGCGAAGCGATCCGGACGAGGCGTGCGCGGACCGACCTCACGATAGGCGTAGCCACGAATACTGCGATCGCCACCGGCAAAGTAGCGCAGGCTGGGTGGCATGGCGACAAGATCGTCGGTCCAGGTGGTACCGCCTTCGCCACGCAGGATCAGGCGGTCGCTGTCGCCGAACGGCACGTACCAGCGCAGCACCATGTTGGCCTGTACGAAGCTGGTGTCCGAACCGGCCCCTTCGATGCCGCCACGCAGCGTCGCACTGCCACTGATGCCGCTGCGCGGGAACAACCGGTCGTCGACGTTGACATAGTCGGCAGCGAGCTGCGGATAGACCAGGGTGGAATACTGGTACACGGCATCGGTGAATTCGTTGCCCGATGCATAGCCCCAACGCTCGCGCAGCGCATTCATCGACGCCGTAGCGGTCCAGAATTCGTTGAGCTGTCCACTACGGCTGGCAATCAGCTTCACGTTGCGCAGATCGATGTAATCGGTCTGCTCGTCATAGGCGCTGGCAGCGAACGTATACCAGCCATCGAGCCAGCGGAACGCAGGTATACGGTAGCTGGTGATCAGGCTCTTGCGCTTCTGCGCATAGTCCAGCTGCGTGTTCATTTTATGGCCGCGGCTGTTCAGGTATCGCCGTTCCAGGCCACCGCGCACACCGGGGCCACTCTCGCTGCCATAGCTCAAACCATAGGTATAGATGCTGCGTTTGGCACGCGTCAGGTTCACTTCGACCGGCACATTGCCGTCTTCGTCGGCCTGGTCCGGATGCGGCTGGATGTCGATGACGTTGAAGTAATCCAGCTTGGTCAGTGATTCGCGCAGGCGATCCAGCTTTCCTTCATGGAAGTAGCTGCCTTCCTCCCAGTACACCAGGGGATCGAACAGTTTGTCGACGAAGTAATCCTGGTTGAAGGTGATCGGCCCCATGTTGTAACGGCGGCCACTGTCCCATGTCAGGTCGATGTCGGCGGCATTCTCGGCGCGGGTGACCTGCACCTGGCGCTGGGTGTAATCGGCATCGAAGTAGCCACGTTCGGCCAGTCGCCGGGTCACCGTGATCTTGCTGGCCTCATAGGTGGTGTGATCGAAGCGCGCGCCCTTGCGTGGCTTGAACGCTTCCAGATCGTCCTGGAGGTAGCGGTCGTACATGGCTGGCCCGGTGATCTCGATATGCTCCTTACGAACCCGGACAGGTTCGCCTTTGGTCACATTGATCACGACGCGCAGCGTCTCGCCGTCGCGGGGTGCCTCCACGCTGATGGCGGGGTTGTAGAAGCCGAAGGGCTCCAGCGCCTCGCGGGTCTGCCGTTCCGCCTGCGACAGCAGGTATTCCAGCCGGGACTCGCCCTGGACCTTGCCGATCGTGTCGTAAAGCGACAAGGAGACTTCGATGTTCTCGATGATCTGGGCGTCGTCATCCTTGTCCAGCCCCTGGATCTCGACCTTCTCGATGGTGCCGCGCGCATGAGCAGCCGAACTGACGAGCAGGGCCAGGCAGATCAGGGGGAGGGCAATTTTCTTTGGATCCATCCTCACAGCATAGCCAAGGACGATCTATTCCGAAATGAAGGCAGGCTTTGCTTCTGCTGCGTCCTCGGCCGGATCTGCGGCCAGGGCGCCCGAGCTTCAGAGATCGATGGAGAGCGAGGGAATGCCGTTCATCTCTTCATCGCCGTAAAAAATGAATTCCTTGAACATCTGGTTGGAAAATTTGGTTACGACCGTCGGAATCGGCACGGGCAGGAGGACCGGATCCGAAGGAGAATCCGTGTATTCCGGCTCCGCCGCTCGCGACATCCGCGACAGATGTTCGTTCGCCAGCCTTTCGTGCAAGGTGATCGGGCGCTCGTGGGCGATGGCGCTGCCCGTCGTCGGCCAAGGCGCGGAGGGATCGACAGGGGTCATGAAATTTCCTTCAAGGCGGAGAAGCCGCGCACACACGCGGCGGTGGCGAGCTCGTGCTGTATGCGAGCCGCGTAGTCAGTGGCAAGCGCGCCGATCGTGGCCTGCAGGCGTGGTAGCTGCTCGGCCAGGGCGCGTTCCATGTCCTCCTGCAGGGCATGGGGGATATCCAGTTCCCAGGAGATCTGCCCGACCTGCAGCACGGGGTGCGTCCGTTGCGACGGACGGATCACCAATCCTTCCAGCCCTGGTGCACCCTGTACCGCTTCGGTCAGCGCATCACAGTCGCTGGGCACGTACAGCACGGCGTCATCGATGTCCATGCCAGCCTGCAGCCAGCAGCCGAGGGCCGCCTGTATCTGCGGAACAGCGACATCCGGTGCCACGCACATGGCATTCAACCGGGCATGCAGGCGGTCGCATACCGCTGCCTGCAGGTCCGCCTGCGTATCTGTCAGGCGTTCGATGAGCGGAAGCAATGCGCCGAGAGCGATCAACATTCCCTCGCGATATCCCTCGGACGCAGCGGAAGCACGAAGGGCCGCAGCCTCCTGCTGGGCGCGCTCACGTTCGGCGCGCACCTGCTTCCGTACGAAAGCCGCCAGCCGCGCGGTGTGCATGCTGTGATGTCGGGCGCTGCCCTGGATGACGCCATCCACGGCGTAATCAAGCAATATTTCGGGGTACGTCTGCAGCATGATGCCATGCACTCCAGAAGCAGGTCATATCGAAGGACGCGTTCTCGCCAGACAGGGTTTCCTGGGGCGGTGCCGGCAAGCCGTAAAACCACAAGGCCAGCCGTGCCAGCATCCAGGCAGGGAGACGATCTCGAAGGCCGTGCTGCATGTAGGCCGCTCCCCACCCCGCCAGGGATTCCGTGTCCAGTTCCCGCAGTTGCACGGCGCTTTCGGCAAAACCCTGTTTGAGGAATCCATGCACGGTCGATGGCTGGTCCAGCAGGCCCCGCCATCCCAGCAGACGGCGCCGCTGCTTGGCGCAGGCCACCAGATATGCTGCGGCAGGAACGCGGGACCAGCCCTCGAGCAGTCGGCGTGCCAGAAAGCTCGTTCCGACGTCATGGCAGGGAGGCAGTTGATGATGCCGCGTCAGCCAGTCGTTCAGGGCGGCACGCTGGCCTGGGAGCAGCGTGTCGGCATGGTTGCGCCAGGGCCGGTAATAGCCCACCGGATCGTGCAACACACGTATATGCTCATGCAGCGCGCGCATTGGTGTCTGCTCCGGGGGTCCGGTGGAATCGTCTTCGCAACATGTCCAACCCTGCACGGCCCTTGCTGCTGATGGCCACGCCGATGCCAGCAAGGGCCGCCAACGCGGCAAGCACGGCGAGCTGCCATTGTCCGGACGCGGCCTCGGCACGTGTCACGGCAATCATGCGGGGTACGGGCGCAGGCGTAAGGATCACCGATACGTTGTCATAGGAGACATCCACAAAGGCATTGCGCAGGAAGCGCTTCGCCGTCGTCAGCAAGGCCTGCTCATCGGCGTCCTGTGCGTGCACCAGCAAGGCGGCTACGTGCATGCCCGGCGCCGCGCGCTGACCAAGCCCGCCCTCGATCGGTCCGGCGTCATAACTTACATGTACACGCGCCTGCTGCACGTCGCGCATTGTCGAAAGCGACTCCTCAAGACGCTGTTCGATGGCCGATAACAGCCGCGCACGTTCGCCCAGCGGCGTACTGACCATCGCATCGGCGGGAAACTGGGTCGCGATCTGCGTGCGCGGCAATGAGGGCAGGCCCTGACGCTGCACGATATCGATGGCGTCGGCCAGTTCTCCGCGCCCGACTTCGACAGCGAATCCCGCCTTGCCCTGGAGTCGTTTCTCCGCTTGGAGATTGTGCCGAAGCAGGGTCGCAACGACTTCATTGGCCTGGCGCTCGTCCAGCCCCTGCAGCAACTCGGAGGATGTGCAGCCGGCCAGTACCAGCGATATCAGGACAGGCAGGCAGCAGCGCGGAAAACAAAGAGTGTTCATGGCTCAGCTCTTGACCAGGGTTTCGATTCCCTTGGTGGCATGGCTCACCAATGCTGAACTCAACGCGATCTGTTTGTTGTAGGCCTCCAGCCGCACCTGCAGTTCATACAATCGCTGGGGATCGGCCGCGACTGCAGGATCGTTCGCGGCTGCAAGGAGGGCATCGCGTTCATGCCCCGCCCTGACGTAATGGTCCGCAAGCGTGGCATTGAACCTATCGGACAAGGGCATGAGAACGGCGCTGTCGTCGCGGTCACCCGCGGTGCGTGTAACGATGGCAGTGATGCTGGTCACGGATGGAAACTCGGTACAGGAGGGGAGCCGACCCTGGCATGAAGGGTCGGCAGAAAGATCAAGCCAGGTTTCGAATGACCGACTTGCTCTGATCGGTAAGGCTCTTGGTGGAGTTCGATTGAAGCATCCGGTACATGTTGTATTCGGACAGTGCGCTCTGATATTCGCCCAGGGCGGTAGGGCTGCCCGGATCGCCCTGCAGCTTCGCAAAAGCAGCATTGAGCTTTGCCTTCAGGTCCTCGACGCCGGAGTTGAAGGCATTTGCGTGATCGGACATCCATCCGCCCCAGTTGGCGCCGTCGCCAGCTCCTGAGCCGATATCCCCGAAGTCCACCGGGGGAGTCAGTGGTTTGGTCGAGCCACCTTGAATATTTGCCATAAGATTTCCTTTTTTCTGCTGAGATACGCTCAATGAATATTGAGCGGTGAACCGGCCGCCCGGGCGTATCCCCAGCGGCCACTGCCAACGGACATGAGCTGCCCCGGCGAGTACTGGTAGGAACGGCCCTGCAGCAGGTCGTCCCATAACATCGGCTGGATGGTTATCCGACGCCGTCCCCAGCGTTGGTGGAAGCGTTCGGCGGCACGTGCCATGGCGTTGAGGCCGGCATCGTTGAGAAATGTATCGTTCACGACGCTCGAACGTGTTCCTTCCGGCTCCAGGCGCGTCGGGATTCCCAGGGTCTTCAGTTCGCGCTGTGCGATCTGCGCCAGCCGTGCGTCGCTGATGCTCGTTACGTCCAGGCGCGTTGCATACGGGACCTGTCCTGACAATGCCGCCATGACCTGCTGCCGTCGCTCTGGAGTCACCGTTCCGGTGATGACCACCTGTGGCAGCGACGGTACATCGAGGCGGACCACAACCAGCTCTATATCCGCACGCTCCAGCAGTCGTTCAAGGCGATCGGCTTCCGAAGCAGCGACCAGATAAACGTCGCTGCCACGCCCCAGGCGGCGACTCGCCCGCTCGCCCCAGGCTTTGCCGGCGGCGGTTTCCGCAAAGACATACAGACCCCGCTGATCGCCGGCGACAACACTGTAATTTTCGGGCGCCGTGCTGAGTATTTCAGAAAGATCACGGACACGGGTTTCGGGCAGGTATCGCCAATGCAGCCAGGTTGCGGTCAGCGCGACAAGCAGGAAAGCGGTCATCGCTGTCAAGGCGACGGGCAGGCGTGCCACACGACGGGGCGAAGGGGTCGGTGCCACTTCGCTCTCCACCGGGGGCAGCATGGAAGGAAGCGTGGGAACGACGAACTCCAGGACCTCCTGCTGCCAAGGGAACGCAACGTCACGAACCGCGACGTAGATTCCCGCCACGCATTCGATCTGTTGCGGCAGCAGCGAACGGAAGGTCCATGCGTCACCGGCCTCGTCACGCTCACCAAGCTCCAGCGGCGCGCGATCCCCCTCAGTGGCGGTCCTGACCATGAAGGCGGATGCTGGAAGATCCGCTGGCAGGAAGAACGCATTTTCAGATTGGCCAAGCAGATGGTCCGCTCGACCGTCGACGAGGTCTCGATGTGAGCCGATGTGGAAGATCGAATCGCCTTCCAGCAGGCTGTATTCGACGCCGCTCAGGACGCCGGAAAGTATTTTCAGTTGATACGACATGACAGCCATTTCGACGCGCGGAGGATAGGGCAACACCACAACCCCAAGGTCACTTTGCGGGAACTATCGCTATCGGCATATGAGTGAAACTGCACTTTGCTGTAGTTCAAATCTTTCCGTACGGTGGAGAAGCAGCACGGTCGTCATCGCTGCGCGCGATAGGTCGCCATGACACGGCGAACATAGTCGCGTGTTTCGCGGTAAGGCGGGACGCGGTTACCGTGTCGACGCACCGCTCCTTCGCCTGCGTTGTAGGCGGCCAAGGTCAGTTCGATGTTGTCGCCAAACTGTGCCAGCAGCCATGAAACGTAGGCCGCGCCACCGCGCAGGTTGTCGGTAGGATCGTAGCGATCAACGACACCAAAGCGTTTCGCGGTATCGGGCATGAGCTGCATAAGGCCAATAGCGCCCGCGCGCGAGCGTGCATGCGGGTCATAGGCGGACTCCTGTTGCACGATGGCGTGCAGCAGCGCACCGTCAACGCCAAGCTCCGTCCCGATACGATCGATGAGGCGGTCCAGATTGCCCTGTGCTGCACCCCGATGTGCGTGGGATGGCGCCGGATACGTAATACGTCTGTCGAAGGGACGTGAGCCTGCCATCGGCCGATCGCTGATGTGCAGCCTTCCGTCCCCATCCACCCGGGCATGGATGTCCGCAGCCACCGCCGGCAACGGCATCATCGCCATGCATGGCAGCAACCACGGCCACCATCCCGCGCTCATGGCGCTGGATCCATCTGCGCGCCAATCATTGCCTGCAGATCGGCTACGGTATGGACATGTCGAAGTTGCCTTGCCTGGATCGCGATTCCGAACCGGTCCTCGAGGGATACCAGCAGGCTGGCGAAATCCAGCGAGTCGAGCGCAAGGTCTTCCACAAGCCGGTCGCCTGGCCGCACGTCGACGGGCGCCCGCTGCACGAGGTGGGCGATGACGTGCCGGGTCTGTTCATCGAGCTGTTCTCGACGGTTCATGGGGGTCTCGTGGGGTTCGCCGGGCCTGGGCGGCCCGGCACTACGGGTTTCAGCGGGAAGATGAAGGCGCCAGGACACCCGATCCCGCGCCGCGATGGTTTCCTACCGGCAAGGGAACAGCCGAGGGTGCAGGCAGCTCAGTCCCTACCGCCTGCAAAGGGACTACCGGCAACGTCAGCCGATCATCCACTTTGGGAATCGATGAGGCGTTTCCGAAATGGATGCGGCGACGGGGCGCATCCACCGGCTGCTGCTCGACCCGTCCGCGCTCGCCGGATTTCGAAGCGCCCGTCACGGCGGCCGTGCGCCCGACGGGCATGTTATTGCGCCAGGAACTCTCTCCCATTGCGAACAACTGGGAGTCTCCGGGCCGCGGAACACGCCGAAGTCCGGCATTGTCCAGGCCGAGCCTCGAACCGAGGTATGTTCCTAGTGCTGGTATACGGGACGTTGTCGTCGCAGTTCTCAACGCTGCGATGAAATCGCTATTCCATCCTGCCGCACGAGGTGGGCGTCCAGCTGTCTGAGTCTTGGGCTGCTGCAACGGCACCATTGATGAAGCTACGACATCATCTTCATCATTCAAGTCGTCACGGGTATCCAGGGTCACGACCGGCGTCCCACCAACAAGCCGGTACAAAGGATCGGCAACTGTCGAAGCGGCGACAAACAATTCCGGATCATCCAGCTCTTCGCCGTCGTCGTCATTGACGACTATCACGTCATCATCGACGTTCATACCACCATGCGACTCATCGCGCCGCGCCCTGAAAATGTAAGGCTCCGGACGCGGTCGATCAGCCTCATCCGTACTGGTCGCCATCTCCGCCCTGTCCGCTGCAGTCCTGATGGTAGTCGCAGCCGCAGCTGGCGGCTCCGCCGATCGCGCTTGTCCTCGACAGCCGGCAACAAGTTGGACGGGCTTGTTCACGATGACTATCGGTGGGATTTTGAAATCCGGGCTGGCAGTGGACTGACGTACGTCAGGTCCGCCAGTCGCGGGGGATGCTCCCGGCTGCTCAGGCTCAGCGGCCTTGAGCAGATGGATCAGTTTGTCGATCTCACGCAGATAACTCAGAGGGCTGTTTTCACAGGACTTCAGAATCTGCAGGTACGACGACAACGCCTGGGAGTTGATGGACGCCTCCAGCCGGGGCAGAAGCTGGCTCGCACATATGTCAGGATGCTTGTCGGACAGCGTCTTCAGCAGAGCAGGCGTCAGGTGGGTCAGCATTTCCTTGCGCAGCGTTGAAGCGCCCATGCGTTCGATCAGCCTTTCCATGGCCTTCTCCAGGGCGCGCAACTCGCGTCCGCCATGCGAACTGAAGTTGGCGTCCACCCCGATATAGTTTCCGCCCGCCTTGTTCAGGTAGGCTTGTAGTGCGCTTGTCACACTTTCAAACGCATTGAGATTGCATTCCTCAGCCGCCGACGCCAGCGTCAGCAGACGGCAGGCATCAAGAACGCGTTCCGCGCCAAGATGATTCTTTTCTTCCAATAGATGATCGATGAACGCCTCATCTCTGCCCAAATTCCCGAGGAGAGCACGCGCGTAGTGTTCGCGTGGATTCAAGGAACATTCGATCTGGTCCCGCGAAAAAAAGTAGCCCGCTTCCAGTCGGGTGCGGTCGGAGACACGGACCTGCGCCGCAGCCTGCGCAATGTCCTGCTGCTCGTCCTCGAACACGGCGCGAATCTCGTCAGCAATAACGGCCAAAGCCGTCTGCGACACCGGAGATCTGCCATGATTTGAATCGGGACGGGTATTTGCGTTGACCGTTGCCGTTGACGCATTGGCGGCTTGAGGCTCAAGTCCGGCAAACGTGTTGCACAGGCCATCCAGCGCTACCGAGAACCGGCAAGCGCCGCCAAGCTGGGACTGCTCCCTGAACATCGGTGGCAATCCGAGGATCTGCTGTATCCCTATCATAAATCACCCACTGGGTTTCCAGAGCATCCGTAATGCGTGCTCATGTCAGGTTCTGCGCAAAAAGACGATCTGCTTCGCTGACTGCATCGATCGTGGCGGTCAGTGTCTTCACCAGCGTGTCCCACTGCTGCAGGGCGCGCTGATTCTTGTCAGGCAGAACCCGGTTGATATGGTTGAAGCGCTCCAGCACGTTGTCCTTGGCACTGATGATGGCGTTGTACCTGGCTGCCGACATCGATTGCTCTCCAGTCCATTCGTCGCCAGGAAATACGTCGAACAACGCCGTGATCAGATCGATATTGATGGCAAGCTGGAATCCGCCCTTGCCGTCCTCCTTTACGATCAGATCGCTGAGCCCGAGCTGATCGAGAAATGCCTGCGCTTCCGCCCGCGTAGCGAAATCACCGCCGAACCCGGCAAATTTTCCTTCCAGTTCCGCACGCAGCGAATTCAGGGCTACCTTGATCGCACTGAAGTCCACCGTCATGTTGCCGTCGCCGTCACTCCCTTTGACCGCGTCCTTCAACCTTCCCATGATCTCGGTTATTTGATCGAACAGTTTTATGTATTCGCCGAGGATGGAACTGAAGCGCTGGATGTAGTTTTCATCACGATCATTCAGCAGTTCCAGGAGCTTGGCGTAAAATTCATAATGGGAATCGTCAAGGGCGGGCCCATCAATGGGAAGCGGAAACTCCAGCGCGGCCAACAGTGCAACTCGAGCCTCCTGGTTGATCTCCCTATCCGCGTCTTGGAGGGCTAGTATCTTCTGCTGGATGTCGGAAAGCACGATTTTGCACTCCCTGGCGGCCAGTAATGAGAAGGCGTTCAAGGTTTCCCGGACGCTGTCGGAGGTCTCAACCTGGGCTTCGGCGCGTGGGTTCGCACCTTTAATGGCACGCATCCCTTGCTCAAGGTATTTTTCCACGCCCTCGATTGCAGCGCAGCGGAAGGGCAGGTCCGGTGTGGCGGCAGTTTCAAATGCGGTTTCGGGCGCCTGCGCGGCATTTGTGAGCCCGCGGGCAGTCGTCAACGGAACGGCACGTGCTTGAATTTCAGTGATCAACGTCATGAGAGGATTCACCAGATTGATAAAGGGGATGTGTCAAGAACCGGACAGGGCAGCTGCAGTGCAAGCGGATATCACGACAGACGCCTGGTCATCTGATCCGCGGTATCGTTACGCGCCTGCAACAGCTCCTGCATCTTCTGCAGCATGGCCTTGTGGTTTTCGTCTTCCTTCGCGGCCTGCTGGGTGCTGGTGTCGGCCACCTTGCGGCCGGTGTCGGCGTTCTGCTGGTGAATCTGCTGTTCGCGGGCCTTCTCCGCGGCCTTGACTTCAGCTTCGCTGACGGCCACGTTGCTGCTGCTGGAAGACATCTGCGTGATGGCATGCCCGCCCTGGGTGATGACCGCGTTCTGCGACATGTTCTGCAGATGCTGCGCGTGGATTTCCGCGGACTGCTGGGGCTTGTTCGTCGCACGTAACACCGTGTCATGGTGAATCGTGGCCTGATCGCCCGCCGGCGCGGTCGTCGCGCCCTTTGCGTGTTCAAGTCGCAGCTGCTCTGCTTCGTTGCTCAGTTTCTGGGCCTTGCCATCGACGCGCTTGATGCTGTTTACATTCTTCGCTGCAGCCACCGCTCCGAGTCCGACACCGGCGCCGGCGATCACGGTTCCAACCACCATGCCGATGATTGCGCCGCGGCGCTTTTCCTGGGCACCCTCACGTATCCGGTCCCCCATCTCATGGATGGAGCGCTCAGCAAAACTCACCATGGCGGCCGCCTGCTCGCGATTCATCGCGGCCATCTTCATCAACATATTGACCAGCAGCAGGATGAAGTTGAACCGATCCATGGAGCCGACAAGCTTCATCCATTCGGCCTCGTCTTTACCCTTGGCGTCTTCCACCGCGGTCCTCAGCTCCGGCGCATCGTCGAGCAGCTCCATCACGGCCTCCAGATCGTCGGGTGTCGCATGAGTCAGCCCGCCGGATCCAGCAACAATTTCCAGTGTTGCCTCGATCTCCGGCGAAAGTGATCTCGTGGTGGTCCCCGCCAGCGGGCCCATCGCGGCGGCCCCGCCCGGAAGCAGCGCGCCAATGCGTTGAAGCACGGCGGTCGGCGTTGCGGTGTCGGTCGCGGCAACGGGCATGGCCTGGAGTTGATTGATCACGGCAAGCAGCGCGGCACGTTCGGCGTCTTTCAGCGGGTCGCGCCCGGCGCGCGCCAGCGTCGGCCGGTAGGAAACCGTTCCGTCCGTCCGACGTGCGACGTGGTCCCGGCTGGCGTGCCCGGATGCCCGCGCGACCAGGTCATGGTCGGGGGCGTCCGCTGCTTTTCCAGTGGCGGTCGGAAGCTGGCGCAGAATTTTCTGTACAGCGGCTTGGGGAAGGGTCGTTATCTGCATGTGCTGATATCCGGATTCTGATGGATGAGTAGGCGCTCAGGCCGTAGTGCGGATGTTGGAAAGGATCTGCTGGGCGGTGGCTCCGCGATCGGCAATGACATCCGCCATCTGCTGGTAGAGCGCCATACCACCCTCATGGAGTCCGGCTACGGCATCGACGATCTTGCGGATCAGATCACGCAGCACCTCGCTGGCGAACAGGTTGCTTTCGATCGCGGCGATCAGCGCGGCGATGCCGACTTCGATGTCGGCCACCATGATGCGTCCGATACCATGGGTGACCTCGCCCGCGGTGGCGGCCAGCTGTCCCAGGACCTGCAGGATTTCGCTTCCCTGTCGGGCAAGGCTCACCATGCGTCCCACGTTCTGCGCCGCAGCACCGATATTGCCGGCGGCCAGGGTCACAGCGATGATCGCCACCATGATGGCGATGGTGGCGGCCATCATGCCGATCTGCCTGGCAAGCGTTTCCGAAACGCCAAACACAACCAGGGCTTTGGCTATCGCGTTGCCTATCAGCTCGGTGGCCTTGCCCACCACGGAGAATCCGGTTGCCATGCCGACCATGCTGTCCACTGTCAGCATCAGGCCCACCACACCGCCGACGACCAGCGCCGGATTGGCCGTCAGCACGCCGACGGCGACCACTGCGACGCTTGCCACGGCAGCCACGGCCGCACCGACCCATTTGAAGACCTTGCCGATGCAGCCGGTTTTCTTCTCCGCCTCGCGGGCACGCTGTTGTTCTTCTTCCTGCTTTCTCGCCCGCTCCAGGTTTTCCTGCTGACGGGCCTTCAGCTGCGCCATGATGGATTCAGAATCGCTTTTCAGCTTTTCATCCGCCGCCTGCGCCATCCGCTCGGCCAGCAGGCCGATGAACTGCTGGAGCCGGGCGCTCGCCGACAGCCTTTCGCCCGGAGCCTTCAGCTGCAACGCCTGCTGACCGTTGAAATCGTCGTTCTTCTGCCGGCACGTCTCCAGGTCGATCAGGGCCGCACTGAGCTGGCCGCCTGCCAGTACCATCCGCTGCTGCGCGTTCTCCTGCGCACGCGTTGCGGCCGCATGTTGCTGGCGTGCCGCCTCGAGCATTGCCCGCTTCTGCGCGTAAGCCGGATCGTCATGGTCCATGGCGTCCAGCTCGGCCTGCAGGCGTTCGGCCTCCGCGCGCGCCGCTTCGGCAGCGGATTGTGCAACGCCCGCCTCCTCGGCGGCGGAATCGGCGGCATCCTGTGCAGCGGCGGCGTCGGCCAGCGCTTTCTCCAGTTCATGGGACAGGCGCTGCCCAGCTGCGGCGCGCGCCGCCAGCTGGCTCTGGTGGTTCGCGAGCCGCTCCCGCAGCGAGGCCAGCCCGGACGCTTCCAGCTGCTGCTGCAGCTGGCCCAGCAGGATGTTGAACATGGCCTGTGGCGTCAGTCGGCGCGCTTCGGCGCCCAGGGCCCTGTCCAGGGCGCCTGCATCCGGCTGCCGCAGCCGATGCTCGGCGCCGGTGGGGGCGGCGCCCGCTGATTTTCCCGGCTGGATACCCGATACGGTGAACAGGTTGGCGGTGATCCTGTCGATCATGGCCGGCGACGCGATCTCACCGAAACCCTGCGCCAGGGCGATGGTGGGTTGGCGATCGCTGCGCAGGGCAAGCGGCAAGGGGAGTGTACTGACTATGGCATTCATGGCGTATCTTCCCGGCCCCGTGGGGCTGCTTATGAAGCGGATGTCCGTGCATCCGGACGCGGAGGTGCGTCGAGGGTGCGTACAGTATTCCGTCGCTTCCGGGCAGCCGCTTTCATAATCCGCACAGTCCCGTCCAGGCGCGGTGCATCAGTCCATCCCGCGCCCCTGGCCGCGCGTGATGGCTTGCAGGTAGCCGTCCGCACGATCGCCCAGCGACGTACCGGCGGCCCGTTCGGCAACCGACTGGAAGCACTCCTTCGCCTTGCCGAGACGGCCCAGCGACAGGTGGCATTGACCGACATGGAACATCGGTCGGTCATCCTGGAGATTCAGGGTCTGGGCTACCGCATACATGCTGATGGCCTTGTCATACTCGCGTTTCATCTGCAGCACCGCGGCCATGCCCATCGCGTACTCCGGATTGTAGAAGTCGTAAAGACACAGGAAACGAAAGAACGTTTCCGCTTCGTCCAGCTGGCTGTTCTCGTAGAAACGATGGGCGATCGCATAGACACCTTCCATCATGTCGCTGCTGACACCCTTCAGGTCCTTGATCGTGGCACCGCTGCGCAATCCCTCCAGGATGAGGCGTGCGGCCTCTGTATCGTCCGACATGCCGGCGTCTTCGGCCGCCTGCTTGTGATGATCTTCATTCATGGCGTGTCTCCAGGTGGGTTCTCCTGATGTGGAAAGGGATAGTGCTCGGATGATGCGGACTCAGCTGCCGTCTCGTGCAGCGCTGCGCGTTCGACGTCGCGCAGCCAGCGCACGACGGCCATGACGCCATCGATATCGTCGTCATGAACAAACCGGTACCGCGTGCTCTTGGCGTAAACCGCTCGTGCCAGGCGCACGTCACGCACAACGGGTACCCCGCTGCGCTCGGCCAGGGCGATCGCCTTGCGCGCACGCTGGCCTTTTTCCCGCACCGATACGAATGGCATGGGGATATCGTCGTCCGGCAGGAAGATACCGACGGCAATATGGGTCGGATTGGCCAGCATGACGGTCGATCCCATGGTGTCGGCCTGTACCTGCGCCGACAGTTCCTCGGCGATCTGATACCGGCGCTGCTTCACCTCGGGAGGGATCTCGTTGTCCTCGCGCTCCCGCTTGGCCTCGTGCTTGTCCGTCTTCAACTCACGGATGAACAGCACATGGTCCAGCCAGCCGGCCAGAAGGAAGACCGGAGCCAGTGCCAGCAGCAGGCCCAGCACAACGCCGCCGGCCACGCGACTCCAGATCGTGGCCAGCTGGGCATCGCCCGCGTGGACCTGGGCGAACAGGTCCGGCCCCCAGATTCCCCAGGCCAGCCAGCCGAACACGCTCGCTGCGAGAAGGTACAGCAGGCTCCGCAGCAGGTCCTTGACCACCTTGAGCGAGAACAGATTCCTGAATCCGTTTACCGGGTTGAGGCGGCTGGGGTCGAAACGGATGGCCTCGTTCGCGATGATTCCGCGGCTCTGCGCCAGGGAAACCACGGCGATGCCGAGGATGCTCGCCACGAGTACAGGCGCCACGGTCCATGACAGCGCCTTCAGGCCCAGCGCCGCGGCGGCGGCCGGGGACAGGTCGGCAGTGTTACGCGTTATCTGTATATACAGGCTCATCACCCGTTCCAGCCCGGTGACGCAGGTCAGCATCAACAGCCCGACCAGCAGCACGGCGGCTGCCAGCAGATCCTTGCTGTTGAAGCTCTTGCCTTTGCGCCCCTCCTTGCGCAATCGCTGGGGAGTCGGCTTTTCGGTTTTTTCGGCACTGCTCATGTGACGGTTCCCGCCGAAAGGCTTCGCAGCGGGGGATACAGCTGCCACAGCGCGGGTACCTGCCGGGTCATGACCAGCATCAGGTAGTACAGCAGCGCGAGGAAAGCGAGCGCCGACTTGACGGCCAGCGATACCGAGAAGGCATTGAGCTGCTGCGCGAAGCGCGACAGTACGCCCAGCAGGAGTTCGACCAGGAACAGCAGCAAGAGCACCGGCGCCGCCATGCGGACGGCAGCGGACAGGATGACGTCGACCAGGCCATGGATGCTGGCAGGCTCGGGAATGAAGCGTGCGCCCATCGGAATGACGGCATAGCTGCCGTGGACGGCCTGCATCATGGGCACCAGTCCCCCGGCAACCAGGAACACCACCACGGCGAACAGCTGCAGCAGGTTGGCCAGTTCCGTGGCTTCGACGCCACTGAGCGGGTCGAGGATGGCGCCTACGCCGGCGCCACGCTGGGTGTCCACCAGCGCGCCAAGTGCGTGGAACACGTGGTAGGGCAGCGCCAGCATCAGACCCAGCAGGGTGCCGACCAATACTTCGGTGAATGTGGCAACCGCCAGTTCCGGCAGATCGGCGGGACGCTGCATGCTTTCCGTCACTGGCCAGATGCCCGCCAGGATCACCAGCGCCAGCAAAATTCGCACCATGCGCGAACTGACAGCTCCGGCCGACAGATAAGGAAGCCAGGCGAAGCAGGCGACAAGCCGTGCCATGCCAAGCGTCGCAGGCACCGCGTGACTGCCCAGGATGCTGATCATCTGGTTGTCCAGTGAGGCGAGTTGCATGTCTTCACACCGCCAGCGCGCGCACCATGACGAGCCTTCCGAAATCCAGCAGCGTCTGTGCGAACCAGCCGAGCAGGACCAGCAGGGTGAGCACCACGGCCAGCATCTTGGCGCCGAACGGTAGCGTCTGTTCCTGCAGCTGGGTGACGGTCTGGAACAGGCCGACCACCAGGCCCACAAGTGTCGCTACGATCACGGGCGCGGCGGACAGCAGCAGGACCAGCATGAGTGACTTGTTTCCGATGTTGATCAGTTCTTCCACGGCTGATTCCTTGGAGCGCTATGGCGACGGCTCGCGCGATGGGAATTACGTGACGGGAACGTCGAGGTACTGCATCACCAGTCCTTGCGACAGCAGGCTCCAACCATCGAGCATCACGAACAGGATCAGCTTGATCGGGGCTGAGATCGTGACCGGACTCATCATCATCATGCCCAGCGCCAGCAGGATGCTCGACACGATGAGATCGACGACGACGAACGGCAGGTACAGGTAGAAACCCATCAGAAATGCGTCCTTCAGTTCACTCAGCGCATAGGCGGGCAACAACGCGAACAGCGAACGCTCATGCGGCTCTGCATCCCTGGCCGGCGGCATCGCACCGTCGGTGATCCGCGCGCGTTCGAAAAAATGCAGAAGTTCCGGATCGGCGTGCCGCGCAAGATAGCCGCGGTAGTCGTCCAGATGGGAGTCCAGGAAGTCGGCAACTTCGTACACGCTGGTCGCTGGCCGGCCCTGTTCCTGGTATGCGGTGTGGATCGCATCAATGATCGGATGCATCACGTAGAAGGCAAGTATCAATGACAGCGCGTTTATCACCATGTTGGAGGGCACCTGCTGCAAGCCCAACGCGTTGCGGATCAACGTGAAGACCACGGTGAACTTGATGTAGCACGTACCTACCGCGACCAGGAACGGCATCAGCGACGCCGCCGCGAGGATCGCGATCAGTGACACATCGTTGTTGATGGGTATGGCGTTCACTTCAATCTCGGGGCCTGCGTCAGCTCGACGCCAAGGGTTTCACCGACCTGCACCAGCGTTCCGCGTATCAGGCAATGGCCGTTGTGCAGGATGCGTACCGCGCGAAAGCTCTGCTCCGGTAGCGCCAGTGTGCTGCCGGGCTGCAGCATCATGATCTCGGCCAGCGGCATGTCCAACTGGCACAGCTGCACGTCAAGGGTGAGCGGCAGGTCGGCCAGGTCGCGAACGGAAGGCGCGGTATCCGCGGGTCCGGCTGCCGATGCCTGGACCTCGTCATGGCTGGGGAAATGGATCTGGTTCACGATGAATGCCTCCGGGGTAATCCTGAAATCGAACAGGCGACGCGGTCCACGCCATGCCTGGGGTTGAAGCTGCGGCAGAAGCACGATGTCCCCGGATTGCAGGCGCATGAGCTGGCGCATCGGCATCCGCATCCGCGCCAGCCTCATGCGGAGCGGCAATGCCAGCGTCGATGGGAAATCCTTCAGCTCAACGCGCTCTTCCAGTGTCCAGTCAAGGCGCTCGATCTGTACCTTTCCTTCGATTGCGTCGATCTCCGCATAACGGATGTCATCGACATGTTTCACGTCCAGCGATACAAGTTCAGCGAAGGCATACTCCAGCCCCGGCGCGTTGAAGCGGATCGGGGCGTCCATGTTGCACAGGCCGTGCAGCTGCGCGGGTTCCAGCGAGCACCAGTCCAGCCCGGGCAGGTGCGGCAGGTGATACGCCGCCCACGATGAGACCGGCACCCGCCCGATGACCTCGCCATCGCGGCGCGAAAGCCGGAAACGAAGGCAGGGCACCGCATGCGCGCGACTCAGGCGCGCATGCACGCCATGCAATCGCAGACGGCGGCACAGGTATTGGCTGGCCACCGTTTCCGATGCGACGGTCTGAAGCACAGCGGACAGACCCTTCATTCCTCGTCCTCCCGCTCATCGTCCTGCGACGGATAGGCTGTCGGACGATCGCCGGCATCGTGTCCGGTTTCGATCTGCCACTGACCGCCGGCCGGCATCAGTCCGGCAGCCAGGGCATCGCTCACCGCGCGCTGGCTCGCCTCGCTGCTGGCATGGACGATCAATGGACTTGCCACACCCGTGCCACTCAGCGACGGAGTCCAGGTCGCCGTGACAACGTGTCCCGGGCCGTGTGTAGTGAAGGACAAGCTCACGCTGCTGCGTTGCGACGGCAACGGCGGTGGCGGCATGGCGCGCAGGACCGACGCGGACGGCGATGGCATCGGGGCGGTCGTTTCCGCAACGTCGACGCGCCCCTCTGCCGCACCTTGCATGGCAGGGACGGCCATCGTCGGATCGCGCGTCGGCCGTCCATTCGGCTTCGCTGGATCGGAGGCAACGTCCGCGGAGGTTGCACCGGGATCGTCACCGGCCGCGTTGGCACCGTCCAGGGATATGTCGCCCGTGATTGCGTGCATGGCCTGCCCAGCCAGGGTCCTCGCGCCAGGGGCGACGCTGCCTGGACCCAGGTTCGCCACGCCAGGGACGCTGGAAGATGCAGCCGGGGATGACAAGGGCATGGCAGTCAATCGGACAGCACGCGTGACCGGTGTTATGGCTCTGCTGGATGCAGTTGTCGCCTGTTGCATGACCTCCGAACTTGCATGACATCCGCGATCGACGCGTCGAATGGGAGACGCATCGATCGACGGTGGCGGCGCGTCCCGCCTGGCGATGCGCTGCCGTCCGCTGTCCCTGACCTGCAGATGACCTCCTCCGGCGAGTACATGGGAAGTAGCGGTCTCGAAGTGCCTTCCGGCAGAAACGGACGATGAGACATACAGCTCATCGAGATCATCGACGGGATCGTGCTGCGGGTGACCCGGCGGACCCGGATCCGCGTGCTCTCCCATGCGCGACCGCGGCCGGCACTCCAGCGCTTCGAGGAGCCGCCTGGACAATGATGTAGGCTCCCGGTCCGCTCCTGTTGCCGCAACGAGGGTGGCCTCCAGGGGCGTTATCGGCGACGACATGCGAGATCCTCTTGTTGTTGGTTCCGGTACCGCTGTTCGCGGTTACGCGCCCGTTCGCATCGATTTCGTGACTGCCAGACGTCCAGCTTTGCGTACTTGCGTTGATGGACGAGTGCGATGGCCCTGAGCTCCCGCGCGCGCGTCTCGCACTGGCCAGCATTCTCCTCGAGCTCCATGGCCGCATGGATCGTTTCAAGCGCATGGGCCCGGGCCACCGCCAGCGCGCGCAGTCGGTCGTACAGCATGCTGCGGGTAAGACCGCCTTCCGGTGAAGGCATGGCGGCGTCTACGGTTGCCGCGGCGTCATCGCGCAGACGCTGTGCGTCCGCACGCTTCGTCTGGGCGTCCTGAAGTTCGGCCTGTGCGGCCGTATGCGCCAGCGCCTGTTGTGCGTGCTTGAGGGTCAGGAGACGTCGCGAAGCATTCTCAGGATGCGATCGCATGCATGCCTCCCAGAGTCGCTTCCATCGGGCTGTGCTCCGCGACCGACTGGCGCAGAAAGGCCATCAGGGCAGGCTCGGCTGCGACGGCGGCGTCATATATCGCACTGACGCCAGGCTTGTATTCGCCCAGCTCGCGCATCAGCTGGAGATCATCCAGGGTACCGAGGAGGCTGCGTATCCGCTCGGCCTGCTGATGCTGCCCGGCGCTGGCCAGCTGCGCGAACAGCCGGCTTCCGCTACGCAGAACGTCCACAGCGGGAAAGTGACCGCGTCCGGCGAGGCGGCTGGATAGATAGATGTGGCCATCGAGCAGCGATTTCACTTCTTCGCCGACAGGATCCGCTTCCTGCTCGTCCTCCAGCAGCACGGTGTAGAACGCCGTGATGCTTCCGGTCGTGCTGCGACCACCGCGCTCCAGCAGGCGTGGCAGCGCCTCGAATACGGAGGCAGGAAAGCCCCTTCGGGCCGGCGGCTCACCGGCACCCAGGGCGAGCTCGCGTAGCGCCCGCGCGTAACGGGTAATGGAATCCATCACCAGCAGCACGCGCTGCCCCTGATCGCGAAAGTACTCGGCAAGCGTGGTCGCCAGAAGAGCAGACTGACATCGAAGTGCAGGCGCCGTATCGGAGGTGGCCTGGACGACCACCATCCGGGCGGCGTGAGCGGAATGGCGCAACCGCTCCACCAGTGTGGCGACTTCCCTTCCACGCTCACCGATGAGTGCAACGACGCAGACATCGACATCCGCGTTGTCGAGCAGCATTTCGGTCAGGGTGGTCTTGCCAGCACCGGCTCCAGCGAAGATGCCCACACGCTGCCCTTCGCCGCAGGTAAGCAACCCGTCGATGGCGCGAACGCCGGTACAGAGCGGCATATCGATCGGCCGACGTTGGCGATAGTCGGTTCCCCGGCCGTTGAGCGAGAGCCGGATCGGCGGCGCAATGGCGGCCGGCGCGAGACGCTCAACCTCTTCGCCGCGTCCGTCCAGCACGCTGCCCAGGACCGCCAGCGACGCATTGATGACAGGCGGGCGACCGGTGGGCATCACGATGCACTGCAGCGACAGTCCACTGCTGTCCTGCAGCAGGCCGACGGAGGCCTGTCCATTCTCCACCGCAACGACGGTGCCGCAGCCGAGAGGATGCTCGTCGGCCGGTCCCGCCTGGATCAGGCATACCTCGCCGATCGCAACCTGCGACAACGGCACCCGGATCATCGATCCGGTAATAGCGGTAGGATGCGCGGCAGTACGCCAGACGGACTGTGGAGTGCTCACCGGATCGCCTTCAGTCTGCCAAGGCATTCATGGAACTCCCGGAGGGCGACCGCCAGTTGAGTTGCATCGCCGACACATTCGGGATGGAGCAGCCCGCCGATGCGGCCGTCTTCGCGCAATACCATCGCTCCGGATTCCCAATACGGCATGATCCGGACAAGTTCAGCCAGGAGCGGCACCGCCAATGCGTCACGCGCCTGTTCGTTCAGCTCGTCCAGCATCCCCCACATCCAGATCTTCTCGTCGGGAAGCGGATCAAGGTAGATGTCACCGATGTCGTCAAACGACATCACGATGGTCGAGTGATCGTCGAACTGGTAAGCATCGGCATCTGCGCCGAGCTTCACCAGCGCCTGACAGAGGACGTCCTTGAGATTCATAGGGATTTCACCACGTCGATTTGAACGGCATCGGATATTTCGGAGAACGCCAGGACGACCACGGCAGGCAGGCGGCTCTCGATGAACCGTTTGACGAAGCGACGGATGTCGGGCGCCACCAGCAGCACCACATCCGGCCGTGTGGGCGCTATGTCGTCAAAGGTGATGGCGATGCGGTCGAGCAGGCGTTCGGCTGTCGCCGGATCCAGGTTGAGAAACGCAGCTCCCTGGCTCTGGCGTATCCCGGCCCGCACCACCTCTTCGGTTTCCGGGGCCATCAACACCACGCCGATACGGTCGTCGCGGGCATGCTGCCAGGAGATGTAGCGCGCCAGCGCACCCCGTACGTGCTCCACCAGCAGAATGACGTCCTTCTCACGCTGTCCCCACTGGGCCAGCGTTTCCAGGATCATCTTCAGGTTTCGGATGGATACGCCCTCCCGCTGCAGGCGTTGCAGTACCTCTGCCACGCGCTGTATGGGAACGTGACGGTGCACTTCCTTGAGCAGCTCCGGGAAGCGCTTTTCGATGTCGTCCAGCAGGTGCTTGGTTTCCTGGATGCCGAACAGCTCACCGATGTTGCGCATCAGTGCCTCATGGACGATGCGCTGCATTTCCTCCCGGTCGCTTCGGCAGGGCAGTCCCATGGCGTGCAGCTGCGGCACGGCCGCGCGCGGAAGCCACTGTTGCGACATGCCATGGCGGGCCGGAAGCTGAACGCCCTGCCCCAGGATGGCCAGCTCATCGCTTTCAGCCAGAACCCGCACATGGTCGAGAACGATGTCACCCGTTGCCGCCGCTATCTCATTGATCATGATGGTGACCTGATGCACGGCGTCGGTGTGCTCCCGCATTGCGATGAAAGGCACCTGCATGCCGGCACTCAGATGTAGCGCCTCCCGGATTTCCTGCTCCAGGCCATCCGACGACCAGCGTCGGCAATGCTCTGGCGGTACAAGGAGCAGCAACGGGACGGTTTCGTTCACCGTCCTGCCGTCGGAGCGCTTCTGCGCGCCCTGCCCGGCCTTGCCCTCTGCCGGCATGCCAGGCGATGGCGCGGCGCCGATGGCTGCAGCGTCTGCATCACGACGCCAGCGCCAGGCCGCCAGGCCCAGCAGGGCTGCCGACAGCAGCGCGAACACTACCAGTGGAAAGCCCGGGAGCAGGCCCAGCATCAGTACGAGCACGCCTGCAATTAACAGCACTTTCTGGCTGCTGAAGAGTTCTTCGATGATGCTGGCGCCGAGGTTGCCTTCATCACCGCCGACGCGTGTCACCACGAACCCGGCACTGATGCAGATGAGAAGCGCGGGGATCTGCGCGACAAGGCCATCGCCGATGGTCAGCAGGGTGAACACCTGCAGCGCCTGGGAAAACGCCATGTCGTGCTGGAGCATGCCGACGGCTATACCGCCGAAGAGATTCACAAATACGATCACGATGCCGGCTATCGCATCGCCTTTGACAAACTTCATCGCACCATCGTAGGAGCCGTAAAGCTGGCTCTCCCGCTCTACTTCGCGCCGTCGCTTCTGCGCACCTGCGGCGTCGATGGATTCGGCCCGCAGATCCGCATCGATGCCCATCTGCTTGCCCGGCATTCCATCCAGCGAAAAGCGTGCGACCACTTCACCGATGCGCTCGGAGCCCTTGGTGATCACGATGAACTGCACGATGGTGACGATGGCGAAGATGACGAAGCCGACGACCAGATTGTCGGCGACCACGAATTCACCGAAAGCGGAGACGATATGTCCTGCATCGGCATCCACGAGAATCAGCCGGCTGGTACTGACGGAAAGTGCCAGTCGCATGATCGTGGTGAACAGCAACACGGACGGGAATGTTGAGAAGTTCAGGATCCGCTCAACGTAGAACGAGCTCAGGAAGATCAGGATGGCGATCAGCAGGTTCAAGCCGATCAGCAGGTCCACCAGGAAGGTCGGCAGTGGCACGATCAGCATGCCGATGACCACGGCCATCAGTACAACCAGCGCCAGTTCCGGCCGCAGCAGCGTACGGGACCAGCCGCCTATGGCACCCGAGGCGTTCATGCGTGAGAGGAGCGTACTCATCATGCCTCCACTCGATAGGCAGGACCGCTGGACCGACGCTCTTCCGTGGCGATGCGATCAAGCAGCAGATCCACTTCTTCCGTCGCGTGCTCCTGAAGGCCCAGTTGCGCCCATAGGCCATGAGGCAACGTTTTGAGAAAACGTCGGATGCCCTGCACAAAGGCAGCCTTTTCCGTGGTATCCATCGCCAGCCGTGCGGCCGACAGTACGCCATCGAACAATGCCGGCAGGCCACCGCCACGGCGGACCATGCCGAACAGTGCAGATACCAGTATCGCGGGGGACAGTCCAATACGCTGCATGGCCTGTTCGCGCCAGCAGCAGGCCATCAGCAGATGATCCGCCGAGCGCAGCGTGGTGAGCTGCCGCACGCGTTGCAGCAGCTGACCGAACTCCAGCCGTGAGCAGCTGGGATCCAGTGCATACATGTCCGCCGCAAGCGCCTGCTCGATGAAATCCACGACTCGGGCGCGCCGCTCGAACCCATAGAGTTCGATCCACAGTTCATAGGCGTCCAGCGGCTGCTCGCCTGCGAGGAATTCCTGGTAGGAGCGACGGAGCTGCGCTGCGCCCGCACGTAGCCGGGGCGCCTGCAACCGTGCTTTCAGTGCCACGTTCACACCGGCGCGCACGCTTCGTCCACACTCTCCGTCGAGATAATGGTCATGCAATATCTGCAGCTCGGCGTGGAGCTTCTCCAGCTCCTCGTCTGCCAGCAGCATGCGCAGCACGGCGACCGCATCGCTCGGATCAGGGAACAGCTGGCTGAGCAATGTACGCAGTTGCGCGACGTTTGCCGCACCATGCTGATGAAGCTGGTTTCTGAGCTGGGTCAGTTTCTGCGGCCCTTCGGGATCCAGCACATGCTCCAACCAGGTATGTCCACGCAGATCACCGGAACTGTCGTCGCGCGCCCGCAGGCGACGCATGCTCGATACCAGCCCCGACAGATCATCCTGCATGTCCAGCGCCTGGAGCCATGCCGTTCTGCGAAGGGATGGCGTGCGTGTGTTGTCGCTGTCGTGGTCGTCGCCAGCGGGATCAGCGGACTTCTGGGCTCCCTGCCGCGGCACAGGTGGCAGCGGGCGAACCAGCGGGACATCAATGCGGGCCATCGAGGGCCTCACGAACGTCGTCATGGATGTTCCGCAGATGCTCTGGCAGCGCCGGCTCGGAGCGGATCAGACCACTGTAGGCAGGATCATTCGAGAAATCGCTCGCATCCAGTACCCGGGGCTGGATCAGGAATACCCGCACGACGTCACGCCTGCGCTCGGCTCGGTGGCGGAACATCCTGCCCAGTACCGGAATGCGGCGCAGTCCCGGAATCGCGGCCCTGTCGCCGCCCTGCTCGTGACGCGTGTACCCACCTACCAGCAGGCTCAACGAATGTGGCACGCGAGCCACGGTGTCGATCGTCGTGCGCGTGATGATCGGCAGCCCCTCGACCTCCTTTCCGCTTTCAGTACCATCCTCGACCTTCAGCTGCATCTCCACTTCATCGCTGTCGGAGACACGGGGCAGCACGCTGACCAGCGTTCCATAGGTCACCGATTCCAGCGAAGCGCTGCGCTCGGCCTGCAGCCTGGCATAGAACGTACTATTGCTATCGAAGTGCGCCAGCACGTTTTCCTGGGTCAGGAGCACCGGACGGGACACGATGCTGGCCAGGCCGCGCTCCGAAAGTGCCCAGACCGAAGCCAGGAACCTGCCACCGTCGAGCGTAGCGCTGGAACCGTTGATGCCAACGCCCAGGCGCCCTCCGAGGTTTGCTCCGCCGCTCCATTTGACACCCAGGCTGTCGAACTCGTTCTTCTGCACATCGATGATCCAGAGCGACAGTTCGATCTGCCGGCGCGGAAGATCGAGTTCGGCGACCAGTTGCTTGACTTTCTGGATACCTGACAGTGTTCCACGAACAATCAGGCTGTTCGTTTCCGGGTAGGCCACCACAATGGTCGGCGGTACGGTGCCTGCGTCACGACGGGATCCCGGCGCGGACTCAACGCCATCGGCCGTCCAGCTCCGGCGCGTGGCAACCCCGGTTTCGCCGGAGGCGTCCTGGGACGTTGACGCGCTGTCTGCGTGGCGTACGTGGATGTCGCCAACGCCCGCATCGGACAGTACGCGCGCCAGCGATTCGGCCATGCCCGGCAGGGTGGATTCCACTGAACGCTGCCCGTAACGCCGTCCCTGCGCGAAGCTGTTGCGCAGCGCTATGACCTCCACGTGTTCGGCGCGGGCGTCCGCCCCCCGGTACAACTCATCCAGATAGCGCGCCGCATTGAGCACGATATCGACATACACCGGAGGACCGGCGATGTAGAACGTCCCGTCCGAACTTCCGCCCCGGACGGGATAGCGGGCGTCGGCCAACCGTGTTCGGCGCAGGAAATCATTCAGCACCGCGACCGAAGTGTGCTGTAGATGGCCCACGGCGGTTCGCGTCTCGGCAGCGTCGTAGACGTACAGGGTCTGTGCATCGCTGTACCACACCAGCCCAAGATCGCGGCTCACCTGGTCCAGTACCCCGCGCGCGTCGTGAAGACCAAAGCTGCCTTCCACGCGCTTTTTCTGCGCCTTGCTGCTGATCACCGCCGGCAGCCGCATCTGCGCTGCGACCGCCTGCAGCAGCAGCGTCACCGAATCGCCTCGTGATACGAAGGTGGTGTCCGACGAGAGAGCGCCGCGATGGGTGAAGGACGTGTTTTCGAGCGGCGTCGTACGTCCGGCGTCGGCCGGTTCTCCGGCCGAAAGAGGAGAACCGTGCAGTACCAGAAGCACCGACAGTACGGGCGGCAGGAGGACGCGAAGAAAAGTCACGACAGATGAACCGACTGATAGATACAACGTGGCGATCGCCCCAACAGGGATTTGATCTCGCTGCAGAAATGCGATGGCGAGGAGAAGCCGAAATCGGAGGAGAGGCGGGTGAAGGTGTGGCCGGTATCGGCATAGCGGTGCAGCACGCGGCCGGCACGCAGCAGGCGCAACTGTTCCTTCAGGGAGCGCCCGAATGCCTTGCGGCCGATGCGGCGGAACTGGGCGACGGACAGGCCGTAACGGTCAGCCAGCTGCTGCACGCCGAAATCCGGGTGCTCCAGCACAAAGCGGACCAGCAGATAGGGCTCGCGTCGGGCCCACACCGAGGCGACCAGCCGGAACCGGTCATCGTGGCCCAGCAACTGGGCCATCAGCCAGTGGCGCGCGGTGCCTGCGTCGCGAAGGTCATGGGCGGTGGCCAGCACTGCGGGCAGGTGACGATCGTCCGGCAACGCGCGCTGCAGCCCCATGGCGTGATCATGGAAGGCAAGCAGGCGACTGAGTTCCGCGCCGGCCGGATGCGGCTGGCAGCCGGTGCCGCACAGATGTACTGGACGGCTGCCAGCGGAAACCAGCAGTGTGCTGCCGGCCGGCAATCGACGCTGCTGGCGAGCGGCGACGCTGTGGCCGATCTGCAACTGGGCCTCATGGCCACCGGCGACGACCAACACCGTTCCGCCACGCGGCAACAGGCTGCAGAACGTGTCTGGCCGACCGGAGGGGGGTGTGGAGGTGGAGACGCAGTACGACATGACGCTGATGGTGTTGCGTCAGCGCCTGTCGGGCTATGAGCCAAATTGCGATTTGCGCTGACCGCAGCGCATCCAGCCCGACTTACGCAGCCGGCATGCGACCGGCTGCGGGATTGCCATGGTGGTTTACAGCTGTGCCAGCGATGCGACCGCGTCGAAGCGGTCGCCCAGACGCTTCAGCAGAGCCAGCCGGTTGCCGCGCACCGCCAGGTCATCCGCATTGACCATCACCTGGTCGAAGAACGCATCGACCTGCGGACGCAACCGCGCCAGGCGCTCCAGCACGCTGACGTAGTCCTTCTGCTGCAGGCTCGCCCCGGTGTCGTCGATGGCGGCAGCCACGGCTTCGGCCAGCTCGCGCTCGGCGTCTTCCTGCAGCAATGCGGGATCGACCGTGCCGGGAATTTCGATATCGGACTTGCGCAGGATGTTGCCGATGCGCTTGTTCGCGGCGGCCAGCGCCGGCGCTTCCGGCAGCGAGGCAAATGTGCCGATCGCGTCAACGCGCCGGTCGAAGTCGTACAGCGAAGCCGGCTTCAGCTCAGCCACCGCGTTGAACTGCGTGACCGGTATGCCCTTGTCGGCGTAGTAGCCTCGCAGGCGTTCGAGGATGAAGGCATACAGCTCGTCGACCTCGGCCTGCAGGCCGCGCGGCTCGAGCAGCGTGTTCGCCTGTGCCAGCAGCGCGCGCAGGTCCAGCTCGAAGCCGCTTTCGATGATCGTGCGCGCCAGGCCCAGCGCGTTGCGGCGCAGCGCGAACGGATCCTTGTTGCCGGTCGGCTTCAGGCCCGCTGCGAAACCGCCGGCCAGGGTGTCGACGCGCTCGGCGATGGCCAGCACCTTGCCCAGCGGCGACAGCGCGATGTCATCGCCACCGAAGCGCGGCTGGTAGGCTTCATCGACGGCCAGAGCGACCTCCGGCGATTCGCCGCCGGCCACGGCATAGTGACGGCCGGCGATGCCCTGCAGTTCCGGGAATTCGTTGACCATGCGCGACTGCAGATCGTTCTTGGCCAGCTGCGCGGCGCGCCTGGCCAGCGTCGGATCGGCACCCACCTGCGGCGCGATCGCCTCGGCCAGCGCGACCACGCGGGCGACCTTGTCGGCCACGCTGCCCAGCCTGGCCTGGTAGGTCACGCTGGCCAGGCCGTCGCCCATCGCCTGCAGGCCCTGCTTGAGGTCCTCGTCGAAGAAGAACCTGGCATCGGCAAAACGCGGGCGGATCACGCGCTCGTAGCCCTTGGCCACTTCGGCCACGTCCTTTGATTCGATGTTGGCGATGCCGATGAATTTCTCGGTCAGCTTGCCGCCCGCATCCAGTACCGGGAAGAATTTCTGGTTGATCTCCATGGTTTCGATCAACGCTTCCTGCGGCACGGCCAGGAACGCGCGTTCAAACCCACACAGCACCGCCGAGGGCCATTCGACCAGGTTCACCACCTGCTCCAGATTATCGTCGGTGATGCGTGCCGCCCCGCCTGCCCTGCCGGCCGCCGCCTGTACCTCGGCAACGATGCGTTCGCGGCGTTCCTGCGGATCAACCAGCACGAAGGCGGCGCGCAGCGATTCCACATAATCCTGCGGCTGGCTCAGCCACACGGTCTTGTCGTGATGGAAACGGTGGCCGCGGGTCATGCGATCGGCGGTCAGGCCGAACAGTTCGGCCTCGACCACATCACCGCCATGCATCAGTACCAGCCAGTGCACCGGGCGGGCAAAGCCCCAGCTGTGATCGCCCCAACGCATCGGCTTGGGAATCGGCATCGCGGCGATGGCCTCGCGCAGGATTTCCGGCAACAGCGCGGCGGTACGCGCGCCCGGGGTCACCGCACGGTGCACGAAGCGTTCACCCTTGCTGTCGGTGGTCTTCTCCAGCGCGGTCCAGTCGATCCCGGCCTTGGCTGCGAAGCCCTGCAGGGCCCGGGTCGGCCGGCCTTCGGCGTCCAGCGCGATGTTCAGGTATGGGCCCAGCACTTCGCTGTGCTGTTCGGGCTGCTCCAGGCCGACGCCCGGCAGCAGGACCGCCAGCCGACGCGGGGTGGACAACGGGCGCGCGTCGCCCAGTTCCAGTTCAACGCCGCGCTTGCGCAGGCCATCGACAATACCGTCGAAGAAGGCCTGGGCCAGGCCCGGCAGCGCCTTGACCGGCAGCTCCTCGGTGCCCAGTTCGATCAGCAGGGGGGACAGTTGGCTCATCGGTTAGATCCTGTGATGGGGGCGCAGCGCACGGCGCGGCCGGCGCCCCTGGAAGGGTGGGGGAAGGCGGCGGTCAGGCCTTCTTCGCGCCGGGAAAACCCAGCTTTTCGCGCTGCTCGTAGTAAGCCTGCGCCACCGCCTGGGCCAGCGCGCGTACGCGCAGGATGTAGCGCTGGCGCTCGGTCACGCTGATCGCACGCCGTGCGTCGAGCAGGTTGAAGGCATGGCTGGCCTTGGTGACCTGTTCATAGGCCGGCAGCGGCAGGCCGACCTCGACCAGCTTCCGTGCTTCACGTTCGCAGGCGTCGAAACGATGGAACATCTCGGCGACATCGGCATGTTCGAAGTTGTAGGTGCTCTGCTCGACTTCGTTCTGGTGGTAGACATCGCCATAGGTCACCGGCGTGCCGTCCGGGCCGTAGGTCCATACCAGGTCGTAGACGTTGTCGCAGCTCTGCAGGTACATGCACAGGCGTTCAAGGCCGTAGGTGATCTCGCCCAGCACCGGCCTGCACTCGATGCCGCCGGCCTGCTGGAAGTAGGTGAACTGGGTCACTTCCATGCCGTTGAGCCATACCTCCCAGCCCAGCCCCCAGGCGCCGAGGGTCGGCGATTCCCAGTTGTCCTCGACGAAACGCAGGTCGTGCACCAACGGGTCGATGCCCAGCGCCTTGAGCGAATCCAGGTACAGCTGCTGGATGTTGTCCGGCGCCGGCTTCATCGCCACCTGGTACTGGTAGTAGCGCTGCAGGCGGTTCGGGTTCTCGCCATAGCGGCCGTCGGTCGGGCGGCGCGAAGGCTGCACATAGGCGGCATTCCAGGTTTCCGGACCGATCGCGCGCAGGAAGGTGGCCGGATGGAACGTACCCGCGCCTACTTCCAGGTCGAGCGGCTGGATCAGCACGCAGCCCTGCTGCGCCCAGTACTGGTTCAGGGTCTGGATCAGGCCCTGGAAGGTGATCGGAACGTTCTGGGTCGCGGACATGCGCTGGTTTCTTGGCCGACGAAAGGGGTGCGTTAGTATAGCGAGCGACCACCGCCGGGCGCGGGGCGCGCGTCCTGGCCATGGCGGCGGCGGTTTTTCCTGCGGTACCCGTTTCGAGGAATCCGGCGGATGGAGCAACACCCGAAGATGTCGTTTCCCGCCGATGGCGCGCCCCTGCCCCCGGGCCGGCTGGTCTTCGAACAGGTCGCCGCGGCACTGGTCGCCGACGGCCTGGTGGCGCCGCAGGATATCGAGCGGGTGCGGTTTTCCGCGCAGGGCGCGCGCAACGCCAGCGAAGTGCATCCGCTGGTGCTGCTGGCCAACCAGAAACTGACCGCCACCGGTGGCGGCGAACTGGGCCTGGAACGGCTGAGCGAGTGGCTGGCCCGGCGCACCGGCGTGCGCTACCTGCGCATCGATCCGACCCGGGTGGACGTGGCCAGCGTCACCTCGCTGGTCTCGCACGCGTATGCCCGCCGCCACCGCTTCCTGCCGCTGGCGGTGGATGGCGAGCGCGTGCTGGTGGCGACCAGCGAGCCGCTGGCGCAGGAATGGAGCCGCGACCTGCAGCACCTGACCCGCCGCCATATCGAACTGGCGATGGTCAATCCGCTGGATCTGCATCGCTACACGATGGAGTTCTACGGCGTCACCCGCTCGGTGCGCGGCGCCCGCGGCGATGCGCGCAGCGAGACCGGTGGCACCCTGCCCAGCTTCGAGCAGCTGGTGGAGCTGGGCCGCGCCGGCGACGTCAACGCCGACGACCAGCACATCGTGCACATCGTCGACTGGCTGCTGCAGTATGCCTACGAGCAGCGGGCCTCGGACATCCACCTGGAGCCTCGGCGCGACATGGGGCGCATGCGTTTCCGCATCGATGGCGTGCTGCACAAGGTGTTCGAGGTGCCGCCGGCGGTGATGACCGCGGTGGTCAGCCGGATCAAGGTACTCGGACGCATGGACCTGGCCGAGCGCCGGCGGCCGCAGGATGGCCGCATCAAGACCCGCTCGCCGGGCGGGCGCGAGGTGGAAATGCGCCTGAGCACCATGCCCACGGCCTTCGGCGAGAAGTGCGTGATGCGCATCTTCGACCCGGATTCGGCGTTCAAGAGCATCGACCAGCTGGGTTTCAGCGCGCAGGAAGCCGCCGGCTGGAACGCGCTGGTGGAGCAGCCGCACGGTATCGTACTGGTCACCGGGCCGACCGGCTCGGGCAAGACCACCACGCTGTATTCCACGCTGAAGCGGCTGGCCACGCCGGACGTGAACGTGTGCACGGTGGAAGATCCGATCGAGATGATCGCGCCCGAGTTCAACCAGATGCAGGTCCAGGCCAACATCGACCTGGATTTCGCCAGCGGCGTGCGCACCCTGCTGCGGCAGGACCCGGACATCATCATGATCGGCGAGATCCGCGACCTGGAAACCGCGCAGATGGCGGTACAGGCCTCGCTGACCGGGCATCTGGTGCTGTCCACCCTGCATACCAACGATGCGCCCTCGGCGGTCACCCGGTTGCTGGACCTGGGCGTGCCGCATTACCTGCTGGCGTCCACCGTCAACGGCATCCTCGCCCAACGTCTGGTGCGCACGCTGTGCCCGCACTGCAAGGTGCCGCACGCGCTGCAGGCGGCCGACTGGGCGGTGCTGGCTGATGGCCAGATGGCATATCCAGATGACGCCACGCCGTATCGGCCGGTCGGTTGCCTGGAGTGCCGGCGCACCGGTTTCATGGGCCGGATCGGGCTGTATGAGCTGCTGCCACTGGGTTCGCGGCTGCGCCGGCTGATCCGCGCGGACATGGATCTGGCGGGTTTTTCCCAGGCCGCGCGCGGTGAAGGACTACGCACGCTTCGTCAGGCGGGCCTTGAAAAGGTGGCCCTGGGGCTGACTACAATCGAGGAAGTCCTGTCAGTCGTGCCCCCCGCGGATGAATCACCTGCCCTTCCTGATCGTTGAGACCGGCCGCCCCCTCGCAGCCCTGCGGCGGTATGGGCGTTTTCCGCACTGGATCCGGGTGGCCGCCGGCCTTGGCCGGCATGAGACCGAAGTGGTCGATGCCGAGAACGGCGAGGCACTGCCCGATGCCGGCCGCTACGCCGGCGTCCTGGTGACCGGCTCGGCCGCCTACGTCACCGATCGCGCCGACTGGAGCGAACGCAGCGCGATCTGGCTTCGCGGCGCGGTGCATCGCGGCACCCCGGTGTTCGGCATCTGCTATGGGCACCAGCTGCTTGCGCACGCGCTTGGCGGCCAGGTGGACTACAACCCCGCCGGCCGTGAGTCCGGCACCATCGAACTGTCGCTGGATCCGGCCGCCGGCCAGGATCCTTTGTTCAAGGGCCTGCCGACCCGTTTTCCCGCCCATGCGACCCACCTGCAGACGGTGCTGCGCGCACCCGATGGCGCGGCGGTGCTGGCCCGCTCGACGCTGGACGGCTGCCATGCGTTCCGCTGGGGCGAACGTGCCTGGGGCGTGCAGTTCCACCCGGAGTTCGCCACCCACCACATGCGCGGCTACGTCCGCGCGCGTGCGCAGTGCATCGTCCAGCACGGCGGTTGCGCGCGCAGCGTTGAACGGGCGGTTTCGGCGGCACCGCTGGCCCGGCAGCTGCTGCGCCGCTTCGTGCGCCAGGCCCGCCATCCTTCAGGTCAGGCCGACGCAAAACAGGGATAATCATCGGACGCGGGCGATTCCCGCGCCTCCCCCTGTTTCTTCGGAATCGTATGAGCGAGATTCGCAAGCTTCCGGCTTCGGCCGGCGCGGAATGGCTGGTTTCCGGTTTCACCCTGCTGCGCAGGGCACCGCTGGGCCTGGGCGTGCTGGGCATGATCTGGGCGCTGGCGGCGCTGCTGGTGACCGCGCTGGCTACCCAGGTGCCGATCCTGGCGCTGCCGGCGCAACTGCTGATGGCGCTGGCCGGCCCGCTGATCTTCGGCGGCCTGGTATGGGCCGTGCGCGAGGTCGACCAGGGACGTCCCGCCCTGCCGGCGCACCTGCTGCAGGGCCTGCACGACGGACGCGCACCGCACCTGCTGGTGGCGCTGCTGCCGCAGCTGGTGGCCGGCGTGGTGCTGGGCATCCTGCTGCTGGTGCTGATCGGAAGCAGCGGGCTGGGGCAGCTCAGCGAGGTGCTGTCCAAGCTCAATGAACTGAGCCAGTCCGGCGCGCAGCCGAACCCGACGGAGATGGAAGCGCTGGCCGCCAGCCTGCCGGCCGGACGCATCCTGCTGTGGCTGCTGTGCGTGGTGGTGGTATTCATCGCCGTCGCACTGGCGCTGTTCACGCTGTCGCCGCAGGTGATGTTCGAACACCGCAACGGCCTGCAGGCGCTGCGCCTGAGCCTGCGCGCCTGCGTGCACAACCTGCTGCCGATGCTGGTGTTCTTCCTGCTCGCCCTGGTAGCAGTGTTCGCGGTCTACTTCATCGTCATGATCGTGGCGATGATCGCCCAGCTGGTGGGCGGTGCGATGCTGGCGCTGTTCGCCGCACAGCTGCTGCTGATGGGCGTGGTGATGCCGATGTTCGCCGGCGCGGTGTATACCGCCTGGAAGCAGATGTTCGGCCCGGCCATCGAACCGCCGCCAATGCCCACCCACTTCCACGCCTGACCAAAAAGGGGACGGAGGGGATTAAGTCGTTTTTGGCTCGCCAAACAGGCGGATTACGACTTAATCCCCTCCGTCCCCTTTTTGGGGGTGGGGACCAGCCAGCGGGCGGCGTGGATGCCCAGTTCGTAGAGCAGGCACATCGGGATGGCCAGCATCAGCTGCGACACCACATCCGGTGGCGTCAGCACGGCGGCCAGCACGAAGATGCCGACGATGGCATAGCCGCGGCCTTCCTTGAACTGCTGCGGCGTCACCCAGCCCATGAGTACCAGGATCACCATCGCCACCGGCAGCTCGAAGCTGCCGCCGAAGGCGAAGAAGATCGCCAGCACGAAATCCAGATAGGCGTTGGCGTCCGGGGTGATGGCGATCACGTCCGGGCGGAAGGTGGTGAGGAAGTGGAATACCGCCGGCAGCACCAGGTAGTAGGCAAAAGCGCAGCCGAGGTAGAACAGCACGACCGATGACGCCAGCAGCGGCACGGCCAGGCGCTTCTCGCGCGCATACAGGCCCGGTGCGACGAAGGCCCACAGCTGGTACAGCAGCCACGGCACGCTCACGAACAGGGCGACGAAGAATGTCAGTTTCAGCGGCGCGAAGAACGCCCCGGCCGGGTTGATGGCGATCATCGACTGGCCGTTGGGCAGCTGCGAGATCAGCGGATGGGCGATATACGTATAGATCGTCCGCGAAAAGGGCAGCAGGCCGAGCAGCACCACGCCCAGGCCGAGCAGCGCCCTGACCAGGCGGGCACGCAGTTCGACCAGATGTTCCACCAGCGAGCTTTCGCCGAGATCATGCTCGCTCATGGCCTGTCCTTCTCCGCGGGCTCCGATGGCTTCGGGTTGGGCGCTGGCGTTTCCTGCGTGCCGTCCTCGGCCGTGTCGACCGGATCGGCCGAGGACGCTGGCGACGGCACGGCACGCACCTCATCGACCAGCGAACGCCCGTGATCGTCCACGTCCTGCATCTGCCGCCGCACGGCTTCGCCGCTGGCGCGCAGTTCGGTTTCGGTGTCCTGCATGGAACGGCGGACATCCTGCATCTGCCGCTTGATGTCCTCGGCCTGCAGTTCGCGCTCAAGCTCCTGCTTCACCGAATCCCACTGGTTCCGCGCACGCCGTACCCACAGGCCGGCGAAACGCGCGGCCTTGGGCAGGCGCTCGGGACCGAGCACCACCAAGGCCACGATCGCAATGACCAGCAGCTCGCTGAAACCGATGTCGAACACCGCTATCGCTCCGGATCAGCGCGGATCGCGGTCGCGTTCTTCCTGCGCGGTGCGCGCGGCGTCCTGGCTGCGCGACTCGTCGCCGAGCTGGCCGCCGGGCTTGTCGTCGTCGCGCATGCCCTTCTTGAATTCCTTGACCGCCGAGCCGAGGTCCTTGGCACCGCTGGTCAGGCGCTTGGTGCCGAATACCAGCAGGACCACCGCCAGCACGATCAACCAGTGCCAGATGCTGAAACTGCCCATGAGAAGCCCGCCATTTGTTGTCAGTCGTCAGGAACACGAGCATAACGCACCGGCACCGGGCCGGCGCGCATGCTGAAAGTCAGTTGCCGTCCAGCGACTCGGTGCGGATTTCACCTTCGGTCACCGGCTGGAAACCCTGCTGCGGCGGTGGCGCCGCCGGCGAGGTCTGCAGCGGCGCGGTCGTAGCCTCTGCGGCCGGCGGTGGGGTCACCTGCGGTGCCTGTGCCGGTACGGGGGCGCGCTGCGCGTTGGCCACCGGCGCCTGGCCGGCCGAACCGCGATTGGCGCGGGCGGCATAGGTGGCCTCCTCGAGGCGATCGCGGAAGGCCACCACGTCCATCGACGGCGCACCGGCCGCACGGCCTTCGAAGATCATGCGCGGCGTGGTGCTGCTGCCGTAGGCATCCAGGTTGGCGGCATCGTCGATCTGCAGCACCGCACCGTCCAGCGCGACACCCGCGAACAGGCCACGCGCACGCGACCACGACCAGATCTCGGCCTTCAGCTGGCCATCGGTCGCGGCCGCCGCATTACGACCCACCGGCCCGGCGGCCACGCCGGCATCGGCGCCCAGCGTGAACTTGCCATTGACCAGATTGTCCAGACTGCGATCGTTGCGGAACACCAGCACCACGTCGGAGGACTGCACGCCGGCCTGGAAGCCGATGCTGCCACCCGTGAGCTTGATGAAGACCGGGTTGGACCAGCTGCCATCGGCCATCTTCACCGACATCAGGCCATGCCCGCGGCGCCCGCCGATGACCAGTCCCGCCTTGATGGTGTCGGGAATGACGATGACCGCGCGGCCCTCGTCCAGCAGTTTGTCCGGGATGCCCTGTTCGGGGATGTCCTGGATTTCGGCCAGCACGCGAACCGCATTGCGGGCACGCTGGTCTTCCTGGGGTCCGGCCAGTGCAGCCTGGCTGCTCAGCAGCAGGCCGGCGGTGATCAGCAATGTAAGGCGAAGGCGACGCATGACGGACTCCGTATCGGTTCACGAAGAAGATATAGCAAGTTAATGAAAGTAGGTGCGCCGCAATGAATCAGCAATGAGCAGGACACCCGTTCATTCCCAGCCCCCGCCCGGCGATGTCCCGCCTGCAGGGCCGGATCGGCGACAATACGCCATGCTCGACGCACCCGATTCCGCCATCCTGGCGGTAAACCTAGGCACGCCCGAGGCTCCCACCGCCCCCGCGGTGCGGCGTTATCTGGCCGAATTCCTCTCCGACCCGCGCGTGGTTTCGATTCCGGCGCTGATCTGGAAACCCTTGCTGCATGGGCTGATCCTGCCCCTGCGCAGTGGCCGCTCGGCGGAGAAATACGCCCAGGTCTGGCTGCCCGGTGGGTCGCCCTTGATGGTCCATACCCGCAACCTGGCACAGGCGATGCAGGCATTGATGCCGGGGCGACGGGTTCGTCCGGCCATGCGTTATGGCGCACCGTCCCTGCGCCGCGAGCTGGATGCGCTGGCCGCGGCCGGCATCCGCCGGGTAGTGGTGCTTCCGCTGTATCCGCAGTATTCGACCACGACCACGGCATCGATCGAGGACCTGCTTGACCGCTGGCGCATGGAACATCCGCAGGTAGGTGTTTCCCTCATCCGCGACTACTCGGTCGATCCCTTCTGGGTGCAGGCGGTGGCCGATTCGATCCGCCGCTGGTGGGATGCAAACGGACGCGGCGAGGTGTTGATGTTTTCCTTCCACGGCATCCCGCAGCGGGTAGCGGAAGCGGGAGATCCGTATCCGCAGCGCTGCGAGGCCAGCGCCCATGCCATCGCCCAGGCGCTGGGCCTTGCCGAGGGCGAGTGGCAGATCGGATACCAATCGCGTTTTGGTCGTGAGAAGTGGCTGGAACCCTATGCCGAACCGCGCCTGTGGGAATTGGCTGACCAGGGCATGCGCCGCATCGACGTCGTCTGTCCAGGGTTTGCCACCGATTGTCTGGAGACGCTCGAGGAGGTGGCGCTGGGCTTTACCCGCAGCGTGGCCGAGCGCGGCGCACAGATGCGCTACATTCCCTGCCTGAACGATGATCCGGCACACGTCGTGGCGCTGGCGCGGCTGGCCGAGGACGCCTTGCGTTGATGCTGAAGCCGTTCACTCTGCAGGTTGCCGGTCGCTGCGCGGCTGGCCTGCGCAGGCCGGGCCGTGGCACGCGCGTGCTGGCGCTGCACGGCTGGCTCGACAACGCCGCCAGCTTCCTGCCGTTGGCCGCGCATCTGCCCGATCTCGATCTGGTGCTGCTGGACCTGCCAGGACACGGCCACAGCGCCCACCTCCCGGAGGGGGCGAGCTACACGACCCCGGCGGCGATCTGCCACGTGCTGGACGTGGCCGATGCGCTTGGCTGGGATCGCTTCACCCTGCTGGGTCATTCGATGGGTGCCGGTATCGCCAGCCTCACCGCGGCGGTCTCCGACAGGATCGAGCGACTGATCGCGATCGAGGCGCTGGGCGGCCTGCGCGGCCCGGAGGAAGCCACGGCGCAGCGTCTGCGCGAACATGTGAACGCCGCCCGGGAACTGTCCGACAAACGGCTGCGGGTTTTCGCCGACCTCGCCACCCCGGTCCGCGCACGGATGATGGCCAACCAGCTCAGCGAGGCCAATGCGCGCCTGCTGGTGGAGCGTGGTGTCCGTGAGGTCCCGGGCGGTTTCAGCTGGTGCACCGACCCGCAGCTCATGGTGCCGACCGCCATCCGGCTGACCGAAGGCCAGATCGACAACCTGCTGCAGGCGATTGCGTGTCCGACCCAGGTCATCTACGCCACGCCGGCCCAGTCGTACTATCCCGAACCGCTGCGCAGCGATCGGCTGCGGCTGCTTGCGGATGGCCGGCTGGCACTGGTGCCGGGAAGCCACCACGTGCACATGGAAGCGCCCGCCGCGGTGGCCGAGGTCATCCTTCACTTCCTGGAATCGAACAACCACTGAAGCGATGCCTTCTGATGGATGATCCATAACTGAAAGGCAACCGCGATTGATTGAGGTATTCGATGGTGAAAGCCGCACATCGCGGCGTCCACCGAGAATGCCATGCAGATACCACCGAACCACCTCAGCAACAGTGTGCATGGCATAGGGCAGGTCCGACCGGCTACGCACGTCGATGACGCAACCGACCGGTATCCTCCGCTGCCACGCACGATCGCCAACAGGCGCTATGAGCCTCAGCATAATGAGCCCCAGCAAAGGGCCCTCCCGGCTCGCCCGGATGCGCGTGTCTATCCTTGGGCGAGGACGCAGGCAGAGGCACTGCGCGACGTCGTCAATCTTGCGCCCATCAGCGCACAGCCGCGCCAGGCACCGCCTCCCGGGCCGCCCGATGCCGAGGAACTACTGAGCCAGCTCGGGATCGCACACGATGAGCACGGCGCAGTACATCACTTTCCGGTGCAGAAACTCATCGACATTACCGTGGAGCAGATATTCAAAGGCGATCATGCGGACGATCTCCATTCCCGGCTCACTGCTTCGGAACATGAGGCGCTGGCACGGGCCGGTAGCCAGCTTCGCGCATGCTGGCATGTCTTCGAGCGCCAGCTGGCCGGTGATGCGCAGCGTATGCAGTGCGTTGCGCCGTCAACGATGCTCGACGGCACGTCGCAGCAGGTGACCTTGGCGACGCTTGGCGATGTTCTCGCCCGCGATGGTTCTCTGGAACCCCTTCGCTCGGCGATGGTCACCTGGTTTGCCGAGCATCTGGCTGCCGTGCTGCGCATCGAAGGCCAGTGGGATACTGCAGGGCCACGGGGCCAGGACGCGGTCCGGTATCTGCAGCATATCGATCGCCTGATGCAGGGGCCGCTGCGGGAAGCGCTGGCGGAGCCGGCATTGGCCAAGGTACTCAACGCGTTGCATGAGTCTGCGTAACGCCGACCCATGGCCGGCTGGTCGCCGCGTTCGGGACCTGAGCCGACCATGGGTCGGCTCTACCGGAAATGCACGGTTGCCTGTGCCGTGGGCACAAGGAAAAACCCCGCTGCATGAGCAGCGGGGTTTTGGGGTATAAACCCTGGCGATGACCTACTCTCGCATGGCTTGAGCCACACTACCATCGGCGCAGCTGCGTTTCACTTCCGAGTTCGGGATGGGATCGGGTGGTTCCACAGCGCTGATTTCACCAGGGAGGCTTTTGGAGTGTCGCCATCCAATGAAACGGATGAAGGCGCCGGCCTCTCGTGGGTCTTGTGACGTAGCGTGCACTTGGTATCCGTCGACATGTCATGTCGGCCAAGGCAACTTGAGGTTATATGGTCAAGCCTCTCGGATCATTAGTATCAGTTAGCTCAACGCATTGCTGCGCTTACACACCTGACCTATCAACCACGTAGTCTACATGGTTCCTTCAGGGGGCTTGTGCCCCGGGAGATCTCATCTTGAGGCGCGCTTCCCGCTTAGATGCTTTCAGCGGTTATCGCTTCCGAACATAGCTACCCGGCAATGCCACTGGCGTGACAACCGGAACACCAGAGGTTCGTCCACTCCGGTCCTCTCGTACTAGGAGCAGCCCCTCTCAAATCTCCAACGCCCATGGCAGATAGGGACCGAACTGTCTCACGACGTT
>Ga0160444_100153_pt1 | contig 69341 bp, 55 predicted proteins | sample HID1972K_E1MG_FD_108232 | JGI IMG/M metagenome (GOLD analysis project Ga0160444, IMG submission 108232) | Enriched pill bug-associated microbial communities from UW Madison campus, WI, USA - HID1972K_E1 MG | ecosystem: Host-associated > Arthropoda: Insects > Digestive system > Unclassified ... | reverse complement strand
TAACAACCGTTTCGAACTGGTCATGATGGCGTCCAAGCGCGCCCGCCAGCTCGCCAACGGCGTGCAGGCCACGCTGGACAACAGCGAAACCGAAGACAAGCCGACCGTGCTGGCGCTGCGCGAGATCGCCGCGCGCAGGATCGACAACGCGCTGATCGACGAAGTCGAGAAGGCCGAGCGCGAGCGTGCCGAGCGCGAAGCGCTGGAGTGGGCCGCTGCCGAAGTGGTCGCCGACGAAGACATGTCCAAGAACGACGACTGAGTTTTCCCCGACGATCCGGTTGGAAACGAAACAGCCCGCCGCAAGCGGGCTGTTTCGCATTGAGGATTTGCTGAAATTGTGACGCTGGCATAGGCTTCGGCCATGAACCCAGGCCCCACTGCCAAGGTAGCCGCGTGCCCCGCCGCGGACATACCCGACTATGTCCTCCAGCTTGAGCGCGCCGCGCATTACCTGCCCCCGGAACAGCTGCCGTTGCTGCGCCGTGCATGGGAGGTCGGTGCGTCGGCGCATGCCGGGCAGAGCCGCAAATCCGGCGAGCCGTACATCACCCATCCGGTGGCGGTGGCGCAGGTGCTGGCCGAACAGGGGCTGGATGTCGAAGCGCTGATCGCCGCGATCCTGCACGACACCATCGAAGACACCCCGCTGACCCGCGAAGAACTGGCCGCCGAGTTCGGCGAAGCCGTGGCCGAGCTGGTCGATGGCGTGACCAAGCTGGACAAGCTGAAGTTCCGCGACCGCCAGGAAGCGGCGGCCGAAAGCTTCCGCAAGATGCTGCTGGCGATGTCGCGTGACCTGCGCGTGATCATGATCAAGCTCGCCGACCGCCTGCACAACATGCGTACGCTCGGTGCGCAGAGCCGCGAGGCGCGCAGCCGGATCGCGCGCGAGACGCTGGAGATCTACGCGCCGATCGCGCAGCGGCTGGGCATGAGCCTGGTCAAGAGCGAACTGCAGAACCTCGGCTTCAAGGCGCTGTATCCGTGGCGCCACGCGATCCTGGAAAAGCACATCCGCAGCCAGCCGGTGGTGCGCCGCGAGGCCATGGCGCAGGTGGAAGTGCAGATCAGCCAGCGGCTGGCCAAGGAAGGGCTGGAACATCGCCTGGTCAGTCGCATCAAGACTCCGTGGAGCATCTACAACAAGATGCGCGACGAGAACAAATCCTTCGACCAGGTGATGGATGTGTTCGGCTTCCGGCTGGTGGTGCGCAGCGTGCCCAACTGCTACCACTCGCTCGGCGCGGTGCATGCCGCGTTCAAGCCGCTGGATGGCCGCTTCCGTGACTTCATCGCCATCCCCAAGGCCAACGGCTACCAGTCGCTGCACACCGTGCTGTTCGGCCCGTACGGCTCGCCGATCGAAGTGCAGATCCGCACCGAGGAGATGGACCTGATTGCCGAGCGGGGCGTGGCGGCGCACTGGACCTACAAGTTCGGTGGCGACACCCCCAACATCGCGCAGAGCCGTGCCCACGCCTGGATCGTCGAGCTGATCGATTCCCAGCGCGCCGCCGGTTCGTCGCTGGAATTCCTCGACAACGTGAAGGTCGACCTGTTCCCGGACGAGGTCTACCTGTTCACCCCGAAGGGCCGGATCATGGCCCTGCCGCGCAACGCCACCGCGCTGGATTTCGCCTACGCGGTGCATACCGACATCGGCAATACCGCGGTCGCCTCGCGCGTGGACAAGAAGCTGGTGCCGCTGCGCACCAAGCTGGCCAGCGGGCAGAGCGTGGAGATCATCACCGCGCGCTCGGCCACCCCCAAGCCACAGTGGCTGGAGTTCGTGGTGACCAGCAAGGCGCGCACCGCGATCCGCCACCAGCTCAAGCAGCTTGAACACGAAGATGCCGTGCAGCTGGGCCATCGCATGCTCGACCGCGCGCTGGAAGCGATGGACTCCTCGCTGGAACGCCTGCCCAAGGGACGCCTGGATGGTTTCCTGGCCGAACACCGCTTCCCGCGCCTGGAGGCGCTGCTGGCCGATGTGGCGCTGGGCAACTGGATGCCGAACCAGGCCGCGCAGGCGCTGATGGCGTATGCCGAACTGCGCGGCGGCGGACATTCGCGGCATTCGCAGGAGAAGATCCTCATCAACGGCAGCGAGCGCGGCGTGATCACCTTCGCCAACTGCTGCCAGCCGATTCCGGGCGATGACATCATGGGCTACCACACCGCCGGCAAGGGCATCGTGGTGCACCGCATGGACTGCCCGAACCTGGCCGAGCTGCGGAAATCGCCCGAACGCTGGGTGCCGATCGGCTGGGATGCGTCGGTATCCGGCGATTACGACACCTCGCTGGTGGTGGAAGTGGAGAACGGCACCGGCGTGCTGGCGCAGCTGGCCGCGGCGATCGCGCAGAGCCAGTCCAACATCGAGCGCGTGGATTACCTCGACCGCGACTTCAACGCGGCGGTGCTGGCCTTCAACGTGCAGGTGCGCGACCGCAACCACCTGGCCGAGGTGATGCGCCGCCTGCGCAGGCTGTCGGTCGTGCAGTCGGTACGGCGGCAGTAGCGGACAGCGGTATCGCGGTGGGTCGTCACCCACCATGACGCACGCCCGGTACAATCGCGGTCCTGAATTTCTTGAACCACGGAGTACCCCATGACCCGCCAGATCATCAACACCGACAAGGCCCCGGCCGCCATCGGCCCGTACTCGCAGGCCGTGCGCGCGGGCAACACCGTGTACTTCTCCGGGCAGATTCCGCTGGATCCGGCAAGCGGCGAGATCGTCGGTACCGGCGACGTGGAAGCCCAGGCCCGCCGCGCATTCGACAACCTCAAGGCGGTGGCCGAGGAAGCCGGCGGCTCGCTCGACCAGATCGTCCGCCTCGGCCTGTACCTCACCGACCTCGGCGAGTTCGCCAAGGTCAACGCCGTCATGCAGGACTACTTCAAGGCACCGTTCCCGGCGCGTTCCACCATCGAAGTATCCGGCCTGCCGAAGGGCGCGGCCTTCGAAGTCGACGCGGTGATGGTCATCGGCTGAGGCCGGCGTGGCACGCAAGGCTGCCGTGACGCCGGCCCTGGCTGTCGCCGGTGAAGCCCCGCTGGCGCGCCTTGCCGGGGTTGGACCGGCGGTGGCCGCCAAGCTGCAGGCGCGTGGCCTGGCCACCCTGCAGGATCTGTGGCTGCACCTGCCGCTGCGCTATGAAGACCGCACCCGGCTGACCCTCATCGAAGATCTGCGCAGCGGCATGCCGGCGCAGGTCGAAGGACGGGTGGTGGCGGTCGAGCGTGGCATGCGTTACCGGCCGATGCTCAAGGTCGCCATCGAAGACGAAGGGCGCGGCACGCTGGTGCTGCGCTTCTTCCATTTCCGCCAGCAGCAGGTCGGCCAGTTCGCGGTCGGCAACCGCCTGCGCTGCTTCGGCACGCCCCGGCCCGGCCAGCTCGGCCTGGAAATCGTCCACCCCAGCTACCAGGTCCTGGGACGCAACGAAGACCCCGGCCTCGGCGATCGCCTCGATCCGGTCTACCCCGCCGTGGAAGGCGTGGGCCCGGCGACGATGCGCAAGCTGATCGGCCAGGCGCTGGATCGGCTGCCGGAAGAATCCACCCTGGAACTGCTGCCGCCGGGCTGGCTGGACGGCCTGTCCCTGCCTTCCCTGCGCAGCGCGCTGCTGACCGTGCATCGTCCGCCGCCCGACGCCGATCTCGCAGCGCTGGCCAACGGCATCCATCCGGCGCAGCGCCGCCTGGCGATGGAAGAGCTGCTCGCCCATCATCTCAGCCTGCGCCGCCAGCGCATCGCGCTGCAGGCCCATCACGCACCGCCGCTGGCCGGCCCGGGGCGGCTCGCCAGGGCCCTCCTGAAGCAGTTGCCGTTCGCATTGACCGGGGCGCAGCAGCGCGTGTTCAGGCAGATCCGCGAAGACCTCGCGCGTCCCAGCCCGATGCTGCGGCTGGTGCAGGGCGACGTGGGATCGGGCAAGACCGTGGTGGCGGCACTGGCGGCGATGCTGGCGGTGGAGCAGGGCAGGCAGGTCGCGCTGGCCGCACCGACCGAACTGCTTGCCGAGCAGCACCTGGCCAACCTGCGCGGCTGGCTTGAGCCGCTCGGCGTACGCGTGGCCTGGCTGGCCGGAAAGGTGACCGGCAAGGCGCGGGCGAAGGTGCTGGAGCAGGTGGCCAACGGCGAGGCGCAGGTGGTGGTCGGCACCCATGCGCTGATGCAGGAAACAGTGGTGTTCCACGACCTGGCGCTGGCCATCGTCGACGAGCAGCACCGCTTCGGCGTGCACCAGCGGCTGGCCCTGCGTGACAAGGGGGCGGGTGGCAACAGCGTGCCGCACCAGCTGGTGATGACCGCCACGCCGATCCCGCGCACGCTGGCGATGTCCGAATACGCGGATCTGGACGTGTCGGCGATCGACGAACTGCCTCCCGGGCGCACGCCGGTGCAGACGGTGGCGCTCAACGCCGATCGTCGCCCGGAGCTGATCGAGCGCATCGCGCTGGCCTGCCGCGAGGGGCGCCAGGTGTACTGGGTGTGCACGCTGATCGAGGAGAGCGAGGAACTGGACGCCACCCCGGCGCAGGCGACGTTCGAATCGCTGCAGGCGCTGCTGCCGGGCGTGCGCGTGGGACTGGTGCACGGGCGGCTGAAGGCGGCCGAGAAACTGGCCACGATGGTGGCGTTCAAGGCGGGACAGATCGATCTGCTGGTGGCCACGACCGTGATCGAAGTCGGCGTGGACGTGCCCAACGCCTCGCTGATGGTGATCGAGAACGCCGAGCGCCTGGGACTGGCCCAGCTGCACCAGCTGCGCGGGCGGGTCGGCCGTGGCTCGGCGGTGTCGCGCTGCATGCTGCTGTACCAGGCGCCGCTGTCGAGCATGGCGCGCGAGCGCCTGCAGACCATGCGCGAGACCAACGATGGCTTCGTCATCGCCGAAAAGGACCTGGAGCTGCGCGGCCCGGGCGAACTGCTGGGCACGCGCCAGACCGGCCTGGCGGGATTCCGCATCGCCGACCTGGCCCGTGACGCCGGCCTGCTGCCGGGCGTGCATGCCCTCGCCGAGCGCCTGCTGGCCGAGCAGCCGGCACTGGCCGACCGCGTGGTCGAACGCTGGATCGGCACCGCGGTGCGCTATGCCGCGGCCTGATCGGTGACGTAGGGCCGGCCCGCCGCCCGGTCTTGCAACGGTCATCATCCGGGTCCACACTTCGTTGCCGCTCAGAAGACGGCAACGATGACCAACAAGATCCCGCTGTTGATCGACACCGACCCCGGTGTGGACGACGCCCTGGCCCTGCTGATGGCCTTCGCCGATCAACGCCATGAGGTGGTCGCCCTGACCATCGCCGCCGGCAACGTCGGCCTGGATTACACGGTTCGCAACGCACTGAAGCTCTGTGAAGTCGTCGGCCGCGACGACGTCCCGGTGTTCGCCGGCAGCCCCGATCCGCTGCTGCATCCCTCCGTGGATGCCGCCCACGTCCACGGCCGCGATGGCTACGGCGACGTCGATCTGCCGGCGCCCACGCGCCAGGCGGAAACCGAACACGCAGCGCTGGCGATCCTGCGCCTGTCGCATCAGCATCGCGGCGAACTGATGCTGGTGATGCTGGGCCCGTTGACCAACCTGGCGCTGGCGCTGAAGCTCGATCCGAGCCTCCCGCAGCGGATCAAGCGCATCGTGGTGATGGGCGGCGCGGTGACCTGCCACGGCAACATCACCCCGGCCGCCGAGTTCAACATCGCCTTCGATCCCGAAGCCGCGCACGTGGTGTTCGGCGCCTTCCCGCACCTGCTGGTATCCGATTGGGAGGCCACCGTTGCCCACGGCCTGCCGCTGCCGCAGGCCGAACAGTGGTTGGCCGCCGATTCCGATCGCGCCCGTTTCTATGAACTCATCTCGCGCAGGACCCGCGCGCTGTCCGAAGACAGCAGGGGTGATCGCTGGTTCACCGCCGATGCGCTGGCCATGGCGTGGGCCCTGGATCCGCAGGGCGCGCTGCGGGTGGAATCGCGCCCGGTGAACATCGAGCTGAACGGGACGTTCAGCCGCGGCGCCACCCTCGTGGACTGGAACCGGCAGACCGGCCAACCTGACAACTGCGACCTGCTGATGGACTATGATCAGTCCCGGTTCGAGGCCCTGGTGCGCGAGGCGCTGGGCGCGGCCTGAGGCCAGCCGGGCCGACGGGTTGCCCTTCGGGGTCGCCCGGCCTTATAATGCCGCTCTTGTCTACATCCCTTTCCCTTACGGTGTGCGCTCCATGAAGGACGATATCCATCCCGAGTACCGCGACGTCGTCTTCCATGACGTCACTTCCGATTTCAAGATCCTGACCCGTTCGACCATGTCGGCCAAGGAAACCGTGAAGTGGGAAGACGGTAACGAATACCCGCTGATCAAGGTTGAAATCTCCTCCGCTTCGCACCCGTTCTACACGGGCAAGCACAAGGTGATCGACACCTCCGGCCGTATCGACAAGTTCCAGAAGCGCTACGCGCGCTGATTCGTCGATCCCGTGCCGAGCGACGGCCGCGCCCTGCGCGGCCGTTTGCTTTTGCACGCCCGGGAACCGCAGCGTATGGAGCTGCAACACTGCGTCCGTGTCATGTGCCGGATTGCAGTGCGGTACATGGCTGGCTACGACTTCCGTCTAACCCCTGCAAAATGCTGCTGTGCGATAATGGCGTGATCCACGGCACAGGTCGTGGACGTCATTCACGTGCCTGACCAATGCGCTTGGGCAGGCGCCTTCCCATGAAGGAGCGCACACAGTGTCCGATCTTGATCAGGTCACGCTCAACGCCGGCGACACGTCGGTTGTTCTGCCAGTCATCAAACCCACGCTCGGCAACGATTGCGTCGATATCTCGAAGCTGACCAGGGAAACCGGTCTCTTCACCTACGACTCGGGCTTCACCGCCACCGCCAGCTGCAAGTCCGCCATCACCTACATCGACGGCGACAAGGGCGTGCTGCTGTATCGCGGCTACCCGATCGAACAGCTCTCGGAAAAGTCCAGCTACGTCGAAGTGGCCTACCTGCTGATCAATGGCGAGCGTCCGAGCGCCGAGCAGCTGAAGGCCTTCACCGACGAGCTGGCTGCCGAAGCCAACGTCGACGAATCGATCAACACCCTGATCGGCAGCTTCGCCCAGGATGCCCATCCGATGGCGATCCTGACCGCCGCCATCGCGCAGCTGTCGGGCATCTACCACGCTTCGCTGGACCTGTCCGACGCCGGACAGCGCCGTCAGGCCGCCGTGCGCCTGATCGCCAAGGTGCCGACCCTGTCGGCGCTGATCTACCGCCACGGCAAGGGCCTGCCGGCCAACAAGCCGGACACCTCGCTGGATTACGTCAGCCGCTTCCTGAAGCAGACCTTCGAGTCCGCCGACGGTACGTACGAGCTGAACCAGGACGTGGTAAAGGCGCTGGACCTGCTGTTCATCCTGCATGCCGACCACGAGCAGAACGCCTCGACCTCGACCGTTCGCCTGGTCGGTTCGACCGGTGCCAACCCGTATGCTTCGGTCGCCGCCGGTGTCACCGCGCTGTGGGGCCCGGCCCACGGCGGCGCCAACGAGGCAGTGCTGAAGATGCTGGAAGAGATCGGCAGCGCAGACAACGTCGAGTCCGCCGTGGTCAAGGCCAAGGACAAGACCTCCGGCTTCCGCCTGATGGGCTTCGGCCACCGCGTGTACAAGAACTTCGATCCGCGCGCCAAGGTCATCGGCGAGATGACCGGCAAGGTGCTGACGCAGCTGGGCGTGCAGGATCCGCTGCTGGACGTGGCCGTCAAGCTCGAGCAGGCCGCGCTGAAGGACGACTACTTCGTCGCCCGCAAGCTGTACCCGAACGTCGATTTCTACAGCGGCATCATCTACAAGGCGCTGCAGATCCCGACCGAGATGTTCACCGTCATGTTCGCGCTGGGCCGCACCTCCGGCTGGGTCGCGCACTGGCTGGAACAGCAGGTCGATCCGGAAATGAAGATCGGCCGTCCGCGCCAGGTCTACACCGGCCACGACGTGCGCGATTACCAGGGCTGATCCGTCACCCGGTATCGCATGAAGCGCCCCGCCCAGCGGGGCGTTTTTTTTTGCCCGCGTGCCGGGGGCAGATAACAACAGATGCGCTACCAGCAAGCGCGCATCAAATAGCCGGGATGCACGATTTGCGAACAAGTGTGCAAATGAATGCTTCTTGGCGTGACTTTTGAAGAATTCCTTAGGTCGGGGTCGGCCGCATATGGCTACGATTCTGCCGCCATCGATGGCGCTTATCGATTAGGTGCTACGGCCCATGTGGCGCAGAACGAATAACCTCAGGAGGACTTCATGAAATCATCCCTTGCCATCGCAGGCCTTGCGCTTGCGCTCGGCTGCGCTTCGCAGAGCGCGTATGCCGTGCAGACCGACATCAAGGTCTGGGCCGATGTCGACCCGACCCTCGCCCTGCTCCAGGCCGACGGCAGCGCGCTGCCGGACGCGGTGCAGCTCACCTACAACCCGACCAGTGGCTTGAATCCCTGGCAGACCCAGGTCCGCATCTTTTCCAATGACGAGGACAAGGACGTCGAAGTGCGGCTGGCCAATGCACCTGTCCTGGTCAGCCTGCGCGCTGGTGCCGCCGCCGTGCCGTTGACCGTCAGCCTCAACCAGCAGGCGTTGACCGTGGCGGCGCAGGATTTCAAGGCCTCGGACCTGTTCGATGGCGCCTTGCCGGGCGCCTCGATCGCCATGCCGCTGCGGATCGCGCAGACCACCCAGGCGCCGATCGCCGCGGCCGGCCAGTACGAAGGCATGGTCAGCGTCGTGATGGCGCAGAAGACCGCCAGTCCGTAACACCCTCCGCCGTGCCGGCCCCGCAGCCGGGCCGGCCGCTTCTGGTTGCAGCCCATGAAAACTGACGCCCCTGCCGTTACCCGGCTGGCGGTCGCGCTCGCCCTGGCGTTGGCCCATCCGCTGGCATTCGCCGGAAGCGTTCCCGCCGGTTTCGAGGATCTGGTCGAAGGCCAGACCGAACGTCTCGAGATCCGTCTGTTCGGCCGCTCATCCGGGTTGTTGCCGGTGCACGTGACTCTGGACGCCGTGCAGCTGGAGGCGCCGGCCGAGGCGTTGCAGGCGCTGGGGTTGTCCGCCGAAGCCCAGGCGGCGCTGTTGCCCGCGCTGTCGCAGCCATTGCCGCGCAACGGCCACCTGGCGTGCCGTTATGGCGATGCCAGCGCCGGCTGCGGGTATCTGGAGCCACCGCAGGACCCCAACGCCGTGCGTGCGCTGTACGACGAAGGCGAGGGCGCCGTGCGCCTGTTCGTCGCCCGTCGATGGATCCCCGGCGACGACGCGTCCGTGGACCGCTTCCACCGCGTCAGCGCCAATGCCGAGAACGCCTTCCTGCACCAGCAGACGCTCAACATCAGCAGCGGCCGCGATTACCAGGCGCTCACGGCGCAGGGTGCCGGCACGCTGGGACTGTTCCAGCGCGGCCATGTCGCCGCCGAATGGAACTTCAGCCACCAGCGCTACCGCCGCCGCAGCGCGCGTGGCGATTTCCAGCTCGACAACGCCTACTACCGCCATGACCTCGCCCAGCAGCACTACCTGCAACTGGGCCGCATGGACCGCCGCAACCTGACCAGCCCGCAGGGCGGCACCTTCAGCTTCGGCATGCTGCCGCTGGACCGCTTCCAGGGCCTGCGTGTCGGCACCACCCAGGCCTACGTGGATGCCGAAGCCGCGGTGCAGGCGACGCCGCTGATGGTGCTGCTGGCGCGCGACGCACGCGTGGATGCCTTCGACGGCGAGCGCCTGCTGCAGACCTTCTACCTGCAGGCCGGCGTCAACCCGCTCGATACCCGTCGCTTTCCCTTCGGCAACTACATCGTCAGCCTGCGCATCCACGAAGACGGAGTGCTGGTACGCACCGAGGACGCGCCCTTCAGCAAGGGCGGCGACTGGACCGACAGCAGCGTGCAGTGGTTCCTGCAGGGCGGCCGCCGCAATGAGCGCCGCGGGGAGCGCTTCGACGGCGAGATGGCCGCGATGGCGGGCCTGCGCCTGCCGTTGGCCCGCGACGCGGCGCTGACCGCGGGCGTGGCCGATATCGGTGGTTTCAGCTACGGCGAGCTGCGGATGGACCTGCGCCATGCATTCGCCACCCAGGAGCTCCGCGCCAGCTTCAGCGGCATGCAGGGCAGCGATGGCAGCCGCGGCCAGCAGCACCAGCTGTCCTACCGCCGTCGCGCGTCGTGGAACGTATACCACCAGCGCCTGCGTGGCGATGCCTGCCAGTTCGAGAGCGACGCACGCGACCGCCTGGGCTGCGTCGATTCGCTCAGTGCTTCGATGGCACTGCCGGTGGCCGGCGGGAGTGCCTACGTGGGCTACACCCGCCGCCAGACCTGGCGTCCCGGGCGCGATCTTCCCGGCGATGATCCGCTGGCCGGACTCATGCCGCTGCTGCCGCTGCTGCCCGGATCGGGCAGGCAGCCACAGCTGAGCCGTACCTGGCAGGCCAGCTTCAGCCGCACCCAGCGCTGGAGCGAGTTCAGCGTTGCCGCCCGCCTGGGCGTGTGGCGGCAGCATACCGAAGACGGCCTGCGCGGCGGCGACCACGGCGTGTATCTCAACGTCAGCCTGTCCCGCCTCCAGCGCAGCGATATCGGCACCTCGCAGCGTCGTTACGGCCTGGACATCCGCCAGCCTGGACACCGTCGGCCGGACGTTGCCTACAGCGCCGGCCAGACCCTGCGCCAGGAGCACGAGGACCAGCACCGCGAAATGTCCGTCGAGCTGCGTGGCAACAACAGCGAGCGTTACAGCGCCAGCGTTGGTGCGCAGGTACAGAACAGCATCGGCCACACTGGGGCCACGGTGGCGCACCATCGGCAGCGCGACCGCAGCGAGATGGCCTACAGCGCGACGCACATGTCCGGGTTCGCCCTCGGCGCGCGCGGATTCTACTGGGGCGGCATGCTCGGCGCCGATGCCGGGCTGGCCGTCCAGGTCGATGATGCCGATGACGTGGAACTGCGCGGCCTGGCCGCCGAACTGCAGGTGGCCGGCCTGCGCCGGCAGCGGCTGCGCCTGGGCGAGCGACGCCTGCTGCCACTGCCGGCCTACCAGTCGCACCGCGCCGAAGTGCAGGACGCCAGCGCCCTGGAGAGTACGGCCAGCATCGGCGTCACCGGCGCCGGCGGGGCGCGCCTGCTGTTCCTGCCTCCCGGCCGGCTGGTGCGGCTGCCGATTCCGATCGAGGTGACCTACACCTTCATTGGCAATGCACAGGACATCGCGGGGCTGCCTTTGCGCGGCGCACGGATCCTCAACGCGCCGGTGCCCGCTACAGGCAGCAACGGCGGCTTCGTCGCTGATTTTCCACGGCGCGAACGCACGCTCTACCTGTTGCAGGAAGACCGTCTGCTGCATTGCCCGCTGCAGGTGCGCGAGCGTCGCAGCGTGGTGCTGCTGGTCGGCGCGGTGCGCTGCGAACCACTCGCGGTGGCGCAGTTGCCGGCCGACATCCGCCAGCAGGCACGCGTGACACGGCTGCTCCAGGAACAGGCATTGATCGCGGTGGCCCCGCAGGGCCCTGCGAAGGGAGGTGTGAGATGAGGCAGGGAACAGCGGCCTGGCTGATTGCATTGGCTGCACTGAGCGCCGCCACGGAAGCTGTGGCACAGCGACCACCGCAGACGCATCCGTCCGACGGACAGCGGAATGTCGTCCTGAGCTGGGACAGATCGGCGATGCCCGCCGAAATCGAGCTGTGGCCGCCGCGGACACTGCTGGCCTATGACGCCGTATCCCCCAATCTGCCTTATGGAGCGTCGCATCTGGTATGCGTTTCGGATACCGACGCGTCCCAGGGAGGCTGCCCGACCCGGGGAGACGACAGTTTCGCGTCCGGACCAGGCCGGATTCGTCTCATGGCCAAGGAGCGACGTTCCGGCTTGCGGACCGAGATCGGGGTTCATGGACAGCTCCATCGGCCGATGACGGGCCAGGCCTGTGGAAGTGACTACTGGTACACCGTCGGCCGTCCCCCGTGGTCATCACGCATCGATCGATGCGGACCGGATTCTCCCGCCGGCATCGGTGTCGGCCTGACGATTCCAGCCAATGAGCTGCAGCGGCTCGTGGCGGGACATTGGGATGCAAGGCTGGTGCTGACGATGGTGGATGGGACGTCCGGCAACACCCTGGCGACTTACACCTTCGAATTCGATCTGGCCATCACCGACCATGACGCTGTCTCGATCTACTTCCCGGCATTCGACCAGACCACGCCACACGTTGGCCTGAACCTGCAGTACGACGCGATCGCGCAGACCATCGGCGGGCGCGCATTGCTGGACATGTGCCTGTACGACGGCCTGGGTTCGCAGAGCCAGTACCTGGGCGTGACCCTGCGTGATACCGGCGCACGTCCGCCCGGTGCCACCGGCTATTCGGCATGGCACCAGGACGGCGGCAGCGATGCCACCCAGCGCGTCGACTACAGCGTGACCCTGGACCATGCAGGGACCCGCCTGCCGATGGTCAACGGCGTGGAGCAGCAGCTTCGCGGGATCGACACTGCTCCACTGCGGCTGGTGATCCTGCCCGGCATGACCCAGCCGGTCTATTGCGTGCCCACGCCGCTGACCCTCGATACGCCACGGGTTCCGGTCACCAGCAAGCGTCCCGGCTACTACAGCGGCGATCTGCAGGTTGAGCTGCGCCTGCCCACCTCACGTCCTTGACCGCACTGGAGTCTTCCTTGAGACCCTTCCTTCGCCATCTGTTGCCGCTGGCGCTGCTGCTGCCCCTGCAGGGCCATGCCAACCTCACCGTCCATCCCATGCGCACTTCGGCCGACGCCAGGCGTGGCGCACAGATCCGTGTGTATTCGCAGTCTCCCCAGCCGCAATACGTACAGGCCTCCCTGCGCCGCATCGTGGACCCGGCCGGTGCCGGTGAACACGAGGTCGAGGTCGAGCCGAGCGAAGCGGCCATCGCGATCACGCCGGGGAAGTTCGCGCTGGCGGGCGGCGGCAACCGCCTGGTCCGCCTCGTCCCGCTGCATCCAGTGCAGCAGGAAACCGCCTACCGCGTGTATTTCGAAGGCGTGCGCGGGCCGGAGGAGGCGTCGACGGATGCCGACGACTCCGCGCGGGCCAGCGTGGGCGTCAGCCTGGTATGGGGCGCGCTGGTCAACGTGTTGCCGGCCGATGGCCAGGTGGGGCTGCAACTGCGCGGCAATGTCCTGCATAACACCGGCACCCTGCGCCTGGGCATCACCAGCGTCGCCGTCTGCGGTACGAACGGTTCCTGCATCGCCCATGACGTGTCGCGCAGCCTGTACCCCGGTGCATCGCTGCAGCTGCGGTTTCCCATCGAAGCCGGAAACATCCTGCAGCTGCGCTACCGGCTCACGCGTGATGGCCATCGCGAGCACGTGCAGACATTGGCTCCTTCCGCTACCTGACTTCATCCCGCATTCCATCATGTCCGGTGGTGGAAGAGGCTGCTTTGAAAACCAAGGAAACAACCATGAATCATAGTGAACGCGGTGCCTGTGGCATGTCCCGGCGGATCGCCGGTCCTGGCGGCGAAATGGCGCTTCGCGGTGGATGCAGCAGGGGCGTCGCCATCACGCTTGCAGTCGGGGTGGCGATCCTTGCACCTGCCGCGGTGGCCGCCGTCTTCAATGAAAGCTGCTCTCCGTTGATTGCAGACCTTTACACGTGCACGCCGTCGTATGGGCATGACGATGAGCGGATCTATACGCAGGTGGGCGCAGGCACCCGCAATGTACTGATCACTGGAAACGGTACCCGGGTGGACGGCAGCTACTCCACGCTGTTCGGGCATCGGTCCAGGACACTGGGCGACCGCAACGCGGTATTTGGGTACCAGGCAGAAGCCGTGCAGGGTTACGGTACCGTCATGGGGGCGTACGCCGTCGCCAATGGGATCGGCGCGACAGCGCTCGGGAATTCCGCGACGGCAAGCGGCGGAAATGCTGTATCGGTCGGCAGCAACGCGTGGGTAAACACAGGAGCGGGTTCATCCGGGATCGCGATCGGCGGAGATTCGACGGCCGGTACGGCGGGCTGGAGCGGCGCGATGGCATTGGGCGGTCGGGCGAGCTCCAGCCATGACAGCGTGGCGCTCGGTTATGAGGCCAGGGCAAGCGCCAACGGTTCAGTGGCGCTGGGGCGCGGCTCGGAGGCGAGTGAACGCAATACGGTATCCGTCGGCAATGTTTCCACCCAGCGACGCGTCGTCAACGTCGGCGATGGCGGCGTGAGCGCCACCAGCACCGACGCGGTGAATGGCCGCCAGCTGCACGCTGCCCATCAGCTGCTCGAGGGCCAGCGGCAGGCGCTCGACGCACACGGCCAGGCATTGGCTGCATACGGACAACAGCTGCAGGGGCATGAGCGCCGGATCGGCGACAACCGCAGCGACCTGGATAAGCTGCGTTCGGAATTCGACGAGTTCGATCCGGATCTGGAAGGTCTGGTGAAGTTCAGCGCCGACCGGAGAATGGTGGACCTCGAGGGGGCCGTGCTGAAAGGCCTCGCGCCAGGGGACATCAGCCCGGCCAGTACCGAAGCAATCAATGGCGCACAGCTCTTCGCCACGAACCTGCGCATCGATCCGCTCGAACACCTTGGACGACTGATTGCGCTGGGCACCGAAGCCGGGACCACGAGCGCGGAGTCGGGGCCCTTTGGCGTGGCCATCGGCAACGCTGCCAAGGCGTCGCTCGGCGATGAGGGCGGAACGGCGGTAGGGGCTTTCGCAAATGCGCTCGGGCGGCACTCTGTTGCCCTTGGACGGGCAGCTTATGTAACCGATGATTCCGAAGCCGGCTTCGCGCTTGGGCTGGGGTCTTTCGTGAAAGAGGCATATGGCGTGGCTCTCGGTGCGACGTCCCATGTTGAGAGCGGTGCCGCCTATGCCGTCGCGGTCGGCGCATACTCTGCCGCGACCGAAGCCTTTACCGCGTCGTTTGGCGACAACACGATCAAGCGCAGGCTCGTCAACGTCGGACGCGGAACGGGCACCAATGAAGCAACCACATTCGACCAGCTCACCGAGTCCCTCGCCACGCTCGGTGGCGGTGCGGCCCTGGCCGCCGACGGCAACGTGGTGGCTCCGACGTACCGTGTGCAGGGCGGCGCGCACAGAACGGTCGGTGACGCATTGACGGCGCTGGACCGGGCCGCAATCCAGGCCGATACGCGCGTTGGTGCAATCGAAAACCAGCTCCGCTCCGTGTTCCTCGACACCGCGGGCGCGCGCGCCGATGGTGCTTCGCAGCTGAGCCTGGCCGGCACCCGCGGCATGGTGTTGACCAACGTGGCGGATGGCCTGATCGCGCCGGGCAGCCGCGATGCCGTCAACGGGAGCCAGCTGCATGCCGTGCAGCAACGCCTGGATGGGCGCATCGACGGTCTGGCGCAGCACATCGACGGACGGCCGCAGGACCACGCCCTGGATCCCGCATCCGCACCAGCCAGCGCCGTGGAGACGCCGGAAACAAACAATTCGCCGCAGGCCGCTGCCGCCGACACGGGCAGGAAGGCGGCCGGCAGGTCGTCCGGCGCCGACGAACCGGGTCCGGCCGCGCAGGTGGATACGCGCCAGCTGGACGAGATGCTGTCCCGCGCCAACGCGTACACCGATGGCGTCATCGACGGGCTGGAAAAGCGCCTGGACCGGATGGACAGGCGCTACAACCGCCTGGCCGCGATGAACACCGCGCAGAGCGCCATGGCGATGAATACCGCTGGCCTGCAGACCTGGAACCGCCTGGGCGCGGGTATCGGCCATGCCGAAGGCGAAGCCGCGATGGCGGTGGGTTACCAGCGCGTGCTCAACCCGCGCGGCTCGGCCACCTTCAGCCTGCATGGCGCGTTCACCAACAGCGGCGAACGCGGTGTCGGCCTGGGCGTCGGCGTCGGCTGGTGATGACTGCGGCCGGCATGCCCATCAGCCGGCCGGCACCGGGCGCGCCAGCAGTTCCTTCAGCTGCGCGAGCGATGCGCGACGCGTCGGCTTTTCATCGATCTGCGACAGCGGCGCCTGGCGCAACGCATCGTAGGGCAGCACCAGCAGCTCGAAGGCCAGTTCTTCGGCGCTGAAGCTCCACAATGGCACGTCCCGGGTGCGCTCGCGGTCCAGTCGCACGCGACGGCTGCGCGACTCGGCCGGGATCCCGTGTTCGTCGAGGAAGCGCTGCACCGCGTCGGCATCGTCTTCATGCAGATGCAACTGCACGGGACTGTTGCCATCGGCGGTTCCGTCCAGCACCGGGCCGACCAGCCGCGGCGAGAACGGCTGCAGGAACTCCAGCGCATGCAGCGCGGCCTCCCGGCGGCGCTGTACTTCATCGCCGTGCGCGGGGCCGGCGAACAGCCGCTGGTATTCGCGCAGGGCGTCTTCGATCTCCACGTTGCGTGGCAGCGAGGCGTCGTCGTGGATGCCAAGCCGGCTGGCCGCCTTCAGTTTGGCCTGCTGGTAATCGCGGATGCCGCCTTCGGCCATCAGGCGTGCGGCTTCGTGGGCGAGCTGGTGGCGGCGTTCGCGGGTCTGTGAAGCGGCATGCTGTCGTGCGCGGTGCATGCGGGGACTCCTGTTGCGACCTGCCCACAGATTAGCGCAACCGCAGCCGCATGGCGCCGGCGCTGCTGCCAGGCGCCCAGGGCCAGCCGGGCAGGGCCCGGCTCCACGGCCTTCAGAAGATGTCGAATGCCGCCGCGTCGGCCTGCGGCGTCTGCAGGTCGAGGTCGTAATCCTGCAGGCGATCCATGTCTTCGACTTTCACCCATTCGGTGACGCCGTTGAGGCTGGCCTGCACCATCCCGGCGGGCGGCTCGTTCGAGGCGATCGGCGTGCCTTCCAGCGCGGTGCGCATGTAGTCGATCCAGATCGGCAGCGCGGAGCGGCCGCCATACTCGCGATAGCCCAGCGAACGGAAATCGTCGCGGCCGACCCAGACGGTGGTGACGTATGGACCCCCGAAACCGGAGAACCATGCATCGCGATGGTCGTTGGTCGAACCGGTCTTGCCGCCCACATCCTCGCGGTCGAGCACCTTGGCCGGGGTACCGGTGCCGCGCTGGACCACGTCGCGCATCATCGATACCAGCTGGTAGGCGGTACGGGCGTCGATCGCGCGCGGGGCGGTGCGGGCATCCGGATTGGCCGGTGCCGGCGCGGGCGCCTCGGCCTGCGGCTCCGGTGCCGTGGTCGCGGCCTGCGCCGGCGCCGCGGCGGTACCGAAATTGAACCCGTCCACGACCTGGGTCGCCGACTTGCCGTCATGGCTGGCGCCGCATTCGCGGCAGGCCAGCGCGGGGTTCTCCTTGAAAATCTCGGCGCCGTCGCGATCGCTGACCCGGTCGATCAGCCACGTGTCCACGCGCGAGCCGCCATTGGCGAACACGGCATAGCCGCGTGCCACCGAGAGCGGCGTCAGCGACGCCGTGCCCAGCGACATCGACAGGTTCGGCGGCAGCTCGGCTTCGGCGAAGCCGAACTCGCTGATGTACTTGCGTGCGTAATCCACGCCCATGCCATCCAGCAGGCGCACCGAGACCAGGTTGCGCGACTGCACCAGCGCCTCGCGCAGGCGCATCGGGCCACGGAAGCCGCCGCCGTCGTTCTGTGGCGACCAGGTCTTGCCCCGGCGGTCGCGGAACACCACCGGCGCATCCAGCACGATCGAAGCGGGGTTGTAGCCCTTGTCGAACGCCGCCGCATAGATGAACGGCTTGAAGCTGGAGCCGGGCTGGCGGCGGGCCTGGGTGGCGCGGTTGAACTTGTTGCCGGTGAAGCTGAAACCGCCGACCAGCGCCTTCAGCGCGCCGCTGTTGGCATCCAGCGACACCAGTGCGGACTGCCCGCGCGGAACCTGGTCCAGCAGCCACTGGCCTTCCTTCTCGCCCACCCGCACGCGCACGATGTCGCCGCGCTTGAGCAACTGGGCCGGCGTCTTGCTGGTCCAGCGCGCAGCGCTGGAAGGCAGGGCCACTTCGCTGCGGTTGGCCAGCACCACGGTGGCGCTGCCGTCGGCGGCGGTGGCGGCGACGATCGCCGGCAGCAGGCCGGCCTGCGCCCCGATCCCGGCCAGGTGCGCGGCCAGCGCCGCGGCATCCTCGCCGGCGCCGACCTCCACCTGCTTCTCCACGCCGTGCCAGCCGTGGCGGTGGTCGTACAGCAGCAGGCCGTCGCGCACGGCGGCGTTGGCGGCAAGCTGCAGCGCCGGGTCGATGGTGGTGGTCACGTGGTAGCCCTTGTTGACCACGTCGCCACCGAAGCGGGCGATCATCTCCTGGCGCACCAGCTCGGCCACGTAGGGGGCTTCCACCTGCACCGGCGGCTCATGCGCGCTGGCATGCATCGGCGCCGCCTTGGCCGCGTCGGCCTCGGCCTGGCTGACGAAACGCAGGTCGGCCATCCGCTGCAGCACGTAGTTGTCGCGGCGCTGGCGGGCACGTTCCGGGTTGGAGATCGGGTTGCCGGAGGAGGGGAACTTCGGGATGCCGGCCAGCGATGCCATTTCGTCCAGCGACAGCTGGTCCAGCGGCTTGCCGTAATAGAACTGCGCCGCCGCGGCCACGCCGTAGGCGCGATTGCCGAAGAAACTCTTGTTGAGGTACAGCTCGAAGATCTCGTCCTTGCTCAGCTCGGACTCGATCTTCCGCGCCAGCAGGATCTCGGCCAGCTTGCGGGTGTAGCTGTACTCGGAACTGAGGAAGAACTGGCGCGCCACCTGCTGGGTGATGGTGGAGCCGCCCGGCACGCGCCGGTCGTCGGTGGTGGCCAGCAGCCATACCGCGCGCGCGATGCCCTTGTAGTCCACACCGCCGTGCTCGTAGAAGCGCGCATCCTCGGTGGCCAGGAACGCCTGCTTCAGGCGCTCGGGCACATCCTTCATGGTGATCGGGATGCGCCGGGTCTCGCCGAACACCGCCATCAGCTGGCCATCGGCGGCGTATACGTACATGGGTTCCTGCATCTCGACGTCGCGCAGGGTCTGTACGTCCGGCAATCTGGAGGAAATGGCGTAATAGAGGCCGCCTGCAGCGGCAGCGCCGATCAACGCCAGGACCAGGAAAACGATCAGGATCCAGCGCAGCCAGCGGCGAAAGCGTGTCATCTGTGACAGATTCCGATTGCAGAATTCATGGCCGCAGAGTATAGATTACACAAGGGACTGGCTGGGGTCGGTCCTGGGGAGTGCAAGGGGAAGCCACGACACTGGGTGACGTTCTGTGGAGAGAACTTCACGGCAGGTGGTTGCCATTTGCAAAAAAAACGTTATTAATGCGCGGGCGCAGCGTGCGCCCAAGTGCCCATCGGCAGGGGAGAAACCGTGGGGCTCATCCCAAAAAGCCAGTCGCCGCTCATTGGCGTCGACATCAGTTCGACTGCGGTAAAGCTTTTGCAGCTTTCCCGTAGTGGCAACCGTTTCCGCGTGGAACACTACGCTGTGGAACCGCTGCCGCCGAACGCTGTAGTGGAAAAGAACATCGTCGAGGTCGAGGCGGTTGGCGAAGCCATCCGTCGCGCCGTCACCCGGTCCGGCAGCAAGGCCAGGCTGGCGGCGGCGGCCGTGGCCGGTTCCGCGGTGATCACCAAGGTGATCCCGATGCCGGCCGACCTCGACGAGAACGAGATGGAGGCCCAGATCGAACTGGAAGCCGTCAACTACATCCCGTACCCGATCGAGGAAGTGAACCTGGACTTCGAGGTGCTCGGGGCGATCCCGAACAACCCCGAGATGGTCCAGGTGCTGCTGGCCGCGTCGCGTTCGGAGAACGTGGAACTGCGCCAGTCGGCACTGGAACTCGGTGGCCTGTCGGCCAAGGTGATGGACGTGGAGGCCTTCGCGGTCGAGAACGCGTTCGCACTGGTAGCCAGCGAACTGCCGGTGGCCAGCGATGGCGTGGTGGCGCTGGTGGACATCGGTGCCACCATGACCACGCTCAACGTCCTGCGTGGGGGACGCAGCCTGTACAGCCGTGAGCAGGTCTTCGGCGGCAAGCAGCTGACCGACGAGATCATGCGCCGGTATGGCCTGGGCTACGAGGAAGCCGGCGTGGCCAAGCGCCAGGGCGGATTGCCGGAAAGCTATGCGATCGAGGTGCTGGAGCCGTTCAAGGAAGCGACGGTGCAGCAGCTCAGCCGCCTGCTGCAGTTCTTCTATGCGGGCAGCGAGTTCAATCGCGTCGATCACATCGTGCTGGCCGGCGGCTGTGCCGCGCTGGTGGGCCTGGCGGAGCTGGTGGAAGAGCAGCTTGGCGTGCCCACCGTGGTCGCCAACCCGCTGGCGCAGATGACGCTTGGACCGAAGGTGCAGGCCCATGCACTGGCCCAGGATGCGCCGGCGCTGATGATCGCCACCGGCCTGGCGCTGAGGAGCTTCGACTGATGGCACGGATCAATCTATTGCCGTGGCGCGCCGAACGGCGCAAGCAACGCCAGCGCGACTTCTACGCGATGCTGGGCCTGGCCGCCGTGGGTGGCCTGCTGCTGTCGCTGATGGTGTGGTTCTACTACGACCGCCAGGTCAGCGGGCAGGGCGAGCGCAACAGTTTCCTGCAGGCGGAGATCGACAAGGTCAAGCTGCAGAACAAGGAGATCGACCGCCTCGATGCGCAGAAGGACCGCCTGCTGGCACGCAAGAGCGTCATCGAGGAACTGCAGGCCAAGCGTTCGCAGATGGTCCACCTGTTCGACGCGCTGGTGCGCACCATCCCCGATGGCGTAGTGCTGACCGCGCTGAAACAGGAAGGCGACGTGCTGACGCTGGAAGGGCGTACCCAGTCCAACGCGCGGGTATCGGCGTACATGCGCAACCTGGAGACCTCCGGCTGGATGACCAATCCCGAGCTGGCGATCATCGAGGCACGCAGCCCGGACAAGGAGAAGGATGCCCGTTCCGGCCCGGTCGCCGACCTCAGCGCCCTGCCTTACGTGTTCGTGGTCAAGGTGAAGCTGCCGGCGCAGACCGAAGGCACCCAGCTCAATCCGGATGGTTCGGTGGCCGACCCGGCCGCCGCCGCCGCGGATCCAGCGGCCGCTGACCTGGCACCGCTGGCCCCGGGCGATGGCAGCACGCCTGCGGCCGCACCGGATGCCGGCACCGCGCCGGACACCACCGCGCCCACCACGCCGGAAGGCAGCCGCCTGACCCCGGCACCGTCGCAGCCATCGCCGACGCCGCCTGCGGCCGGTGGCCAGGAGGGCTCGCCATGAGCCAGAAGAAATTCAACCTCAACGAGCTGGACTTCAACGACATCGGCAACTGGCCGCAGCAGGCCAAGGTGGTGTTCTGCGTGCTGATCGCGCTGCTCATCATGGCGGCATCGTGGTTCGTGGTGATCAGCGGCAAGCGCGATGAGCTGGCCACGCTGGAAAGCCGCGAAACGACCCTGCGTGCCGAGTTCGAAAAGGAACAGGGCCGCGCGGTGAACCTGGAGCCGCTCAAGCAGCAGCTGGCGCAGATGGAACAGGTGCTGCAGCAGATGCTCCGGCAGCTGCCCAGCAAGACCGAGATGCCCGACCTGATCATCGACGTGTCGCAGACCGCGCTGTCCAGCGGCCTGGTCAACGAGCTGTTCGAGCCGCAGTCGGAGCAGGTGCGCGAGTTCTACGCCGAGAAGCCGATCAAGCTGCGCATGGTGGGCAGTTACCACCAGTTCGGCGCGTTCGTCAGTGGCGTGGCGTCGCTGCCGCGCGTGGTGATCCTGACCATGCACGACATCAACCTGAAGCCCAAGGATCCCAAGACCGGCATCACGTCGGCCTCGATCCGTGCCGGTGCGCTGGAACTGTCGGGCACGGTCAAGACCTATCGTTATCTTGATGAGGCCGAGATGGAGCAGCAGGAGAAGGAAGCCGCCGAGAAGGCTGCAGCTGCCAAGAAGGGGGCCAAGCGATGATCCGGACCCTGATGCTGCGCGGCTGCGGGCTGCTGGCGCTTGCGCTGCTGGCCGGCTGCGGCCGCGGCGTGACCAGCACCCCGGGCGAAGCGCCCAACCTGCAGAAATGGGTGGCCGACGTGCGTGCGCGTCCGGCCCCGGCGCTGGAACCGCTGCCGGTGATGCAGCAGTTCGAGACCTTCGAGTACTCCGCACAGGGTATGCGCGATCCGTTCACCGACGCCTGGGCCAATCCGCAGGGCGGCAGTGGCCTGCGTCCAGACCCGAACCGGCGCAAGGAACCGCTTGAAGCGTTCCCGCTGGACAGCCTGGACATGGTCGGCACCATCGGTGTCGGCGCGGGCACGGTGGCGGTGGTGATGGCGCCGGACAAGGTAAGTTACCGGGTGCGGCCGGGGGTTTACATGGGGCAGAGCGATGGCCGGGTGACCGGGGTCTTCGAGGACCGCATCGAACTGATTGAGCTGGTGCCGGATGGCGCGGGCGGGTGGCTGGAACGGCCTGCCTCGCTTTCGCTTGAAGATCAATGATCGATTATTGGGGATAGCACGATGACCTTTCACAATGCCAAGGGGCTGCGTCCGATCCGGCGCCCAACCTTGAATCGCATCGGCGCGCTGGGAGTCGCGTTGATGCTGGCCTGCGGCCACGCGACCGCGGCTGCGCCCGACGGCGCGCCCGCCGCTGACCCGGCCACGCCGGCTGCGGCGGCCGCACCGGCTTCGCTGTCGGTGTCGAAGATCGACTTCAAGCGCGGCGACGATGGCGCCGGTCGCCTGGTGATGCAGTTCGATGGCCAGGGTGCCAACCCGGACCTGCGCAACCAGGGCAACAGCGTGGTCATCGACGTCGGCAACGCACGCCTGCCGGAACAGCTGCAGAAGCCGCTGGACGTCACCGATTTCGCCACCCCGGTGCAGCGCATCGACGCCAAGCCATACGGTGGCGGCACGCAGCTGGTGCTCAGCACCAACACCGCGTACGAGTCGCTGGCCTACCAGAGCGGCAACGAATACGTGGTGGAGATCACTCCGCGCGAAGGCATGGCCGCCACCGGCGCGGTCACCACCAGCACCGTGTCGCAGGCGGCCGCGGCGGTGGCCCAGCGTGGCTACAGCGGGCGTCCGGTGACCTTCAACTTCCAGGACGTGCCGGTGCGCACCGTCCTGCAGCTGATCGCCGAGGAATCCAACCTCAACGTGGTCGCGTCGGACAGCGTGCAGGGCAATGTCACCCTGCGCCTGGTCAACGTGCCGTGGGACCAGGCGCTGGACATCGTGCTGCGTGCCAAGGGCCTGGACAAGCGCCGCGATGGCAGCGTGATCTGGGTCGGTCCGCAGGCCGAGCTGGCCAAGTTCGAGCAGGAAAAGGAAGATGCGCGCATCGCGATCGAGAACCGCCAGGACCTGATCACCGATTACGTGCAGATCAACTACCACAGCGCATCGGCGATCTTCAAGGCGCTGACCGAAGCGCGCGGCATCGGCAATTCGAGCGGGCAGGGCGGCTCGGGCGGCGGTTCTTCGCAGGATGAGAACGGCTTCCTGACCACGCGCGGCCGCATCGTCGCCGATGAGCGCACCAACATGCTGATGATCAGCGACATCCCGAAGAAGGTCGAGCGCATGCGCGAGCTGATCGGGATGATCGACCGTCCAGTCGACCAGGTGCTGATCGAAAGCCGCATCGTCATCGCCACCGATACCTTCGCCCGCGAGCTGGGCGCGAAGTTCGGCATCAGCGGCAACCGTGACAACGTGTTCTTCAACAGCCGGGTGGAAAACAACGCGGCCAACATCACCGATCGGGCGACGAAGGATACGGAATACGACCGTGCCTACAGCGAGTGGCTGGCGGGTGGCCGAGCCGGTGCCGAGCCCGTGCGCAGCCCCTATTCGCTCACCCGTGGGCTGATGTGGAACATGCCCGCCGCCGTGACCGGCAACCCGGGTTCGCTGGCACTGTCGATCCTCAACGCCGGTTACCTGCTGGACGTCGAGCTCTCGGCGATGCAGGAGGAATCGCGTGGCGAGGTGATCTCCAATCCGCGCGTGGTCACCACCAACCAGCGCGAAGCCCTCATCAAGCAGGGTAAGGAAATCGGCTACGTGACCATCTCCGCCGGCGGCGCCGGTGGCAGCCAGGCCAACGTGCAGTTCAAGGAAGTGGTGCTGGAGCTGAAGGTCACGCCGACCATCACCAACGACAACCGCGTGTTCCTGAACATGGCGGTCAAGAAGGATGAAGTCGATCGCTGGATCGAGCTGGATGGCTATGGCACCGTGCCGTCGATCAACCGTCGCGAGGTGAACACCGCGGTGCTGGTCGAAGACGGGCAGACCGTGGTCATCGGTGGTGTGTACGAGTTCACCGACCGCAGCAGCATCAGCAAGGTGCCGTTCCTGGGCGACGTGCCGTTCCTGGGCAACCTGTTCAAGCAGCGTGGCCGCAACAAGGACAAGGCCGAGCTGCTGGTGTTCGTGACCCCGAAGGTGCTGCGCGTGGCCAAGGGCACCGCCAGCAACTGAGGTGGGCAGGGTGCCGGGCGGCTGCCCGGCGACCGCCGAAGCAACAGCAACAGCGCAGAGCGTCGGCTCTGCGCTGTTTTGCGTTTGGCGGGGCGCCCCCCGCAATCCCATTCCGGCCCACCTTCGACAGTGCGCCGGTGACGGAATGAAGAGCGTGGGGAGCGAAAAAGAAGAAAGGAACGCGGGTGTTGCGCGCATCCCTTTTCGTATCCGAAGCCGGCTTTTGCTTTTTTTCCTTTGCATGGCTGGCGCGCGCAGACACTGTCGGGGCCAGCCTCATCACCCGGCCACCCACAATCCGAACAAGCCCGCCAGCCACGAGGGGCCCCGCCGTTCGACGGCTTCGTTCATGCAATCTTGATCCCACGCGATGCGCGCGCCTGCGATGATGGGGAACCGGAATCCACCGGTGCTGGTCCAAGCACGATGAATCAGATCCCGCCTGTTCCCCAACTCGACACCGCAGACGCTGCTGTCGGTTCCCGCCTGCACCGTGATTTCCAGGCCCTGCGCGTGGCGCTGTCCAGCGAAATCGTCGGCCAGGCCGAACTGGTCGAGCGCCTGCTGATCGCCCTGCTGGCCGATGGTCACCTGCTGGTCGAAGGTGCGCCTGGCCTGGCCAAGACCACCGCCATCCGCGCCTTGGCCAGTCGCCTCGATGCCGGGTTCTCGCGCGTGCAGTTCACCCCCGACCTGCTTCCGGCCGACCTGACCGGCACCGAGATCTGGCGCCCGCAGGAAGGCCGCTTCGAGTTCGTGCCTGGCCCGATTTTCCATCCGATCCTGCTCGCCGACGAAATCAACCGCGCGCCGGCCAAGGTGCAGTCGGCGCTGCTCGAAGCGATGGGCGAACGCCAGGTGACTGTCGGACGCCATACCTATGCGCTGCCGCCGCTGTTCCTGGTGATGGCCACCCAGAACCCGATCGAACAGGAAGGGACCTTCCCGCTGCCGGAAGCGCAGCTGGACCGCTTCCTGATGTATGTGCGCATCGGTTACCCCGATGAAAGCGCCGAGACCGAGATCCTGCGGCTGGCGCGCGAGCGTGCACGCGGCGCGCTGGATGCATCGCCGCCCGCGCCCACGCGGATGCCCCTGCAGGATGTGTACGACGCGCGTCGCGAAGTGCTCGACGTGCATGTGTCGCCGGCGCTGGAACGTTACCTGGTGGAGCTGGTGCTGGCCTCGCGCGCACCGGGCCGCTACGACGCCGCCCTCGAACGGCGCATCGCCTGGGGCGCCAGTCCGCGCGGTTCGATCGCGCTGGAGCGCTGCGCGCGGGCGCGTGCCTGGCTGGCCGGACGAGATTTCGTCACCCCCGACGACGTCCGCGCGGTCGCCGGCGACGTGCTGCGCCATCGCGTGCTGCCCAGCTACGAAGCGGTGGCCGAAGGCTGGGATGGCGAGCGCCTGGTGCAGGAACTGCTGGCCCGCGTGCCGGCGCCCTGAGCCCGATGGCCGTGCGCGAGCGTTCCGTTATCGCCCCCGGTGCCGGCGTGGTGCCGAGCCTGGCCGAGCTGGTCGCGTTGCGTGGCAGTGCGCTGCGCCCGCCTGCTCCGCGCCGTGGCCGCGTCGGCCATGCCGGCCAGGCGCCGTCGGCCACGCGCGGGCGCGGCATGGAATACGCCGAGTCCCGCGAATATGTCGCCGGCGATGATGCACGGCACATCGACTGGCGCGTCACCGCACGCAGCGGCCGCGCGCACACCAAACTGTTCCAGGCCGAACGCGAACGCGTCAGCCTGATCGTGGCCGACACCGATCCGGCGTTGTACTTCGGTACCCGCACGCGCTTCAAATCCGTGCAGGCCGCGCGCGTCGGCGCGGTCGCCGCGTGGTCGGCGCAACACCGCGGCGACCGCATCGCGGCGGTGCGCGGCAGCGAGCGCGAAGCGCCCATCCCACCCGCGGGCGGCACCCGTGGCGTGCTGCGCGTGCTGGACGCACTGGTGCGCTGGTACGCCCGCCCGCCGCAGGATGACGCCGGGCTGGAACATGCCTTGAAGCAGGCCGCGCGGGTGCTGCGGCCCGGCGGCCGGCTGCTGGTGCTGGCCGATCCACATCGTGCGCTGGCGATGCCGATCGCACAGTGGGCCGCGCTGGCCCAGCATCATGAAGTCGAGCTGCTGCTGATGGTCGATGCGCTGGAGCTGGAGCCTCCGGCGGATCGTCTCGATTTCCTCGCCGGCGATACCCGCGTGCGGGTGGACCTGCAGGACGCGCGCGTCCGCGGACACTGGGATGCGCGTTTCGTCGAGCCACTGCAGGGCCTGCAGGCGGTCCTGTCCGCGCGCCGGATCGGCGTGCATGTGATCGCCAGCGATGCGGACAGCGCCGGCTGGCTGGCACCGCGCGCGCCGGAGGTCGTGGCATGAGCGCGCAACTCCCGCTGCGTGATGTCCACCTGCCGCCCGCGCCCGGCATCTGGCCGCTCGCGCCGGGATGGTGGCTGCTGGCGGCGGGCATCCTGCTGCTGCTCGCGGTTCCGTTGCTGCTGCGCTGGCGCCGCCTGCGTCGCCAGCGTGCCTGGCAACGCCAGTTCGACGCGGAACTGCGCGGTGCCGGCGACGGCCCACCGCGGCTTGCCGCACTGGTGACGCTGCTGCGCCGCGCCGCCCGCCAGCAGCGCCCCGGCAACGAGCTGCTGAAGGACGATGCGTGGCTGCGGCTGCTCGATCCCGAGGGCACGCTTGCGCCGGCCCAGCGCGCGCTGTTGTGCGAAGGCGCCTACCGCCGACGCGTCGATGCGGCCGAACTGGCCGCGCTGGAGCGGTGGGCGGCCACGCGCTATCTGGCGCTGCTGCGGGAGCGTGGACGATGAATGTTCCCGGCTGGCCATGGCCGGACCTGCTGCTGGCGTGGCCGTGGGCCCTGCTGGCAGTGCCCCTGCCGCTGCTGATGCGTTGGTGGCCACGCCGCGGAGGCGAGCATGCTGCGGCGCTTCGGGTGCCATGGAGGGCAGCGCTGTTGCAGGAGATTGCCGGAGGCGGCCGTGCTCCCGCCTGGCGGCTGCATGGCCTGCTGTTGTGGCTGGGCTGGTGCTGCCTGTGCGTGGCGCTGGCACGGCCGCAGCTGCTCGGTGATGCGGTCAGCCCGCCCACCCAGGCGCGGCAGATGATGCTGGCCATGGATGTCTCCGGCAGCATGAGCGAGCCGGACATGGTGCTTGGCGACCAGGTGGTCGAGCGCCTTACCGCGGCCAAGGCCGTGCTCGCCGACTTTCTCGACCGCCGCGCGGGCGATCGTGTCGGCCTGCTGGTGTTCGGCGATCGCGCCTATGCGTTGACGCCGATCACCGCCGACCTGGCCAGCGTGCGCGAGCAGCTCGGCGATGCGGTGGTCGGACTGGCCGGCCGTGAGACGGCGATCGGCGATGCCATCGCACTGGCGGTGAAGCGCCTGCGCGGCCAGCCGCAGGGACAGCGCGTGCTGATCCTGCTCACCGACGGCGTCAGCAATGCCGGCGTGCTGGCGCCACTGCGCGCGGCCGAGCTGGCCGCTACCGAACAGGTGCGCGTGCATACCATCGCCTTCGGTGGCGACGGCGGCATGAAGCTGTTCGGCATGGACCTGGGCCAGGCGCAGGATCCGGTCGATGAAGCGACGCTGCGACGCATCGCCGAACAGACCGGCGGACGCTTCTTCCGCGCCCGCGATACCGCGCAGTTGGCCGGCATCTATGCGGAGCTGGACCGGCTGGAGCCGATCAGCGCGAAGGGCCCCGCACTGCGCCCGCGCAACGAAATGTACGGCTGGCCCCTGGCGTTGGCGATGCTGCTCGGGAGCCTGGCCTGGCTGTGGCCGGGGCGGCAGCGATGAACCTGGATCTGCTGCACGCCATGCACTGGGCGCGACCGCAGTTGCTGTGGGCACTGCTCGCGCTGCCGTTGATCCTGTTGTGGAACTGGCGGCGCAGGCGCGATCGCCGGCGCTGGCAGCGCGTCGTCGATGCGCATCTGTTGCCGCACCTGCTGGTGGCGGGCAGCGGTGGCGCGCGCAGCGTGCCATGGGCGCTGCTGCTGGGCTGGACGCTGGCGGTACTGGCACTGGCCGGCCCCGGCTGGCGCCAGCAGGCGCAGCCGCTGCTGCAGCCGCAGTCGCCACTGGTACTGGTGCTCGATCTTTCCACCCGCATCACCACCACCGACCTGCCGCCTTCGCGCCTGCTGCAGGCGCGCGCAAAGCTCGCCAGCCTGCTGCGCCAGCGCGAAGGCGGGCAGGTGGCGCTGGTGGTGTATGCCGACGACGCCTACACCGTGGCGCCGCTCACCGATGACGTGGCCAACGTCGCGCTGTACCTGGACGCGCTTTCGCCGCAGGTGATGCCGGCCGACGGCCAACGCGCCGAGCGTGCGCTGGACTGGGCGACCCGCCTGCTGCAGCGTAGTGGCATGCGCGGCGGACGGATCCTGCTGCTCACCGACCGTGCCGACGCGGCAGCGGTCGAAGCGGCAGGCCAGGCGCGCTCGCAGGGCATGCAGGTGTCGGTACTGGGCCTGGGGACGCCGGCCGGCGCGGCCTACCGCGATGGCCGCGGGCAGATCGCCAGTGCCGCGCTGGAGGAAGCCAGCCTGCGTCGCCTGGCTTCGGCCGGCGGTGGACGTTACCAGCGCCTGGCCAGCGATGGCGGCGACCTGCAGGCGCTGGACCTGCTGCGCGCCGACCCGGAGGCCGGCAGCCAGGCGCGCGGTGAGGTGCGCCAATGGCTCGACCAGGGCTACTGGCTGCTGCTGCCGGTGATGCTGCTCGCGCTGCTGGCGTTCCGACGCCGTGCGGCGGTGCTGTCGATGCTGTTGCTGGTGGGTGCAGGGGCGATGCAACCGCTGCCGGCCGATGCGGCGCCGGCTTCGCCATCGCATGCCGACGCGGGCCGGGGCAGTGCATGGCTGCGCGCCGACCAGCTCCGGCAACGCCAGCTGGAACGTGGCGTCCAGGCTTACCACGCAGGGGATTTCGCTGGCGCCGCCCGTGCATTCGAACAGGTGGACAGCGCCGAAGGCTGGTACAACCTTGGCAACGCACGCGCCCGCCAGGGCGATCTCGATGGTGCGGTGCAGGCCTACGACCGCGCGCTGCAACGCCAGGCCGGGATGCCGGACGCGGTGGCCAACCGCGCGGTGGTCGACGCCGCGCGCAAGCGCAAGCCGCCGCCCGGACCGAAGCAGGACGGTTCGCCGGCCTCGCAGGGCGATGGTGGATCGCCGTCGGCGGGGCAAGGCCAACCACAACCGCCGTCGCCGTCGCCCCCTCCGCCGTCGCAGGCCGACGACGCCGCTTCGTCGCGGGAGCCGCCGCAGGCGACGTCGCCTGCCGGTGCTCCGCCGCCGGGCGATGGCCAGCCGCCGCAGGCACAACCGCCGCCGGATCCGCAGGCACAGGCACGCGCCGATGCCGAACAGCGCGAGCGCATGCAGCAGGCGATCCAGCAGGGCGAGGGCCAACCGGCGCAGGACAGTGAAGCGCAGCGCGCCGATGGCCGCACTCCGCGGCAACGCGAGCAGCAGCAGGCGGTCGAGGCGTGGATGCGCCGTGTCCCGGATGAGCCCGGCGACCTGCTGCGCACCAAATTCCAGCTGGAAAACGAACGCAGGAAACGGGAAGGACGATGACACGCCATGCTTCAAGCTGGGCCATTGCGCGGTTGCTGCCGTGCCTGTGCGCGCTGCTGCTGTGCCTGCCGGCGACGGTGCGGGCGCAGACCCGCGCGTGGCTGGATCGCGCGCAGGTGGAAATCGGCAGCACGGTCACGCTGAACATCCAGACCGACAGCGGCGCGGCGCCGGACCTGTCGCCGTTGCGCGCCGATTTCGAGCTCAGCAACCAGACCCGCAGCCGCCAGGTGGAGTGGAGCAACGGGCGCATGCAGACCCGCACCCTGCATGGCATCGCGCTGTCGCCCAGGCGCGTGGGCACGCTGGTGGTGCCGCCGCTGCAGCTCGGCGACGCGCGCACGCCGGCATTGCAGCTGCAGGTCGGTGCCGCCACGCCGGCGCGCAGCGACGGCAGCGCGGCGGCCTTCATCGAAACCGAAGTGGACGACGACAGCCCCTACGTGCAGCAGAGCATCGGTGTGGTGGTGAGGTTGTTCTACGCCGCGCAACTGGCATCCGGTGCGCTGGTGCTGGATACCCCCGACGGTGCGTCGCTGCAGGTGATCGGCCAGGACCGCACCGACGTGCGCGAGATCAACGGGCGACGCTACAACATCGCAGAGCGCCGCTACCTGTTGATTCCCGAGCGCAGCGGCCCGCTGCGGCTGGCCGGGGCGCGTTTCGATGGACGCACCGCCGGCAGCTTCTTCGATGACTTCTTCGGTCGCGGCGACGGCCGCCTGCGCGCGGTCGCTGCCGACCAGGTGCTGCGGGTACAGCCACAACCCGCCTCGGCCCCACAGCCGTGGTTGCCGCTGCACGACCTGCGCCTGCGCTATACGCTGGCCCCCGACCGTGCGCGCAGCGGCGAGGCGGCCACGCTGGAGGTGGAGGCGATCGCGGTGGGGGCGACCCGCGCCCAGTTCACCGAGCTGCCGGTGCCCGACGCCGGCAGTGGCGCGCAGGTGTTCGCCGAACCGGCGCAGTACGACGAAACCTTCAGCGGCGGCTCGCCGCAGCTCAGGATCACCCGCCGCTATTCCATCGTGCCGCGCACGCCGGGAACGCTGCGGATTGCCGGCATGCAGATGCGCTGGTGGGATGTGGGCAGCGGCCAGGCGCGCAGCAGCCAGCTGCCGGACCTGGACGTGGCGGTGGCCGCCGGCCAGGGCGCTGCCGCGCCGCCGGCCGCGCCCGCCGCGCCGATCGATACCGATTCGGCGCTGCCCGACGCCACCGGCAGCATTGGGGCCGTCGCGTCATCGCAGGGCGGAGCGATGCGCCCGTGGCCGTGGATCGCGCTGGCCGGTGGCCTGCTGGTGCTGTGGCTGCTGACCCTGTGGTGGGGCTGGCGGCGCGGGCGCGGCCAGCTGGCGGCGGCGACCCCGCGCGTGGTGTCGGCAACGGCGGCCGCGCCACCGGATACGGCGGCGTTGCGGCGTGCGCTGGATACCGAGGGACTGGCGGAGGTTGCCGCCCTGTTGTGCGCGATGGCCGGCGTAGCACGGCTCGAGCAGGTCATCGAGCGACTCGACGATCCCCGCCAGCGCGAGGCGCTGCTCGCATTGCAGCGTGCACGCTGGGCCGGGGAAGGCGATCTTTCCGCGGTCCGGCGGCAGCTGAAGCAGGCGTTCCATGACGGACCGCACTGGTCGAGGCCGCCCCAGGGCGAGCAGACTGGCCTTCCGCCACTGTATCCGCCTTGATCGGCAAAGCGCAGGCCGGCAGGCCACGCTTTGCTAAAGTACAGTGTTTACACCGGTCGAGCAGGGCTCGGCTCTACCCGGAGCCGGGTCCTGCCCGGCTGACCATTTTCAGGAAAACGACCCGATGACAGCAGCCAGCCCAGCGAAAAAGAAGATGCCACTGCACTGGAAAATGGGCATCGGCTTCGCCGTCGGCCTGTTGCTGGGGCTGCTGGTGCACGCCCTCGGCGGCCAGGTGCCCGCGCTGATGGACGCGGCGAAATGGGTGATGAGCTACATCACCACGCCCGCCTCGGGCCTGTTCCTCAACCTGATCTTCATGCTGATCGTGCCGTTGATCTTCTCGGCGCTGGTGATGGGCGTGTCGGAAATGGGCGACATCCGCGCGCTCGGCCGTATCGGCTGGAAGACGCTGGCCTACACGGTGCTGCTGTCGAGCATCGCGGTGGCGCTCGGCCTGGTGCTGGTCAACCTGCTCAAGCCCGGTGCCGGCGTCGATCCGGCGATGGCCAACCAGATCCTGGCCGAGAACCTGGAGCGCTCGCGGGAGATCGTGGCCGGTGTCGGCAGCCAGCCCAAGGGCATGGACATGTTGCTGTCGATCGTGCCGAGCAACATCGTCGAGGCCGCGTCCAGCAATGGTGCGATCCTGTCGCTGATGTTCTTCGCGCTGATGTTCGGCATCGGCATGGTGCTGACCGACGATGAGAAGGTCGCGCCGCTGCGCCGGGCCATCGAGGGCGTGTTCGAAGTGTCGATGACGCTGATCAACCTGGTCATCCGCCTGGCGCCGTACGCGGTGGCCTGCTTCATGTTCAACCTGGCGGCGCTGTTCGGTTTCGAGCTGCTGATCCGCCTGGGCGCGTACGTCGGCGTCGTGGTGCTGGCGCTGGGGCTGCACATGGTGGTGACCTACGGCGTGGCGGTGTGGCTGTCCGGCCGTTCGCCGCTGGCGTTCTTCCGCGATACCCAGGAAGCGACGGTGATGGCGTTCTCCACCGCGTCCAGCAACGCCACCCTGCCGACCGCGTTGCGCGTGGCCGATGAAATGGGCCTGCCGCAGCGCGTGTCGCGCTTCGTGCTGACCGTCGGCGCGACCGCCAACCAGAACGGCACTGCGCTGTTCGAGGGCGTCACGGTGATCTTCCTGGCGCAGTTCTTCGGCGTGGACCTGAGCATCGGCCAGCAGGTGATGGTGATGGCGGTCTGCATCCTCGGCGGCATCGGTACGGCCGGCGTGCCATCCGGTTCGCTGCCGGTGGTGGCGATGATCTGCGCGATGGTCGGGGTCAACCCGCTGGGCATCGGCCTGATCCTGGGCGTGAACCATTTCCTCGACATGTGCCGCACCGCGCTCAACGTCACCGGCGACCTGGCGCTGACCACCCTGGTGGCCAAGGGCGAGCAGGACGAGCCCACCGTGGCCGCGGTCGACGACGCCACGCTCCGCTAGCGCCGGTCGCTGCCCCCGGTAGAGCCGACTCAGGGTCGGCTGTCCCGGTTCAACTCCTGACCCGTCCGGGAGACTGTGGGACAATGGTTCGCCCGCACGTCCGCGGCCGCCTCCCTGATTCCGACAGAACTCATGACGCAGCCTACCCGCCGCCAGTTGGCCAACGCCATCCGCTTCCTTGCCGCCGACGCGGTTGAAACCGCAAAGTCCGGCCATCCCGGCATGCCCATGGGCATGGCCGACATCGCCGAAGTGCTCTGGAACGATTATCTCCGGCACAACCCGAACAATCCGAAGTGGTTCAACCGCGACCGCTTCGTGCTGTCCAACGGCCACGGCTCGATGCTGCAGTACGCGCTGCTGCACCTGAGCGGCTACGATCTGCCGATCGAGGAGCTCAAGCAGTTCCGCCAGCTGGGCAGCAGGACCGCCGGCCACCCGGAACACCATGAAACCCCCGGCGTGGAGACCACCACCGGTCCGCTCGGCCAGGGTTTCGCCAACGCCGTCGGTTTCGCGCTGGCCGAGAAGCTGCTGGCGCAGCGCTTCAACCGACCGGAACTGGACATCGTCGACCACCGCACCTGGGTGTTCATGGGCGATGGCTGCCTGATGGAAGGCGTCTCGCACGAAGCCGCTTCGCTGGCCGGCACCTGGGGCCTGCACAAGCTGGTCTGCTTCTGGGATGACAATCGCATCTCCATCGACGGCAATACCGAAGGCTGGTTCACCGACAACACGCCGGAACGCTTCGAGGCCTACGGCTGGAACGTGGTGCGCGACGTCGACGGGCATGATCCGGACAGCATCAAGGCCGGCATCGAGGCGGCGCTGTCGCAGTCCGACAGGCCGACCCTGATCTGCTGCCGCACCACGATCGGCTTCGGTTCGCCGAACAAGGCCGGCAAGGAATCCAGCCACGGCGCGGCCCTGGGCAAGGACGAACTGGAAGCCACCCGCAAGGCGCTGGGCTGGGAATACGGTCCGTTCGAGATCCCCGAAGAGATCTACGCCGGCTGGCGTGCCGGCGGTACCGGCACCCTGCGCCAGGCCGAGTGGGAGCAGCAGTTCGACAAGTACGCGGCGCAGTATCCGCAGCAGGCCGAGGAACTGACCCGGCGTTCGCATGGCGAGCTGCCCGCGGATTTCATCGCCAGGGCCGATGCCTACATCGCGCAGGTCAACGCGGATGCGCCGACCATTGCCTCGCGCAAGGCCTCGCAGCTGGCCATCGAGGCCTTTGCGCCGCTGCTGCCGGAGCTGGTCGGCGGTTCGGCTGATCTGGCGCATTCCAACCTGACCCTGTGGAAGGCCAGCAAATCGGTCGCCACCGACGACGCCAACGCCAACTACGTGTACTACGGCGTGCGCGAGTTCGGCATGACCGCGATCGCCAACGGCCTGGCGCTGCACGGTGGCTTCCTGCCGTTCGATGCCACCTTCCTGGTGTTCAGCGATTACGCCCGCAACGGCGTGCGCATGAGCGCGCTGATCCCGGCCCACGCGATCCACGTCTACACCCACGATTCGATCGGCCTCGGCGAGGACGGCCCGACCCACCAGCCGGTGGAGCACCTGGCCGCGCTGCGCTACATCCCGAACAACGATGTGTGGCGCCCGTGCGACGCGGTGGAATCAGCGGTGAGCTGGAAGGCCGCGATCACCCGCAAGGATGGTCCGAGCTGCCTGGTGTTCAGCCGCCAGAACCTGCCGCACCAGCCGCGCGACGCTGCGCAGATCGCGCAGATCGAACGTGGTGGCTACGTGCTGGCCGACGCCGAAGGCGGTACGCCGGACGTGATCCTGATCGCCACCGGTTCGGAAGTGTCGCTGGCCATCGAAGCCAAGGCGCAGCTCGATGCGGCCGGCCTGAAGACCCGCGTGGTGTCGATGCCGTCCACCGACGTGTTCCTGCGCCAGGATGCGGCCTACCGCGAAGCGGTACTGCCGAAGGCAGTGCGCAGGCGCGTGGCGGTGGAAGCTGGCGTCACCGGTTTCTGGGGCCAGTTCGTCGGCCTGGATGGTGCGGTGGTCGGTATCGATACCTTCGGTGCCTCGGCACCGGCAGAAGCGCTGTACAAGCACTTCAACATCACCACCGCGCACGTGGTGGAAGCGGCCAGGGCGCTCTGACGAGCGTCACGGGCAGGCGTCGGCACACGGCCGACGCCGCCACGCGGTAGAGCCGACCCAGGGGCGGCTATCGCCTGCACGCTATCGAAGCGGCGACCATGTGGCGGCTCTACCCGTTCGATCCGGTACGCGCCAGCGCCAGGCGCAGCAGCCTGGCGTTGAGCCGTTCGCCGAAATCCTTCGGTGCCTCCAGTCCCATCCGCTGCAGGTACACAGCATCCCCGTCGCCGGCGCGTTGCCGCACCGCGTCCCACACCGTGCGCAGCTTCGCGCCACGTGTCTGTGTATTGGCCTTCAGCCAGCCCAGCGCCTTCAGCAATACCTGCTCGACCTCGTTGAAATCGCTGCCCAGCGGGTAATCGGGCAGGGTGCCGTCGTCGCGGAACGGCGCCAGCGCGGCGGCCAGCGCCTGCGGCGTGTTGCGCTGCAGGTCGCGTTCGCTGGCCTGCACCTTCGTGGCCAGCTTGCGCGCATCCCAGGCCTGCTGCAGTAATCCGGCCTGGAACGGCGCTTCGGTGATCGCCGCCATCGCCTGCACGCAGTCCGCGTCGGTGCGGCCGCGCAGGTCGGCGATGCCGTACTCGTTGAGGAACACGTCGCGAAGGTGCCGGGGAATCGTCGTCTGCCCGTAGTTCCAGCGCACATTGCCGCTGCGCGTGCCACCGTCGTCGCGTGCCGCACGGAACATCAGCACGCTGCGTGCATCCGGCAGCGCATGCGCCATCGCCACGAAGTTGTACTGTCCGCCGACGCCGGACACCACGCGGCCATCGTCCAGCGCATCGGATACCGCCGCGCCCAGCGCGGTGGCCATCATGCAGGAGTTGAAGAAACGCGCCTGGCGGCGCTGCAGCCGTTCCAGTGTTTCATCGCCGCCATACAGCTGGTTGATCTCGCTGATGCGGCGCATGCCGATCGCGCGGCATTCGTCCTCCGGCAGCGTGCGCAGCCAATCATAGAACTCCGGCGAGCCGAGGTAGAACGCACCGTGCAGGTACTCGCCCTCGACGGCCAGCGTGGCGTGGTCGGCGGTGTAGGCGCTGCCGTTGTGCAGGCGCTGCATCAACGCGAGGTCGTCATGCACCTTGCGCTTGATGACCCCGCACTGCACCAGCGTGCGGAAGCCTTCGTTGAGCATCTCGCTGCAGCCGTACAGGCCTTCCTCGAACGGTTCCAGGCCGCCGATCTCCGCCACCAGCGGATGGTTGGCCAGCTGTGGATCCAGCGCATGCAGCACCCGGCGGTAGCGTGCGTTGTCGGTATGGCGCAGCACCAGCGCGTGGCTGAGTGCATCGGCCAGCGTGCCGATGCCGATCTGCAGGGTACCGCCATCGCGCACCAGCGTGCTGGCGTACAGTCCGATCGCATGGTCGGCAACGCCGACCGGCTGGCGCGGCAGGCCGAACAGCGCGGGGTAGGGACCGGGTGGAGCAATCACCAGGTCGAAGAAATCCTCCTCCACGGTGGCGCTGCCGCCCAGCCACGGCAACTGCGGATCCACTTCCGCGATCAGCAGAGGACGCGGCAGCCCGCGCGCGTCCATCGCGTCCAGCGTGTCCTGGGTGATGTCGTTGTTGCAGGACAGGGACAGCCGCGTGCTGCCTTCGCGGCGCGCGACCTTCTGCACGATGGCGTGTGGCGCGCGCTGCGCGACCGCGTCGGCGGCATGGGTGTAGTTCAGGCTGGTGTAGCCGGCCTGCGCCTGTCGCGATCGAAGCAGCGCACCGGACTGCATGTAGAACTCTTCCACCTGCACGTGTGCCGGCAGCGCGTCGCGCGCGATCGCATCGGCATAGGCCAGGCGCACGAAATCCTCGCCGAAATGGCGCCTGGCGAACGGCCCGAGGAAACGCGCTTCGAGGTCATCGCCCTGGGCCGCCGGTGGATTCAACGACAGCGCGGTATAGATATGCAGGCTGCGCGTGGCATCCAGTTCGATCCGCGCGTAAAGTGCGTTGAGCAGGCGGTGGGGCTTGCCCAGCGCCAGCGGCGCGCCGATCCGCACATCGCCCGGCACCCGTGCGAACAGCCAGTCGACGGCGGCTTCCAGATCGGCGAGGTGGTCGGTCATGCGGCGCGGCCCTGCGATGGAGACGCCTGCATTACAGCATGTCCGGCTTGAACCGCCGTCGACGCGAGACTTCCTCGCCGGACACCATGAACTGGCCATCGCCACGGTAGTGCACGGTGCGCGGCAGCTTCGGTCGCGGCGCGACGTGTGCCTTGACGATCTCCCAGACGAACAGGTTGCTGGATTCCACCGCGCTGTCGTCGTGCAGCCGGCATTCGAAACTGGAATGGCATTGGCCGATCAGCGGCGCGCCTACCTTGCTGGCGCGCACTGCATCCAGGGCGAAATGTTCGAACTTGTCGATATCGCGGCCGCTGCAGTTGCCGATGTCCACCACGGTGTCCAGCAGCTCGGCGGTGGGCACGTTGACCACGCATTCGCCGCTTTCGCGGGCCAGCGCGAAGCTGTGGTTCTCGTTCCAGATGTAGGTGGCCAGCAGCGATGGCGAGAAGCCCATCACCATGTGCCAGCCCATCGTCATGATCGTGCGCTGGCCGCGCGCTGCGGTGCTGACCAGCACGATCGGACCCGGCTCGAGGAAGCGCCGCGCCTGTTCGACGGGAAAGTCCTGCTTGCGGAAGGGCTTCATCGGCACTCCAGGTCCAGGGGCAGGTCATGGTGGAGGACGGCGGATGAAACCACGGTCGAGAGGCTTGACACCGGTTCTGTTTACAGGCGTAATCATTCAATCAATTACGGATGTAAATGATGATCCAGATCAGCGAAGCCGAAGCAGTCGTCATGGACGTGCTCTGGCAGGCCGCACCGCGTGCGGCTGAAGACGTGGTCGCGGCGCTGGCGGGGCGCGGCTGGGCCGAACCCACCATCAAGACGCTGCTCAACCGCCTGCTGACCAAGCGTGCGATCAGCGCCGAACGGGATGGCCGGCGCTATCTGTACCGCCCGCTGCTGCAGCGTAGCGCGTGGGTCGCCCAGCAGAGCGAAGGGTTCCTGGGCCGCGTGTTCGACGGGCGCGTGGCGCCGCTGGTGGCCCATTTCAGCCAGCGTGGACAGCTCAGTGCACAGGACATCGCCGAGCTGAAGAAGCTGATCCAGGAGATCGACGATGAGTGAGGCCATCCACGTCGGGCTGCTCCCTCTGCTTCTGCATGCAAGCCTTTGGCTGACCATCGGCGTGCTGTTGCTGGCCATGCTGCGCCCGCTGCTGCTGCGGCTGGGCGGCGCCCCGCTGGCGTACCGCAGCTGGTGGCTGTTGCCGCTGGTGCTGATCGCGCTGTGCCTGCCGTTGCCCCCGCTCCCGATGGGCAACATGTTGCCGGCGATCGGCCTGGTTGCGCTGCCCGACACCTCGGTGCCGCGCATTCCGGACATGCTCTCGTGGCCGGCGCTGCTTTCAATGGCATGGTGGGTCGGCATCGGGGTATCGATGCTGCGCAACTGGCGCGCGCAGCGTCGTTTCGAAAGTGGCATGGGGACGCTGCGCCCGCGTGCCGATGGCAGTTGGCAGGCCAGCGCCGATCCGGGGCTGCCGGCACTGGTGGGGCTGTGGCAACCGCGCATCGTGGTCGGCCCGCGCTTCGATGCGCAGTTCGATGCGGTCGAGCGCGAACTGGTGCTGCAGCACGAACGCCACCATCTGCGGCATGGCGACCACTGGGCCAATGGCCTGCTGTTGCTGGCACGCTGCGTGTTCTGGTTCCACCCGCTGCTGCCATGGGCGGCCCGGCGTTTCCTGCGCGACCAGGAGCTGGCCTGCGATGCGCGCATATTGGAGGCGCATCCCACCCTTCGCCGTCCTTACGCCATGGCACTGTTGAAGGTGCAGGGCGCTCCCGCGGCCGCACCGATGGCCTGCCACTGGCGCCGTCCGTCGTTGTTGAAGGAGCGCATCACGATGTTGGCTCGACCGAAACGGAAAGCATGGGGATGGGTGGCGGGCCAGTTACTGGTGGCGGGCATGTGCGTGACGGTCGGCGCGGCGGCATGGGCCAGCCAGGCCACATCGACGCCTGCTGTCGCAGGCCCGTCCGCTGCGGTCGGCGACCGCGATGCGAAGGTGCTGAAGATGCCACCGCCGCGGTATCCGAAGCATGCCGCCGACAACAGCCTGACCGGTGAAGTCGTGCTGCGCGTGGACATCGGTGCGGATGGACAGGCAGGCGACGTGCGCGTGCTCAAGGCCACCACTCCCGGGGTTTTCGAAGCGGTGTCGATCGCCGCAGCGAAGCAGTGGACCTATCAGGCCGCCGTTCGCCGTGGCAGGCCGGTGGCCTCGGCGCTGCGCATTCCGATCACCTTCGCGATGGACGAGACGGAGCCGGTACCGTGAGGCGCATGGCGATGCCGGCGCTGCTGGTGGCGCTGGCCAGCGGCTGCGCCGGGCACGATCGGCTCGCCGCCGTGGGCACCCGCGCGGAGAACGTGGACCACCAGCGCCTGGATGTAGCGTCGCGTGGCACGGGCGCAGGGGCGATCGTGCCCTACGCACTGCGCCCCAGCGAGGGCTACCGCATGCCGCAGCTGCATACCGCGCCGCCGCCGGTGCTGGGCGATCGCGACCCCCGCCAGGAGCTGCCGCCGACCACGGTATGCCTGCAACTGGTGGTGGACGCCGATGGCGCGGTGCAACGCAGCCTGCCACTGACCGACCGCAGCGAATGCGAAGCGGGCGGCGCCGTCGAGAACGCGACGCTGCTGCAGGCAGCCAGCGAAGCCGTGGCGATGTGGCGTTTCTGGCCGGCGGCGGTATGCCACTTCGCGGCCGGAACAGCCCCGCGCGATGCTGGCGACTGCAGCGGTGCCGAGCGCGTGGAGCCCACGCCCGTGAGCCTGCTGTATGCCTTCACCTTCGAAATCGTGCGCGGCCAGCAGTTCGTGCGCAGCCACGGCCGCTGAAAAAGGGGACGGAGGGGATTAAGTCGCAATCGGCACTACCGTGCCTGAAGCGACTTAATCCCCTCCGTCCCCTTTTCACGCTGGGCCGCCCTGGATGTTGGCCTTGACTGCCGGGCCCATCAGTTTCGGTTCGGGCAGGGTGGCATCGCGCGCCTGGCGCCTGGCCACGAACTCCGCTTCGTCCACGCCGTCGTGCACGTGGATGTTGTGGGCGCGCTGCTCGCCGATGGTGGTTTCGTTGGCCACCGCGCGGCCGCCCGGTCCGTAGTCGTGGCAGACGAACACCCGGGTGGTTCCGGGCAGCGCCAGCAGGCGCTGGATCGAGCGATACAGCTGCGCGGCATCGCCACCGGGGAAATCGCAGCGTGCGGTGCCGCTGTCGGGCATGAACAGCGAGTCGCCGGGAAACAGCGCATCGTCGATCAGGTAGGCGATGCTGTCGCTGGTATGTCCGGGTACGGCGATGACACGACCGTGCAGCGTGCCCAACGCGAAGGTCTCGCCATCGGCGAACAGGTGGTCGAATGCCGAACCATCGGTGGCAAGATCCAGCCGGTAGCGCGGGGCGAACGTCGCCTGCACGTCGCGGATGCCTTCACCGATACCCGTCACCGCGCGTGGAAAGCGCGATTTCAGCCAGCGCCCGGCCGATACATGGTCGGCGTGCGCATGGGTTTCCAGCAACCAGCGGACGTCCAGCCCCTGGCGCGCGACCTCGTCCAGCAACGGACGCAGCGGCGCATCGCTGGTCGCATCGGTATCCGGGTCGTAATCCAGCACCGGATCGATCAGCGCCGCCGCACCGGTAGCCGGATCGTGTACCAGGTAACTGAAGGTATTGCTGTCGCGATGGAAGAAGGTCTGGACCTGGACGGGCATGGCGGACTCCTCAGCGCTGGCCGAGTGCACCGTTCAGGACCTGTGCCAGCCGCTCGCCGGCAAGCCTCAGCTGTGCTTCGGCCACCGGGCGATACTGCGCGGTGTACTCGTCGCCGAGCTTACGCGATGGCGGGTAAACGCCATGTCCAACGGCAATGCGGCAGCTGGCTTCCGCCCAGGTGTCGGCGTCCCTGGGCAGATTCACGCGATGCGCCAGCTTCGGTTTCGGCAGCGACCACAGCACTTTCGCGTACGCTTCGTCATCGAGCCTGCGCGTATTCACCAGGCCGCTGTCCCACAGCGAATGAAGGTTGGTGCCGCGATTGTTGTACTGCACCTGGAAATCGTTGCCGCCCTTGTCGTGACCGTATCCGGCATGCATCGGCTGGTGGATGTCGCCGACGAAGTGGACCACGAACTTCAGCGCCTGCGTCCGCTCGGCGTCGCTGCGCGCACGGTCGGCGAGGATCGCCGTCTGCGCCTTGAGCGCTTCGACCACGCAGTTGCCGCCAGGGCAATGCGTCGGCGCCTGGTAATGGCAGTCGTCCTCGGCGATGTTGACGTAGTGCCAACCGGCCGAGCGTCGGCCGAGGCCGGGATCCTTGCCACGCAGCTGATCGGCCCAGGGCGCGACGCCGGCGAGCGTGGGTTCGGGTTCTGCGGCCAGCAGGCGGTCGATCTCCGCGCGTGCGACCGGGGTGAGCCGGGCCTCGGCGATGCGGCCGACCAGCCGATGGCCCTGGAAGCCCCAGGCGTATGCGGAGGAAGGAAGGGTGAAAACGGCCGGCGCCAGCAGTGCAGCCGCGAGCAGGGAACGCAGTGATTTCATCGGCGCATTGTAACGGCTGCGGCTTGCCCGCTCCCCACGTTCCTTCCAGGCCCGCATCGTCGGCCTGGGCCGGGACGTACCGATCAGAACTTGAACAGGTACGCCACGCCGTAGACCATCGGGTCGATGTTCACCGTGCCCAGCTTCTGGCCGTCCAGCTTCACCGTGCTGTCGATGTCGATCCAGCGCACGTCCACGCGCAGCGCACCGCTGTCGCCGAGCGCGAAATCCAGGCCGGCGTGCGCGGCCAGGCCCCAGGAATCCTCCAGTTTCAGCGTGCTGCCAGCCAGCGCGCCGCCGGTCCTTTCGCTGAAGAAGGTGGTGTAGTTGAGGCCGGCGCCAAGGAACGGCGAGACCTTGCCCTGGCTGTTGAAGTGGTACTGCAGCGAGACCACCGGCGGCAGGTGCCTGGTGCTGCCGACGCGGCCGAGCCCGGCGATGTCGATGTCATGCTTGAACGGCAGCGCGGCCAGCACCTCGATGCCCAGGTTGTCGGCGATGAAGTACTCGCCGGTAACGGTCGGCCTGATGTCGCGGTCCACGTCGACCTGCAGGGTACCGCCAGCCAGCGAACCGTTGTTCGATTTCGGGGCGACCTGGTGGACGCCGGCCGATACCGTCCAGTCGCCCCTGGACTGGGCCATGGCCGGCATGGCGGCGAGGGACAGGGCGGCGGCCAGGCCGGCGACGATCAGGGGGGAGGTGCTGCGCATGGTGCATGTCTCGTTGCGGGGTCGATGGGCGCAGTGTCCGCGCCGGCCGCGCGCAACGCCTTGATCCGGATCAAATCCCGGCTGCCGGCACGGGCGGCGGGGCAGCGGCCGCCGGTGGCCGGGGCGGGTTTGCTAGAATGATGGACCCTATCCATCCCGCCGCATCGTGCGCGGCCGCAGGAGCTCGTCAACATGGCAATCAAGGTTGGTATCAACGGTTTCGGTCGCATCGGGCGCAACGTCCTGCGTTCGGCGGTGCTGAACTTCGGCGACGACATCGAGATCGTGGCCATCAACGATCTGCTGGAGCCGGACTACCTGGCCTACATGCTCAAGTACGATTCCGTGCATGGCCGCTTCAAGGCCGACGTCGCCGTCGACGGCGGCAACCTGCGGGTCAACGGGAAGAAGATCCGCCTGACCCAGGAGCGTGATCCGGCCAGCCTGAAGTGGAACGAAGTCGACGTGGACGTGGTCATCGAATCCACCGGCCTGTTCCTGACCAAGGAAACCGCGCAGAAGCACATCGATGCCGGCGCGAAGAAGGTGATCCTGTCGGCGCCGTCGAAGGACGATACGCCGATGTTCGTCTACGGCGTCAACGACGCGACCTACGCCGGGCAGGCGATCATCTCCAACGCGTCGTGCACCACCAACTGCCTGGCGCCGCTGGCCAAGGTCATCAACGACAAGTGGGGCATCAAGCGTGGCCTGATGACCACCGTGCATGCCGCCACCGCGACCCAGAAGACCGTCGATGGCCCGTCCAACAAGGACTGGCGCGGCGGCCGCGGCATCCTGGAGAACATCATTCCGTCGTCCACCGGTGCGGCCAAGGCGGTCGGCGTGGTGATCCCGGAACTCAACAAGAAGCTCACCGGCATGAGCTTCCGCGTGCCGACCTCGGACGTGTCGGTGGTCGACCTGACCGTGGAGCTGGAGAAGGAAGCCACCTACGCCGAAATCTGCGCGGAAGTGAAGGCACAGAGCGAAGGCGCGCTGAAGGGCATCCTCGGCTACACCGAAGACAAGGTGGTCGCCACCGATTTCCGCGGCGAGACCCACACGTCGGTGTTCGATGCCGAGGCCGGCATCGCGCTGGACGGCACCTTCGTCAAGCTGGTGTCGTGGTACGACAACGAATGGGGCTATTCGAACAAGTGCCTGGAAATGGCCCGCGTCGTCGCAGCGAAGTAAGCCTGCGCACCGTGTGACCTGCGAACCCCGGCCCCGGCCGGGGTTCGTCGTTCATGGCATGCGCAGGCTTGTGCGTGGTCACATATGCCTTGATGACGGTCACGCGGCATCCATGAGCGCGCGCGCAGATCCGCCGTCCTCCGCGGCGCGCGGGGTTGCAGCTTCGCGCACCGTGATACTGCTGGGTCTCCCTTGGAAGGAGACATGGCCATGTTGCGCAAGCTGTCGTGCAGTGCGTTGTATCTGTCTCTCGCCTTTTCCTCATCGGCGCAGTCCCTGGGCGAGGATGCGCAACTTGTCGCCCGGCTGGACGAGAAGATGCGTGTGCGATCGCAACTGCGGTCCGCCGGCTTGCCGCATATGGATATCGATGGCACTGGCGGCTGGATCGCCGATCTCGGCGTGGAGTTCCTCGCTCCTTATGCGGGAAACCAGGTTCCCGCCGGACTCGACGAACGGCTGCAGGCCATGCGGATGCAGCTGCTGCTCCTGCAGGAGCAGCGGGGAGAGGCGGGCAATATCGCGTTCCGGTTCGGCGGGCAACCGCTTGAGACGATCTTCCGCGAAGCGCTACCGGCAGCCCGCCGATCCGCGCGGACGGATGCCGCGGGCGCGGACGTGTTCATTTCCGCCAGCCACGGTTGGTATCTGCACGGCACCGGGGCAGGGACCTGGCGGCTGCAGCGACCACAGGTCAATGGAATCACCGAGGACCTGCTCACGCCACGCTTCGCCGACGCGCTGGCGACGGCGTTGCAGGCCGATGGGCGCTCCACCGTGCTGTCCCGCGCTACGGCGGTCGAGGAGCATCCGCGCGCACGCAGGCCGTGGTGGCAGATGGCATCGCGCTATCACGCCCAGGCGCTGTTCCCGACGCGGCCGGATATCTGGCAGAGCTATGCCGACAGGGAGACGCCATTGCGCGAATACAACGACGACATCCGTACCCGTCCATTGCTGGCCAATGCACTCGGAGCGCGCGCGCTGGTGCACCTGCACACCAATGCAGGCGACAGCAGCGCGACCGGTGCCATGGCCTTCCATCAGCCGGGCAGGGTGGAGGATCGACGCCTGGGCCATGTGCTGTTGTGTGCGATGCGCCGCTCGATCCAGGCACTGCCCGCCTACCGCGATTACCTGGTCCGCGTGCAGCCGTTCGAGGGCAACTACGGCGAGAACCGGCTCGCCGAAGCGCCTTCGATCCTGATCGAGCTGGGATTCCATACCAACCCGCGCGACGCCATCGCGCTGCAGGACCCCCGGTTCCAGCAGGCGGTCGCGCAGGGTCTGCGCAACGGCTACACCGCCTATCGCGCCGGGCAGGGGCGCGATGGGCAGCCGGTCTGCCACTAGCGGGGCGTGGTGGGCGAAGCCGCCGTCGGCGAAATGATGGTCGAACGGCGGGTGACAGCGAATCCCGGTTTGGCCGGATGGGCCGGGTTGGCGGCCTGACCCCCAAACTGTCCAACTTTAGGGGATCACTTCATGGACGGGTTTACGGCGTGTCCCGCCGACCCGGCCCATTCCACCAGCTCCGGACCCGCTTCTGCTGTTGCTGTTGCTTCGAGCCCGCCGCAGGCGCCACCAGCACCACCGTTTGCGGTGCGCCCCTGCAGCCCGGACAATGACAGGCTGCGCCGCCTGGCGCCCTCTTTTTCCCTGACCAAGAGTTGCCCATGTCCATCGTCCGCATGACCGACCTCGACCTTTCCGGCAAGCGCGTGCTGATCCGGCAGGACCTGAACGTGCCGATCGAGAACGGTAGCATCACCTCCGAACAGCGCATCACCGCCTCGCTGCCGACGCTCAAGCGCGCGCTGGAGCAGGGCGCTGCGGTGATGGTCACCTCGCACCTTGGTCGCCCGAAGGAAGGCGTATGGAGCGAACAGGATTCGCTGGCGCCGGTGGCCCGTCGCCTGTCCGAACTGCTGGAGCGCGACGTGCCGCTGCTGCGCGACTGGGTCGATGGCGTGGACGTGCAGCCGGGCCAGATCGTACTGCTGGAAAACTGCCGCATGAATATCGGCGAAGGCAAGGACGACGAAGCGTTGGCGAAGAAGTACGCCGCGCTGTGCGATGTGTTCGTGATGGATGCCTTCGGCACCGCCCATCGTGCGCAGGCCTCCACCCACGGCGTGATCCGCTTCGCACCGGTCGCCGCCGGTGGCCCGCTGCTGATGGCGGAACTGGATGCGCTGGCCAGGGCGCTGAAGGAACCGGCCAAGCCGCTGCTGGCGATCGTGGCCGGCAGCAAGGTCAGCACCAAGCTGGAGCTGCTGGCCAGCCTGGTCGGCAAGGTCGACCAGCTGATCGTTGGTGGCGGCATCGCCAATACCTTCATCGCCGCGGCCGGCCATGCCGTGGGCAAGTCGCTCCACGAACCGGACCTGCTGGATACCGCCAGGAAGATCGTCGCCGACGCGAAGGCGCGCGGCGCCGACATTCCGCTGCCGGTGGACGTGGTGGTCGCCAGGCAGTTCCTGCCCGATGCCGTGGCTGAAGTGAAAGCCGTCGATGCCGTGGCCGAGGATGACCTGATCCTGGACATCGGCCCGGAAACCGCCGCGCAGTACGCCGGGCTGATCCGCCAGGCCGGTACGGTGGTGTGGAACGGACCGGTCGGCGTGTTCGAATTCGAGGCCTTCAGCAAGGGCACCGGGGTACTGGCCAGGGCCATCGCGGAGTCGAACGCGTTCTCGATCGCCGGTGGCGGCGATACCCTCGCGGCGGTGGATAAATTCGATATCGCCGCCGACGTCAGCTACATCTCCACCGGCGGTGGCGCTTTCCTGGAGTTCCTGGAAGGCAAGACCCTGCCGGCCGTCGCCGCCCTCGAAGCACGGGGCGCCTGATGGCGGCTGGTCGTCATCCATGGGAGCAGCGCGACGTGCTGTTCTTCGACCTGGACGGCACGCTGATCAACTCCGAGCTCGGCATCACCCGCTGCATCACCCATGCATTCGAGCAGATGCAGCGTCCGGCGCCGCCGGCCGACGAACTGCGCAGCTGGATCGGTCCGTCGCTGCGCACCAGCTTCGGGCCGTTGTTCGACGATGCGAGCCTGGTCGAGCAGGCGGTGGGGTTCTACCGCGAGCGCTTCGAGACCGATGGCTGGCGCGAACACGAGATATTCGCCGACATCGATGCCACCGTGCGTGCCCTGCATGCGCGTGGCCATCGGCTGGCGGTGGTGACCGCCAAGAACGAACCGCATGCGCGGCGCATCGTCGAACACCTGCCATTCGGCGCGTGTTTCGACGATGTCATCGGCGCGACGCCGGATGGTACGCGCAGCAGCAAGCCGCAGCTGGTGGCCGAAGCGCTGAGGCGGCTGTCGCTGCAGCCGGCGCAGTGCTGGATGATCGGAGACCGGCGCATGGACATCGAAGGCGCCCGCCACCACGGCATGCGCAGCATCGGCGTGCTGTGGGGTTTCGGCGGCGAGGTGGAACTGCGCGAGGCCGGCGCCGGTGCGCTGGCGGGCTGCCCTGGCGACCTGCCTGGGTTGCTGGCCTGACCTCCGGAAGCCGGGTACGGCCCGGCTCTTCGCACGCGCGGTGCGGCATACGCCTGCGCATGTCCTGCGATGACTTGTGGGCGCTGTCTCGAAGACAGCCGCGGGGCCATGCGAGGCAAGGCTGTAACCGCATACATGTGGCGTGAAGGATGTGCTAGTTTCCTTGCTTTATCGGGAGGCCCATCCACCATGTTCGAACGCCAGCGCCGCACCAAGATCCTCGCCACACTCGGTCCGGCCACCGACCCGCCTGGCATGCTCGAGGACCTGTTCCGCGCCGGCGTCAACGTAGTCCGCCTGAACTTCAGCCATGGCGATCCGTCCGGCCAGGCCAAGCGTGCCGCCGCCGTCCGTGCCGCCGCGCAGCGGGTCGGCGTCGAAGTCGGCATCCTCGCCGATCTCCCGGGCCCGAAGATCCGCATCGAGCGCTTCGCCGAAGGCAAGGTGAAGCTCAAGGCCGGCGATCGCTTCGACCTGATCGCCGACGCCAATGCCGCGCCTGGCGACACCACCCAGATCGGCGTGACCTACCTGGGCCTGCCGCAGGATGTCGTCGCTGGCGACGTGCTGCTGCTCGACGACGGCCTGATGCAGCTGCGCGTCACCGAAGTCGTGGGCGAACGCATCATCACCGAAGTGCTCAACGACGGCGTGCTGTCCGATCGCAAGGGCCTGAACAAACAGGGCGGCGGCCTGTCGCTGGGCGCGCTGACCGAGCGTGACAAGGAGCTGATCGGCATCGTGGCGAAGATCGGCGTCGATTTCATCGCCGTCTCGTTCTGCCGCAACGCCCAGGACATGAACGATGCGCGCGCGATCGCCGAGCAGCATGGCTGCTACGCCGCGCTGGTGTCGAAGATCGAGCGCACCGAGGCGATCGACAACCTCGAAGAGATCGTCGAGGCCAGCGACGTGGTGATGGTGGCCCGCGGCGACCTGGGCGTGGAAATCGGCGATGCCGAGCTGCCCGGTCTGCAGAAGAAGATCATCAAGGCCGCGCTGGCGCAGAACAAGGTCGTCATCACCGCGACGCAGATGCTGCAGTCGATGGTGGAAAGCCCGCTTCCCACCCGCGCCGAAGTGCTGGACGTGGCCAACTCGGTGATCGACGGTACCGATGCGGTGATGCTGTCGGCGGAAACCGCCGCGGGCGCGTGGCCGGTGAAGGCGGTCGAGGCGATGGCCCGCATCTGCCTGGGCGCCGAGCGCCAGTTCCAGACCGAGACCGACTTCAACGCCTCGCCGCGCAACCTGGAGCGCGCCGACCAGGCCATCGCGATGGCGACCATGTTCCTGTCCCAGCACGTGGGCGTGCGGGCGATCGTGGCGATGACCGAATCCGGCGGTACCGCGCGTTACCTGTCGCGCTTCCGCGCCAAGGCGCCGGTGTTCGCGGTGACCCGCCACGACGGAGCGCGCCGGCAGATGGCGCTGATGCGCGATGTGTTCCCGATCAACTTCGACAGCCGCGGCCTGACCCCGCGCGAAGCCGCGCGCGGCAGCATCCGCCTGCTGGTGGAAGCTAACCTGCTGGAGGCGGGCGACCGCGTGGTGTTCACCAGCGGCGAGCACATGGAAACCCACGGTGCGACCAACACCCTGCGTTTGCTGGAAGTCGGTCCCGACGGGCGCGCGAGCGGCCTGGGCGAACTGTAAGGGGCGATACCCCTGGAGCGGGTCCATGACCCGCTCCAGAAAAAGCGTGACGACCAACGGTCGTCACCCACCAGGGCAGGGGGTCACCCCACCAAGGGGCAGGATCACCCAGGAGCGTGACGACCAACGGTCGTCACCCACCAGATGCAGGAGTCGCCCACCAAGGGCGAGTGTCAGCTGGAATCGTTTCCAGATCGCGTGCACGGAAAGGTCACGCGGTGGGCGGGCTATAATCGGTGTTTTCCCGCACCCGCCACAGGAAGTACATGAGCATCGAACAGCTGGCCGAAACCGCCCAGGCCATGGTTGCCCCGGGCAAGGGCATCATCGCGATCGACGAATCCACCGGTACCATCGCCAAGCGCTTCGCGGGCGTCGGCATCGAGAATACCGAGGAGAACCGTCGCGCCTACCGCGAACTGCTGCTGACCACGCCGAAGCTCAACGAGCACATCTCCGGTGCCATCCTGTACGACGAGACCATCCGCCAGTCCACCAGGGACGGCGTGCCGTTCGCCAAGTACATGGCCGACAACGGCATGATCCCGGGGATCAAGGTCGACAAGGGCGCCCACCCGCTGGCCGGCTGCCCGGTCGAGCTGGTCACCCAAGGCCTGGACGGCCTGCGCGAGCGCCTGCAGGAGTACTACAAGCTGGGTGCGCGCTTCGCCAAGTGGCGCGCGGTCATCAACATCGGCGAAAGCATCCCGTCGGGTACCTGCATCGAGTCCAACGCCCACGCGCTGGCCCGTTACGCCGCGCTGTGCCAGGAATGCGGCCTGGTGCCGATGGTCGAGCCGGAAGTCATCATGGATGGCGACCACGACATCGAGACCTGCTACGAAGTCACCGAAGCCACCCTGCGCTCGCTGTTTGACGCGCTGTACCAGCAGAACGTGCTGCTCGAAGGCACGATCCTGAAGGCTTCGATGGTCATCTCGGGCAAGGGCTGCGACGAGCAGGCCGACGTCGAGGAAGTGGCCGAGTCCACCGTGATGTGCCTGAAGAGCACGGTGCCGGCCATCCTTCCGGGCGTGGTGTTCCTGTCCGGTGGCCAGACCGACGAGCAGTCCACCGCGCATCTCAATGCGATGAACCAGCTGGGCCAGCTGCCGTGGCCGCTGAGCTTCTCCTACGGCCGCGCCATGCAGCAGGCCGCGCTGAAGCTGTGGGCCAAGGACATGAAGGCCAACTTCGCCGCCGCACAGAAGACCGTGTACGAGCGCGCGAAGGAGAACGGCCAGGCCGCGCTGGGCAAGTGGAACGGCTGATCGGCCTTCCCGCGTGAACAGTCAGGACGCCGGCCTCGTGCCGGCGTTCCTGTTTGTGGCCTGCAACGATGGCCGGCCTGCGCTTCAGCCGGCCGGGGACAGCGGCATGCGCTCCAGGCCGTGCGCCAGCGATGGCGATGCGGCGGCCTCGGCCTCCTCCTCATGGCGCTGCCCGGCGGCGATCAGGGCCTGCTGGTAGGCCTGCGCGGTGGCGCTGTTGAACGCCACCAGGATGATGCGCCGTGGCTGGCGGTGGCTGCGCTGCCAGGCGGTGGTTTCGGTGGCCGCGATGCGTGCGGCCTGGTACAGCGGGTAACCGTAGACGCCGCAGCTGATCGCGGGAAAGGCGATGGACTGCGCGTCCAGCTTTTCCGCCAGCTGCAGCGATTTCCAGTAACAGTTGGCCAGCAGGGCCGGTTCGTCGCGCTGGCCGTCGTGCCAGACCGGGCCGACGGTGTGGAACACGTACCGGGCGGGCAGGTCATGCCCGGCGGTGGCGATGACCTCGCCGGTGGGGCAGCGCACGCCGGGGCGCAGCTCCGGCAGCCGTGCGCATTCGGCCAGCAGTTCCGGACCAGCGGCACGGTGGATGGCACGGTCCACGCCACCGCCTCCGAGCAGGGATTCATTGGCCGCATTGACGATCGCGTCCACCGCCAGGGTCGTGATGTCGCCCTGCCAAACCTCGATCTTCATGCATGCTTCTCCTGGCTGTCGGTTGGACCCGCGCAACATCCTGCGTTGGCGGTACCACCGTAGCCGGTGGCGCATGCATGCTGCGTCACGACCGTCTCACGGCATGCGAACGAATGCGCCGGGCCTCCCGCAGGCGCATCGCGCCGGCGCAGGGCTGGGCTTTCCCGGCTGGCCCCGGATCAGCTGGTGATGGTCTGGGTCAACGATTCCCAGCTCGGCGGCAGCGGCCAGTCCGGCGTCTGGTTGCCCTCCAGCACCCGGCGCAGGTCGCGCGGGTCGATCTGTGGCGCAAGCACATGGACCAGCTCCAGCGCGTAATCGCGCAGTACGCGGTCGCGCGGCAGCACCGCCCAGGCAATGCACTCGGCGATCGGTTCCGGTGCCACCCACGCGCGCAGGTCATGGTCGGCGGCGCTGATCGCCATTTCCGCCAGCAGGCCCACGCCCACGCCGCTGCGGACATAGGTCTTGATCAGATCCGCATCCAGCGCGGTCAGTGCGATGTCCGGCACCAGCCCGGCACCGGCGAACGCCCGTTGCAGCGAGGAGCCCTGGCGGGTGGATGATTCGTAGCTCACCAGCGGTTGGCCCGCCAGCGCGGCCAGGTCCGGTGCGCGTCCGTCGCGCTCCAGCGCATGTCCCCTGGGCACCAGCACCAGCCTTCGCCAGCGGTACAGCGGCACCGCGATGCCGGCACTGGGCTCGCTGCCGGCGGTACTGATGATGGCGATGTCGGCGTCGCCCTGGCTGAGCAGATCCAGTGCGTCGCTCTCGGCGGCCTGCTGCAGGTGCACGCTGACCTGCGGGTAGGCCTGCTTGATCCGCGCCACCGCCGGCGGCAGCACGAAGCGCGCCTGGGTATGGGTGGTGGTCAGCACCAGCTGGCCCTGGCTTTCGCGGCGCTGGTTGGCGGCATAGGTACGGATGTTGTTGGCCTCGGCCAGCACCGCCCGGGCGCGGCCGATCACCTCGATGCCGGCCGGGGTGATCGATTCCAGGCTGCGTCCCTTGCGCACGAACAGCAGGAAGCCGAGTTCGTCCTCCAGCTGCTTGAGCTGCTTGGACAGGCCAGGCTGGGTGGCATGCACGCGCGAGGCCGCGAGGGTGATGTTCAACTCGGCGTCGGCGATGGCCACCAGATAGCGAAGCTGGGTCAGCGTCATGACGGTACGGGAGGACGGAGGGTCCACTCTAGGGCAAATGCCGTCACCAGCTTATAACCAAAGGTTGTTTAAGACGGGTATCTGGTGATTTCCTGCCGTCATATGGCAGCGTTACGGTCAACCGGCCAGGGCGGATCGGCCATCGACCGCCTTCCCTTCGCGTCCGCGCATGCCGCGGCCCACTTCCGGAGTGCCCCCATGGCCCTGTACGACTCCATCCTCGATACCGTCGGCAATACCCCCATCGTCAGGCTGCAGCGGCTGGCGCCGGCCAACGTCACCCTCTACGCGAAGGTGGAATCGTTCAATCCCGGCGGCTCGGTCAAGGACCGCCTGGCGCTGGCGATCATCCTCGACGCCGAACAGCGTGGCCTGCTCAAGCCGGGCGATACCATCGTCGAAGCGACTTCCGGCAATACCGGCGTGGCGCTGGCGATGGTGGCAGCGGCGCGCGGTTACAAGTTCGTCGCCACCATGGTTGAAACCTTCTCGGTGGAACGACGCAAGCTGATGCGCGCGTATGGTGCCAAGGTGATCCTTACGCCCGCCGCCGAACGCGGCAGTGGCATGGTGCGCAGGGCGGCGGAGCTGGCCGAGGAGCATGGCTGGTTCCTGGCCAGCCAGTTCGCCAACCCGGCCAACCCGGCCTACCACCGCAATACGACGGCGGCGGAGATCCTGCGCGATTTCGCCGGCCGGCGGCTGGACTGTTTCGTCAGCGGCTGGGGCACCGGCGGCACCCTGACCGGCGTCGGCGAGGTGCTGAAGGTCGCCCGTCCACAGACCCGCATCATCGCCACCGAGCCGGCCGGCGCCGCACTGCTGAAGGGCGACGACTGGAAGCCGCACAAGATCCAGGGCTGGACCCCGGACTTCGTGCCGGACGTGCTCAACCGTTCGGTGGTGGATGAACTGCTGTCGGTGGACGACGAACGCGCCATCGCCACCGCGCGCCGGCTCGCTGCCGAGGAAGGCCTGTTCGTCGGCATCTCCGCCGGCGCTACCGTGGCCAGCGCGCTGGACGTGGCCGCGCGCGCCGAGCCCGGCTCGGTGATCCTGGCGATGCTGCCCGATACCGGCGAACGTTATTTCTCCACCCCGCTGTTCGCCGATGTCAACGAAGGCTCGGACGACGACTGGCTGGCCGGCCTGCCCTGACAGGCGGGTAGCGCCCGGCTCTGGCCTGGTGCGCGTCCGCCCGGACGCGCCATGACCGGTCGCGTGCCGACACACAGCGACACACGCCGACACGGGTACCCGACCCCCCTGCACATAAAGGGTTCCAGCAACCACCCCGGATCCCTGCCTGGACGGTAAACGCTTGGCACATACGGTCTTCGCACGCCGGGCCCTACACTCGCCGGTCAAGCAGAAGGCAGGATCTTCCATGTTGGGACGTATCGCAGCGGGCACGGTCGCAGGCCTTGCCCTGATCATGATGGCCGGATGCAGGCAGGCGCCGGAGGCGGCAAGCCGCCAGGGCGTCGATGTGCCGGTCACTGCGCAGGTCGTGCAGCCGACCGCGTGGAGCGATACGTTGCAGGCACTGGGCACGGCCAAGGCGCGTGAATCGGTCACCATCACCGCCAAGGTCAGCGAGATCATCGAGCGCGTGCATTTCGAAAGCGGCCAGCAGGTCCGCGCCGGCACCCCGCTGGTGACCCTGCGCGGCCAGGCGCAGCAGGCAGCGCTGAGCCAGGCCCAGGCGACCTTCGCCGAAGCCGACCAGTTGTACCGCCGCCAGCGCGAACTGGCCCAGCAGCGGCTGGTCGCCAGCGCCACGCTGGACACCCAGAAGGCGATCCGCGATTCGGCCGAAGCGCGGGTAGCGGAGATGCAGTCGGACATCGGCGACCGCAGCGTCCGCGCGCCATTCGCCGGCGTGCTCGGCATCCGCCAGGTCAGTCCGGGCTCGCTGGTAACCCCGACCACGCCGATCGCCACCCTCGACGACATCGAACGCATGCACGTGGACTTCCAGGTGCCGGAAGCGGAGCTGGCCTCGCTGGCCGAAGGCAACAAGGTCGAAGCCACCAGCGTGGCATGGCCGGGCCGCACCTTCGAAGGCGAGGTGACCACCATCGATGCACGCGTCGATCCGGGCACCCGCGCGGTCACCGTGCGCGCCGACTTCCCCAACGGCGACCACGCGCTGCGCCCCGGCATGCTGCTGGACGTCCGCATCTACCGTCCGGAGCGCCAGGCGCTGGTGGTACCGGAGATCGCCGTGGTGCAGGTGGGGCGCGACACCTTCCTGTACCGGCTGAAGGACGATGCCACCGTCGAACGCGTGGACGTGATCACCGGCGCACGGCGTGCCGGCGTGGTCGAGCTCAAGCACGGCGTGAAGACCGGCGAGCGCATCATCGTCGATGGCACCGGCAAGCTGCGTCCGGGGCTGAAAGTGGATGCGCGCATGATCGCGCCGGTGGATGCGCCGGAACCGGAAACGCTGCCGGCGCCCGTATCCGGTCCGGCAGTCAGGCCTGCGCCGGCAACCGGCGCACCTGATCAGGGTAGCGAGGGATGAAGCTCTCCAACGTCTCCATCCAGCGGCCGGTGTTCGCCGTGGTGATGAGCCTGCTGCTGCTGGTGCTCGGCGTGATGTCCTTCAGCCGGCTGACCCTGCGCGAGCTGCCGGCCATCGATCCGCCGATCGTCTCGGTGTCGGTGGATTACACCGGTGCCTCGGCGGCGGTCATCGAAAGCCGCATCACCCAGGTGCTGGAAGACGCGCTGGCCGGCATCGAAGGCATCGACACCATCAACGCGCGCAGCTCCAACGGGCGCGCCCAGGTCAGCATCGAGTTCACCTCCAACCGTGATATCGAAGCGGCGGCCAACGACGTGCGCGATGCGGTCAGCCGGGTTGCCGACCGCATGCCCGAGGAGGCGCGCCCGCCGGAAATCGCCAAGGTGGAGAGCGACGCCGACCCGATCATCTGGTTCAACATGAGCTCCACGGCGATGGACACGCTGGAGCTGAGCGACTATGCCGACCGCTACATCGTCGATCGTTTCTCCAGCCTCGATGGCGTGGCGCAGGTGCGCATCGGCGGCCGCCAGCGCTATGCCATGCGCATCTGGCTGGATCGCGACCAGCTTGCCGCGCGTGGCCTGACCGTCGGCGACGTGGAAAGCGCGCTGCGCAACGAGAACGTCGAACTGCCCGCCGGCCGCATCGAGTCGACCGACCGCGACTTCACCCTGCGCGTGGAACGCAACTACATCAAGCCCGAGGATTTCGCGACCATCCCGCTTGGCAAGGGCGCGGACGGCTATGTCGTGCGCATGGGCGACGTAGCCAAGATCGAGCTGGCCTCGGCCGAGCGGCGCGCCTACTACCGCAGCAACGGCGAACCGAACATCGGCCTGGGTATCGTCAAGACCTCCACCGCCAATTCGCTGGACGTGGCCCGCGAAGCGCGCGCCGAAGCCGAACGCATTGCCGGGACGCTGCCGGAAGGCACGCGCATCTTCGTCGCCTTCGACAACACCACCTTCATCGAAGCCGCGGTGGACCGCGTATACGCCACGCTGGTCGAAGCGATGCTGCTGGTGCTGGCGGTGATCTGGCTGTTCCTCGGCAGCTTCCGCGCCGCACTGATCCCCGCGGTCACCGTGCCGGTGTGCCTGGTGGCGGCGTTCATCGCACTGTATGCCTTCGATTTCTCGATCAACCTGCTGACCCTGCTGGCGCTGGTGCTGTGCATCGGCCTGGTGGTGGACGATGCGATCGTGGTGGTGGAGAACGTGCAGCGCCGCATCGACCTCGGCGAACCGCCGCTGGTGGCCTCCAAGCGGGGTACCGCGCAGGTGGCGTTCGCGGTGATCGCCACCACCGCGGTGCTGGTGGCGGTGTTCCTGCCGGTGGGCTTCCTGGAAGGCAACACCGGCCGCCTGTTCCGCGAACTGGCCGTTGCCCTGGCCGCGGCGGTGGCGCTGTCGGCGTTCGTCGCGCTCACGCTGACGCCGATGATGGCCTCCAAGCTGCTCAAGCCGCACACCGGCCATGCGCCGCGCGGACTGCATGGCTTCATCAACCGCAACCTCGATCGCCTGGCCCATGGCTACGGCGGGGTGCTCGACCGCCATGTGGACCGCACCTGGGTCTACCTGGTGCTGATGGCCGCCGCCCTGGCCGCAAGCTGGCTGCTGATCCGGTACCTGCCTTCGGAACTGGCGCCGGCCGAGGATCGCGGTTCGTTCCAGATCATGATCGACGGCCCGGAAGGCGCCGGTTTCGACTACACCGTCGGCCAGGTGCAGCAGGTCGAAGCGATCGTCGCGCGCCATGTCGGCGACGAACAGCCGATCGTGCGTGCCAACCCGCGCGTGCCAGGCGGCTGGGGCTCCAGCGAAGAAATGCACACCGGCCGCATCAGCGTGTTCCTGCAGCCGTGGCGCGAACGCAGCGAATCCACCTCGTCGGTCGCCGATACCCTGCAGCAGGAACTGGATACCGTCAGTGGCGTGCGCGTGCGCACCCAGGTCGGCGGCGGGCTGGTGCGCAGCGGCGGCCAACCGTTCCAGATCGTGCTGGGCGGGCCGGAGTACGAGGAGATCGCGCAGTGGCGCGACCGCGTCCTGCTGCGCATGGCCGACAACCCCGGCCTGGTCGGCGCCGATTCGGACTACAAGGAAACCCGTCCGCAGATGCGCGTGAACATCGACCGCCAGCGCGCGGCCGACCTTGGCGTGTCGGTCACCGAGATCGGCTCGGCGCTGGAAACCATGATGGGGTCGCGGCGCGTCACCACCTTCGTCGACAACGGCGAAGAATACGACGTGCTGGTGCAGGCCGGCCGCGCCGGGCGCGCGACGCCGGCCGACCTCGCCGCGATCCGGGTGCGTTCGGCTTCCGACGAACTGGTGCCGCTTTCCAACCTGGTCACCCTCAGTGAAGTGGCCGAAGCCGGCACCCTGAACCGCTTCAACCGCCTGCGTTCGATCACCATCAGCGCCGGCCTGGCACCGGGCTATCCGCTCGGCGAAGCCATCGCCTGGGCGCAGGATGTCGTCCGCGAAGAGCTGCCGCAGTATGCGCAGGTGAACTGGAAGGGCGAATCGCGCGAATACCAGAGTTCGGGCAGCGCGGTACTGCTGACCTTCGCGATGGCGCTGCTGGTGGTCTACCTGGTGCTGGCCGCGCAGTTCGAAAGCTTCATCCACCCGCTGACCATCATGCTGACCGTGCCGCTGGGCGTGCTTGGCGCGCTGGTTGGCCTGTGGGCGAGCGGCGGCACGGTGAACCTGTTCAGCCAGATCGGCATCGTCATGCTGGTTGGCCTGGCAGCGAAGAACGGCATCCTGATCGTCGAGTTCGCCAACCAGTTGCGCGACGAAGGACGCAGCGTGCGCGAGGCGATCATCGAATCCTCGCGCGTGCGCCTGCGCCCGATCCTGATGACCTCGATCGCCACCGTGGTCGGCGCGATTCCACTGGTGGTCGCCGGCGGCCCCGGTTCAGCCAGCCGCGGAACCATCGGCGTGGTGATCATCTTCGGCGTGACCCTGTCCACCTTCCTGTCGCTGTTCGTGGTGCCGGCGTTCTATGCGCGGCTGGCCCCGTACACGCGTTCCCCGGAAGCCGTGGCGCGCGAGCTGGAGAAGCAGGAGCGGGAAACCCCGTCGGTCGGCGGCCACGCCTGATCCGTATGGGAGCTTGGGGGAGAGGAAGCTCCTGCTGGGAGAGGGCGCCCCTGCTGGCAGAGGAGATCCTGCTGGGAGAGGAAGCACTTGGTGGGAGAGGGCACCCCTGGTGGGGGACGACCGTTGGTCGTCACCGCTTCACCCTGATGCAAGGCAACAGCGGTCACGACCAACGGTCGTGACCCACCGATGACATCGTGACCCACCGATGAGGCCCGACCCACCGATGATCGCTGGATGCAAGCCGGACATGGCGCGGCTCTACCTTGAAGGGCCGCGATCAGCGAGAATCGACCGGGTTCCCCTCAGCCGACGGGACATCCTGATTTTTCCGCCGACTGGAGAGAGCGCGTGGAAGCAACCGTAAATTTGATCAACAGCATCATCTGGAGCAAGGCGCTGATCTTCATGTGCCTGGGCGCCGGCCTGTTCTTCAGCGTCCGCACCCGCTTCATGCAGCTGCGTGGCTTTTTCGAGATGTGCCGCCTGACCGTTGCCGGCGAGAAGTCCGCTGCCGGTGTGTCCTCGTTCCAGGCACTGGCCATGTCGATGGCGGGACGCATGGGCATCGGCAACATCGCCGGTGTGGCAACCGCCATTGCCTTCGGCGGCCCGGGCGCCATCTTCTGGATGTGGGTGATGGGCTTCCTCGGTGCCTCCACCTCGTACATCGAGTGCACCCTGGCGCAGATCTACAAGACCAAGGATGCCGAAGGCCGCTACCGTGGCGGTCCGGCGTACTACATCGAAAAGGCGATGGGCCTGAAGTGGTACGCGATGGCCTTCGCACTGGCCACGATCGTCGCGGCCGGGTTCCTGATGCCCGGCGTGCAGGCCAACGCGATCGCCGACAGCATCATCAACTCCTGCCGCGGCACCGCGCTGTGCGGCCCGCTCGACGGCCAGGCATTCGGCATGGAGTCGGTACAGGCGCTCAAGCTGGGCATCGGCATCGTCGTGGCCCTGCTGCTGGGCGTGGTGATCTTCGGCGGCGTCAAGCGCATCGCGACCTTCGCCGAGATCGTCGTGCCGTTCATGGCCGCCGGCTTCATCCTGACGGCCATCGTCATCATGATCCTCAATGCCGACCGGGTGCCGGAGATGTTCGGCATCATCTTCAACAGTGCCTTCGGCACCCATGCCGCATTCGGCGCCATGATGGGCCTGGCGGTGGAGTGGGGCGTCAAGCGTGGCATCTACGCCAACGAGGCCGGCCAGGGCACCGGCCCGCATGCAGCCGCGGCGTCGGAGGTCTCGCACCCGGCCAAGCAGGGCTACGTGCAGGCCTTCGCCGTGTACTTCGACACCATGATGGTCTGCACCGCCACCGCCTTCCTGATCCTCGCCGCCGGCACCTACAACGTGTATTCGCCGGTGGCCGGTGCCGAGCCGGTGTTCATGGGCCTGGCCGGCGTTGCAGAAGGCGCCGGGTATGCGCAGGCCGCGGTGGAAAGCGTGCTGCCGGGCTGGGGCGGGGCATTCGTGGCGATCGCGATCTTCTTCTTCGCCTTCACCACGATCATGGCCTATTACTACATGGCCGAGACCAACCTCACCTACCTCAACCACAACGCCAAGCGTCCGCTGACCGTGCTGGCGCTGCGCCTGGGCATCATCGGCATGGTGGTGTTCGGTGCCTTCCACAATGCGCGGCTGGCGTGGGCGCTGGGCGACATCGGCGTCGGCCTGATGGCCTGGCTGAACATCCTCGCCATCCTGATCGTGCAGAAACCGGCGATGCTGGCCCTGCGCGACTATGAGCGGCAGAAGAAGCTGGGCCTGGACCCGACCTTCGATCCGGTCGCGCTGGGCATCCGCAACGCCGATTTCTGGCAGGCCAGGCAGGAAGGCCGGTAAGTGAACAATCCCTGGAACAACCGTCGTCCGTCCGCGCGTCCGCCGCGCGCCACCCCGCTGCCGCGTGCCGAGGCACCGACGGCAGGCGGTCGTGGCGGCAACGACGAGCTGCGCCTGTTCGGCGTCAACGCCGTGCTGGCCGCGTTCAACCAGCGGCCGCAGGCCCTGCGCAAGCTGTACCTGCTGGAGGCGCTGATTCCACGCCTGCAGCCGCTGCTGAAATGGTGCGTGGCCAACCGCGTCGGGTATCGCGTGGTGGAGGATGGCGATCTGAACAAGCTCTCCGGAACCACCCACCATGAAGGCGTGGTCGCCGACGTGCAGCGTGCGCCGGTGTCCACGCTGGCGCAGTGGCTGCAGCAGCTGCCGCAAGGTCCGGTGCTGGCGCTGTGGCTCGATGGCGTCGGCAATCCGCACAACCTCGGCGCGATCCTGCGTTCGGCCGCGCATTTCGGCGTGGCCGGCCTGCTGCTGCCGGAGAACAGCACGCTGGGCATCTCCGGGGCGGCGGCGCGGGTTGCCGAAGGCGGCGCCGAAGCGGTCCCGCTGGTGCGCCTGCCAACGGCAGCGCAGGCGGTGGCGCAGCTGCGCGAGGCGGGCTTCGGACTGGCCGCCACGCTGGTAAGCGGCGGCGAGAACGTGTTCAGCGCCGCACTGCCCAGGCGGCTGGTGTACGTGATGGGCGCCGAAGGCGAGGGCATGGACCGCGGCCTGGCCGCGCAATGCGACCAGCAGGTTTCGATACCGGGCAGTGGAGCGGTCGAAAGCCTGAACGTGGCCTCGGCAACGGCCGTGCTGCTCGCGCAGTGGGCACGCTCGCGTATTTCCTGACCCGCGATTCTGGTTTTCCCGATGGCCCGCGCTCGATGGCGGGCGCACCGTAAGCCAACACCCGCCGTACTCGTTTCAAAGCGCGGAGGGCGTGTTGGCCGAAGTGTCCAGGACACGACCCACCGCGTGGGATGGGTCGCTGCGGCAACCCGGTCGCAGGGCGACCGGGTCCTTTCTCACGGGTTGGCCGCGTCCTGCAGCGCGGCGAACGATACGCCGACCGGTGCGCCCTGCAACAGCAGGTTCGCATCGAAGGGCGCGAGCAGCACCTGCACGCAGGCCACGTCCCGCGTATCCGACGGCAGCGGCCAGCGCGCGTACCACGCGGTCAGGCCCGCGTGCTGGAAGCCTGCGCACAACAACACGATGCGTTCAGCCAACGTCGCCGGGATCGCCGTGGCCTGGCTGCCGAAAGGTACCGTGTCGTAGTTCGCATCCTGCAGGATCTCGCGCAGGTGATGGATCGCGAACTGGTGGTAGGGACCGCCGTTGGCTGCGGCATCCTGCGGATGCTGCGACTGCGACTGCATCGGGACCGTGCCAGCCACACCGCGCTTCCATGCCGTCAGCTCGTTGGCCTGCAGCAGGCTGCGCAGGGCGCGGGTAGCGGCATGCTCCGGGCTGAATCCGGCGCCGGCCGCGACGCCATGTTCGACCGGCATCGCACCTTCGACGCAGGCCAGGTAGATGGCCACGCGCCCGCCCGCGCCGATGTCGAACAGATGCACCGGCTGGCCGAGGCGGGCAGCGGCAGTGGCCATCAACTCGCCGATCTGCTCGGGCACGCTGTCGGCATCCACCCGGCGCAGGTAACGGCGCTGGCGCAGCGCGATGCCATTGACCGCGAAACGAGCCGCCGCCAACTGTTCCTGCGCGGCCAGCAACGCCTGCAGCAATGCTTCATCGAACGTTGCGCCGGCGGCGATGCCGGCATCGCTGCAGTAGCGGCGCAGTTGGCCATAATCGAAGTCGTCCTCGATGCCGGAGGGGATGTCGCCGGCTTCCACGTTGCGCAGGTAGGCCGGGTTGACCAGCGCCAGCGGGACGCACAATGTCCGGTTGCCGGACACCTGCTGGAACTCGATGGTGGCCAGGCTGCGCTGTGCCTGGCCTGTGAGCATCGGCACCAGGTCGGGGAAGGCTTCTGCCACGCCCGGCATCTTCACGTAGCTGGCGGCCTTGCGGCCGACACCGTTGCGGGCGGCGATGGGATCAGCGTGGCACAGGCGCGCGATGGCTGGATACAGACTGTTGCGGGTGGCCGATGGGCAATCCAGCCCGGAACCACAGACCTCGATGTCGTGACCCAGGCGGGCCGCCGTATCCAGCCGGGTCAGATGGAGGTGGAGGCCCGGTTCGTCCCGGGCGACGTCTTCGGCGTCCACCTGCAGCACCTTGACCAGGCGGCGGGCAGCGTCGATCGCCGCCGCGTAGGGGATCTCGCATTCCAGCGAGGCCACGTCCGCGAACGGAGCCGAGGTCATGGGCAATGGGCGTGCATTCATCGGTTGATGCTCCTGTAAGAACGTCAGCGCTGCGTCATGCGGATGGCGGTGGGACTGAACATCCACCGGCGGGCTCCGCCGCCAGGCAGGCAGCTCGGCTGCATCTGGCAGGGACGATGCTGGTCGCAGGAGTGCGTCGCAGGGAGCCCACGTCCGGGCCGGTTCATCGCCTGTTGGCGAATGTCGGCGACAACGCTGGACCCAAGGCGACGGACGGCTTCCCGATGAGCGGGGAAAGAGTCGGATGGGTCAGATTTCTCCCAACCGGAATTTCATGTAGTGCTGATGCAGATGGCGACGACAGGGCCGCAATCGCCCTGCGTGCACGCGTCAATGACGCGGAGCCGGGCTTGCCCGGCTGCTGTTCCTGCTCTGCCGCACCCGTTCGCAGGGTGCGGCAGGCACCGGATCACTCGCTCGGTGGCACGGTGGCCTTGGCTTCGCTGCCGAAGCTGCCGTCCGCGTCGGCGGCGAGGTAGGCGAACACCGTGTAGGCCGCCACATTCTGCGCCAGCGCCTTCGGATCGATCTTGTCTAGGGTGTCGTCAGCGGTATGGTGCAGGTTGAAGTAGTCGGTTCCGTCCTGCGCCAGCCACGCCCATGCGCCGCCCTTGGCCGCCAGCGGGCCGATGTCCGGGCCCGGGCCACCCTTGTCCGCGGCGTACTCGATGCCCAGCGGCTTGAGCACTTCGGCGATCTGCCGGGTCGCCTCGCGCGAGCTTTCCGGATTCGGTGAGCCGGTATTGAACGCATAGATGCGTCCGGCACCGAAATCGCTCTCGGCGGCGAGCTGATGCAGCACGATGTCCTTGGCGTGCGCTTCGGCATAGGCCTTGCCGCCATAGAGACCCTGTTCCTCGTTGGCGAAGGCGACCACGCGGATGCTGCGCTTCGGCGCCTGCTTCAGCTGGCCGATCAGGTGGCCGGCAGCCATGGTGATGCCGACGCCGGCAGCGTCGTCGATGGCACCGGTGCCGAGGTCCCAGGAATCGAGGTGCCCACCGATCACCACCACTTCCCTGGGCAGCGAGCGTCCGGTGATTTCACCGATCACGTTGTAGGAAGTGGCGGTGCCGTCCCAGCCGCAGTCCAGCGCCAGCTTCACGGTGGTGCTGCCACGGGCGACCAGCCGTGCCAGCTGGTCGGCATCGGGCACCGACAGCGCGGCCGACGGCACGGGCGTCAGGCCTTCGTCGTAGCGGGTGATGCCGGTATGCGGCACGCGGTGCGAATCGGTACCGGCCGAACGCATCAGGAAGCCGACGGCACCCTTGCGGATGGCTTCCGACGGACCCTTGCTGCGGATGGCACCGCCGCGCCCGTAATCGCGGCCGTCGCGATAGGGCAGCATCTGGTAATCGACGAAGGCGATCTTGCCCTTGAGCGAACCGGCTGGCGCTGCTTCCAGCGCGGCGAGGTCGGCGAAACGCACCACTTCGGCTTCGACCGAGCCACCCGGACTGCCACCGAGCGCGGTGATCGCCAGCGGCTGGGCGTGGGTGCCGACGACCGCGGCGCTTTCGCCACGGCGCTCCCACTTCGGGAACGTGACCGGCTCCTTCCAGACCTTGTCGAAGCCCAATGCCTTGAAGCGGGCTTCGGCCCACGCCACCGCGCGGGCATCGGCCTCGCTGCCGGCAATGCGCGGCCCGATTTCGGTGGTCAGCGATTCCACCACCTTCCAGCCGGTGTCATCGGCCAACGCCTGTTCACGCAGCTGCGCGGCCACGTCCAGCGAGGCGGGCGGCAGGGTGGTGGCACGGGGGGCCGCGAAGGCCGGCGAGGCAAGCAGGGCAAGGGTGGAGGCAATGGCAAGGACGCGGCGGCGCATGGATGAACTCCGGCTGGGCATAAGCTTTCGAGCTTAGCAGCGCCACGGCGTGACGCATGGGCCTCAGGTCATGGGCCGACGCGCGGAACCGCAGCCGGGCAGAGCCCGGCCCCACCAACTCCCGACGCGTGCCGGCCATCGGCCGGCACGCAGGGCCGGTTCTACGATTTCAGGTTGTCCCTGATCTCGCGAAGCAGCAGCACTTCTTCGCTCGGACCGGCCGGCGCTTCTTCCTTCTTGCGCGACAGGCGGTTGATGCCCTTGATCACCAGGAAGATGGCGAACGCGATGATGACGAACTGGATGATGGTATTGATGAAATCACCATAGCCAATCACTACTGCCGGAATCTCGGAACCATCGGCGGCGATACGTGCCGGCGCCAGGGTCCACGCGAGGTCCGAGAAATCCACCTGGCCGATCACCCAACCGAGCGGCGGCATGATGATTTTCTCGACCAATGCCGTGACGATCTTGCCGAACGCGGCGCCGATCACCACACCGACCGCGAGGTCCATCACATTGCCGCGGGTGGCGAATTCCTTGAACTCAGTAATGAATCCCATCGAGGTCTCCTGGAGGCGGGTTGTCATTCGCGCCGAAGCGTAGCGCAGAGAACGTCATCCGGCGATGATGCCGTGGCGTTCGCCGACGTTTTCCAGGCGCGCGCTGAAACGGTCGCCCGGCTTCAATGCCGCCACGCCCGACGGCGTGCCCATGAACACCAGGTCGCCCGCGCGCAGCTGCCACAGCCGCGAGAGCTCGTGCAGAACCTCGGGCACGCTCCAGATCATCTGGTCCAGCAGCGATTGCTGGCGCACCTCGCCATTGACCTCCAGCGAGAGATTGAGGGCGGCCAGATCGCCCACTTCGCCGGCATGCACGATCGCACTGATCGGCGCGGATGCATCGAACCCCTTGGCCGGATCCCACGGATGCCCCTTCTGCTTGGCGGCGGCCTGCAGGTCGCGCCGGGTCAGGTCCAGGCCGACGGCATAGCCGTACACCAGCGCCTGTGCCTGTTCGACGGCCAGTTCGCCTTCCGGCGCGTCGCGGCCGATGGCGACCACCAGCTCCACTTCGTGGTGCAGGTCGCTGGTGGAGGGCGGGTAGGGGATGGCATCGTCATGGCCGACCACGATGGCATCGGCGGGCTTGCTGAAGAACATCGGCCGGCCACGTTCGGCGGGATCGGAAACCGCTGCCCCCATCTCGCGCGCATGGTCGGCGAAGTTGCGCCCAACGCAATAGATGCGATGCACCGGAAACGTACCGCCGCCCACTACGGGGATGCGCGGAATGGGCCGGGCAGGGATTACATCAGCTACATCGGTCATGCGGACGTCCTTGGATCAGGTCGTCGCAGTGTAGCGCCGAGCCATGCTCGGCGAGCAGGGCAGGCAGGCAGGCAGGAGCCTGACGACCAACGGTCGTCACCCACAGGAACCACATGCACCCACCGGAAACAGGTGTCGGCGGGTCTCAGTGCGTCGGCAGCGCGGACTTGCGCACCACGCGGTATTCGCCTTCGACGACGTTCGCATCCACGGCACGCACCGGTGCCTTGCGCTGGGCGAGCAGCTTCCACGCCAGGCCCACCAGGATCATCGCTGCGCCCACGAATACGCCAACAAACACCATCACGGCGAGAATCGCGACGCCAAGCAGGCCCACGGCAACGCGCACCAGCGGATGACGCGGCTTGCGCGGCGCAAACAGGGTGCGGAACTGGCCAAACTGGAAGGTGCGGTTGATCATGGTGACTCACATGCTGCAATCAGCGAACAGGCAGTATCGGGGTGAAGACCCCGTCATTGAGTGAAAATACCGTTAAATGCCTCGCCGGTTCATTTAATATCAATGGCTTGCGTTCACATGACGTCCAGTCCCGTTCATGCGCATGCGACAATCCGTTTTTTCCTTGTCAGCAGGTAAGAGATGTCCGACGAAGCGCTCATCGCCCTGGAAGGCATCGCAGACGGTGGCTTCGCCGAGACCGAAGTGCTGATCGAGGGCGATGCCGAGTCGCTGGTGCTGTACCGCGAAGGTGGGCAGGTGCGCGGCTTCCTCAACATCTGCCCACATGCCGGCCGACGCCTGGACTGGGCGCCGGGCCAGTTTTTGAAAAGCCGCGACGGGCATCTGGTCTGCGCCGCGCATGGGGCCTCGTTCGCGCTGGACAGCGGCGAATGCGTGGCCGGGCCATGCAAGGGCGACAGGCTGCGCGCGGTACCGGTGCAGGTGCGCGACGGACAGGTATTCCTGGCCTGACCTGCGGCTCTACCCGGTATCAGAACATCAGGTTGATCATCGCCACCACCACCAGGGTGTAGATCAGCGACAGCGGCCCGCCAACGCGCCACAGCTCGCGCGGGGTGTAGTTGGCCGGACCGGTGATCATCGAAATCACCGGGTTGGAGGCGGTCATCAGGTTGTTGGACGCCGACAACGCCACGATCAGCGCGAACGCGGTGGGATTGCCCCCCGCCGCCAGCGCCAGGTTCACCGCGATCGGCACCATCACGATGGTCGCCCCCACATGGCTGATGACCAGCGAGAACGCGGTGGTCAGCAACGCCAGCGCGACTTCCAGCACCCATAGCGGGATGCCTTCGGGCAGCTTGTCGATGGTGTGTCCGGCGACCCACGCCGCCGCACCGCTGGAATCCATCGCCCATCCCAGCGGGATGAGTCCCGCCATCATGAACACCGTCTTCCAGTTGATCGAAGCGTAGGCTTCGTCCATGCGCAGCACGCCGGTCAGCAACATGCCCGCGACCCCGGTCATCAGCGTCAGTGCCACCGGCAGCTTGCTGGTCAGGGCGATCAGGATGGTCAGCGCGAAGATCGCCATCGCGATCTTGAACTTGTGCGGGCGTTGCTCGCCCTTCGGATAGTCGGTGACGATCACGAAGTCGCGCCCACGCGCCGCCTGCGCCAGGTCGGTCCAGATGCTGTGGAACACCAGCATGTCACCGGCACGCAACTGCATGTTGCGTACATCCTCGCGGATTACCTGCTTGTCGCGGTTGATCGCCAGCAGGCTCAGGCCGCGCTCCTTGCGCAGGCGCAGATCGGCCGCACTCTTGCCGATCACGTCGGAGGTCGGCGGCACCACCGCCTCGGAAATGCCGGCGCGGCTGGGGTTGAACAGATCGCCCAGGTGCTTCAACCGCGAGGACATGCGCAGGAAATGGTTCTGGGCGAAATCGCTGACCTGCTGGCGAGCGCCCATCGCGCCGAGCACGCTGCCGACCCAGATGCGCATCTCCGCCGGTGGCGCCAGCCGCGTATCGTTGCCGGTCTTCAGCGCCAGCAGCAGCGGCGCATCGTACAGCGCCTCCGCTTCGCCGAGGGTCATGCCGACCAGCGGGCTTTCGGCGGTGACCTGCAGTTCGAACACATCGCCTTCGATGCCGTAGGTCTTGGCGAAATAGCTTTCGGTACGCGCCGGGGTGACGCCATCGTTGGCCAGGGTTTCTTCTTCGACCAGCTTGCGGTCGCCGTAATAGCGGAAATACAGCAGCGAGGCGACCAGCAGGGCCACGCCGATGGGCAGCGGCGCGAACATGCGCAGCGGCTCGATGGTGGCCAGGCCGGAGGGCAGGTTGTTGTTGGCCGAGGCGAGCAGATCGTTGAGCAGGATCAGCGGCGAATTGCCGACCATGGTCAGCGCACCGCCCATCACGATCGCCGCGGAGATCGGCAGCAGCAGGCGTTGCAGGGTCAGCCCGGTGCGCGCGGCCAGCCGCGATGCCACCGGCAGGTACAGCGCCATCACCGAGGGGTTCTGCATGAAGGACGAGTTCAGGCCGGCGATCGCGGTGGTCATCACCAGCAGCCGTTGCTCTATCCCGTGCCCTCGCCGCAGCAGCCAGGCCGCCAGCCGGTTCAGTGCGCCGGTGCGGTCCAGACCGGCGCCGAGGATGGTGGTGGCGATGATGCTCATCACCGCGTTGCCGGAGAAGCCGCCGAAGATCTCCTCCGGCGCGATCAGGCCGGTGACGCCGAGCACCACCAGCACCACCAGCGCGACCACGTCGGGACGGATGCGTTCGAACAGGAACATCGCCATCGTGAAACCGACCAGCCCGAGGACGAGCTTCATGTCGGTTGTCAGCGTCAGCGCGGTTTCCATGGGGGGCGCGTTCCGGTCGGCGTCAGGTCGTCAGGTCAGGTGCGGTCGTACAGCAGGTCCCAGACGCCATGGCCGAGCTTCTGGCCGCGCGTCTCGAAGTGGGTCTGCGGCCGCCATTCGGGACGTGGCACATGGCCACGTGGGCCGGCGCGGTTGACCAGCCCTTCGGTGGCATCGAGCACGTCCCACATCTGTTCGGCGTAGTCTTCCCAGTCGGTGGCGCAGTGCAGGCGCCCGCCGGGGCGCAGCTTGCGCACCAGCAGCGCGGCGAACGCCGGCTGCACCAGGCGACGCTTGTTGTGGCGCTTCTTGTGCCACGGATCTGGGAAGTAGATGCGCACTTCATCCAGCGCGCCATCGGCGATTTCCTTTTCCAGCACCTCCACGGCATCGTGGTGGTACACGCGCACGTTGTGCACATCGTCGTCGGCCAGCGCATTGAGCAGGCGGCCCACGCCAGGCGCATGCACTTCCAGGCCGATGTAGTCGCGGCTCGGGTCCTGTTGTGCGGCGAAACGCAGCGCGGTGCCGTTGCCGAAACCGATCTCCATCACCTTGCCGGCGTCGCGGCCGAAGGTGGCGTCCAGGTCGCGCGGCTCGCCGGTGAAGTCGAGCCCGAACCGCGGCCAGCGCTCATCGAACGCACGCTGCTGGGCGGGAGTGAAGCGGCCCTGGCGCAGTACGAAACTGCGGACTTCGCGGCGGCCTTCGTTGACGGTGAACGGCTTGGGCGGCGCCTTGCTGCCCGAACTGGAGAACGGATCCGTCATCAGCCGATCAACCCATCCACCGGTGAGGACGCGCTGGCATAGCGCTTGCGCGGGATGCGGCCGGCCAGGAATGCTTCCCGGCCGGCTTCGACCGCCTTGCGCATCGCGCTGGCCATCAGCACCGGATTGCGCGCGCCGGCGATGGCGGTGTTCATCAACACGCCGTCGCAGCCCAGCTCCATTGCGATCGCCGCGTCCGACGCGGTGCCGACGCCGGCATCGACGATGATCGGCACCTTGGCGTTCTCGATGATTTCCAGCAGGTTGTACTTGTTCTGGATGCCCAGGCCCGAGCCGATCGGCGCGGCCAGCGGCATCACCGCCACGCAGCCGATCTCTTCCAGGCGCTTGGCCAGGATCGGGTCGTCGGAGGTGTAGACCATCACCTCGAAACCGTCCTTGACCAGTTGTTCGGCCGCCTTGAGGGTCTGCACCAAGTCCGGGTACAGGGTCTTCTGGTCGCCCAGCACTTCCAGCTTGGTCAGGTTGTGACCGTCGAGCAGCTCGCGGGCCAGGCGGCAGGTGCGCACGGCATCCTCGGCGGTGTAGCAGCCGGCGGTATTGGGCAGGATGGTGT